>ENA-ORMO01000023-ORMO01000023.1-human-gut-metagenome-genome-assembly--contig:-NODE-23-length-188149-cov-7.679277_pt1 | contig 188149 bp, 177 predicted proteins | sample MGYA00242106_ERZ509001 | MGnify/ENA primary metagenome ERZ509001 (study PRJEB26280, sample SAMEA2338736) | human gut metagenome | biome: human gut; feature: human-associated habitat; material: faeces...
ATTAGTGTGAAAAATCATGTTGATACGATGATTTTTCACACAGCTATTTGTTTCTGAGCAAAAACAAATAGCTATATGGTAAAAGAGAAATCACCTATGCGAATCTCTCTTCGCCTCTTCGCAACAAAGTTGCTCAGAAATGGGGATTGGTATGTGGAATTAGAAAAAATATGTATAACGGGGATAAATAGTACATATGCTATTTCAAATGTAAAAAAGAGTTTCGAAAAGCTGTTGACGAGCTATGGAAAGAAGTACCACCTTGGAAAAGATACCAGCAGAAGTTAATTGAAGATTTAGCTGTGTTAGAACAAGAAAAAGAAAGAGCAATCGATTTACAACAGTTTGAAAAACTTAATGGTGTAGATAGGCTATATAGCATAAGACATCCTGAATCAAAGAAGAATGTTAGAGTTATTTATACAATTGAAGCGGGGATAATTATTTTGTTAGTGGCATTTTTAGAGAAAAATAGTGGAGATTATCAAAGAGCGATAAAAACTGCTCAAAACCGTTTAAAATGGCTTGAGAGCTAAGTGCTTTTTTATGGAGGATTGAACGATGGGTATTGCAGAAAAATTAGCAGGTGCGAAAAAAACAAGCTGGGTTTCAGAGGGATTTTCTGAAGCTGAAGTGAAGACAGTGGTTGAGTTGGCAAAGATTTCTGCGAGAATTGAAAGATGCAGAATAGAAATGGGATTGACGCAGCAAGAGTTTGCTGAATATATGGGTGTAACTCAAGGGATGGTTTCTAAGTGGGAAAGCAGAGAGTACAATTTCACTATCAAGACATTAAATGAGATATGTCAAAAGATTGATTTGGAATTATCTGTTAGCTTGGAAAAGCCTTGTGTAAAGTCCGATTATACGATTGTTACATGGGATTCGGAAAAAGTTGAAGTGAAAAGAAAAAAGAGTGGTTGGGCGAGATTTCTTCCAAATAAGGAGGCTATAGCATAATGGATTTGAATTTGATAGCGACTGGAATAGAACTGGTTGGAACAACAATTAAAGGTATTTCTGTTGAAAATAATATTGTGGATGTTGAGAGAAAGGCAAAAAGAAATTTTGGACTAAATATTAATGAACCTTATTTTGAAACTGTTGAAGATGGTTTCTTTGCTCAAATGATGATTGATTTTAAAGTTGAGATAGAACAATCTGAAGAGCAGAAGTTTAAACTTGAAATGTCATTAGAAGGGGCATTTCTTTCTGCTGATAGAGTTGATGAAAATAGATTTAAGCAGCTTGTTGGCGTAAATGGAGCTGCTGCAATTATTGGAATGGCAAGAGGGAAAATTGAGGCCATTACTGCTAATATATTTAACAATGGTAAAGTTGTGATTCCTTTCGTAAATGTAATGGAATATTATAAGAACATGGTGGGAGAGAATTAATATACGTTGATAATATGTTGTAAGTGCATTTGCGCCTTTTTGTTTTTGTGCTGTATAACCATTTGCGGTCTATAGTAATCGAATAGTTTTTTGCACGCTGGAAAATAGTTAGGAAGAAATAAGAATTAGTATTTAAAAGGCTTATTTTAAAAATAATATAGTGATTTTCTGAAATAAACATTGACTTTATTTTGAACATGAGTATAATTAAATTAATTCATTTATAAATAAATTATAAATTGGAGTAATAATTTAATAACATTAAACCGTTGACGTGGAGATAAAAATAAAATGTGCGCTTACAGAGAGCTGGGATTGCTGAGAACCGGCAGAGAGCAGTTTATTAAATGGACCACTGAGGGCATGGTCAAAGGGATTGCTTTTATGTTTTTTAAATTTAAGCATTGCAGTTCTTAGTATTCCGTGACGTAAGGCACGCGTGAGTTGTCAGGAATATTGAAGTATTCCGTAGAGAGTGTGGAATCCACAAATCAAGGTGGCACCGCGGTGATTGATTGTATTTACCGTCCTTGACAGTAGTTTTTCTATTGTCAGGGGCGTTTTTTACTTTATAAGAAAATGCGTCAAAGACGCATTTTAATAACAAGTTTGCGAAGCAAATCTTGCAAACGACGCTTTTTTATTATATTAGGAATTTTTATGCTGTTAAATTACGTCTTAAGAGACATAGAATAACAGGTTTGCGGATTAAAGCTGCAAATGTCAAAAATACATAAATATTTAAAGGAGAAATGAATTATGTCAAATGGAAGGTATGGCGTTCATGGCGGACAGTATATACCTGAAACGCTTATGAATGAAGTTAAAAAGCTTGAGGAAGCTTATGAGTTTTATAAAAAAGATAAGGATTTTAATGATGAGTTAAATACTCTGTTAAAAGAATATGCAGGCAGACCGTCACTTCTTTATTATGCAAAGAAAATGACCGAGGAGCTTGGTGGTGCTAAAATTTATTTTAAAAGAGAGGATTTAAATCATACAGGTTCACATAAGATTAATAATGTATTGGGTCAGGCACTGCTTGCAAAACGAATGGGGAAAAAAAGAATTATTGCAGAGACGGGTGCCGGACAGCATGGGGTTGCGACAGCTACAGCGGCGGCACTTCTTGATCTTGAGTGTGAAATATTCATGGGAAAAGAGGATACGGTAAGACAGGCATTAAACGTTTATCGTATGGAGCTTTTAGGGGCAAAGGTTCATCCTGTTGAGAGCGGAACAATGACACTTAAAGATGCTGTAAATGAATGTATGAGAGAATGGACAAAAAGAGTTGATGACACTATGTATGTATTAGGTTCAGTTATGGGACCGCATCCGTTTCCTATGATAGTAAGGGATTTTCAGAGTGTTATAAGCAAAGAAGCAAGAGAGCAGATTCTTGAAAAGGAAGGCAGACTGCCGGATGTTGTTATGGCCTGCGTCGGCGGCGGAAGCAACGCAATGGGCATGTTTTACGAATTTATAAAGGACGAAAGTGTAAGGCTTATCGGATGTGAGGCGGCAGGATTAGGTGCAGACACAGATAAAACAGCGGCTACTATAGCAACCGGAAGTGAGGGCATTTTCCATGGCATGAAATCATATTTTTGTCAGGATGAATTTGGACAGATTGCACCTGTTTATTCGATATCTGCGGGACTTGATTATCCGGGTATAGGACCGGAGCACGCATATCTTCACGATACAGGAAGAGCGGAATATGTGCCGGTAACTGATGAGGAGGCAGTAAACGCATTTGAATATATTGCAAAGACGGAAGGAATAATAGCTGCGATTGAAAGTTCGCATGCGGTAGCACATTTGATGAAAATTGCACCGAAGATGAGAAAAGATCAGATTATAATATGCTGTCTTTCAGGCAGGGGTGATAAGGATGTTGCAGCAATAGCAAGATATAGAGGAGTTGATTTATATGAGTAAGATAAGAGAAGCATTTACTGATAAAAAAGCATTTATAGGGTTTCTTACAGCGGGAGACCCGTCTCTTGATAAAACAGAAGAATTTATGGTTCAGATTGAAAAAGCCGGTGCTGCACTGATTGAGTTGGGAATACCTTTTTCAGATCCTATTGCAGAAGGGCCTGTGGTTCAGAATGCAAATGTAAGAGCACTTTCAGCTAAGGGCGGTTGTACGACAAAAAAGGTATTTGACATGGTTGAAAGAGTGCGCGAAAAAGTTAAAGTTCCAATAGTTTTTCTTACATATTTAAATCCCGTATTTAAATACGGATACGAGGAGTTTTTTAAAAGATGTCAGGAAACAGGTGTTGACGGTGTTATAATACCGGATATGCCTTTTGAGGAAAAAGGAGAAATACAGCCATTTGCGGATAAATATAATATTGATATTATTTCACTGGTAGCTCTTACAAGTAACGGCAGAGTGCAAAAAATTGCAGAGTCTTCTAAAGGATATGTATATGTAATGCCTTCAATGAGTATTGCCGGACCTGGCAGTGAGACTGCAAAGGCTGTTAAAAATATTGTCGATGATATAAGAAAAGCGACTGATAATCCTGTAGTGATAGAGTTTGATATGGATATGACTGAGCGTATCAGTGAATATTCAAATATGGCTGACGGAATTATAGTACAAAACGGCATAGTCAAAATTATAGAGCAGTATGGGAATGACGCGGCACCGTATATTTATGTGTATGTAAAAGCAATGGTTCAGGCTGTAAATGAGTGATTAATTGCATGTGTTGCGAAATATGTCGAAATCTTTGGATGATAAATTGTTGCCTTAAATCGACATAAATTATATAATCATTATCGTTGAAAGGGGGTAAATGTTAATGGAAACTTTTAAAGTGGCGATAGCTGATGACGATGAAAAAATGCTGGAAGTGCTGTCGCAGGTTGTAAAAAATGAAAAAGATTTGGAGCTTGTAGGTGCTGTTTCTAATGGTAAAGATGCACTTGATGTGATTGTAAATAAGAAGCCTGATGTTGTTTTGCTGGATTTAATTATGCCGGGGCTTGATGGTGAAGGTGTTATGAAATGGGTTGTGGGAAATAAGACATTAGATAAGGAACCTGCACTTATTATAATAAGTTCTATAGGACAGGAATACATAACAAAAAAGGCTTTTGATCTTGGCGCAGTCTATTATTATGTCAAACCATTTAATAACGATGCATTGGTAGACAAAATCAGGAGTGTCAGAGATGAAAGAAAAGTGACAAGAAAAAGCAGAATTTCAAACAAGAATGTCATGACACAAAATAATGAAATAATAAGTGAACTTAATCTTGAGACTGAGATTACTGAGATAATACATGAAATAGGTATACCGGCTCATATAAAGGGATATCAGTATTTAAGGGATTCTATTATATTGTCAATCACTGATAAGGAAGTTATAAGCAGTATAACAAAAATTCTTTATCCTACAATAGCAAAGAAATATCAGACAACGGCAAGCAGAGTTGAACGTGCAATAAGACATGCCATAGAAGTAGCATGGAACAGAGGAAATACAGACACTTTATATGAATTATTCGGTTATACGATAAGTAATGGAAAGGGTAAGCCTACAAATTCAGAATTTATTGCACTTATTGCGGATAATATAAGGCTGAAGAATAATATTAAGTAAAAGTTATAATTTTAAATATGAATAATTTGTAAATATTATATGTAAGCCTTGCGCATACAATGATTATATATTATAATGTCAAAGTAATTTAAAAATTATTTAATGAATTTGTAATAAATAGAGGTTATATATGCGCAAAAAAATAGTAAAGTCATTATTGGCTGCTACACTTATTATAACTATTATGGGAACGACAGTTGCTTATGCCACAGAGATTCAAAGTCTTAAGGATGGCAAAAAGCAGGTTCAGCAGGATATTGACAGTACTGAGGATCAGTTGGCATATCTTTTGCTACAGATGGATGAGATTGAGGCTGATTTGGATGAGCTTAATACTAAGATTACAGAAGTTAATGAACAGCTTAAGGTAGAGAATGAAAATCTTGACAACCAGTATGAAGATATGAAGCTTCGAATAAAGTATATGTATGAGGATAAGAACTCTTCTATAGCAGAAGCTTTTCTTACTTCAAAGGATATGAGTGAGGCAATTAATAAGTCCGAATATATACAGCAGGTTTACAGCTATGATCGTGATAAGCTTGAAGAGATGTCACAGACAGCTAAGAAGATAGAGGATTTAAAGACTAATCTTGAAGAAGAGCAGACTGAATTGAACAGTAAGGCAGATGAGCTTACATCAAAGCAGTCGCTTCTTTATACAACACTTGAGAAGTTAAAGAACGATGAGGCTGATTACGAAAGTAAGATTGTAGCTGCACAGAACAGAGCAGCGGAGCAGGCAGCTAAGAATAATGCAGGTAAAATTCCGATGAATGCAAATAATGATTCAGCAGTAGCTTCAAGTATAGTAGCTCTTGCATATTCTTTGTGCGGGGTACCTTATGTATATGGAGGCTCAAGTCCGAGTGGGTTTGACTGTTCAGGATTTACGTCATATTGTTTTAAACAGAATGGTATTTATATTGCAAGAACTGCAAGTGCACAGTCTGTAGGTGGTCAGCGCATTAATGGCTTATCTAATGCTTTGCCAGGAGATTTGATTTTTTATCCGGGTCATGTAGGGATTTATATAGGTAATGGGCAGATTATACATGCGCCGCATTCGGGTGATGTTGTAAAAGTTGCCTCAGCAAATATTATGACGATAACAGGTATAAGACGTTACTGGTAATTTGAAATATTATGTGATATAATAAGTGCAGTTATTTATGTTACTGCACTTATTTTTATTTTATATAATAAGATTAAGGTGCCTTGACACAGTAATCCTATTATATTAATCAATCCTTTTTATATTAGAAATGGAGGTTTATATGAAAAATGTATTGTTTATTGCTTCAGAAGCTGTTCCTTTTATAAAGACAGGCGGTCTTGCAGACGTAGTTGGTTCACTTCCTAAATATTTTGATAAAAATGAATTTGATGTCAGAGTTATGATACCTAAATATGTCTGTATACCATGGGAATACAGACAGAAAATGATATATAAAACGCATTTCTATATTGACCTGGCATGGCGTGAGCAGTATGTCGGGGTATTCGAAATGGAATATGATGGTATTATATTTTATTTTATTGATAATGAATTTTATTTTGGAGGACCAAAGCCGTATAGTTGGATTCATGAAGATATTGAGAAGTTTGCATTCTTTAGTAAAGCTGCGTTATCAGCTATTCCTGTTTTAGGATTTAAGCCTGATATAGTACATTGTCATGATTGGCAGACTGGTCTTGTGCCGGTATATTTAAAGGAGCGTTTTGCACAGGGGGATTTTTATCAGGGAATAAAGTCTATTATGACTATACATAATCTTAAATTTCAGGGTATTTGGGATTTAAAAAAGGTTAAAGATATAACCGGACTTTCAGATTATTATTTTACGCCTGATAAGCTTGAAGCATATAAGGATGCTAACTATCTGAAGGGAGGGATAGTTTATGCTGATAAAGTTACAACAGTAAGTTCTACTTATGCGGAAGAGATAAAGACGCCTTTCTATGGTGAGAATCTTGACGGACTTATGAGAGCAAGATCAAACAGTCTTTGCGGTATTGTAAACGGTATAGATTATGACGTTTATAATCCTGAAACGGATGAATATATTGATAGCAGATATAATCAGATTACTTTCAGGAAAGAAAAGTGGAAAAATAAAGTAGCTCTCCAAAAAGAGCTTGGTCTTGATGTTGATAAGGGCAGATTTATGATAGGTATTGTATCAAGACTTACGGATCAGAAAGGTCTTGATTTAATTGCTTATGTTATGGACCAGATATGTACTGAAGATGTACAGCTTGTTGTTTTGGGAACAGGTGAAGAAAAATATGAAAATATGTTCAGACATTACGACTGGAAGTACAATAACAGAGTTTCAGCTAATATTTATTATTCAGAGCCTATGTCGCATAAGGTTTATGCTGCATGTGATGCATTCCTTATGCCATCACTTTTTGAGCCTTGCGGCTTAAGTCAGCTGATGAGCTTAAGATATGGAACGGTTCCTATTGTACGTGAAACGGGCGGACTTAAAGATACTGTTGAACCTTATAATGAATTTGAAAGTACAGGAACAGGATTTTCATTTACTAACTATAATGCTCATGAAATGCTTAGTATTATTAATTATGCAAAGGATGTTTATTATAATCGTAAGAGAGAATGGAATAAAATTGTGGACCGCGGAATGAAAGCTGATTTTTCATGGGGTAATTCAGCAGTAAAATACGAAGAACTTTACAAATCGCTTTAAGTAAAAATATTTTTATATGGCAGTCATGCGTTATTAATGAGCGTGTGGCTGCTGATTTTTTCTAAAATTTGTTCTTGACTATAGATGTCTGAATATATATAATATATATTATTAAAATACAAAATGTAAATATAAAATATTTTATATTGTAGTCATAATTAGGGTGTTTTGACACCCTAATCCTAATATGTGAATAAGTTTATAAATGGCATATCAGTTTATGTCAGAGGGAGTTTTTTATATGGATGAGCGTAGTTTTTATAATTACAATTTATTTATGAAAGTTTTTGCTGTTGAAGAATATGCAAAGCAGCTTTATGCAGCATTTTCGGGTGCCGATGTAAATAGTTTGCAGGATTTTAATGTTAAAATACTTTGCAATGCAATTTATATAACCTGTGCAAATTGTAAAGATCTGCTTATACATAATAATATGACGCTGTATCAAAGCAAATGTAAGTGCTTTAATAATGAACAGCAATATATGTCGGAATATATATCTGTAAACTGTAAAGATTATTCTTTTTTGAAAGAAAAAGGAAGTTCGTTAGATCGGGTAATGTTTTGTAATGATGAATCGTTAAATATTGAAAGTATGATATTGGGGAATGGGGATATACAGATAATTAATGTATCTGCAGGTAAAAGTGAAGTGCTGAAAAGAAAGTGCGGAATTCTTTATGAACTTACAATTTTTGTTTCAACTCTAAGACGAATGTGCGAGAGTATGAAAATAGAAAAGGCTGTATGCAAGTCAGTTAATTGTTGTATAAATAATGGAATATTAAAAGACTTTTTGCTGAAAAATAAAGATGAAATAAAACAGATGTGTATATTTGAGTATTTAAAAGAAAAGCAGACGGATATAATGATAATGGAAAGTACAAGACTTGCATATAACGAAGGCTTTAGAACAGGACTTATAAAGGGAAAAAAGATAGGTGAGAATAAAAAAAGTTAAAATCAGCACAATTTTTAGTCGGTAAAAACAAAAGCACAGCCGGAAAAATACCGACTGTGCTTTTATTAAGATGCGGATGGCGGGACTTGAACCCGCACGATGTCACCACCGGCAGATTTTGAGTCTGCTGCGTCTGCCATTCCGCCACATCCGCGCGACTTAATTATATTATCATAATGTGAATGTAATTGCAAGAGGAAAATATAAAAACTTGGAATACAAAATAAATGTTCACTTGGCAGGCGGCGCATGGTATAATGTACGCGGACACAATGAGCCAAGCGGCTGCGTAGCAGACATTTGGCTCATTGTGCGCGAACCATGATGAAACGCAGTGAAATCATGGTGTGTATGCGTAGTGCAATTCAAGGTGTCAAGACACCTTGCGCTGTTAAAGCGACGATTTAAGAAATGAGGATAGCATGGTTAACTGTAAGCAAATTCAAAAAATGATTGTTGCATTTGATAAAGAGCAATTACCTATAAAGTATGAGCAGATGTTTGTTAATCACATTAAGAACTGTGCAGATTGCAGGGAAGAATTTGAGATATATTATATAATTGACTATGGATTAAACGATGAGAACACCGAAAGGCAGATTAAAAAAGAGTATCAGGAGCTTCTTGCAAAGTTTGATTTTAAAGGGGTTGTTGGTTTAAAGATTAAGAATTCAGAGCTAAAGCTAAAAAGAATAAGAAAGTTTGAGATTATCCAGAAAGCATGTATAGTAATTTCTGATATTTTTTTAATAATGGCCATGGTTGCCTGGTTTTTTGAGTTGATTTGAGAGTTTTTAATCTAATTTTATTGGTGAAAAGGAGTTTTTAAAGTGGCAGAAAAATTAATGCTTATAGATGGACACAGTATATTAAACAGGGCCTTTTATGGTATACCTGATTTGACAAATCAAGATGGCATACATACTAATGCTATGTATGGTTTTCTTAATATAATGTTTAAGTTTATTGATGAAGAAAAGCCTGATTATGTGACTGTGGCATTTGATGTCAGTGCACCGACGTTCAGACATAAGGAGTATGCAGAGTATAAAGGAACAAGAAAACCTATGCTTCCTGAATTAAAACAGCAGGTGCCTCTTATTAAAGACGTACTCAGAGCAATGAATATAAAAATTATAGAGCTGGAGGGCTTTGAGGCTGATGATTTAATAGGTACTATTGCAAAAAGAAGTGCTCATGCAGGAATGGAAGTTTCTATAATATCAGGTGACAGAGATTTATTACAGCTTGCCGAAGAACATATAAAGGTTCGTATACCAAAGACTAAAAAAGGTGTTACCGAAGTTGAGGATTATCTTGCGAAGGATGTAGAAGCTCTTTATGGTGTTACACCGATTGAATTTATTGATATGAAAGCACTTATGGGCGATACATCAGACAATATTCCGGGGGCTCCCGGTATAGGCCCGAAGACAGCATCAGCGTTAATTGCAAAGTATCATAGTATAGATAACATTTTTGCTAATATCGATGATGTAACGCCGCCTAAAGCTAAGAAGTCAATAAGTGAAAATGTTGAACAGATAAAAATGAGCAGGTTTTTGGCAGAAATTAATACACAAGCTCCTGTTGAGTATGATATTTCTCAATCACTAATTAATAATATGTTTAACGATAAGTCATATGAGCTTTATAAAAAATATAATTTTAAATCTCTGCTGAAAAGGTTTGATGGCGAGAGTATCAAAAGTAAATTTAATGTAAGTGATAACTTCGTTATGATAGAGGATTTGTCAGAAGCTGATAATCTGTTTTCAAATGCCAAAGACAGGCTTAGCAAAGGGGAACTTTGCGGATTTTCTGTTATGGTTGAGGATGACATAAATTATGGAGTTTCGCTTACATTTTCTGAAAATGAAATTTATTTTGTGCCTATGGCGGGGTTTGTGAGCAGTGATTATCTTAACGATAAGCTTACTGAAATGGCAGATATATGTCTTAAAAATAATAAAAGACAGCTGGTTACAATCAATCTTAAGGATAATCTGAGTATTTTCAGAGATCCGGATAAAAACACACTTAAAGTTTCACAGGAAGTTTTTTATGATGTTGCGTTAGCTGCATATCTTATTAACCCTAATAATGAAAGCTATGAATATGACAGCATCGCGTCATCATCTCTTGATATAACAATTATTTCTCCTCAGGAAATAATGGGTAAAACTTCAATAAAAGAAGCATCGTTTATAAATGTTGACTCTCTGTGTAAAATATCGTGTTTTGCAAGCTGTGTAGCATTTCTTTCATATGAAAAAGTTGATGAGAGACTTAAAGAAACTGATATGAAACAACTTTTTGAAAATATTGAAATGCCGTTGCTTTTTGTACTTTATAGTATGCAGGCAGAGGGAATAAAAGTTAATAAGGATGAACTATATCAGTATGGAGAAATTCTTGGTGAACGAATAAGTGTTCTTGAAAAAGAAATTTATGCTGAAGCGGGTGAGGAATTTAATGTAAATTCTCCAAAGCAGCTTGGCGTGATACTTTTTGAAAAGCTCGGAATGCCTTATGCGAAAAAGACAAAAAGCGGATATTCAACTGCTGCCGATGTTTTGGAAAAGCTTGCTCCAGATTATCCGTTTGTAGAAAAAATACTTGAATTTCGCCAGCTTTCAAAGCTGAAATCAACATATGCCGATGGTCTGGCAGGTTTTATAAAAGAAGACGGAAGAATACACGGTAAATTTAATCAAATGGTTACTGCAACAGGAAGAATAAGCAGTACAGAGCCTAATTTACAGAATATTCCAATAAGAATGGAATTGGGAAAAAGATTCAGGAAAGTATTTGTGCCAAAGGATGATTGTGTGTTTTTGGATGCTGATTATTCGCAGATTGAGCTTAGAATTCTTGCACATATGTCTGGTGACCCAAAGCTTATAGAAGCATATAATGAGGAGCAGGATATTCACAGAATTACTGCTTCGCAGGTATTTAATGTTCCGTTTAAAGATGTAACCGAGCTTCAAAGAAGAAATGCTAAAGCTGTAAATTTCGGTATTATATACGGAATGAGTTCATTTGGTTTAAGTCAGGATTTAAGCATATCAAGAAAAGAAGCAAATGATTATATAAACATGTATTTTGAGACATATCCCGATATAAAAAAATATATTGATAAAATGGTGGAACAGGCAAAGGAATGCGGTTACTCGGTTACTATGTTTAACAGAAGGAGACCTATTCCTGAATTAAAATCCGGTAATTTTATGCAGCGTTCATTTGGTGAGCGTGTGGCTATGAATGCGCCTATACAGGGAACTGCTGCCGATATTATTAAGCTTGCGATGATAAGGGTGTATGATGAACTCAAAAAACAAAATTTAAAATCAAGACTGATTCTGCAAGTGCATGATGAACTTCTTGTGGAGACATACAAAGATGAAATTTCACAGGTAAAGGATATTATTACAAAAGGAATGAAAGAAGCTGCAAGCTTAAAGGTTCCTTTGGAGATTGATTTAAAGCAGGGAGATGACTGGCTTGAAGCACACTAAGCTGCTTATAGACAGCCGGCAACAAAGTTGCTTAAGAAATAAGGAGTAGTATGAAAGTTATTGGAATTACGGGCGGCGTAGGCTGTGGTAAAAGCACAGTCCTGTCGCTTATAAAGGAACACTTTAATGCATATGTAATAATGGCTGATGATGTTGCGAAAGAAATTATGACGAAGGGCAGCGAAGGATATAATGCTGTTATAGAATTTTTTGGAAAATCCATTCTGGCAGACGACGGGCAGATAAATAAAAGCGTTCTGGCAGATATAATATTTTCCAACTCAAATAAGCGTATGGTTTTAAACAGCATTGTTCATCCGCTCGTTAAAAAGAAAATTGTTGAGCAGATAACATCGCTTAAAATACAGAATATTTATGATTATGTGTTTGTTGAGGCTGCTTTGCTTATTGAAGACCACTATAATGTTTTTTTGGATGAGATGTGGTACATATATGCACCTGAGGATATAAGGAAAAAGCGTCTTATGGAAAGCAGAGGATATTCACAAGCTAAGATAGAAAATATTTTTAAAAGCCAGCTTTCGGAAAAGGAATTCAGAGATAATTGCGATGTTGTTATAGATAATGGACAGAATTTGGACGATACTTTACATGAGCTTGTTAAATTATTATAAATGTGCTATATTTTTTTAGATATGTAAGATTAGGGGGTCAAAACACCCTAATTACGATTACACGGATTGTTTCGTGCTTCGCACTCCCACAATCCTCCCCAACATTCGCATTATGCTCCAATTTTGGGGCGTGTCCCAAGGTCATGCTCCCACTATTGTGCAAGCACAAGTGGGTTCAAGACCTTTTGACACTGTAATCGTATGTAAATAACTATCGGAGGAAAAACAGATGAAAACTAATGTACGTGAAAATAATGACTTGGTTTTCGGCTTAGATATAGGTACCCGCAGTATAGTGGGTGTCGTAGGTTATATGGAACGTAACAGATTCTGTGTCGCTGCCATGTCTGTAAAACAGCATGAGACAAGGGCGATGATAGACGGACAAATTCATGACATATACAAAGTTGGCGATACGATAAGAAAGGTTAAAAATGAGCTTGAAAAACAGCTTGATACACAGCTTAGCGATGTTTGTATAGCTGCTGCCGGAAGAGTTTTAAGGACAATTCAATCAGATGCGGTCATGAGTTTTGATGAGGATACAAGGGTAACAAGTGAGCATATTTATTCGCTAAATCTTTTGGCAGTTGAAAAAGCACACAGTGAGATAAATAATCCCGGCAGCAAAGAAAGATTTTACTGCGTGGGAAACACGCCTGTTACATATAAGCTTAACGGTTACGATATAAGCAATCTTGAAGGCCATAAGGCTATGGATATAGGAGTTGAGCTTATTGCGACATTTTTACCTGAAGAAGTTGTTGACAGTCTTTATGAGGCTGTGGAATATGCCGGGCTTAATGTGGCCAGCCTTACTCTGGAGCCGATTGCGGCGATGAATATTGCAATTCCTGAGCAGTACAGGCTTCTTAATATAGGACTTGTAGATGTTGGTGCAGGGACATCAGATATCTGTCTTACAAAGGATGGAAGCGTCATTGCATATGGAATGATTCCTGTTGCAGGAGATGAGATTACAGAAATAATTGCGAAAAATTATCTTGTTGATTTTAATACTGCTGAGCAGATTAAGGTTGATGCAAGTGCTGCTCCTGAGGGTGAAATTACATTTAAAGATATAATGGGGCTTGAAATGACGGTTAAGTCGAGTGATGTGGCTGACGTTACACAGGAAATTATAGAAAATATGGCCAAGGCTACTGCTGATAAAATTATAGAGCTTAATGGCGGACGTCCTGTTAATGCGGTATTCGTTGTCGGCGGCGGCGGAAAGATGACTGGCTATACGCAGGCAGTGGCAAAAAATCTCGGTATAGTTAAGGAAAGAGTCGCAGTAAGAGGTGAGGAGGTTCTTACTTCTGTAGATTTCATGGTTGATACATATAAGAAAGATTCATTGTTTGTAACTCCGGTCGGTATTTGTACAAATTATTATGCACAGAAAAACAGCTTTGTGTTTGTAAATATTAATAACGAAAGAATCAAGATGTATGACAATAATCATCTCACAGTGGTAGACGCTGTTATGCAGATTGGTTTTCCTAATGAAAAGCTGTTTCCAAGAAGAGGGCCTGAGCTTAATTTTACTGTAAATGGGAAGACGAGGCTCGTAAGAGGTGTGGCAGGAGAAGGTGCGGTTGTAAAGGTTAACGGCAGACCTGCAAATCTTAATTCTCCGATTGAGCAAAACGATGTAATTGAAGTGACTGAATCGACGGTTGGGCCTAAAGCAAGCATAACGATAGGCCATCTTGATGAATTTAAATCGACTATATCGTTTAATGTAGACGACAAAAATATTCAGTGTCCGAAGTTTGCTTATGTAAATGGAGAATTAAAGTCTGAATTTTATGAAATTAATTCGGGGGATGTTGTTTCAATGGAAAATTATTATACCGTTGAACAGCTTTTTACGTTCCTTGATTATAATATAAGTGATTTGGATATTTATGTTAATAATGAGATTGCGGATATGAATACGAAAGTGTATGAAAACTTCACGGTACGCACCTCAAATAAAAATTATGAAACTTTGGAAACTGTGCAGTCTGAGGTACCTGAGGAAATAGAAGAATCTTTGACATCTGTGGAAAATGTACAGTCTGTAAGCTTAGAGAGTCAAGGCGTAAGGGATATGGTTGTCCTTATAAATAAAGAACCCGTCAGATTGAGAGGAAAGCAAAAATATATACTTGTTGATATATTTGATTTTTATCCTTTTGATTTATCAAAACCGCAGGGAAGGTCAGTTGTGTTAAGATGCAACGGAGAAAACTGCGAGTACACGGCACCGTTAAAAGATGGTGACGTTATAGACCTTTACTGGGAGGAATTTTGATATGCGAATGATGACGATTGCCAGTGGAAGCAGCGGAAACTGCGTATATGTTGGCTCTGACAAGACACATATTCTTATTGATGCAGGTGTAAGCCGTAAAAGGATTATGGAAGGCTTAAAAAGTGCGGATATTGATATAAAAGATATTTCGGCTATATTTGTAACTCACGAACATTCAGACCATATAAAAGGGCTTGGAGTGATTTCAAGAAAGGATTCAATTCCTGTTTATTCCGCAAAAGGAACAATAGAGGGAATATTCAGCCAGAATACTTTAGGTGAGCTGCCAAGAGAATTGTTTAACGGTATAAGTGCTGATTCGGATATTGTGATTGATGATTTGGTTGTACATTCATTTAATGTGTCGCACGATGCAGCACAGCCGCTTGGATTTACTGTTTCATGCGGAGAACATAAAGTTGGGATAGCAACGGACCTTGGTGTTTATGACGATTATATAATTGAAAATCTTCAAGGTCTTGACGCTATGCTTATAGAGGCAAATCATGACGTAAATCTTTTGCAGGTAGGAAGCTATCCATATTATCTTAAGCAAAGAATTTTAGGTAAAAAGGGACATCTGTCAAACGAAATGTCAGGAAGGCTTATAGACACAATTTTAAATGATAATGTAAAAGGAATTTTGCTCGGACATTTGAGCAAGGAAAATAATTATGATAAACTTGCGTTTGAGACTGTTAAATCAGAGATAGATATGAGTGCAGGAAGATATATGTCTAAGGACTTTAATATTGAGGTTGCCTGCAGGGAAGAACCATCAAGAATAATAACAATTTAATAAATTATAATGGAGGAAATGAGAAATTATGAAAAAATGTGTGATTACAGTAGTAGGAAAAGATGCAGTTGGTATTATTGCTAAAGTTTGCAGATACCTTGCAGATACAAGGATAAATATTCTTGATATATCTCAGACTATCGTTTCAGGGTATTTTAATATGATGATGATAGTTGATGTTTCGGATATGTCAAAAAATTTTGATGAGATAGTTGCTGATTTGGATAAATTAGGTGAGGAAATCGGAGTATCCATAAAGTGCCAGAGAGAAGAAATTTTTGATATGATGCATAGAATTTAAGAATTAAAAGAATGGAGAAAATAAATGATTAACATTTTTGAAGTTAATGAAACTAATAAAATGGTTGAGCAGGAAAATCTTGATGTAAGAACAATAACAATGGGGATTAACCTTTTGGATTGTGCCAGCTCAAATCTTGATGATGTAAATGAAAAAATTTATAACAAAATAACAACACTTGCAAAAGATCTTGTGTCTACAGGTGAAGAGATTGCAAAAGAGTTTGGTGTGCCGATTGTAAATAAGAGAATATCAATTACACCGATTTCACTTGTTGGAGGTGCTGCCTGTAAAACCGCCGATGATTATGTAACTATTGCAAAAACACTTGATCGTGCGGCAAAAACAGTTGGTGTTAACTTTATAGGCGGATATTCAGCAATAGTTTCAAAAGGAATGACAAAAAGTGATGAGCTTCTTATACGCTCAATTCCTAAAGCTTTGGCATCAACAGAGCTTATTTGCAGTTCTGTCAATGTAGGTTCTACAAAGACAGGTATTAATATGGATGCAGTAAAGCTTATGGGTGAGATTATTAAAGAAACAGCCGAACTTACTAAGGAAAAGGATTCTCTTGGATGCGCAAAGCTTGTTGTTTTGTGCAATGCCCCGGATGATAATCCTTTTATGGCAGGTGCATTTCATGGTGTGTCAGAGGATGATGCTATTATTAATGTCGGTGTCAGCGGCCCGGGAGTAGTAAAATATGCTTTGGAAAGTGTAAGAGGCGAAAGCTTTGAAGTACTTTGCGAGACAATCAAAAAGACTGCGTTTAAGATTACAAGAGTGGGGCAGCTTGTGGCTCAGGAAGCGTCAAAAAGACTTGGCATTCCTTTTGGGATAATTGATTTGTCACTTGCGCCTACGCCGGCTATAGGTGACAGCGTTGCCGATATATTGGAAGAAATCGGGCTTCAAAGAGCAGGGGCTCCGGGAACTACGGCAGCTTTGGCACTGCTAAACGATCAGGTTAAAAAAGGCGGCGTAATGGCTTCGTCTTATGTAGGCGGTTTGAGCGGTGCATTTATTCCGGTGAGTGAGGACCAGGGAATGATAGATGCAGTTGTCGAGGGTTCGCTTACTATAGAAAAGCTTGAGGCCATGACCTGTGTGTGTTCGGTAGGACTTGATATGATAGCAATACCGGGGGATACAAAAGCTACTACGATTTCGGGAATTATAGCAGACGAAGCTGCAATAGGAATGGTTAACCAAAAGACTACTGCGGTTAGGATTATACCTGTAGTAGGAAAGGGAGTAGGAGAGACGGTAGAATTTGGAGGACTTTTAGGATATGCTCCGATAATGCCTGTTAATGGTTTTGACTGCTCAGCATTTGTGAATCGTGCAGGAAGAATACCGGCTCCGATTCACAGCTTTAAAAATTAAAATAATATTACACGTATTACCTCGTGTTTTTTATGCAGATGCCATGACGAAATTCATCTTTGCACATATAACCGAATTTGTTGAAACAAATCTGGTTATATATGTTTGCGGCGTGTATATCGGCCGCTATAAGTTCACTGTGTTTAGATGTTTTTGTGATAATTGTGGCATCTGTTTTTTTCTTTATTTCATTAAGGTATTCCCTGCCTTTTTCATCAAATCCAAGAATTCTTATATAATTGTTGTGTGCAAAAAACAGTGCTGTATTATGGTCTATTCCGAGGATAATATGAAAGAGGCATCTGTTTATTCTTGAAAGTGTATATGATTTTGTCTTTAATTTTGCGGCAAATTCAGTAAAAGTATCGTTACCTGTAAAGCATACTGCGATTCTGTTTGCAATATTTTCGGTGATATCTTCGTATTTTTGCAGTTCAGAGCTTATTTTGTGTTTGTCATTACCGCATTTAAAAAATATGTCGTACAGCCTGTAATTTAGTAAAATGCTGAAATCGTCCTTAAAGACAGGCGCACTTTTGTTATAAGAGTCTATAAATTCCTCATACATCTGCGGTAAAAACAGCTCTTTTATATTTGTATTATTATCTGAAACAGCTTTTCGTATTGCTGTAGCACTGTTAAAGCTTAAGTCAGAATTATCGGAAGCGCTGTCAATAGTTTCGTCATTATAGCCCTTTCCGATTCTTTTAACTGTCATTGGCGTTATGGCGCTTTTTGACTGAAAAATGGCTTTCAGATATTCAATGCCGAGAATATTGTTAGGATTTTCAAGGATTTTTGAGTAATCATTTTTAAAATATGAGTTTAATGCATTCATTCTTGCTTTTGGGAATGATAAGCCTGATGAAAGTTCGTTTTTCAGGGCGTTTTTAAAAGATTCAGGCTCATTAGACAATACATTTGCAATTTCTTTCAGAGCATTTATATCTCCGCATTCACTTCCGAATACAACATAATCGCACATAAGACTGTTTAAAATGCGCATTGCGCCTTTTGCAAAAATTTCTGCACTGGAAAGAGAGTAGTAGACAGGGAGATCAACCAAAAGATTTATTCCGCTTTTTAATGCGGCGCGGCATCTTGTGTATTTGTCTGTTATGGCAGGCTCTCCGCGCTGTACATAATTTCCGCTCATTACGGCAATTGTTAAATCGGCACCTGTCATTTTTAAGGCTTGATTCATATGATATATATGACCGTTATGCAATGGATTGTATTCCGTTATTAGTCCAACAGCTTTCATAAACTCCTCGTTTCCGGTGTCAGAACACCACAATCATGATTACCTAAAATAATACATTTTTATTGGCTTACAGTCAAATTGCTTGTTATTTAAAACAATAGACGACTTGTTTTGAGACAAAATTTGGTATATAATTTTACTAAGATTTCAGTTATTAACTGAAAAATATATTTTTAATCTAAGGAGGAGTCAAGAATCATGGGATTTATTGACGCTATTAAAGAAAGAGCTAAGGCTGACAAAAAGACTATTGTTTTACCTGAATCAATGGACAGAAGAACATTTGAGGCTGCTGAGAAGATTTTAAAGGAAGGAATTGCCAACCTTGTAATTATCGGTACACCTGAAGAAATTGCAGAAAACAGTAAAGGACTTGATATTTCAGGTGCAACAATCGTTGACCCATTCAATGACCCAAACAAGCAGAAATATATTGATAAGTTCGTAGAATTAAGAGGCGCAAAGGGTGTTACTCCTGAAATAGCAAAGGAAACTATTGAAAAAGATTATATGTATTATGCTTGTCTTATGTGCAAGTGCGGTGATGCTGACGGTGCTGTTTCTGGTGCATGTCATTCAACAGCTAATACAATAAGACCTTGTCTTCAGATTATTAAGACAAAGCCGGGTACAAAGCTTGTATCAGCATTTTTCCTTATGGAAGTTCCTGATTGCGAATATGGCGAGGACGGTATTTTTGTATTTTCTGATTGTGGTTTAAATCAGAATCCTACAGCAGAGGAACTTGCAGCTATCGCAGGTTCATCTGCAGATTCATTTAAGATGCTTACAGGAAAAGAGCCTAAGGTTGCAATGCTTTCATATTCAACAATGGGTTCAGCAAAGCATGACGATGTAACTAAGGTACAGGAAGCTACAAAGCTTGCAAAGGAAGCATATCCACAGTTAAAGCTTGACGGTGAGATGCAGCTTGATGCAGCTTTAGTTCCAAGCGTAGGTTCATCAAAGGCTCCGGGAAGTGAAGTTGCAGGACAGGCTAACACTCTTATTTTCCCTAACCTTGATGCAGGTAACATCGGCTACAAGCTTGTTCAAAGACTGGCAAAGGCAGAAGCTTACGGTCCTGTTCTTCAGGGTATTGCAATGCCTGTAAACGATTTGTCAAGAGGATGCTTCTCTGATGATATCGTGGGTGTTGTAGCTATTACAGCAGTTCAGGCTCAGAATTAATTTTATTTAATGGAGGAAAATATGAATATATTAGTTTTAAATTGCGGAAGCTCATCTTTAAAATATCAGCTTATCAATATGGATGATGAAAGCGTATTGGCTAAAGGTCTTGTTGAAAGAATTGGTATTGAGGGTTCTGTGCTTACACATAAGCCGGCAGGAAAGGACAAGTATGTTGTTGAGACACCTATGAAGGATCACAATCTTGCTGTTAAGCTTGTTCTTGATGCATTGGTAGACCCTGAACATGGTGTTATTTCAAGTGCTGATGAAATTGCAGCAGTTGGTCACCGTGTACTTCATGCCGGAGAAAAGTATAAGGATTCGGTAGTTGTTACAGAGGATGTTAAGAATGTAGTAAGAGAGTGTTTTGATTTAGGACCTCTTCACAATCCTGCTAACTTAATCGGTATTGAGGCTGTTGAGGCTGCTATGCCTGGCAAGCCAAATGTTGCAGTATGGGATACTGCATTTGCAGGTACAATGCCTCCAAAGGCTTATTTGTATGCTATTCCTCGTGAATATTATGAAAAGTATCATATCAGAAGATACGGTTTCCACGGAACAAGCCACAGCTTTGTTTCTAAGGAGCTTATCAAATTTGCAGGGCTTGATGCAAATAATTCAAAGGTTATCGTTTGCCACCTTGGCAACGGTGCTTCAATAACTGCAACTGTAAATGGTAAGTGCGTAGATACTTCTATGGGACTTACTCCTCTTGAAGGTCTTATAATGGGAACAAGAAGCGGTGACTTAGATCCTGCTATTCTTGAATTCCTTTGCAATCATGAGAATCTTTCAATAAGCGAGATGCTTAATATTCTCAACAAGAAGTCAGGTGTTTATGGTATGTCAGGCGGCATTTCAAGCGACTTCAGAGATCTTAAGGCTGCTATGGATGAGGGCAATGAGAGAGCAACAGAGACTCTTCAGGCTTATGTATACAGACTTGCAAAATACATAGGTGCTTATGTAGCTGCAATGAACGGTGTTGATGCAATTGCATTTACAGCAGGTGTAGGTGAAAATGCTGCATGGTTAAGACCTATGGTATGCGAATATTTAGGATATCTCGGTGTTAAGCTTGATGAAAAGGCTAATGAAGCAGCAGTTGGTGAGGAAATGCTTATTTCAGCTGAGGATTCAAAGGTTAAGGTTTGCGTTATTCCGACTAACGAAGAACTGGCTATTGCAAGAGAAACTTTAGAACTTGTAAAATAAGTTGTTGACAAATATATTTTCCGTGAGTATAATTGGAAAAGTGTGAATTGGAGACAATTATATGCTAATTGATTTAAGAGAACTTTTATCAGGCTCAAAGGATAGTATAAATATTTCTGCAGTTTTGGATATGAATGTGTTTGACACAGGCATATGCAGCTATGAGATAGTTGAAAAGCCCGAATTTCCTCTTTCAATTTCAAAGATTGACAAGAATAAATTCAGCATAAAGTGTGCAGGCTTTGTTTCAATGAATATCCCTTGCGACAGATGTCTGGAATCAGTACTTACAAGAGTTAATTTTGATATTGACTTTGAGGAAGATTTAAAAGAATTGTCAGGCCGGATAGAAGAACAAGAAGAAAAAGACTATATTGATGGATACAACCTCGACGTGGACAGACTTGTTTTCGGCGAATTACTGCTATCCATGCCGGGAAAGACCGTGTGCAGTGATGACTGCAAAGGCTTGTGCCCTGTATGCGGCATGAACCTTAACATTACCGAATGCGGTTGTGACAGGTCATCCCTGGATCCAAGAATGTCTGTTTTCAAAGATATTTTAAACAATTTTAAGGAGGTGTAACCATGTCAATTTGTCCAAAGAATAAATCTTCAAAGGCAAGAAGAGACAAGAGAAGAGCTAACTGGAAAATGAGTGCTCCAAATCTTGTTAAGTGCAGCAAGTGTGGTGCTTTAATGATGCCTCACAGAGTTTGTAAATCTTGTGGATCATACAATAAGAAAGAAATCGTATCAGTTGATTAATTCTTATTTGATTTATGCAGGTTGTGATAGTTCGCAGCCTGCATTTTTTACTTTATAGGATTATAGTGTCAAAAGGTCTTAACCCACTTGTGCCTGTACAAGGGTGTTTTGATACCCTAATCTACATCTGCTGTAATCAGTATAGAAAATCCTTGATTTTAGTATTTATATATAGTATATTACGATGTAGGTATTTTGAAATGGAGGCACCAAGATGTCAGAAAAGGTAAAAGTTGCGCTGGATGCCATGGGCGGAGATAATGCCCCTGTGGAAGTAGTTAAAGGTGCAGTTGAAGCTGTCAACTCAGAGAGCGATATTATCGTTTATCTTGTGGGTAAAGAGGAGCTTGTTACAGAAGAGTTAAAGAAATATACATATAACGAAGAACAGATAATTGTGGTTGATGCACGCGATGTCATAGAGACAGGAGAACCTCCTGTTATGGCAATCAGAAGAAAGAAAGATTCTTCAATGGTTAAGGCACTCAACCTTGTTAAGGAAAAAAAGGCCGATGCGTTTGTGTCAGCAGGAAGTTCAGGAGCAATCCTTGTAGGAGGACAGGTTATAGTGGGAAGAATAGAAGGTGTTGAAAGACCTCCTATGGCACCGCTTATACCGACAGCCAGGGGCGTGTCGCTGCTTGTTGACAGCGGTGCTAATGTTGACTCAAGACCGTCATTTCTTGTACAGTGGGCAAAGATGGGTTCTTTATATATGGAACATGTCGTAGGAATTAAGAATCCTAAAGTTGCGATTGTAAATGTCGGACTTGAGGAGGAAAAAGGCAATCAGCTTGTAAAGGAGACATATCCGCTTCTTAAGGAATGTAAGGATATAAACTTTGTTGGAAGTATTGAAGCAAGAAATATTCCGATGGGCGATGCAGATGTTATAGTATGTGATGCATTTGTCGGAAATGTTATTTTAAAGCTTTATGAGGGAACAGCATCGACACTTATAAAGAAGATAAAGGGCTCTATGATGAGCAGCTTAAAGACTAAGATAGGAGCTCTTCTGATAAAGAAATCTTTAAAAAATGAGCTCAAGTCACTTGACGCAACAGAGTATGGCGGAGCTCCGCTTATAGGTCTTAACGGTCTTGTTGTTAAGACACATGGTAATGCGACTTCAAAGGAAATCAGAAATTCCGTTATACAGTGTGTCAAATTTAAAAGGGAAAATATTAACGAAAAGATAAAGGCATCTTTGAATGCATGATTTTTTCGATTAATATATATATTGAATATAGTTTATTTATGAAAGGATTTTTATTATGGAATTTGAAAAATTACAGAGAATTATTTCAGAAGTATTAAATATTGATGCTGACAAAATCACTATGGACAGTACTTTTATTGATGATCTCGGCGCAGATTCACTTGATGTTTTTCAGATTATAATGGGAATTGAAGAGGAGTTTGACATTGAGATTCCTGAGGATGCTGCTGAATCGATTAATACTGTTTCAGATGCTGTAGAACAAATTAAGTCAGCTACTAATTAATAATCACAAAAAATTTTTATTATATGAGGCTGTCGCATATAGACAGCCTCATAGTTTTTTATTAGATAAAAAGCAGTACAGAAATGAGGTGACAATATGTATATAAACAGTGGAAATCCGGAGGAGCTTGAGAGAATCATAGGATACCATTTTAAGAATACAGAACTGTTAAAAACAGCTCTTACACACAGTTCATTTGCAAATGAAATAAAAAAACATAATATAAGTGATAATGAGCGACTTGAATTTTTGGGAGATGCTGTTTTGGAGCTTGTAACAAGCGATTTTATTTTCAAGAATCATATTATGAGTGAGGGGAAGATGACGAAGCTTAGGGCAAGCATAGTCTGCGAGCCGACTTTGTCGTTATGCGCAAAGGAATTTGGTCTTGAAAAGTTTATACGACTTGGAAAAGGTGAGGAAATGACAGGCGGAAGAAACAGGGATTCTATTATTTCGGATGCTTGTGAAGCTCTTATAGGCGCAATTTATCTCGACGGTGGTTTTGCTAATGCAAAAGAATTTGTTGGAAAATTTATTCTCAATGATTTGGATAAAAAACAGCTCTTTTATGATAGCAAGACTATCTTGCAGGAGATTGTCCAGGCAAGAGAGAAAAATGTTGTATATGATGTTATATCTGAGGAAGGTCCTGAACATGACAGGACATTTAAGGCATCGGCTAAGGTTGATGGCATGTTTGAGGTGTTCGGAGAGGGGCATACAAAAAAGGCGGCTCAGCAGCAGGCAGCATATAATGCGTTGTTGTTTTTAAAAGAGCAGGGGATAGAAGTAAATCCGAACGGAATATAAGATAAAGGGAATATAAATATGTATTTAAAGAATATAGAAATACAGGGTTTTAAATCTTTTGCAAATAAAATAGTTTTTGATTTTCATAATGGAATTACAGGTATTGTGGGACCGAACGGTTCGGGAAAAAGCAATGTTGCAGATGCTGTAAGATGGGTTTTGGGTGAGCAGAGTGCAAAGCAGCTTCGCGGCGCAAAAATGGAAGATGTAATTTTTGCAGGAACAGAGCTTAGAAAACCGGTTGGATATGCGTATGTTACCATAACATTTGACAATGCAGACCATGCATTGCCTGTCGAATATGATGAGGTTACTGTTACACGTAAGGTTTTTCGTTCGGGAGAGAGTGAGTATCTTATAAACGGACACGGGTGCAGATTAAAGGATATAACTGAGCTTTTCTATGATACAGGTATAGGTAAAGAGGGCTACTCGATAATAGGTCAGGGACAGATTGACAAAATATTAAGCGGAAAGCCTGAGGAGAGAAGGGAGCTTTTTGATGAGGCTGCAGGAATCGTTAAATTTAAGAGAAGAAAAGCGGCTGCGGTAAAGAAGCTTGAAAATGAACGCAATAATCTTGTGCGTGTAAATGATATACTCTCTGAGCTTGAAAATCAGGTAAATCCTCTTTTAAAACAGTCAGAAAAGGCAAAGGAATATTTAAAATTAAAGGACGAGCTTAAAAAATGTGATATCAATGCATTTTTGCTTGAAAGCGACAAATTAAGGGAAGATATAGCTGAAATAGAAGGTAAGATAGAGATTGTTTCGTCTGACTTAAATTCGGCAAGAGAAGAATATGAGAGCACAAAAGCCGAATATGAGGAAATTGAAAATAATCTTTCCCAGATAAATAGCGAGATAGATCTTTCAAATACACTGCTTTCAAATACAGAGCTTGAAAAGCAAAGACTTGAGGGTGTTGTAAATGTGTTTACTGAGCAGATAAAAACAATAAACGCAAACAGTTCACATTATATAAGCAGGATAGAGGACATACAAAATCAGATAGAGCAAAAAAATATAGAGATTAAAAATCTTGAACTAGAAAAGGCAGGATTATCAGAAAGTCAGGCTGTTTATCAGGAAAAGCAGGCTGTGTCGGAAAAAAAGCATGAAGAAATAGCTTTGCAGATAGCGCAGATAACACAAAAAATAGAAAATAACCAAAATCAAATCATAAGCATACTTAATGAAAAATCGTCTATTATTGCGGATAACGAGCGTTTTCAGACAATGCTTGAGCAGTATAATATAAAACTTGCAGAATTAAATAGTTCAGTTATCAAAGGAAAAAGCGAGGAGTCGGCTCAGGATATAGTTATAAAGGATTGTCAGGATAAGCTTAATGCAGCAAAACTGCGCATAGATGAGCTTACATCTTCAATTAATTCGGGAAACGAAAATGTCACAAAAATAAAAGAAAATATTGCCTCACTTACTGCGCTTACTGATAAGAGTCAGCAGCAATATCATAAAGAAAAGTCAAGACTTGATTCACTTATAAATATTACCGAAAGATATGATGGTTATGGCAACAGTATCCGTAAAATTATGGAGCTTAAGTCTCAAAATGACGGTATTTTGGGTGTTATTGCAGATATTGTTAAGGTGGAGCGTCGTTTTGAAACAGCTATTGAGACTGCACTTGGAAGCACGATACAAAATATTGTTACCGACAATGAAAATACGGCTAAAAGCCTTATTTCATATCTTAAGGAAAATAAATTCGGACGGGCTACATTTTTGCCGCTCTCCTCAATTTCTGCAAGAAATACTCTTGAGAAAGAGCCTTGTGCAAAGGAAGCAGGTGTTGTAGGTATTGCAAGTAATCTGGTAAGAGTTTCGTTTGAGTATGAAAATCTTGCAAAATATCTTCTCGGAAGAATTCTTGTAGTGGATAATATTGATAATGCGCTTGCAATAGCACGAAAATATAAGCACACAATACGAATAGTAACACTTGAGGGAGAACAGCTTAATCCGGGCGGTTCGATGACGGGCGGCGCATTTAAAAATGCCGGAAATCTTTTGGGCAGAAGAAGAGAAATTGAAGAGTTAAAGCTCAGCGTAAGTGAAATCAGCAAAAATATTGCTGAAAATAAAGAGAAAGTGTCCGAGCAAAGAAAACAACTTGCATTAATAAGAGAAAAGCTGGACGCAGACAATAAATTGATGCGTGAAGAACAGCTTTACGAAAATACTCTTAAAATGCAGCTTAATCAGGCAAACGTAAAGAAAGATGATATTATAAAATCATACAGTGATTCAAAACTTCAGGCTTCACAACTTGAGTCACAGATTAAGGGCATTAATGAAAGTATTAATAATGTAAACGGTAATTTAGGAGATTTAGAACTTAAAAATACTGATTCCAAAAATGCAATAGATGAATTAAATATTGAGCTTGAGAAAAAAAGAGCGGAGGAAGCCGATAATCTTGCGGAGTCTGAAAATTTAAAAATAGAATTTTCATCATTGCTGCAGAGAGTAGAGTTTATTGAGGAAAACAAAAAAAGATTAAGTGATGAGCTTACCAGACTGGGTGCTGAGAAAGTCACATGTACAGAGAATATCGCCTCAACGTCACAAGAGATAAGGCTGAAAAATGATGAGATTGATAGCGTAAGATTGCAGATTGCAGGCGCTGACGAACAGATTTTATCATGCAGACAAAAAAGTGATGCGTTAAAGAAAAAAAGAGATGAGATGAACGGTTCTCATAAAATTTTCTTTGAGAAGAGAGAGCGCATAAACAACCGCATAAACGAGCTTGATAAAGAAAATTATCGTCTTGAAGCGTCAAAAGAAAAGTTTCACGAAAAAAATGACAGTCTTACTGATTATATGTGGAACGAATATGAGATTACATACGGCTATTGTCTTGAATTAAAAGACGAGAGTATGGATAATCTTAATTTGATAAAGAAAAATATTGCGGAACTTAAGGCTTCTATAAAATCACTTGGCGAGGTTAATGTCAATGCTATAGAGCAGTATAAGGAAGTAAGCGAGCGATATGAGTTTCTAAAGACGCAGCATGATGATTTGCTTGAAGCCGAGGCGGCTCTTATAAAGGTTATAGATGAGCTTGATAACGGAATGAGAGTACAGTTTTCTGAAAAATTTAACGAGATTAAACTGGAGTTTGATAAAGTTTTCAAGGAGTTGTTTGGCGGAGGAAGAGGTACTATAGAACTTGTCGAGGGTGAAGATATACTTGAGGCAGGAATCCTTATTATTTCGCAGCCGCCTGGAAAGAAGCTTCAGAATATGATGCAGCTTTCGGGTGGTGAGAAAGCTTTGACTGCGATTTCATTGCTATTTGCAATTCAGAATCTTAAACCATCACCGTTTTGTCTGTTGGATGAGATTGAGGCGGCGTTAGATGATTCAAATGTCGGAAGATATGCCAATTATCTTCATAAGCTCACAAAGCATACGCAGTTTATAGTTATAACTCACAGAAGAGGAACGATGTCTGCTGCAGACAGGCTGTACGGTATCACAATGCAGGAGAAAGGTGTTTCGGCACTTGTTTCTGTGGATTTGATTGCGGATGATTTGGAAAAAGAAGAAAAGTAATTCGGAGGGAGATTAATGGGTTTATTCAGTAAGTTAAAAGAAGGACTGACAAAGACGAGGGACAACATAGTTTCCGGTATTGACAGTATTTTTTCGGGTTTTTCAAGTATTGACGACGATTTTTATGAAGAACTTGAAGAAACGCTTATAATGGGTGATATAGGTGTTGTTGCGACTGAACAGATAATTGACGATTTAAAAGAAAAAGTAAAAGAACAAAGAATTAAGGACCCGAAGGAATGTAAACAGCTTTTAATTGATACAATTAAAGAAAAAATGGATTTGGGTGAAAATGCTTACGAATTTGAGAACAAAAAATCAATCGTTATGCTTATCGGTGTTAACGGTGTCGGTAAAACCACATCGGTCGGAAAGCTGGCAGGGCACTTAAAAGCTATGAATAAAAAAGTTGTTCTGGCGGCTGCGGATACATTCAGGGCTGCGGCGATAGAGCAGCTTACCGAGTGGGCGAACAGGACGGGAACCGATATTATAGCCCAGAGCGAGGGCTCAGATCCTGCAGCAGTGATATATGATTCAATAGCAGCATCAAAGGCAAGAAATGCAGATGTACTTCTTTGTGATACGGCGGGAAGATTGCACAATAAAAAGAACCTTATGGAAGAGCTTTGTAAGATTGACAGGGTCATCGAAAGAGAGTATTCTGAAGCGTATAGAGAAAATTTAATCGTTCTTGATGCTACCACGGGACAGAATGCCATTTCACAGCTTAGGGAATTTAAGTCAGTTACGGATATTACAGGTATTATTCTTACTAAGATGGACGGAACGGCTAAAGGCGGAATAGCTGTAGCTATTCAGGCGGAGTTTGGTATACCTGTCAAATATGTGGGTGTAGGCGAGAAGGTTGAAGACCTCCAGAAATTCAATTCTGATGTGTTTGTTAATGCGTTATTTGACGTTGATACACCAGATGAGGAGTAGAAAAAACATTTTCATATGATGATGTTTTTTGCAATTATTAGAATTGATTAAGAAGGGAAGAGTTAAGGAATGGAAGAATTAACATTGCAGAAGTTTGAGGAAGCAGCTGAAAAGGTCAAAGAGGTGACATTACAGACTAATCTTGTATATAGTGAGTATTTCAGCAGCCAGGTTGGCAACAAAGTTTATTTAAAGCCTGAAAATATGCAGTATACAGGTGCTTACAAGGTACGTGGAGCATATTACAAAATCAGCACAATGTCTGAGGAGGCAAGAAAGAAAGGTCTTATTACTGCATCTGCCGGAAATCATGCACAGGGCGTTGCTTATGCTGCTAAAAAGTTTGGTGTTAAAGCCATCGTAGTTATGCCTACAACTACGCCATTGATAAAGGTAAACAGAACAAAGGGTTACGGAGCAGAGGTTATTTTGTACGGAAATGTATATGATGAGGCTTGCGATTATGCGATAAAAATGGCAGAGGAAAAAGGCTATACATTTGTACATCCTTTTGATGATTTAGATGTTGCTACAGGACAGGGTTCAATTGCTATGGAAATTATAAAAGAACTTCCTACTGTAGACTATATTCTTGTTCCTGTCGGCGGCGGCGGTCTTGCAACAGGTGTTTCAACACTTGCGAAGCTTCTTAATCCGAATATTAAGGTTATCGGTGTTGAGCCGGCTGAAGCAAATTGTCTTGAGGAATCAATTAAGGCAGGGGAGGTTGTAACTCTTGATTCTGTAAGCACTATAGCTGACGGTACTGCAGTTAAAACGCCGGGGGCAAAGCTGTTCCCATATCTCCAGAAAAATCTTGATGATATAATAACAGTACCTGATGAAGATTTGATTGTTGCGTTTCTTGATATGGTTGAAAACCACAAGATGGTAGTTGAAAATTCAGGACTTTTGACAGTTGCAGCATTAAAACAGCTTAATGTAAAGGATAAGAAAATTGTTTCAATACTTTCAGGCGGAAATATGGATGTCATAACAATGTCGTCTGTTGTGCAGCAGGGGCTTGTACAGAGAAGCAGAATATTTACTGTATCAGTGCTGCTTCCTGATAAGCCGGGTGAACTTGTAAGAGTTGCTTCAATAATTGCGGAAGCAAACGGAAATGTCATAAAGCTTGAACATAATCAGTTTGTAAGTATAAACAGAAAAGCTACTGTTGAGCTTAGAATTACAATTGAGGCATATGGTCACGAACATAAAGAAGAGATAGTTGAAAAGCTTGAAAAGGCAGGCCTAAGACCAAGAATTGTCAAAGTAAATATTTAATATAATTACAGTGTCAAAAAGTCTGAACCCACCTGTGCTTGCACAGGTGTGGGTGAATGACTTTGAGACACGCCACAAAATGAGCATAAAAGTGGAGCGTAAGCTTCACGATATGCGAATATTGAGGCGGATTGTGGGAGTGCGGAGCACGAAACAATCCATGTAATTATAATCATGGTGTCAAAAAGCAGAAATGAGGAAAAATATGAGGGATAAATCATTTAAAAGATATTTGTATATTGCAGTTTCCACGTTCGGCGTCGTGGCACTTTCGATATTTTTATTCTTTTTCTTGTATAATTTTGATAATATAGGAGCTGCTTTTAAGCATGTGATTGCAACTCTTATGCCGTTTATAGTAGGCGCGGTGCTTGCATATATTATGTGTCCGCTCTGCAATGTTTTTGAGAAATTTCTTACTAAGGTGTTAAAAAAATATAACGATGGAAAAAGAAAAAAGAAGATTATAAGCGGAGTCAGTGTGTTTGGGACTATAACTGTTGCAATGGTGGCAATATATCTTATACTGATGATTCTTATACCGCAGCTTATTGAGAGTATAGTAAAAATAGTTCAGATACTGCCTTCAAGTGTGGATGGGCTTCTGACATGGCTTCAGGGTACGATAAGTTCTAACGAAACGCTTCTTACATATGCACAGCAGATAATTGATAAAGGTTATCAGTATATTGAAAACTGGCTGTCAAACGGACTTTTGGAATATGTTGAAAATTTTGCCACAGGTCTTTCAACAGGAGTTATAAGCATAATAGGAATATTTATGAATATTTTTGTTGGTGCAATAGTGGCTGTTTATCTGCTTCTTTCAAGAAAGAAGCTTGCAAGGCAGGCAAAGCTTATAACATACAGTATATTTAAGAAAAATATAGCTGATGAAATAGTTGAGGAAGCAAAGTTTGCGGATAAGGTTTTCAGTGGCTTTATAAATGGTAAAATAATTGATGCACTTATAGTTTCATGCATATGCTATTTGGGAATGATGATATTTCGGGTGTTTAATCCGGGAAAAGACATGATGAGCGAAATACTGGTTTCAGTAATAGTCGGAATATTTAATGTCATACCATTTTTTGGATGGTATATAGGATTGTTCTTATCGGCACTTCTGATATTGATAGTAAATCCCGTGCAGTGCATTTTCTTTATAATATTTGATTTTATTTTGCAGCAGATAGATGGAAATATACTCGGACCTAAAATTTTGGGTAATACAACAGGTATTTCAAGTCTTTGGGTATTATTTTCAATATTTTTGTTCGGTGATATATGGGGCTTTGCAGGTATGCTTATCGGAGTTCCGCTGTTTGCGGTTATTTATCAGGAAATCAAGAGACTTGTTTTTATAGGTTTAAGAAGGCGCGGACAAGAGGAAATGATAAAAGAATATAATAAAGACTATCCTGATGATGGGATAACTGCGGATTATATTGATGATGGTAAGCTGAATCATTCTGATGAAAAGGCTGAACCGAAAGATGATAAAGCAGAAATCGACTGAGTTTTGTACTTAATTTAGAACAATATTTATTAAAGGTGTCAAGTAAAAATGCTTGACACCTTTTGTGCGTCATGTTATTATACGTAAGGTTTAAAAAGTAGCTGTAAGTTGGTGTGATATGGAAAAGTTTGTAGAACAGTCGCTTTTATTTGATTTTTATGGCGAGCTTTTGAATGAACATCAGAAGAGCATATATGTTGATGCAGTATTTAACGATTTATCATTAAGTGAGATTGCAGATGAACACGGTATTTCAAGGCAGGGTGTTCACGATATGATTAAGCGTGTTAATAAGACGCTTGACGGTTATGAGCAAAAGCTTCATCTTATTGAAAAGTTTATGCAGACAAAGGAAAAGGTTCGTTGTATAAATGAGCTGACAGACACATTTTTTGACAGCGGTGATTCTGAGTGTATAAGAAAAATACATCAAATCACCAAAGAAATTATAGATACTTTTTGATTTTATTATATTTAATTGTGCGGAGGGATTATGGCATTTGACAGTCTTTCAGATAAATTGCAGAATATTTTTAAAAACCTTCGTGGAAAAGGACGCTTGACAGAATCTGATGTTAAAGCTGCATTAAAGGAAGTAAAGATGGCACTTCTTGAAGCTGATGTAAATTTCAAGGTTGTCAAGCAGTTTATTAAATCAGTTGAGGAACGTGCAGTCGGACAGGATGTTTTGGAAAGTCTTACTCCGGGACAGATGGTTATTAAGATTGTAAATGAAGAGATGGTTTCTCTTATGGGTTCTGAAACTACAGAGCTTGCTTTAAAATCGGGCAGTGAAATCACCGTTATAATGATGGCAGGTCTTCAGGGTGCAGGTAAGACTACTACAACTGCAAAGCTTGCAGGTAAGTTTAAGTCAAAGGGCAGAAAACCGCTGCTTGTTGCCTGTGATGTGTACAGACCCGCGGCTGTTGAACAGCTTAAGATAAACGGTGAGAAGCAGGGTGTCGATGTGTTTAGTATGGGAGTTAACAATAATCCCGTAGATATAGCAAAAGCAGCTGTTGCACATGCTAAAAATAACAATTTCAATATTGTTATTTTAGATACAGCCGGACGTCTTCATGTAGATGAAGATATGATGGCAGAACTTATTAATATCAAGTCAGAGGTCAATGTGGATTATACAGTGCTTGTTGTTGATTCAATGACAGGTCAGGATGCGGTAAATGTTGCATCTTCATTTAATGAAAAAATCGGAATTGACGGAGTTATTCTTACAAAGCTCGATGGTGATACAAGAGGTGGTGCAGCTCTTTCAATAAAGGCTGTTACCGGAAAGCCTATACTTTATGTAGGTATGGGTGAGAAGTTATCTGATTTGGAGCAGTTTTATCCGGACAGAATGGCTTCAAGAATACTTGGTATGGGTGATGTGCTTACTCTTATTGAGAAAGCAGAATCACAGATTGATGAAAAGAAAGCAAAAGAAATGGAACAGAAGCTTAGAAAAGCAGAGTTCGATTTCAATGATTTCCTTGATTACATGGGGCAGATTAAGAATCTTGGAGGTATCGGCTCAATTCTTAACATGCTTCCGGGAATGGGATTTGGTGCAAAGATGAAAGGGCTTGATACCGGTATGGCGGATGACGCTGAAGCAGGTCTTAAGAAAACTGAGGCAATCATCTATTCGATGACAGCTAAGGAGCGCAGTAATCCGGATATTCTTAATCCGTCAAGGAAGAACAGAATTGCAAGAGGCGCAGGTGTTGATATCAGTGAGGTTAACCGCTTGATAAAGCAGTTTGAACAGATGAAAAAGATGATGAAACAAATGCCTGGCATGATGAAGGGTGCTAAAAAGGGACGATTTAAATTACCTTTTTAACATATACCGGTTTGGGTGTCAAAACACTTAAATCAAATTTTAGAAAAATTTAGGAGGTGAAAATAACATGGCAGTAAAGATTAGATTAAAGAGATTAGGTGAGAAGAAGTCTCCTTTCTATAGAATTATCGTTGCTGATTCAAGATCTCCAAGAAACGGAAGATTTATTGATCAGATTGGTACTTATGATCCTAATTACGATCCATGCAAGCTTAACATCGACGCTGAGGCCGCTAAGAAGTGGTTATCTAACGGTGCACAGCCAACAGAGGTTGTAGCTAAGCTTTTCAAGATGGCTGGTATTGAAAAATAGGATTAGTGGAGGTGTTTTTCTATGAAAGAATTAGTTGAAGTCATTGCTAAGGCACTCGTTGACAATCCAAATGAAGTTGTTGTTACGGAAACTGAAAAAGATAAAGCGATAATTATTGATTTAAAGGTAGCGCAGTCAGATATGGGCAAGGTTATCGGAAAGTCAGGAAGAATTGCAAAGTCTATAAGAACAGTTGTTACAGCAGCCGCTTCTAAAATTGACAAAAAAGTCATCGTTGAAATTGATAACTAAAGTTAATGGACGGTATTCTTAAATTATGGATATCGTCCGTTTTTTTATGAATAATGCAACAAAGTTGCTCAGAAATGAGGGATAAAATGGACGATTTGTTAAGAGTGGGTGTTATTACGTCTACACATGGTATACGAGGTGAAGTGAAAGTTTTTCCTACGACAGATGATCCGCAGCGTTTTAAAAAATTAAAAAAATGTATTGTATGTCTTAGAAGAGAGAATATTGACCTTGAGGTAGCATCAGTCAAATTTTTTAAACAGTATGTTATTTTAAAATTTAAAGGTTATGACAGCATAAATGATATAGAACAGTTCGTAAAAAGTGATTTGATGGTGACAAGGGAAAATGCAGTAAAATGTGAGCCTGGAGAATATTTTATATGTGATTTAATCGGTTTGAAGGTTATTACCGACGAGGGATCAGAGCTTGGTATGCTTACAGATGTGCTTGAGACGGGAGCTAATAATGTATATGAGGTTACGACAGAAAATAATAAAAAAGTATTAATTCCTGTAATTGAGCAGTGTATTCTTTCCCATGATATGGACAAAGGTACAGTAACTGTACACCTCCTTCCCGGGCTTCTTGATTTAAATTGACAAAATATTACATATTTTATATAATTTTTAGAGAATAGTTAGGAAAGGAGTCCTTTATATGGCAGTAGCTTCTTTAGTATTAGGTATTTGTTCGCTTGTTATTCCCGGCATTGGTCCGATTCTTGGTATTATTGGTATTGTGCTTGGTGCTATGGCAAGGAAGGATCCTAATCAGAATCAGAATCTTGCAACAGCAGGTCTTGTCTGCTCTATAATTTGCTGTGCTCTAAGTTGTATTTCATTGATATCATGTATCGCATGCGGCGGATGCAATTTGTGTGCAACAATGTGCGCTCTGTAATATTTATAGTGACTTTGCCGGAGGCACAAATAAGAGTTTTTAAAGTAGATTTTGCAAGCAGCGTAAGCGGCGCTTTTACTAAAGATGAGTAGAAACAGTTTTTGTTTCTACTCATTTTTAAGATTTTTAAGTTATTTAAGACATTATTATTTATATGTAATTCAGTAATTTTTTAAATTAGAAATGAGGATTTGTATGCCGGATAGTTTAGGTTTTTATATAGGAGAATCATTTATTCCGTATTACGGACTAATGATTATTATAGGAGTGTTCGCAGCAGCTGTTGTCGGTATCATACAGTGCAGGATACATAAGCTTGATTTAAATGATTTTATAATTATGGCGGCGATGGGAGCAGGAGGCGGTATGATTGGCGCAAAGCTTTTATATCTTATCATTTCGTGGAATTCAATAGATTTTTCAAGGATATTTGATCCGGAGTATTTGAAAATGATTATAGCCGGAGGTTTTGTATTTTATGGCGGGCTTTTAGGCGGATTGATAATGATTTTTGTCACACAGGTTTGTTTTAAGATTAACTGCAGGCCTTATCTTGAAAAATGTATAATGGTACTGCCGATAGCGCACGGATTCGGAAGAATCGGGTGCAGCATTGTGGGATGCTGCTACGGGATACCGTATGATGGTCCATTTGCGGTTGTATACACTGATTCTGTTGTTGCACCAGCAGGCGTTTCGCTTTTTCCGGTTCAGATGACGGAGGCTTTGCTTGAATTTATGATAGCAGCCATACTGCTTATATATGTAAATGTAAATAAAACCGCTAAAAAGCATAGTTTTTTGCTTTACCTCATAATGTATTCAGTTGTAAGATTTATACTTGAATATCTGCGCTACGACGCAGAAAGAGGGGTGTACGGAATATTTTCTACATCACAGTGGATAAGTATTGCATTGTTTGCTATCTCAACAGGGCTGCTTATAAGAAATATGTATTTAAACAGGAGTAAAAGAAATTTATAAGTTTTTATTGCAATATTAAATCAGATATGTTATCTTAATAAAGTTGTGAGAAAGAGATGGTCCTCTGTTACATAAAGTGTATTAAGAACATCCGAATAATAAGGAGGTCACACATGAACGAAATTATTAAAAACATTGAAACAGCACAGATGAAGTCAGAACTTCCACAGTTTAACGTAGGTGATACTGTAAGAGTATCAGCTAAGATTAAGGAAGGTAACCGTGAAAGAACACAGGTATTTGAAGGTACAGTTTTAAAGATGCAGGGTACAGGCGTACGTTCTACATTTACTGTAAGAAAGATATCTAACGGTGTAGGCGTTGAGAAGACATGGCCATTACATTCACCAATCGTTGAGGATGTTGTTGTTGTAAGACGCGGTAAAGTAAGACGTGCTAAGCTTAACTATTTACGTTCAAGAACAGGTAAGGCTGCTAAGGTTAAAGAGTTAATTAAATAATAAGAGCATTTTGTTCAGAATAAAGATTGCGTTTGCGCAATCTTTTTTTTATTTTTAATATTTATTAATTATTCTGTTATTTTAATATTGTAAATAGTGTGATAAAATTATATATAATTTTTACAAAAGTAGAATGGATGGATATATATGGTTACATTTCAGAAAAGGTATCAGGAAAATATTTTGCTCGGGCGCGCCTGTAAGTTTACTGCTGATGTTTTGCTTATTATAGTTTTTGCATATACACTTATTTCTTTTACATGTGACAGGGTGATGGTTGTCGGAAGCTCCATGCAGCCGGTTTTTCAAAATGAGGACAGCTGCCTTGTAAACAGATTTGCATATGCATTTTCAGGGCCATCGCGTTTTGATCTGGTTGCATTCAAAATGCACGATACAGGCAGTGCAAAGACATATGTTAAAAGAGTTGTTGGACTTCCTGGCGAAACAGTTCAGATAAAAAATCAAAAGCTGTACATAAACGGAGAAGAGTTAGAGAAAGATGTATCTGACGCTTTAATTCTTACGGCAGGAATGGCAGGCAGTGAAATAAAGCTTGGAAAAGATGAATATTTTGTTTTGGGAGATAACAGAAATAACAGTGAGGACAGCAGATTTTCTACTATAGGAATTCTTTCAAAAGGCAATATAACAGGTAAGGTATGGGCTGTGTGCAGCCCGTTTGACAGGGCAGGACTTGTAAAATAGGAGGTTTACTTTACAGATGAATTATCAGTGGTATCCGGGGCATATGACTAAGGCCCGAAGGATGATGGAAGAAAATATTAAATTAATAGATTTGGTAATAGAGGTGGTTGACGCAAGAATCCCATTAAGCAGCAAAAATCCAGATATTGATAACCTTGCTAAAAATAAGGCACGAATAATAATTTTAAATAAATCTGATTTGGCGGATGACGATAAAAATAAACTTTGGATGGATTATTTCAGTCAAAAAGGTTTTTTTGTGCTAAAGCTTAACTCAAGAAGCGGTGCAGGCATTAAACAGATGAACAATGCAGTTGCACAGGCATGCAGGGAAAAAATAGAGCGCGATAAGAAAAAGGGCATTATGAACAGGCCTGTAAGAGCTATGGTTGTAGGAATTCCTAATGTCGGAAAATCAACGTTTATAAATTCATATGCGGGGAAGGCGTGTACAAAGATTGGAAATAAACCGGGTGTGACCAAGGGAAAACAATGGATAAGGCTTAATAAAAATGTTGAGCTTCTTGACACTCCGGGAATATTATGGCCTAAGTTTGATAATCAGGAAGTCGGCAAAAAGCTTGCTATGATAGGCTCAATGAACGATGAGATTCTTAACGTAGAAGAGCTTTCTTTTGAGGTGATATCGTATATCATAAATCACTATAAAGGAAATATAAGCGAAAGATACAACGTAAGCGAGGATGATGAGGTTATAGATATTCTTAACAATATCGCGTCAAGAAGAGGGTGTCTGAAAAAGGGAGCTGAAACAGATTATGAGAAGCTTGCCGGCATTATTCTTGATGATTTCAGAAGCGGAAGATTGGGAAAGCTTACGTTAGAAACACCGGAGGATTTTGATGACTAAAAAAGAAATTGCGCAGTTAAAGCGTGAGGAAAAGCTTAAAGCTGAAATGCAGAGAGTAGAAGACTTGTGCAAATTTGAAAAAGAATACGGTATGTATGGCTATATATGCGGTATTGATGAGGCAGGAAGAGGTCCTCTTTGCGGTCCTGTTGTTGCAGGAGCTGTTGTATTGCCGAAGGATTTAAGAATAATGTATATTAACGATTCCAAGAAGTTAAGCGAGAAGAGAAGAGAGGAATTGTTTGACATAATACAAAAAGAAGCGGTAAGCGTCGGCGTCGGAATAGTTGATGCCGCAAGGATAGACGAGATTAATATACTTAATGCGACTTATGAGGCTATGAGACAGGCAGTTAATAATTTGAGTGTGAAGCCCGATATATTGTTTAACGATGCAGTTACAATTCCGCAGCTTGATATAAGGCAGCTGCCTATAATTAAGGGTGATGCGAAGAGCATTTCAATAGCTGCGGCAAGTATAATTGCAAAGGTGACGAGAGACAGAATGATGTGCGAGTATGATGAAATGTATCCGGGTTATGGATTTGCAAAGCATAAGGGATATGGTACAAAGCAGCACATTGAGGCACTTAAGGAATTGGGAATGAGTCCTATTCACAGAAAGACGTTTCTTAAAAATATTTTGTAGGAGAATGTATGGCAATCAATTTATCTGCATTTTTTAACAATATAGGCGGACAGGGGCAGGTTTCTTCCGATAATTCGGTATCATCGGGACAGTCAGGAGAGGTTTCAAAAGTACCTGCGAATAATAATACAAATGGCACATTGGTGCAGGGCGGCGGTTCGGGTATGGAATTGCTGAAAAATATGCTGGCAGGAGACACATTTTCAGGAAAAGTTATAGGGATGCAAAATGATAATGTATTGCTTTCGCTTGCTGACGGAAATACTGTATATGCAAAGCTCGCACCGGGAAGTACTATAAGCAAAGGTCAGACGCTTACATTTATGCTTGAGTCAAATAATAACAATAATATATCAATCAAGCCGCTTAAAATGGATGAACAGCTTGCTGTTATTATAAATAAGGCTCTCGATGCAGCTATGTATCCTGCTACGGAGGGGAATATAAATATTGTGAGGGAGCTGTTGAGCTTAAATATGCCTGTAGATGTGGAAATGATAGGAAATATGATTAAAATGAGCACAAAATTTCCTGATACTGATATAAGCACAATAGCTAATCTTATGAAACTGAATATTCCTGTAACAAAAGAAAATATAATGCAGTATGAAGCATATAAGGTGTATGAGCACAGTATTTTAAATGAATTTAACGACATGGGTGACGATTTATCGCAGATGTTTAAAGCTCTTATCGATGAAAATACAACTGCTGCAGATGTGGCAGCTAAGGCACAGAATTTAAATGAGTTTGTAAAAATTTTGTACAGTGATTTAGAAATAGATAAATCACAGGCGCAGAGTGATTTTAACGGTATTATCGGAAAAGAAGGAATTAATATGATTTCTGATATTATTTTAAATGCAAACCCTGTGGGTTCAGACAGTGCGAAAACTCCGGCTTTGGAATTTGTAAAGCTTATGCAGTCAGGTAAATTAACGACACAGGAATTTCTTGAATTTATAACAGAATTTATAAAAGATAATCCGCAGATAAAAGAGCAGATGTCACATGTTTTTGGCTCGGCTGATTTTAATTCGCTTATAAATCAGATGATTGATGAAACGTTAAAAATAAAACCATCGGCAGTCGGTGGTGAGGATGGGATAAGCGGTTACTACAAGCGCATAAGAAAAACGCTGGAAAAGGCAGTTGAGGCAGGTTTAAAGGATGAGTCGGCAGACGCATTATTAAAGGATATGCAGCAGGTTAAAAGCAATATTGACTTTATGAATGATTTAAATAAGAATATGACGTATTTTCAGATGCCTGTCAAATTTTCGGAAAGCGATGCAAATGGTGAGCTTTATGTGTTTACGAACAAAAAAGCTCTTGCGGCAGGAACAGACAATGTTAGTGCACTTCTGCATCTTGATATGGATAATCTTGGCCCTGTTGATATATATGTAAGGTTGTCAGGGAAAAATGTTTCTACGAATTTTTGTCTTGAAAGTGAAGAAATGCTGGATTTTGTGTATTCAAACATTGATAAGCTTAATTCGAGGCTTGAAGCTCTCGGATATGTATGTCATTTTGAGATGAATATTTCAAATGATGAGAAGTTTAATATTATTAATGATATTGTGGAAAAGGATGTTTCGGATTTTCGGACGAACCAGTATATACTGGATGTCAGGGCATAATAGACGGTGGTTGATATGGAGTATGGCAAAAAAAAAGATAACGATAAAAAATTTACAAATAAGCAGAAAATTTCAGTTGCTCTTGAGTATACGCCGGGTGAGGAAGCTCCAAAGATTATAGCTTCAGGAAGAGGACAGCTTGCTGAAAAAATTATTGAAAAGGCAAAAGAGTCCGAGGTTCCCATATATGAGGACAGCAAGCTGGCAGGTACTCTGTCAAAGCTTGAGATTGGTGATATGATACCCCCCGAGCTTTACAATGTTGTGGCGGAGATTCTTGTATTTGTTGATGACTGTGATAAGATAAGAGGTAAATTAAAGGGCATGCTATGAATACAAGACAGGTTGGTACAAAATGGGAAGAAAAGGCAGTTGAATATCTTAAAGGAAAGGGCTATGTGATTTTGGAGACAAATTACAGGTGCAGATTCGGAGAGATAGATATAATTGCCATGTATGATAAAATGATATGTTTTATTGAGGTAAAATATCGTTCGGGTAAAATGTATGGGGATGCTGTGGAAGCAGTAACTTTATCAAAACAGAAAGTGATAAGAAAAACTGCACAGAATTATTTGGTATTTAAGATTAAAGATGAAAATATTTCCTGCAGATTTGATGTTATAGGTTTTGACGGTGATAAGGTTATGCATATACAGAATGCTTTTTAAAGAGAGGGTTTTATAGTTGGAAAATATTGATATTAAATATATAGATAATGAGCGTATTTATAGTGAATTTAAGAAATTATCGGGGAAAACACCGAATATAACAAATACGACTTCGTTGACTGATAAAGATGGCGTAAAAATAATTGAGTTTAATAATTTTAAAAATATCGATTTTGTAAGACAGGGCTTTTCGACGAGAATCGGAGGAGTCAGCAGCGGGATATATGAGTCTATGAATCTTACATTCGGGCTTTCGGACAAATATGAAAATGTGGCACAAAATTTTAATATAATCGCAAGAACGCTGGGAATTTCACCGGACAGAATGGTTTATTCAAAGCAGACACATACGAACAATGTGATGGCAGCCGATAATTCACATGCAGGAATGGGTGTTGTCCGTGAAAGGGATTTTGATAATATAGATGCGCTGGTCACAAATGAAAAAAATCTGTGTCTTGTGACGTCATATGCTGACTGCATACCGGTAATAGCGGCAGATACCGTAAATAGGTGTATCGGCGCTGCACATGCAGGATGGCGCGGTACGGTTTCTGATATTGCAGGAAATATGATTGAGCTTATGGCTGAAAAATATTCAGGTAATCCGGATAATATATCTGTGTTTGTTGGGCCGGGAATATGTGCAGACTGTTATGAAGTAAGCGATGATGTTGCAGTTAAGTTTAAAGAACAGTTTGGCGATGATGTATTCAGGCTTATAGCAAAGATAGGAAAAGAGCCGGGCAAATATCAGCTTAACCTGCCGATGGCAAATGTCTTTAATCTTTTAAAGCATGGAGTTAAGCCGGAAAATATCAGTGTGTCAGACATATGCACATGCTGCAATTCAAAATGGCTTTTTTCACATAGGGCAAGCGCAGGAAAAAGGGGGCTTTTATGTAACTTTATTTATATTACGGACGAGGCTAAGTGATTTTTTTCTGCAATTCTAAATGAGTTATAATTAAATTAAAAGGTAAAATTCAAAAGGGGAAAGAAAAATGAAAAAACTGGAATTTTTAGACAGAGAAGATGAGCTTATCAAGCCGATACAGCTTGATAAAACTGAACTTATGGAGACGATTGAAAACAGCAGTAAGTTTCTTGAGGTTATGATGATGTACAGAAGTGCGATAAGGGAGGTTCAGACAAAGCTTGAGATATTAAATGACGAATTTAAAACAAGGAGCAAAAGAAATCCAATTGACAGTATAAGGTCAAGAATAAAAAGTCCTTTGAGCATATTTGAGAAGCTTGAGAGGAGAGGTTTTGAAATTTCTGTACAGTCCATGATGGATAATCTTAATGATATAGCAGGTATAAGGGTGGTATGTCCTTTTATAAGTGATATTTATGATGTTGCAGAACTGCTTGTTTCACAGGATGATGTTGAAGTTATGGAAGTAAAAGATTACATAAAAAATCCGAAGCCCAACGGTTACAGAAGTCTTCACTACGTTATAATAATACCTATATTCTTATCTACAGGCAAGGAATACATGAAGGTGGAGGTTCAGATAAGAACTATAGCCATGAATTTCTGGGCGAGCCTTGAACATCAGATGCATTATAAGCAGTTTGAAAGCAATGAGATGCCTGAAATAGTTTCAGAGCTTACAAATTGTGCACAGAATATTTATAATACCGATGTGCGTATGCAGGAGATAAGAGAAGATATAAATAAGTGGGTTTAAGTAAAAGCCGGTTACTATTTCAGCAGATTACAAATTATCTTATGCTTGAAATGGAAGCCGGCTTTGATTTATTTAGTATTTTTTCTTTTTTGATGTCATTTTGTAAACTATAAATGTTAAAAGACCAAGAACTGCAATCGGTGCGAGTAAAGTGATAAATGTAGAGGTGATTTCTGCAAGAAACGGATTTTCCAATAGGGATTTTTTGATTTCTTTATACTCGGCAGATCTTACTATGTCTGTTAAATAGCTGTTCATCTCATCGGTTATTTTAGCGTTGTCTGACTGAATTGAATAAGTAATTACTTTACCATTAACTATTGTGTAGTATTTTTTTACATATACGGTTACAAGGTCCTTTTTCACGGATTTAATGTCTGTTACAAGGTATACAGAATCACCTTCCCTGTGGATATATGAATCTGTGACTATTTCTGTTATTTCGTTAGTCTCTTTGTTGCTTATATTTACAAATTCTTCAAGAGAGCTGTTAAGTTCATCTTCGGTAAGTTCATTTATGTTTTTTACATCGCCTTTGTATTCGTATCCGCTTACAAGAATTTCAAAATTCACCTTTTCTTTAGGTATGATTTCAAGATATACATTGTTGATTCGCATAAGAGAACGAAGCTCTTCAACGTCATTTACACCTATTAAATCAAGATAAGAATTATTTGACGTAACACTTCGTGTAAATACAACGAGGTCGTCTGATACCTTGACTTCAACATCGAGATCTGAAATTTTATAAGAAGATGAGCTTCCGGAAGTATCTGAAGTGTCGGCAGCACCAGAAGATGCAGTGTTTTCGGTATTTTCGGAAGCATTTGCAACAGTTTTATCAAGAGGAATAAAAACTGCTGCCATAAAGGTAATAAAAATCAGGAAAAAAGATAAAAATTTTTTAATCATATATTAATTTCCGCCTTTCGTTTTTAGTAAAATTAAAAATCATTATCAATTAAGTGTAATCACCTTTACAAGATAGCATATAACTTTACAAAAATCAATTTAGCTGATATTATATATTAGATTATTTAGATTGTTTATTCATTTACAAGAATAATCAGATTTTATTTCAGAAATGAGGAATTTTATGAGTAAACCGATTGTAGCAGTTGTTGGTCGTCCGAATGTAGGTAAGTCAACACTGTTTAATACACTTGCAGGACAGCAGATATCTATTGTTAAAGATACTCCCGGCGTTACAAGAGACAGAATTTACGCAGATGTTGAGTGGCTTGATAAGTCATTTACACTGATTGATACAGGCGGTATTGAGCCTGAAACTAATGACATTATTCTTGCACAGATGAGAGAGCAGGCACAGATTGCCATAGATACTGCAGATGTCATTATATTTATTACAGACGTAAGACAGGGGCTTGTGGATTCAGATGCAAAAGTTGCTGATATGCTTAGGCGTTCACATAAGCCTGTAGTTTTAGTTGTAAATAAGGTCGATAATTTTGATAAGTTTATGCCGGATGTTTATGAGTTTTATAATCTCGGTATAGGTGATCCGCATCCGATTTCGGCAGTTTCAAAGCTTGGAATCGGAGATATGCTTGATGAGGTTGTAAAGCATTTTCCGAAAGGCTCTGGCGAGGCTGAGGAAGACGACAGACCTAAGATAGCTATTGTAGGAAAGCCTAATGTGGGTAAATCTTCAATTATCAATAAGCTTTTAGGCGAAAACAGGGTTATTGTTTCAAATATTGCAGGTACAACAAGAGATGCAATAGATACGGTAATCGAACATGGTGGAAAAGAATATGTATTTATTGATACGGCAGGTCTTAGAAGAAAAAATAAGATAAAAGAAGATCTTGAAAGATACAGTATTATAAGAACTGTTGCCGCAGTGGAGAGAGCGGATATTGTAGTTATCGTAATTGATGCGACTGAGGGCGTGACAGAACAGGATGCCAAAATTGCCGGTATTGCACATGAGCGCGGAAAAGGAATTATAGTTGCGGTAAATAAGTGGGATGCTGTTGAAAAGGACGATAAGACCATTTACAGACATACTGAAAAGATTAAAGATACACTTGCGTTTATGTCTTATGCCGAAGTGTTGTTTATATCTGCATTGACAGGACAGAGATTAAATAAGTTATATGAGCTTATCGATACTATTATTGAGAGTCAGAATCTGCGAGTGCCTACAGGAGTGCTTAATGAGATTTTAACTGAAGCAGTTGCAATGCAGCAGCCACCGTCAGATAAAGGTAAGAGACTGCGAATTTATTATATTACACAGGTTGCGGTTAAGCCGCCTACATTTGTTATGTTTGTAAATGATAAGCAGCTTACACATTTTTCATATACAAGATATATCGAAAATAAAATCCGTGAGGCATTTGGATTTAGAGGAACATCATTGAGATTTATTAACAGAGAACGTAAGGAGAAGTAATGATTATGGAACGGATTATTTGTCTTATTATAGGTTATCTTGTTGGAGCTGTTTTGCAGACAGGCTATTGGTACGGCAAGCTTAATCATGTTGATATAAGAGAATTTGGAAGCGGAAATGCGGGTACAACTAATGTAGCCCGTAAATTCGGAAAAAAGGCAGGAGCAGTTACTTATATAGTTGATGCTTTTAAGGCAGTTATTGCCGCTGTTATAGTACATTTTATTTTTGGAAATAAAGCGGATAATGAAATACTTCTGTTTTTATACAGCGGCCTTGGTATTGTTCTTGGACACAATTTTCCGTTCTATTTAAATTTTAAAGGCGGAAAGGGAATTGCGGCAACATCTGGCGTTGTAATTTCGCTGGCACTTTTTCCTACAAATCTTTGGATACTTACCGTTGCAGGCGTGTTAACATTTTTAATTATAGTATTTACGACAAAGTACGTATCATTAGGTTCATTAATTGCTGTAAGTGCTTTCTTTATTGAGTTTGTAATATTTGGCTTTGCAGGATGGCTGCCTGTTACGGGAAGAGTTATGTATGAATGTTTTGCAGTTATTTTTGTGATAGTTGTTTTGGCATTTGTAAGGCACAGAGGAAATATAAGCAGATTAATTCACGGAACAGAAAGAAAAATAGGACAGAAAAAAGCGTAATAGCAGAAATGAGGATTAGTGTGAAAAATCATGTTGATACGATGATTTTTCACACGCGAGATTTGTGTCTGCGCGCACTTGACACAAACTCGTTATGCGCAAAAAACGTGCGCAGAAATGAGGATTGAAATGGCAAATATTAGTGTTATGGGTTCAGGAAGCTGGGGTCTTGGACTTGCAATTTTACTTAATAATAACGGACATAATGTAAAGGTGTGGTCTGTTTTTGCTGATGAAATAGAAATGTTAAAAAAAGAGCATGAGCATAAGAGATGTCTTCCAGGAGTTAAAATTTCTGAAAACATTGAGTTTACTGCTGATACAGAGTATGCAGTTAAGTCGGCGGATGTTTTGGTGCTTGCTGTTGCATCACCGTATACGCGTTCCACATCAAAGCTGCTGGCACCGTTTGTAAAGCAAGGCCAGATTATTGTAAATGTGGGCAAAGGTATCGAGGAAGATACACTTATGACTCTTTGCGAGGTTGTAAGTGAGGAAATTCCGCAGTGTACCGTGGCCGTGCTTTCCGGTCCGAGCCATGCAGAGGAGGTAGGAAGAGGTATTCCTACTACATGTGTAATAGGAACACATAGAAAAAAGGATGCAGAATATCTTCAGAATATATTTATGAGCAATGTATTTCGTGTGTATACAAGTCCTGATATGCTTGGAATATGTGTTGGCGGTGCGTTAAAGAATGTAATCGCACTTGCAGCAGGTATTGCAGACGGATTGGGATACGGAGATAACACAAAGGCTGCGCTTATTACAAGAGGTATAGCTGAAATAGCAAGACTCGGTATTGCAATGGGAGCAGATCCTATAACATTTACAGGGCTTTCAGGAATCGGAGATCTTATAGTTACATGTGCGAGTATGCACAGTCGTAACAGAAGAGCCGGAATTCTTATCGGTAAGGGTTATACAAAAGATGAGGCCATGGAAGAGGTTCAGATGGTAGTTGAGGGTGTATATGCGGCGAAGGCGGCATTGCAGCTTTCTAAAAAATATAATATCGAGATGCCTATTGTGGAACAGATAAATGAGGTTCTTTTCGATAATAAAAAGCCGGCAGACGCAGTTACTGAGCTTATGTTAAGAGATAAAAAGATAGAGGCCAACAACGCAGACTGGAAAGAGTAAAGTAAGAAAGCAGGTAGGATATGAGAGTTATTGCAGGAACAGCCAGAAGTATGCCGCTTAAAACGGTAGAGGGGTCAGATACAAGACCTACAACAGACAGAATTAAAGAAACTTTATTTAATATTTTACAGACAGAAATATATGGTTCGAGATTTCTTGACCTTTTTTCAGGAAGCGGTGCCATTGGAATTGAAGCACTTAGCAGAGGAGCAAAAGAAGCTGTTTTTGTGGAACATTCAAAGGAATGTGTCAAATGTATAAAAGATAATCTTAAATTTACGCATCTTGATGAAAAAGCTGTTGTTATGGAGCAGGATGTATTATCTGCCATAAATAAATTATCAGGAAAAGGAGTGTTTGATATTGTTTTTGTAGATGCTCCGTATGGACAGGGTTACGATAAAAGCGTGCTTGATAGCTTAAGAAACAGTGATATTATTGATGAGTATACTACAATTATTATAGAGGAAGCTGTCAGAGCAGATTTTTTATATGCAAATGAGAGCGGATATAATATTTATAAAGTAAAGAATTATAAGACAAACAAGCATATATTTATGAATCTGATATAAAAAAGCGTCGTTCACGACGCTTGCAAGATTTGCTTCGCAAACTTGTTATCAGAATGCGTCTTCGACGCAATTTCCTATAAAGAAATAATAGCGACAAGTCGCTCAGAAAAGAGGTACTATGAAAACTGCTATTTATCCGGGGAGTTTTGATCCTGTTACACTTGGACACGTTGATATTATAAAGCGTTCTGCCGCATTGGCTGATCATTTAATAGTTGGTGTGTTGAATAATAGTACAAAATCTCCATTGTTTTCGATTGATGAACGTGTTAATATGTTAAGAGAAGTTACAAAGGATATACCTAATGTTGAAGTCTTAAGTTACACCGGACTGCTGGTTGATTTCGCAAAGGAAAGAAATATACAGGTTATTATAAGGGGATTGAGGGCTGTTACTGATTTTGAGTATGAGCTTGCTTTATCACAGACAAACAGAGTGGCAAATCCTGATGTAGATACAATCTTTTTAAACACAGACTTAAAATATGCCTATCTTAGTTCAAGTATGGTTAAAGAAATGGCAATGTATGGCGGACCTATTGATAAATTTGTTCCCAAGAATGTTGTGGGTCTGGTGTATGAAAAATACGGTATAGATAAAAATATTTAAATTATTCAAGAGGGAAAAAGTATGAGTAGAATTGAACAGTTAATCAGTGATATTGAGGCTTATATTGATAGCTGCAAATATCAGGCGTTTTCAAACTCAAAGATTATTGTAGATAAAGATCAGATAGAGGATATGCTTTCTGAACTGCGTTTGAAAACTCCTGATGAAGTTAAGAAATACCAAAAAATACTTAGCAATAAAGATGCAATTATTGCTGATGCGAAAGAGCAGGCAGATGCAATACTTAATGCGGCACAGGTTCAGACTGAGGAGCTGATTAATGAGCATGAGATAATGCAGAGGGCTTATGCGCAGGCAAATGAGCTTATTGAGCAGGCAACAGCACAGGCCCAGCAGATACTTGATTCAGCTACTGAGGATGCGAACAGCATACGAATGGGAGCGGTTGCGTATACGGATGAGATGCTTGCAAAGCTTCAGTATATTATTGAACATTCAATAAATGATAATAAAGAAAAATATAATTCTCTTATTTCAGATCTTGAAAATGTTTTGTCTGTTGTTAATAATAACCGCAACGAGCTTAACGGAACACAGGAGGAGCCTGAACAGGAGCCAGAAGAAGTGTTTGATGCGGATGTTTCTGACATGACGGAAACACAACCTGAATAAAATAAAAATAAATTATACATATATCATAAATATAGTGTTTGCCATAGTTACAAGAGCAAAGATTATTTTGTGGTATATGTATTTTTTTATGGAAAGACTGCTTTTATTAATCATACCCATAGTCTGCATTATCGTTGACAGGCCTCCGAAGGCGTTGCTTGTAAGTATTATTACCATTTTTAGTTCAGAGCTTATACAAAGACTGTCCACAAGGCTTATACCATTAGTTATCTCTGTGACAGAACAAAGAATTGATGTAAACAGTTCATCCAAAACACCGATTTCTATTATGTATTGGCATATGCATGCGAACAGAACAATATAGCCGCCGAGCTTAAGCACGTTGTTTATTGATGTCCATATTGAATTATCAAGGATTTCGTTAAAATTTGAGCCGGTATTCATGCTTTTTATATTGTTTGGATTTATAGCTGTTTTATGGGGCGGCAATGTTAAAGGTTTTTCTTTTTTATAAATAAATAATTGTATAAGCAGCATTTCAGCTACAGGAAGATATATGCATATGATTATCAGAACAGGATTAAAGTCTTTGGCGAAAGTCATGCTTAATATATAATTCATAACAAATGACGGACTTGAAATATTGATATATGCCATTATACGTTCGCAAAATGTTTCATCTTTGTTGTTTATATTGTAATTGCTGCATAGTATTGAGCCTATCGGATATCCGCAAAAAATTCCCGTAGTTATGATATATAAGTATGATGCACTTTTACCGAAAGGAAAAAGTGACAACAGGCAGCTTGATATAATCATTGCGGGAAAAAGTCCTGGAAGAATTATGTTTGCCCACAGATTTAATCCCGACAATGCACCTTTAAATGCAGTTTGCGGCATTGTTATTATTATTATGAAAGCAAAAGCTGCGGCGAGTTTAATTAAGATATTTTTTGATAAAATTTTATTTTTCATTATTAAATTCTTAATCTGTGATTGTTATATATATATTGTCAAAAAAATGTAACATGCTTAAAAATCATATTTTCGCGGCTCAGACATATTTTATAAAAACGGTATAAGGTTGATGCAGATATGTATATTTTTATTGTAATAATATGTGCTTTTATAATTAATTTTCAGGTAGATTATATAGATGATATAGAGTTTTTCAGCAGAGAATCTAATTTGTCTGTACATAATGAAGAAATAAGAAAATTAAAAATCGATGCGGGCGTCCAGCAGGTTAAGGATGCGGCAAATGAACTCGGATGCAGCACGGGGGAGCTTATATGTACTGCAATGTTAAAAAATGAGTATTCTGTAAATGAGAGCAGTATAAGGGCAATAAATAAAAAAGATTTTGTCAGGTATACAAATAAGCTTAAACGTTTTAACGGTGAAAATTTCAGGGATGTTAGCATGCTTTATGACGGATTAGTATCTGATGTTAAGTATTTTCCGGTTCCGAAATCGACAAAAGGAACAGCATGGGTAGAATACGTAGATTCGTGGGGGTTTGACAGGGGCTACAGAGGTGATGCAGGCAGTGACAGGGTTCATGAGGGAACTGATATTATGTGCATAAATAATGTTGAGGGACTCTATCCTGTTGTGTCAGTATGCGACGGAACTGTAACTAAGAAGGGGTGGCTTGAGCTTGGAGGGTATAGAATAGGAATAACATCGGAAAATAAAATTTATTATTATTATGCCCATTTAAGCTCTTATGCGCAGGGACTTGAAGTTGGAGATACGGTTAAGGCAGGTCAGCTTCTGGGGTTTTGCGGAAGCACTGGTTATTCCAAAATAGAAGGGACAAAAGGCAAGTTTCCGGTACATCTTCATTTTGGAATTTACTATGTGGCAGGTGACTATGAATTGTCGTTAAATCCTTACTTTATTCTTAAAAATCTCGAAAATAAACTACTGTATTATCTATATTGAGTATGGTATAATATACGCGGATACAATGAGCCAAGCGGATGCGAAGCAGACATTTGGCGAATGTGCGCGAACCATGATGGAACGAAGTGGAATTATGGTTTGTATACAAAGTGCAATTCAAGGCGACAAGTCGCCTTGCGACGCTAAAGCGGCTGCGGAAATGAGGATTTTTATGGAATTACAGATGTGGAAAGATATTATTAACCCTTACGATTTGGCGGTGGAAGAGCTCGTTTTAAAGTTTAATCATATGATAAAGGAATACCGTCAAAAAGGGCTTTATTCGCCTATTGAGCAGGTTACGGGGAGAGTAAAAAGCATTTCAAGTATAATAGGCAAGGCGCAAAAGAAAGGAATTCCCTTTGAAAAGCTTGAAGATGAAATTGAAGATATAGCAGGAATCCGATTAATCTGTCAGTTTATGGATGATATATACTCAGTTGTTGACCTTATCAAAAAAAGAAGTGATATGACTGTAAAAAGCGAGAAAGATTATATAACACACATGAAAGAGAGCGGTTACAGAAGTTATCATCTGATTGTTCTTTATAAGGTTGAGACTACCGAGGGAACAAAGCAGATACCGGTGGAGATACAGATAAGAACGCTTGGCATGAACTTCTGGGCTGTCATAGAACATTCACTACAGTATAAATACCGTGAAAACATTCCAAAGCAGGTAAGGGAAAGACTTACAAGTGCATCAGCAGCCATAATAACACTTGACAGTGAGATGTCATCAATAAGAAACGAAATAATTGATGCCCAGAATTTTTATCTTGTAAGGGCAAATGTCGTGTCTGATATATTAGGAACAATACAGAATTTGTACAGAGTTGCCAACAAACAGGAAATAGTGAAAATTCAGGATGAATTCTATAAGTTATACAAGGAGGGCGACATAGAAAAGCTTGAAAGATTTAATAAACAGCTTGATATAATAGCGGAGGGTTACCGCGTACAATCTACTTAAATTTTAGAGCTATGCAAATACATCTGCGGAATGGAGAGGAAAATGGATTTACCTATAAAATACCAAAATGCTATGAAAGAGCTGTTAAAAGATGATTTTGATGCTTATATGGAAAGCTTCAATGACAGCAGACTTTATGGCTTACGAATAAATACATTAAAAATTACGCCGGAGGAGTTTTTAAAGATTTCTCCATTTAAGTTAAAGCCTGTCCCATGGATTGAGAATGGCTTTTATTTCAGTGAGGAGGATAAGCCTGCAAAGCATCCTTATTATTTTGCTGGATTATATTATATACAGGAGCCGAGTGCGATGACTCCTGCGAATGTACTGCCGGTAGAAGACGGTGATGCAGTCTTTGATATGTGTGCGGCTCCAGGAGGTAAGTCCACAGAGCTTGGAGCTAAATTAAATCACACAGGTATTTTAATTACGAACGATATAAGCAACTCAAGGGCAAAGGCGCTTCTTAAAAATGTCGAGGTTACAGGCATACCTAATTTGTGTGTCTTAAGTGAGGACCCTAAAAAAATTGCCGGAAGATTTACATCATTTTTTGATAAAGTATTGATAGATGCACCATGTTCAGGTGAGGGAATGTTCAGAAAGGACAACAAGCTTATTAAAAGCTGGGAGAAAAATGGTCCTGAAGTTTACAGTAAGATACAAAGAGACATTATTCTTAATGGGGCGGATATGTTAAAGCCGGGAGGAAAAATGCTTTATTCAACATGTACGTTTTCACTTATTGAGGACGAGGAGACTGTTAAATATCTGTTAAATGAAAGACCTGAAATGAAGCTTATAGATATAAAGCATTTTGACGGATTTACAAAAGGCTTTGTTAAAGATGACAAGATGGCTGAAATGCACATGGAAAAAACAATCAGGATTTTTCCTCACAAAATGCAGGGAGAGGGCCATTTTGTTGCTTTGTTTGAAAAGGATAAAGATGCTGATTCCACGTATTATCCTGAAAGAAAGCCTTTTAATACAAAGATAAGCGATGAGTTTTCGGAATTTTTAAAGCACACTACTTATCCGATTGACAAGTCAGACATAAGCATAAGGGATGACAAGGTATATGTTATTCCTAAGAAAATGCCGGAAATAACGGGCTTACGAGTTATGAGAGGCGGATTGCTTATGGGCGAATTAAAGAAGAACCGTTTTGAGCCAAGTCAGGCATTTGCGATGGTTCTTAAGAAAAGTCAGTATGATAACTGTCTTGATTTACCGGCTGATGATGACAGGGTGATACGTTATCTGAAAGGTGAGACTATAGATATACAGCAGTTTAGCGATGTTATACAAAACGGGTTGGTTCTTGTCTGTGTAGACGGATATCCGCTTGGCTGGGGAAAGGCTAATGGCGTGCAGCTTAAGAATAAATATCTTGCAGGCTGGCGCTGGATGTGATTTATGAAATTATTAAGATTGGACAAGTATCTTGCAGACATGCAGACCGGTACGAGAAGTCAGGTAAAAGAATATATAAGAAAAGGACGAATAAAGGTTAACGGTGTTGTCTGCAAAAGTCCTGATACAAAAATAGATACTCAAAATGATACGGTTGCATTTGATGACTGCTCCGTCTCATATGTAAAAACAGAATATTATATGTTAAATAAACCGGCAGGAGTGCTTAGTGCAACAATTGATAAAAAGGCATCAACAGTTCTTGATTTGATTGATTCAAAAAGGAAAGACCTGTTTCCTGTAGGAAGGCTCGATAAGGATACCGAAGGGCTTCTTATCATCACAAATGATGGTGATATGGCGCACAATCTTTTATCGCCAAAAAAGCACGTTGATAAACTCTATTTTGCAAAGGTTGAGGGCATTATTAACGATAAGCATGTCAAAATGTTTAAAGACGGTGTTGTATGTGATAAGGAATTTAAGGCAATGCCGGCAAAGCTTGAGGTAATTGAAAATGTGCAGGGTACGTATGAACAACAATCGTATTCACTGGTTTATGTAACGGTAAAGGAGGGTAAATTTCATCAGATAAAGCGTATGTTTGAAGCTGTGGGAAGTAAAGTTTTATACTTAAAGAGACTTGCCATGGGGTCACTTTATCTTGATAAGGAGTTGCCTGTGGGGAAATACAGAGCATTGACTGATGACGAGGTTGCTCTTTTAAAAGCAGATTCAATAAATGAGCAACAAAGTTGCTCAGAAATAGAGGATTAATATGATTAAGGATTTTCTTCCTATAAGCAGAAAAGATATGGATAAAAGAGGATGGGAACAGTGCGATTTTGTGTATGTTATCGGAGACGCATATGTTGACCATTCTTCTTTTGGCCCTGCAATAATAAGCAGGGTATTGGAAGCTCACGGTTACAGGGTTGGTATTATTGCACAGCCTGACTGGAAAAACAAAGAGAGTATAACGGTGCTTGGAAAGCCGAGACTCGGATTTCTTGTAAGTGCGGGCAATATGGATTCAATGGTAAATCATTATACCGTAAATAAGAAAAGAAGACATACGGACGCTTATTCGCCGGGAGGTAAAATGGGATTAAGACCTGACTGTGCTACTGTTGTATATTGTAATCTTATAAAACAGACATATAAGGACAGCCCTTTGATTATTGGCGGTATTGAAAGTTCACTCAGACGTCTGGCTCATTATGATTACTGGTCTGATAAAGTAAAACATTCAATACTTATTGATTCAGGAGCTGATTTAATATCGTACGGAATGGGCGAACATTCGATAGTTGAGATAGCTGATGCGCTTGATTCGGGTATTGATGTATCGGATATTACATTTATTAAAGGAACCGTATATAAGGCAAAAAATCTTGAAAGCGTGTATGATTATATAATGCTTCCTGATTTTAATACAGTAACATCTGATAAAATAGAGTATGCGAAGAGTTTTAATATACAGTACCATAATACAGACCCTTTTACGGCAAAGACGTTAGTTGAAAAATATAAAGAAAAGCTTTATGTGGTGCAGAATCCACCGGCAATGCCGCTTACAACTATGGAGATGGATGATGTGTACGGACTTCCTTATATGAGAGATTATCATCCGATATACAAAAGCCAGGGAGGAATTCCGGCACTTAGTGAGATAAAATTCAGCATAACAAGCAACAGAGGATGTTTTGGAGGCTGCAGCTTTTGTGCGCTCACATTCCATCAGGGAAGAATACTTCAGGTAAGAAGTCATGAATCAATAATAAATGAAGCTGTTTTGATGACAAAGGATCCTGATTTCAAGGGGTATATTCATGATGTCGGCGGGCCTACCGCTAATTTCAGACGACCTGCGTGCGATAAGCAGCTTACGAAAGGCGTGTGTACAAACAGACAGTGTCTTTATCCTACACCATGCAGGAATCTTAAGGTAACGCACGATGATTATATAAAGCTTTTGCGCAAATTAAGACAAATTCCAGGAGTAAAGAAAGTATTTATACGTTCAGGAATCCGCTTTGATTACTGCATGGCAGATAAGGATGATACATTTTTGCGGGAATTATGTGAGCATCATATAAGCGGTCAGTTAAGAGTTGCTCCTGAACACATAAGCGATAACGTTTTAAAACGAATGGGAAAACCGGAAAACAGCGTATACGGTGCATTTATTGACAGATATTTAAAAATCAATAAAAAAACAGGAAAGGAACAGTTTGTAGTTCCTTATCTTATGTCGTCGCATCCCGGCTCTACCATGAAAGAAGCTATTGAGCTCGCTGAATATGTAAGAGATTTAGGATATATGCCTCAGCAGGTACAGGACTTTTATCCGACACCGTCAACACGTTCAACGTGTATGTATTATACAGGTGTTGATCCGGAAAACCTTGAGAAAGTATACACGCCTGTGAGCTACCATGAAAAGGCAATGCAGAGAGCACTTATACAGTATAAAAATCCTGAAAATTATGAGCTGGTAAAAGAAGCTTTAATAAAAAACGGAAGAAAAGACCTTATAGGTTTTGATAAAAAGTGCCTTATAGCACCGAGAAAAATGGCTTATCAGGCAGCAGACAAAAGTATTAAAAATAAAGACAGAAAGAACCAGACGGAAAAAAGAAAAAGTAAGATAACAGGGCAAAATAACAGAAGATTGGAGAAAAATAAAGGTTATGCAAAGACAGGAAAAAGGTGAGTTCGGATATATGGCTTACCGCAAAAAAATGAATCTGATAAAAATGCTTGCTGCTTTTGGAATTGTAATAGCAGTGTTTGTTGCAGGACTTATTGCATTTAAAACAAGAAACAATATTCTTACGGTGCTTTCAATAGTGCTTGTTCTTCCGGCAGCTAAAATGGCGGTCGGATACTTTGTTTTACTGCCTCACAAATCTGCGTCATCTAAGCTTTATGAAAAGACAGAGCAGGCTGCTTCTAATCTGGGAAGATGTTATGATTTGATAGTTTCAAATGCAAAGTCACCAATCGGCACACTTGCCGTCGTTGTAAGTGATACTTCGGTATGTGCTTTTACACAGGAAGAAAAAGCAGATAAGGCTTTATTTGAAAAAAGCATGTGCGATTTTATGAAAAACGACGGTTTAAATGTAAGCGTGACTTTATATAAGGATGAAAAATCATTTATCGCGCGTGCGCGAAGCTTAAATTCAAATTTTGAAAATGATGATTTATCTAAGGCAGCAAAAAGAGATAAAAATATGGATTCACTTAAATCAATGTGTTTGTGATGAGATAAGAATTATTCGTTAAAGAGGCTGAGGTGACAGAATGTAATGCGAATATATCCGCATACATAAAAGATAAAAAATTAAAAATAACATGAGGGTAACGGACGTCTATGAAAGAATTAAAGGTTTCAAATCTTGAGGCAGGACAGCGTTTTGACAAATATTTGATGAAATGTCTTCCTAATGCATCAAAAAGTTTTATATATAAGATGTTAAGAAAAAAGAATATTGTGTTAAACGGTAAAAAAGCTGACGGAAACGAAAAAATATCTGTCGGTGATAAAGTGGGGATTTTCTTTTCAGATGAAACCTTTGCAAAGTTCTCAGATATTAAAAATGGCGAACAGCTTTTACAAAAAACTGCTAAAGAAGATATATCACTTGATGTAGTATATGAAGATGAAAATATACTTATTATAAACAAGCCTTCAGGAATGCTTTCACAAAAGGCAGGGCCTCAGGATATATCCTTGGTTGAGCATTTATATAATTATCTTTTGACGACAGGTCAGATGACACAGGAAGCTTTCAGAACCTTTAAGCCTGCAATATGCAACAGGCTTGACAGGAATACGAGTGGCCTTGTTGTGGCAGGAAAAAATATCGCGGCACTTCAGAGCATGACAAAAGGATTTCATGACAGAACCTTTAACAAATATTATATATGCATTGTGCGCGGAAATGTAACCGGCAGAAACAGAATTAAAGGTTATCTTTACAAGGATGAAAATAAGAATAAGGTTACTGTTACAGCTGATGCAGAAAATGAGGATGCGGTTTATATTGATACAGAATATATTCCGGTAAAAAGTAACGGTGAATTAACTCTTCTAAAGGTACATCTTATTACGGGGCGCACGCATCAGATAAGGGCACATCTGTCATACGCAGGTCATCCTATTATAGGAGATGCAAAATATGGTGACAGTAAATTAAATGAAACATTCAGAAAAAAATATAAAATTAAAAGTCAGATGCTGCATGCATTTGAGCTTGATATAGATAAATCCGCTACACAGATGCTTGCGCAGGGCTTAAACGTAAAGACACAGATACCGCAGGAGTTTGAAGATGTGTTAAAGGGAGAAAATTTATGGGAACATGGAATTCAAGAGGTCTTAGGGGCTCTACATTAGAAGATTTTATTAATATAAGCAATGAAAAATATATGCAGGGCAATCTTGCGCTTATACAAAAAATTCCCACACCGATAAAACCCATTAAAATCGATCAGTCTACGAGACATATTACACTTGCATATTTTGACCAAAAAAGTACAGTGGATTATATAGGAGTGGTGCAGGGAATTCCGGTGTGCTTCGATGCCAAAGAAACAGCGGTTGATACTTTTCCGCTTCAGAATATACATCCTCATCAGATAAGGTTTATGCAGAATTTCGAGAAGCAGAACGGAATTGCTTTTATTATAATTTACTATTCTCAAAGAGATGAATTTTATTACGTTCCTTTCATTGATATTATGAAGTTTTGGGAACGCGGACAAAATGGCGGAAGAAAAAGCTTTACTTATGAAGAAATTGATAAGGATTACAGAATAAAATCTTCAAAGGGAATTTTAGTTCATTATCTGGAGACATTGCAAAAGTATATAAATAACCATGAGTGGTGATTTATAATTTAAGATATATGAATTGGCTATATAAGGGGTGAAGATATGGATAAAAATATATTTGAAAAATTTGAGCTTGTTGATGGAAATATAATTATGGACTGCGATTTTAATGTAATTTGCGCAAATGAAGATATGCACAGATTTATAGGTGTATCAGTTACGGATTTATCAATGGTTGAGATTATACATCAGGTGGATTTTGATGATTTTAAAGATGTAATAAGCCATATTAAGACAAATACGCAAAAAGAAATGGTACTGCGTATGAGAAGATCTGACAATTCTCACAGATGGATGCTTATGCGCATAAGTATATGATTACGAAACAGATGTTTTTCAGATAAATAATTTTTTGGATAATGAGATTCACAATATAATGGAATGCAGTTTTGATGAATTTAAAACAATGGCGGTTAGTGATAAAAGGATTTCAGATGATACTGTGGGGGAGTTTATTGTGTGCTGTGATGACATTTTAAATGGCGCGATATCATATTCGCACATATTTAATACTAATCTTTTTATGGAGAGAGTAAGTTTTGATAAGGTTGAATTCAGGGGAAGCACGATATATCAAAAGAACAAATCACATATAGCTGTCGGGAGTGTCAGAATTTTGACTGACAGTTATAAATATAAAAGTCTGTATACAGTTTCTACAAGCAAGGCAAATGAGATGCTTTCTTATGAAGATATTAACAGTTTCTGTGAAGACAGTATAATGTATGATGAAAACAGTGAGATAGCGCTGATATTGATAGAAATAGACAATTTAAATGATATTTTAGAAAATTACGGTCAGGAATATTTTGATAAGATATATAAATCATATTTTTCTACACTTGAACAGATGACACATTATAGGGGAACGGTATGTGAAATTAAGTCAAATCTTGTATGTATTGCTATAAAGGGAATAAATACTGAGCTTTATCTGAGAGCATTTATTGAGAGTTTAAGAAATCAGGTTGCATGGAATATAAGACTTTTGGGAATGGAGGAGAAAATAACATTTTCAATAGGTGCGGCAAGGTATCCGCAGAACGGAAAAGATTTGAGAAAAATACATAGAAAACTTGTGAAAGCTTTAGGAATAGCTATAGAAAAAGGGCGTGACAGATATATTATATATAAAGAATATCTTCATGAAAATACAAACTTACAATAAATCTGATTATTGACAAGGTGATATACATAATGTATAATTTCATTATCTTTAATGAATTATCACGTTACCACGATAAAGTGAATGGCGATGGCAATGATAATTTTTAATAGTGTGATTATAGCATTTTATAGTTACGCAATAGTTTTGTGTAAGGAGTGATATTGTGAAAAAGGATTTATTACATACACCCGAGGGTGTGCGAGATATTTATAACGGAGAGTGTCAGCGCAAGCTTATGCTTCAAAACAGGCTTCGTGAAGTATGCTCAATGTACGGTTATAATGATATTCAGACGCCTTCAATTGAGTTTTTTGATGTTTTCAGCAAGGAGCGGGGGAGTGTTCCGTCAAACGAAATGTTTAAGTTGTTTGACAGATATGGAAATACACTTGTATTAAGACCTGATATGACACCGGCCATTGCGCGTACTGCTGCGAAGTATTTCGGGGACAATGCACTCCCTCTTAAATTGTGTTATACAGGAAACACGTTTATAAATGTAAGCAAGTATTATCAGGGAAAGCTTAAGGAAAATACTATGGTAGGAGCCGAGCTTATAGGCGATGATTCAATTTATGCCGATTTTGAGATTATTTCTATGGTAGTTGACTGTATGAAAAGTGCAGGACTCAAAGAATTTCAGGTGGAAGTCGGAAATGTTATGTTTTTTAAAGGACTGCTTAAAGAAGCAGGTATTTCAGGTGATGAGGAAGAAATGCTTGTGAGTCTTATTCAGGACAAGAATTATTTTGGCGTTGAGGAGCTTTTGGCTTCGCTGAATATAGACAAACATATTGCAGATGTGCTTCTTGCCCTGCCGCAGCTTTTCGGTTCGGCTGAGGTTCTTGAAAAGGCTGAAAAGCTTACAAAAAATCCTGACTGCATTATGGCAATAGAAAGGCTTTTAAAGCTCTATGACTTTCTTAAAGCGGCAGGCTATGACAAATATATATCGTTTGATTTGGGTGAGCTTAGCAATCATGCGTATTATACAGGTATAGTTTTCCATGCTTATACGTTTGGGACAGGTGAGCCTGTGATAAACGGAGGACGTTACGATAAGCTTATAGGACAATTTGGAGATGATAAAGCGTCAATAGGTTTTTCCATAACGCTCGACAGACTTATGGCAGCTATTACAAGACAGGGACTTGATATTTCTTTGGATTTAAGCGGTACACTTATTGTTTATGAAAACTCTGAATTTATAAAAGCAGTTTCAGAAGCTGCGGATTTAAGAAAAAAGGGCGAGAGAGTTTGTATGATTGAGTATAATCCGCAAATCACTGATTCACAGTACGCCGAATATGCACAAGGCTCTATGCTTGAGAGAACAATATTTCTTAAAAAAGACAGTATTATCGGAGGTGAGGCTTAATGAGATATATAACAATAGCACTTGCTAAGGGAAGACTTGCTAAAAAGACACTTGATATGCTTGAACATATAGGCATAACATGCGATGAGATGAAAGATGAAAATACAAGAAAGCTTATTTTTACAAATGAGGAGCTCAAACTTAGATTTTTTCTCGCAAAGCCTTCAGATGTTCCTACATATGTCGAGTATGGAGCTGCAGATATAGGTGTTGTTGGTAAAGATACTCTCCTTGAGGAGGGAAGAGTCTTATATGAGGTTTATGATTTAAAGACTGCAAATTGTAAAATGTGTGTCTGCGGGCCTGCAAGTGCAAAGGACAGGCTTAAACATCATGAGCTTATAAGGGTTGCTTCAAAATATCCTAATATTGCAAAGGATTATTTTTACAACAAAAAGCACCAGACCGTAGAGATAATAAAATTAAATGGTTCTGTGGAGCTTGCGCCTATTGTCGGCCTTGCTGAGGTTATTGTTGATATCGTTGAGACAGGAGCTACATTAAAGGAAAACGGTCTTGAGGTTTTGGAAGAGATTTGTCCGCTTTCAGCGAGAATGGTTGTAAATCAGGTGAGCATGAAAATGGAAAATGAGCGAATTACAACTCTTATCAATAATTTACGTGATTATCTTGAAGGAGGAAAAGATTGAAAATGAGAATTATTAAACTTACATCTGAAAGTAAAGAAAATATTCTTGAGAATTTATTAAAAAGAAGTCCTAACAGCTACGGACAGTATGAATCGGCTGTAAATGACATTTTAGATGATGTCAGAAAAAACGGTGACGAAGCCTTATTCAGATATACATTACAGTTTGATAAGGCAGACATAAATGTTTCAAATATAGTTGTAACGCAGGAAGAAATAAATGAGGCATACAGTCAGATTGATGGGGCTCTGCTTGACGTCATAAGAAAGGCATTGGTCAATATAAGAGATTATCATCAGAAACAAAAACAATACAGTTGGTTTGATTCAAAGCCTGACGGAACTATACTCGGGCAGAAAGTATCTGCACTGTCAAGAGTAGGCGTTTATGTTCCGGGAGGAAAGGCGGCATATCCGTCATCAGTTCTTATGAATGTAATGCCGGCAAAGGTGGCAGGAGTTGAAGAAATAATTATGTGTACCCCTCCGGGAAAGGACGGAAAGGTCTATCCTACAACGCTTGTTGCCGCAAAGGAAGCCGGAGTTGATGTCATATATAAGGTTGGAGGCGCTCAGGCTGTTGCAGCTATGGCATACGGAACAAAATCAGTACCTAAGGTTGATAAGATTGTGGGGCCGGGTAATATTTATGTTGCACTTGCTAAAAAGGCTGTGTTTGGTTATGTAAGCATTGATTCAGTTGCAGGACCGAGTGAGATAATGGTAATTGCTGATGAGAGTGCTAATCCAAGATATGTTGCAGCAGATTTGCTTTCACAGGCGGAGCATGATGAAATGGCTTCGGCAATACTTGTTACTACAAGCAATGAACTTGCACAGAAAGTATCAGATGAGATTGATGAGTTCGTAAAGGTTTTATCAAGAAAAGAAATTATAACAAAGTCATTGGAAAATTATGGATATATACTTGTGGCTGATTCGATGGACGAGGCTGTCGAGGTTGCTAATGATATAGCTTCAGAGCACCTTGAGATAGTTACAAAGGATCCTTTTAATATTATGACAAAAATAAAGAACGCAGGTGCTATATTCTTAGGCGAATACAGCAGTGAGCCTCTCGGTGACTATTTTGCGGGTCCTAACCATGTATTGCCTACAAACGGAACTGCAAAATTTTTCTCACCATTAAGCGTTGACGATTTTATAAAGAAATCAAGTATTATTTCATATTCAAGAGAGGCACTTGAGCCCATACATAAGGATATCGAAAGTTTTGCAAATGCTGAGCATTTGACAGCACATGCAAATTCAATAAAGGTAAGATTTGAGTAGATTATCAGATATCATGAATGGAGGATGGTTATGACTTCAGCCGTTAATTTAAGAAAAGCGGATATAGTCCGCAAAACCAAAGAGACAGACATAAGTTTATCAATCAATATCGACGGAAGAGGCGAGGCGGACGTTGATACAGGCATAGGCTTTTTAGATCATATGCTTATAAGCTTTGCAAAACATGGACTTTTTGATTTAAATGTAAAAGTGACCGGAGATTTAATAGTTGACTGTCATCATACTATAGAGGATGTCGGAATTGTTCTCGGAGAGGCAGTTAAATCGGCTGTCGGTGATAAAAAAGCCATAAGAAGATACGGAGATATTATATTGCCTATGGATGAAGCCTTAATACTTTGTGCAGTCGATTTATCAGGACGTCCTTATCTGGTGTTTGAGGGGGATTTTAAATCTGATAGAGTCGGATATTTTGATACACAGATGGTTAAGGAATTCTTTTATGCAGTATCTTACAGTGCCGGAATGAATCTTCATATAAGGCAGATAAGCGGCGAAAATGATCATCATATAATCGAGGGCATGTTTAAAGCTTTTGCGAAAGCATTAGATGAGGCAACGATTAAAGATACTCGCATAAAGAATGTTTTATCTACTAAAGGTTCGCTATAATATAAGAAAAGAGGACATTACACGATGAGATTATATCCTGCTATTGATATTAAGGACGGAAAATGTGTCCGTTTAAAAAAAGGTCTTTTTAATGAGGTGACGGTTTATTCGGATAAACCTGAGGACATTGCAAAGCAGTTTGAAGCTGCGGGAGCTAAATTTATACATACAGTCGATTTGGACGGAGCTTTGAAAGGGCGTTCTGTAAATGCGGCAGTCATAGAAAAAATTGTAAAATCTGTCTCTGTTCCGGTACAGCTTGGCGGCGGAATAAGAACTATGGAAAATATACAGGAAGTTCTTGATTTGGGTGTATATCGCGCTATAATAGGTACAAAGGCGGTAAGCGACCCTGATTTTATAAAGGCAGCCATAGAAAAATTCGGTCCTGAGCATATAGTTGTCGGGGTTGACGCAAAAGATGGGCTCGTAGCTGTTGAGGGATGGGAAAAAGTCAGTGACAAAACTGCACTTAACCTCGCTCTTGCCATGAAAGATATGGGTGTAAAGACTATCGTATATACTGATATTTCAAAGGATGGCATGCTTGCAGGACCTAATGTAGAACAGACAAAGCTCTTATCTGACAAGACGGGTATTGATATAATTGCATCTGGCGGAATGTCGTGTATGCAGGATCTGGAAAACATTTATGATGCAGGTATACACGGGGCTATAATGGGCAAGGCACTCTATGAGAAGAAGATAGATTTAAGAGAAGCTGTTTTGCGTTTTGAATCTTAATTAAGCATGAAATGGAGATTGAATTATGTCATATAAAAAACTGATGCCGATAATTTATTTAAAAGATAAGAAAGCATATGCCGATTATCAGTGTGTATGCTTAATCGGGGAAAATGAAAAAGAAAGCGATGCAGTTGTTTTAGCTGACAGCTTTGAAAAAAACGGTGCTGATGAAATCATAATTATGGATATGTCATATGATGATGCTTCGCATGAAGAGGCTATAGGAATTATCAGGCAGATAACAAAAAATATTGATATACCTGTAATAGTCGGCGGCAATGTTAAAAGAGTTGAGGATGTTAAAAAATATCTTTATGCCGGTGCGAAAACTGCGCTTCTTTCAGATTCAAAGGAATCTAATGTCATGATGATGAAAGAAGTCTGTGACAGATTCGGTGCTGATAAGATAGGTCTGCATTTTGAAGATTACGGCTATGATAGAGAAGTATTAAAAATGGCAAGAGATAACAAGTTATCCTGCATTTTATTTGAAGATGGCGTCGAATATAATCAGATTTTGCCGGAAATTGCAGGAATTCCTGCAATTATTGAATTCAGCATGTCGAATGATTTAAATGACATAAAAGGTATACTTCAAAATGAAGCAGTGTCTGCTGTTACAGGTGTCTGTGTTACTTTAAATGGCTATGATTATATGAATGCAAAGCTTCAGCTTAAAAATAGCGGAATAGAAATGAACACGTTTGAAAGTGCGGTCCCATTTTCTGAATTTAAGTTAAACAGTGACGGACTTATACCTGTTATTGTGCAGGATTACAAGACTGATGAAGTTCTCATGCTTGCTTACATGAATGAGGAGGCTTACAATCTTACAATAGAAACAGGAAAAATGACATACTTCAGCAGAAGCCGCAGTGAAATATGGGTTAAAGGGTTGACATCCGGACATTTTCAGTATGTGCGCTCCATTGAGATAGACTGTGACAATGATACATTGCTTGCAAAGGTTAAGCAGGTTGGTGCAGCGTGTCATACAGGTAACAGAAGCTGCTTTTACAGAAATCTTGTATCAACTGAATATGCACAGACGAATCCTCTTAAGGTATTTAATGATGTAATGGGTGTTATTCAGGATAGAAAGCTTCATCCTAAAGAGGGTTCTTATACAAATTATCTTTTTGATAAAGGAATTGATAAGATACTTAAAAAATGTGGTGAAGAAGCTGCAGAAATTATAATTGCAGCTAAAAATCCGGATCCGGAAGAAATAAAGTATGAAATATCTGACTTTTTATATCATGTCATGGTGCTTATGGTCTTAAGAGGTGTGACATGGGAAGATATAGTTAAGGAGTTGGCCAACCGCTGATTTGGATATATCGCTTAAGAAATGAGGATTAATATGAGCACAAAATATATAATTACAAAGCATAAGGACAGGCTGTTTACTGCTGTATTTAAGGATGATAAGTGTTTAGAACTGCATCCGTCGCAGGACAGCAGCGAAGTTGCAGGCAATATTTATATAGGGCGTGTTGAAAATGTAGTAAAAAATATCAATAGTGCCTTTGTTGAAATTCAAAAAGGAGTAAAATGTTATTATTCACTTGATGAAAACAAAAGGCACTTTTTTCTTAACAAAAAGAATAATACATCTGTAAATCAGGGAGATCTGCTTTTGCTTCAGATTTCAAAAGAACCGATAAAAACCAAGCCGGCAACCGTTACAGGTAAAATAACGCTTACAGGGCGTTTCCTTGTTCTTTCAAGTGATGTCTCAGGCGTAAGTATTTCGTCAAAGACAAAAAGTAATGATAACTGCAGGTATTTAAAGAGTGTTCTTTGCGAAAACATAAATTTTGATGCGTTAGACGGTTATGAGTATCTGTCTGATAACCAAAAGGATTTTGGAAGGTTTGGCTTTATACTGCGCACAAATTCGGCAAAAGCTGAAGAAAAAGAGGTTCTTGCTGAGGCATTAAAACTAATAGATGACTTCAGGGACATATTAAAGAAATCACTTTTTGCATCTGCATTTACGCATGTATATAAAGCACCTCCTGGTTATATAGAGTTTTTAAAAAACGCCAAATTTAGTGAGGAATGTGAGTTTGTAACTGATTTGGAAGATGTTTATGAGACTCTGGCTGAAGAAATAGCTGGTGATAAAAGGGTTAATCTAAGATTGTATAAGGATGATTTGCTAAGTCTTTCTAAGCTGTATTCACTTGAAAGCATTATTTCAAATGCAATGTGCCGGAAGCTTTGGCTAAAGAGCGGCGGTTATATAATAATAGAACAGACCGAAGCACTTACTGTAATTGATGTCAATTCAGGGAAATATGTCGCAAACACAAGAAAAAAGAGCGATAAAGAAAAAACATATGTGCTTGTAAATAAAGAGGCGGCGGTTGAAATAGCAAGGCAGTTGAGATTAAGAAATATAAGCGGAATAATAGTGGTTGATTTTATAAATATGACGGATAAAAGTGATAATTCGGAGTTTATAACCTATTTAAAGCAGCTGTTAAAGCAGGATGAGACAGATACAGCTTTTGTTGACATAACGAAGCTCGGTCTTGTGGAAATTACAAGGAAGCGCAGCGGAAAGCCGCTTATTGAGCTGCTGTAATTCTGCTTATTTTAATATGCGTCTTTAATTATGTTGCTTAAGAAAAGAGGGTATTTATGAGACAATATGATGAGAATTATAAGGTTATATATAATTGGTTTATGAAGCCAAATTCAAAAAGATTTGCTGTTTTAAAAGTGTTTTACAAGCTTTTTCCAATTTTATCGGCATTGATATATATAGGACTTATTTTTTATTGTGTTTCGTTATCCGAAAGCTTTAACCTTATATTTGAAAATCAAATTCTTATGAGAGTTGTGATTGTTCCGTTTGTGACATTTGCGGCAGTTACTGTCATGCGTAAATTTATAGATGCAAAAAGGCCATATATCAAATATAATTACATACCCCTTATTGATAAAGAAAAAACAGGAGAATCATTTCCAAGCAGACACACTCTTTCGGCTGCAATAATTGCAATGGCATGTCTGTATGTTAATATTTATCTTGGAGTCATAGCCTGGATTATTGCAGTTATTGTAGGAGCTACAAGATATATCGGAGGCGTTCATTTTTTTAAAGATGTTATATTTGGGATATTGATAGCGATACTTTGCGGAGTTATCGGTTTTGGGGTTATATAGTGAGCAGGTATATTTTTAAATAGTAATTTGTTAAAAAAATTGTTAAAAATAATATTTTTTCTTGACAAAGCAATAGCTTTAATATATTATATTACAGTGTGCCGCACAGTTAGGGTATAAGCAGATTTTCTCCCCAAAACTGGCGAGTATTTGATTTAGGAGGTGCCATATGTACGCAATTATAGCAACAGGTGGTAAACAGTACACAGTTTCTGAAGGCGATGTAATCAAGGTTGAAAAGCTTGGTGTTAATGCTGGTGACACTGTTACATTTGACCAGGTTCTTTTCGTAAACAACGGTGAAGCTAAAGTTGGTGATCCAACAGTAGCCGGAGCTTCTGTTACAGCAAGCGTTATCGAAGAAGGAAAAGGCAAGAAGGTTATTGTTTACAAGTATAAGAGAAAAACTGGCTATCATAAGAAGAATGGTCACAGACAGTTGTTCACTAAGGTTAAGATTGAAAAAATCAACGCCTAATTTTATTTGTGAATAGATTTTATTTTGGAAAGGCATAGGTATTTATTATGACTTATGCAACAATCTACAAAAACTCTGAAAAAGAGATTGTTGGATTTAAAACGCAGGGACATGCAGGTTATGCCGAATCAGGAAGTGACATTGTGTGTGCTGCTATATCAGTGCTTGTTATTAATACAATTAATTCGATAAATGAATTTACTGATGATAAATGTATTGTACATGCTGATGAAAATGATGCTGTCATATCACTTATGGCAGAGTTACCGATTAGTAAGGAAACTCAGGTTTTGCTTAAATCACTTGAACTGGGATTAACTCAGACATCTTTGGGCAATCCTGATTATTTATCGATTAAAGTCGAGGAGGTGTAATGTTATGTTGAATTTGAACCTTCAGTTTTTCGCTCATAAAAAGGGTGTTGGTTCTACAAAGAACGGTAGAGATTCTGAGTCTAAGAGATTAGGTGCAAAGAGAGCTGACGGACAGTTTGTTTTAGCTGGTAATATTCTTTACAGACAGCGTGGAACAAAGATTCATCCAGGCGTTAATGTTGGTCGCGGTGGCGATGATACATTATTTGCACTTGTTGATGGAACTGTTAAGTTCGAAAGAAAGGGCAGAGATAAAAAGCAGGTATCTGTTTATCCTGTAGCTTCTAACGAATAATATTGTTCATTTATGGCTCCAAGTCTTCGGATTTGGAGCTTTTTAAGTGCTGGAAAAGGGGATTATATGTTTAAAGACAGAGCAAGAATTTTTATAAAATCAGGCAGAGGCGGAGACGGTCACGTAAGCTTTCGAAGAGAGCTTTATGTTCCGGATGGCGGTCCGGACGGCGGCAATGGCGGCAAAGGCGGAGATATAATATTTGAAGTAGATAAGGGACTTAATACTTTAGGTGAATTCCGTCATAACAGCAAATACATTGCACAGAGCGGAGAAGAAGGTGGAAAACGTCGCTGCACAGGTAAAAACGGAGAAGATCTTATAATAAAAGTACCAGAGGGAACAGTAATATTAGAGGACGAAAGTCGTAAAGTTATAGCCGATATGTCTAACGGTAATTTGAGAGAAGTTATTTTAAAAGGCGGACGCGGCGGCAAAGGAAATATGAATTACGCGACTTCTACAATGCAGGCTCCTCAATATGCACAGCCGGGACAGGATGCACAGGAATTATGGATAAGACTTGAATTAAAGGTTATAGCGGATGTAGGTCTTGTAGGATTTCCTAATGTAGGAAAATCAACGCTTCTTTCAAGAGTAACAAATGCAAAACCAAAGATAGCTAATTACCATTTCACAACACTTAATCCTAATTTGGGAGTTGTTGATTTGGATGGAGGAAAAGGGTTTGTTATAGCAGATATTCCTGGGCTTATTGAAGGGGCTTCAGAAGGAGTAGGTCTCGGACATGAATTTTTGCGTCATATTGAGCGTACAAAGGTTATTATTCATATGGTAGATGCAGCATCTACTGAGGGAAGAGCCCCTGTGGCCGATATTAAAGCAATAAATGATGAACTTCGCGCATATAATCCGGAATTATTAAAAAGACCACAAGTTATTGCCGCAAATAAAATTGATGCTATATATGATGATGGCGGTGATAATCCTATAGATATAATAAAGAAAGAATTTGAGCCGGAAGGCATAAAGGTTTATCCTATCTCAGCAGTTACAGGAAAAGGACTTAAGGAGCTGCTTTATTATGTTCGTGAGCTTCTTGATGGAATGGACGATGAACCGGTTATGTTTGAAAAAGAGCTTGATACAGATACATTATTTGATAATCCAAATGAAGCATTTTACGTTGAAAAAGATGCAAAAGGTATATATCTTGTATATGGTCCGAGAGTTGACAGAATGCTTGGATATACTAACCTTGAGTCAGAAAAAGGCTTCAGCTTCTTCCAGCGTTTTTTAAGAGAGACAGGAATATTAAAGCAGCTTAAGGATTTAGGTGTCGAAGAAGGAGATACTGTACGTGTCGGTGATTATCTTGAGTTTGATTATTATGATTAATATACGCTTAAATATTGTGAAAAGTGTATAGGATAAGAATGGAGAGCATTATGACAAGTAAACAGAGAGCATATTTAAAGAGCCTGGCAATGACCATGGATCCTATTTTTCAGTTTGGCAAATCAAGTCTTACACCGGAAAACACTAAAGCTATATCGGAAGCTTTAGAGGCAAGGGAGCTTATTAAAATAAATGTTTTGCAAAATTGTGCCGACGATGCCAATGAAATTGCCCAGACACTTGCTGAGCGTACAAGATCAGAGGTTGTGCAGGTAATAGGTAAGAAAATAGTTTTATATAAGGAATCAAAAAATAAAAAGAAAATAGAACTTCCTCCTGCAGGAAAGGCAAAAAATTAATATGAATAAAGTGAACAGTTGTCATAAAAATGCAATAGGAGTTCTTGGCGGAAGCTTTAATCCGATACATTTAGGACATATAGAGCTTGCAGTAAATGCGCATGAACAGTTTGGTATTTCCAAAATTTTAGTTATGCCAAGTGGTGATCCGTCATCTTATAAAGATACAAGTAAGCTGGCATCAGCAACTGATCGCATAAATATGATAAAGGAAGCAATCAGTGGTTATGATTTTTTGGAACTGTCCACTATCGAAACTGACAGACCGGGAAGAACATATACATCTGATACCTTAAAAATTTTAAAAAAAGATTATGATTATATTTATTTTATAATCGGCGCAGATTCATTTATGGCACTTGACCATTGGTATGATACTGATTATCTTTTGAGAAACTGTCACTTTCTCGTAGCTAAAAGAAATGATTCCAAAACCGAAATTGGAACAGAAATGCTTTTAAAGCAGAAAGCATATTTGTATGAAAAGTATGGAACATGTATAGATTTTATGAATAATGAATTACTGCCATACAGCTCAACAGATATAAGAAGCAGGATAAAATCAAATCAAGATGTAACAAACATGCTTCCTTTAGGAGTTTATGATTATATAAAAGAAAATGGAATATATATTTTATGAATAATGAATATGCAGATAATATCAGAAAAAAGGTTAAAAAGGCTTTAAAGCCGAATAAAGCACGATATTGGCATTCAATAGGTGTTGCAAATACATGCGCGTGTCTTGCAATGCGCTATAACCTTGATGTGCAGGATGCTTATGTCGCAGGACTTCTTCATGACTGTGCGAAATGCTTTTCGGATGATGAGCTTCTTGCTTTATGCAGTGATAATAATATAGAGATTTCTGAATATGAACAGAAAAGTCCGTATTTATTACATGGAAAATTAGGAGCGTATTATGCCGACACTGTTTATGGTGTGAAAAATAAAAATATACAAGATGCAATTTTATATCATACAACGGGTAGGGCAGATATGTCTTTGCTTGAAGAAATTGTCTTTATAGCAGATTATATTGAACCATTCAGAAACAGGGCAGATAATCTTGAAATTGTAAGAAATAAGGCGTTCACTGATATAAAAGAAGCTGTGTATATAGTGGCAAGAGATACTATCGAGTATCTCAAGGAAAGAAACAGAACTATAGAGCCGCATACTATAGAAACTTATCATTTTTATAAAAAGTTGTTTGAAAAATGATAGTAAATTTATGAAAAATGAGGTGTTTATATGACAGATAAGGAAAAAACAAAAGAAATGGTCAGAGTAGCAGTTGAAGCAATGAAGGATAAGAAAGCCGAGGATATCAGGGTAATTGATATCAGTAACATATCTGTAATAGCTGACTATTTTGTAATTGCAAGCGGAAATAATGCTAATCAGGTTCAGGCTATAGTTGACAACGTTGAGGAAAAGCTTCATGACGAGGGTTGTGCGGATCCAAGAGTTGAGGGGTATAATTCGGCATCATGGATACTTCTTGATTATAATGATGTTATACTGCATGTATTCTCAAAGGATGACAGGCTTTTCTATGATCTTGAGAGAATATGGAGAGACGGAATAGAAATAGATATTGATAATTTCTAATGAAACTATATTTTATATAATTTAATATGATATTCTATGTGATACCTCAGGCACGATATTAAATATACATCATGTCTGGGGTATCATTTTTATAGATAAGGAATTTCAATAAAATTCCTTATCTATAAAAAATACACTGCGTGTGAGGATGCGCAGCTCGCGGTAATGAAATTATCGCTTTAGCGAAACGCTCGCGTGCGTAGATTGCGCAAACGAACTATTTTTATATGTATTATTTAGTATCATGATAATTATACAATATTTAATCTGACAAGACCTACAACCTTTCCAAGAATTTCACAGTCATTAACTATAATAGGTTCCATAAAATCATTCTCAGGCTGTAATCTTATATGGCCGTCCTCTTTATAAAATCTCTTAACAGTAGCTGAGTCGTCTACAAGAGCTACAATAACATCACCGTTGTTGGCTGCATTGGTTTTTCGGACTATTATGTTATCTCCCTCATATATTCCTATATTAATCATACTGTCACCTTTTACAGTGAGCATAAAAAGCTCATCATTAGGTACAAATTCTGATGGAATAGGAAAGTAGCTTACTACATTCTCTACAGCAAGTAATGGCTCTCCTGCTGCGACACGTCCTAATAAAGGGACATTTACTACTTCACGTCTGGCAAGGTTAAATGTATCATCTATTATCTCTATTGTCCTTGATTTGGTGGGGTCTCTTCTTATATATCCGTTCTTTTCCAATGTTTCAAGATGTGCATGTACTGAAGATGTGGATTTTAATCCTACTGCAACGCAGATATCGCGTACAGAAGGAGGATAGCCTTTATTAAGTATTTGTGATTTTATATATTCAAGAATTTCGCTTTGCTTTTTAGTTATGCGGCCATATGCCATAATAATATACCTCCGTTAATAATTTGTCTGAAATAATAATATCATATAAATTAAATTTATGCAAACAGATTTTCAGAAAAAATGTTCGGAAAATCTGTTTGTTTTCTATTGACAAACATTCGTTCGCGAATTATAATACAAATCACAAAGGAACATTCGTTTGGAACATATGTGTTATATTTATAGTATGGAGGTTATTATGAACACTTATTACACACATTCAAGAAGTCATAGAGATAATTATTTAAGAAGAAGCAGATTTGTATTGTATAATTTAAAGAATCATTTAAGGCAGAATAAGGTCTTTATAGCGAGAGGCATCATGCTTATTGCCGCACTTATAATAACAGTAAGTTTATCCGGCATTTTTATTGTCAATGCGTCTGACAGCGAGTCTGATAATAAGGTTAACCGATATTATACGAGCATATCAGTAAAGCCAGAACAGACTTTATGGGATATAGCCGAAGAATATTGTAATAATGAAGATAAGATATCATATATAAATGAAATCATGAGCATGAACAATATGGATGCAGATACAATATATTCAGGACGGAATATATTGATATATTATTACAGTGATGAAGTAAAATGATTTAGTAAAATGGACTTTTTTCTGTTTTTTTGGTAATATAGTGTCATATGATTTATATAATTAATGGCCGGATAAGGAGGCAAAATTTATGACATTTGAAGAATTAGGCGTATCAAGCGTATTAAACCGTGCGCTCAAGATACAGAATATAACAGTTCCAACGGATGTACAGTTGAAAACTTATAAGCATATCATTTCAGGGCGTGATGTTATAGCATGCTCCAGTACAGGTACAGGAAAGACCATAGCATATTTGTTGCCGATTATATCAAAAATCGATGTGTCGCAGCATAACGTACAGTCATTGATACTGGTTCCTACACAAGAGCTTGCAGTACAGGTAAGCAAGCAGGCAGACGAGCTTTTTAAGAATTCTGATATTAATATGTCATCCTTATTTTTGATAGGAGAAGGAAATATAAACAGACAAATTGAAGCTTTAAAAGAAAAGCCGGCTATAGTTATAGGAACTCCGGCAAGAATTTTGCAGCTTATAAAGATGAAAAAGTTAAAGGTTCATGAGGTTAAATCACTTGTTCTTGATGAAGCTGATAAACTTATGGATAAGACGTATTTAGAGACAGTTAGTGCCATTCGTAAGTCAGTTATGAAGCGCACGCAGGTATTATTATTTTCTGCCAGCATTGATAAGAAAACAATAAAATCTGCTAATGATTTAACATTCAGACCGATAATATTGAATACACAAAATGATTCTTCAGATAAAAATATTATACCAAAGACCATAAAGCATTATTATGTGGTAACAGACAGGCGTGAACGTATTGAAACATTAAGAAAAATTGCAAAAGCTCTTATTAATAATAAGGACTCTAATTTAGCAAATAATAGGACAATGATATTCATAAATACAAAATATGATTTGGAAGAATCCTTCCAAAAGTTAAAATATCATAACTATAACGTAAGTGCTATATGCGGCAATGTGAATAAGCAAGGTAAGAAAAAGGCTTTAGATGATTTTAAGTCCGGTAAAATTGACTATTTGCTTGCCACAGATGTTGCCGCAAGAGGTTTGCAGATAGATGATATATCGACCGTTATAAATGTAAATTTACCTGAAGAATCAAAAGAATATCTTCATCGTGCAGGAAGATGCGGACGTAATGGGAAAAAAGGTATATGTATATCGATAATTACAGATAATGAATTAACAAAAATTAAAAAATATCAAAAAGAATTTAATATAAATATAGTTCAGAAACGTTTGTATAATGGAAAGCTTGTAGCTAAGTGATATCAAATCAAAGGGATTATATAGTTAATTTAGCAGTTAAATTGATAAAAGGCGAAAAAATGTTAGTTTTATTATAAAACGCTATTATAACTTCGCTAAACTTGGGTTTAGCGAAGTGAACTACATCTAATCTTTTGCAGATTGTTAAATGAAAAAGTAAATGCGTACTTGCAATATTTAATGCAACGCTGTTGCATTTACTCTTTCATGAAATACTAAATGCAACTATTATATATTATATACAACATTTCTTTTACTCCTGCAAGGTTTTATAAAAAGAAATGGAGGGATAAGACTATGAAAAATAAGCATTTAACCCTAAGTGATAGAATTACAATCCAAGAAATGCTGGAACGTAAACAAAGCTTTAGAGCTATTGCAAAAGCTATTGATAAATCTGTAGCATCCATCAGTCGAGAAATCCAAAGAAACAGGTATAAAAAATCAAAAGCAAATTTGTTTATTGAATGTTCTAATCGTAATAATTGTAATTTAACGCATGTATGTGGAGATGATTCCTGTAGGTGCTATTGCTCTGAATGTTTTAATGTGTGCAACTCGGATAAATGCCCTGAATATAATCCTAAAGTATGCCATAGACACACACACGCACCATTCGTATGCAATGGTTGTGATAATCGTTCTTCCTGCCATCAGGAGCGTTATTATTACGATGCCAGACTTGCTCAATCAACATATGAAAAGACTTTAAGTTCAGCTAGAGAAGGAGTTTCTTTATCTGCGGAAGAAATGGAACGTATTGATGCTATAGTATCTCCTCTCCTACTTAAAGGACATTCGCTTCAAGCAATCTATATGCAGCATAAAGACGAGATTCCTTGTTCTATGCGAACTATATATAATTATATTGATTCGAGTTATTTAACAGCTAGAAACATTGATATGCCTCGAAAGGTACACTACAAACAGCGTTATAAACATAATCGTCGTTCTAAGTCAGCACAAACCTTTTGTGAAGGACGCACTTATGCTGACTTTAAAGAATTCACTCAAAACAATCCGGATCTGAATGTGTGTGAAATGGATACTGTTGTGGGTGGTTCAGGCAGCAAAAAGGTTTTTCTGACATTATATATTCGTAATTGTTCTTTTATGATGATCTTTCTGCTTACGGATAAATCTCAGAAGTCAATAATTCAAACATTAAATGGTATATGTAGAATTGTTGGTATTGAGGAATTCAGGCGCGTTTTCGGTGTAATTTTAACTGACCGAGGTACCGAATTTTCTAACCCATATGCAATAGAATATGATGAAAATGGAGAAATAAAAACCCGTGTATTCTATTGCGATGCTTATTGTTCATGGCAAAAAGGTTCTATTGAGAAAAACCATGAATTTATCAGGTATATTATTCCGTCTGGACGAAATTTCGATAGTTTAAAGCAATCTGATGCTGATTTAATTGCCAATAACATAAATAGTTATCCGCGAAGAAATTTAAATAATACTACTCCTTATAAAGTAGCTGAATTACTTATTGGAACAGCATTTCTCAATAAACTTGGATACTATGAAATTAATTCAGATGATGTTATCCTTAAACCTGCACTGTTAAACAAGCGATTAAGATAATATAACTTACAACAAAATTTGCAGGAGTAAATGAAACACAAATTCCGTTTTCAGGAGAAGTTGCATTTACTTTTGCAAAAATAATGCCACTTCTCTTCTTAAAGTGCGCAATTTATGAATATAACAATAATAAATTAAGAGCAACACTAAACTAAAAAATTCTGAAATGTTGCACTTACCTTTTCATTTATTTTTGAATAGAATATCGTTGCATTTACTTTTGCAATCAACGCCTTTTTTATTTCAAATTCTGCTTAAGTTCATCTAAAAGCCAGTTTAGAGAATCTGCATTAAAAATATCATCAAACAAAAATTCCTCATACAAAGACGAAATATTTTCATCCGAATACTCAATCTGCTTAGAAAAAATATGAACATTATAATATCTGTCCTGTTTTGTCAAAACCTTATTATTTTCTGACCATTTTAATATATCCAGGTCCATAAGCACAATAATATTGGAAATTATAAGCTGTATTTTTCCCAAAATATTGTAATCAAACGAAGCTTTCATAAAGTATCTGAACAAATAATATTTTATAATATTGTTGTATTCGTTAAATCGTGATTTGCAGCATTTCATAAAATCAGACAATAATGATTTATATGTATTATCGAGCGTTAAATATTTAATGCTGCTTACATTTTGCTTATCAGGATGAAGCTTATCAAGCATTCCCTCCAATAAAACATTCCATTCATCACCTAAAGATTCAAGATTTAAATATGAATAAATCACTGATGCCATAGAATCATTTAAAGATAATATATTACCTTTTTTATAAAATTCATCCGGTATTTTATATGCTTCATATTCAAATGACTGACAATACTTATCAATTTGCATATAATCGTTTTCATTAATAAGATTCTGTATCTCAAAGCAAATACCAGTCATAATCTGTAATTTAGTGAAAAGATCAAATGCATGATTATCACAAAGACTTATAAGCTTACCACGAAGCACAAAAAGACTGCTTCCAAGCTGTACATCATACTCTCCGCCCTCAAAAGGTTCCTCCTGTATTATCTCATCACACAGGTTAAACTTAAGATTATCCTCCAATATAATCCTTGCCGCTTCCTCACATGCCAGTCCTATACCGGTTTCTTTTACGTTTCCATAATATTCCGTAAATCTTGGAAATTGTCTGCATACAACTCCCATCCTATCTTCACCTAGTTCTTTATAAATCCGACACAGATTCTTATCGTCAAGGAAAGGACAGCTCCCGTTTTGTAGCTTAAAACTGCATCCATTTTTTGTATCTATACAGTCCATAAGCATTTCCCCTAATTTTCCTGGAACCGTCTTATAATATTTAAAGGTCTCATCATCAATGTCTATCTGCCAGCCTCCCAGGCAGCAATTATCCCTGCATTCTGATGCAATACATGTAAAATCTTTATAATAATGCGGAACTTTGTATATCATTAAATGCTTCTCTCCTAAAATCAGACTATTCTTGTTGTCCATTTGGTACAATCTATCACATCTGTTGCTAAATCACTGTAAAATTCAGGCTCATGACAAACCATAAGAATACTTCCTTTATAAGCTTTTAAAGCCCTTTTCAGCTCATCTTTTGCATCTACGTCAAGATGATTGGTAGGTTCATCAAGAACCAGCACATTACTCTCACGGTTAATAAGCTTACACAGACGTACCTTTGCCTGCTCACCTCCGCTTAAGACCTTTACCCTGCTTTCAATGTGTTTCGTGGTGAGTCCGCACTTTGCAAGCGCAGAACGAACCTCATACTGCGTGTATGAAGGAAATTCATTCCATATTTCCTCAAGACAGGTTGTCTCAATATCAGGAGGCGTTTCCTGTTCAAAATATCCGATTTCCAGATAATCTCCTAATTCAACACTTCCGGAAAGCGGTTTTATAATTCCCAAAATACTTTTCAACAGCGTCGATTTTCCTATACCGTTAGCACCTGTAAGAGCAATCTTACTGCCCCTTTCCATGCTTATGTTTAAAGTAGATGAAAGCGGCTCATCATACCCGATTACAAGATTATCTGTCGTAAAAATGTATCTGCCAGGTGTCCTTGCAATCTTAAAATTGAACTCAGGCTTTGGCTTTTCACCTGCCAGTTCTATTATTTCCATGTTATCAAGCTTTTTCTGACGCGACATTGCCATATTTCGTGTCGCAACACGCGCCTTATTTCTGGCAACAAAATCTTTAAGATCTGCAATTTCCTTTTGCTGACGGTTATATGCCGCTTCCATCTGCGCTTTTTTCATGGCATAAACTTCCATAAATTTGTCATAATCACCAACATACCTGTTAAGCTGCTGGTTATCCATATGATAAATTATATTTATTACACTGTTTAAAAATGAAATATCATGAGATATAAGTATAAATGCATTTTCATAATCATTAAGATATCTTTTAAGCCACTCTATATGCTCTGCATCAAGATAATTTGTAGGCTCATCAAGCAGAAGAATATCCGGCTTTTCAAGAAGCAGCTTTCCTAAAAGCACTTTGGTACGCTGACCTCCGCTAAGCTCAGTTACATCCTTATCAAGTCCAAGCTCCAGAAGCCCTAAAGCTCTTGCCACCTCTTCCACTTTTGAATCAATCATATAAAAATCATGCATTGTAAGCATATCCTGAATGACACCCAGCTCCTCCATGTACTGCTCCATCTGATTTTCATCAGCATCGGCCATGGCATCACAAATCTCATTCATTCTTTCTTCCTGTTGTATTAAAAAATCAAACGCTCCGGAAAGTACCGTTCTTATAGTCATGCCCTTTTCTAAAACAGCATGCTGGTCAAGGTATCCCACACGAACATTTTTTGCCCATTCGATTTTGCCCTCATCAGGCATCAGTCTGTTGGTTATTATGTTCATAAATGTAGACTTTCCTTCTCCATTAGCACCTACAAGCCCAATGTGCTCACCCTTAAGAAGACGGAAGGAAACATCGGTAAATATAGCTCTGTCACCAAATCCGTGTGACAAATGCTCTACATTTAAAATACTCATAAAAATCTCCATTTCTGACATTTTATTATTGCTTTTATGTTCATATCAGACCTTTTGAATCCGGCATCATCTTATAAAGAAATAACTCCAAACTGAGCAAGAGTGTAAACTATTAAAATAATAACTAAAAGAACCGGCGCAATATATTTAATCACTACTTTATATATAAGCTCACGTTTAAACTTCTCACCATTCTTAGTAACTTCATTTATTACAAATTTAGGTCCGACAAACCATCCTATCATAACACTTGTAAGGAATGCAACAATAGGCATAAGTACACTGTTGCTTAAATAGTCAAAGAATGTTAAGAAATCCATTCCGAGAAGCTTTATATCTGACCATATACCGTTTCCTAAAGATGACGGTATTCCAAGTATTACAGTAATTACTGCCACTATCGCACAGCATTTAAGTCTTGAAATCTTAAACTTATCCATAATCATCGATACAATAGCTTCCATAACCGATACAGAGCTTGTAAGAGCTGCAAAAAATACAAGAATAAAGAAAGCTCCACCAATCAGAATTCCGCCTGGCATCTGATAAAATACTTTAGGCAACGTCATAAACATTAAGCCTGCACCTGCTGTCTGAAGACCTGCCTCACCGCTGAAAATATAAACGGCAGGAATCACCATAAGACCTGCAAGCAAAGCTACAACAGTATCAAATATTTCAATCTGATTTACGGATTTAGTTAATGAAACACCATCCTTTGTATATGAACCATATGTAATCATTATACCCATCGCAAGACTCATTGAATAAAACATCTGCCCCATCGCTGCACAGACGGTTTTAAACGAAAATTTTGAGAAGTCAGGAAGAAGATAATACTTAACACCTTCGAGCGACCCCGGTATCGTAAGTACAAATATACATATACCAACAGCTATTACCAAAAGAGCCGGCATCAATATTTTTGAAACCCTCTCAATACCTTTCTGTACTCCAAGCACAACTATAAGCATTGTAAGTCCAAAGAAAATAAAGAAAAATATAAGAGGTGCTACAGGCTGGCCGATAAAATTTGAAAAATATGTGCTTTCAGCCGCCGCTGCATTCTGGTTTGTTAAATATACAGTTATATATTTAATAACCCATCCGCCTATAACACAATAATAAGGAAGAATTATTACCGGAATGATAAATGCAAGAATTCCTGTAAATCCGAATCCTTTATGAACTTCCTTATAAGCTTTTGTAGGGCTTAATTTTGTTTTTCTTCCTATGGCGATTTCTGTCGTCATAAGTGCAAATCCAAATGTAAGAGCGAGTATAATATATACAAGTATAAATATTCCTCCTCCATACTGAGCCGCAAGATATGGGAATCTCCATAAGTTCCCCAATCCAACAGCGCTTCCGGCCGCAGCAAGCACAAAACCTATGCTGCCGGTAAAATTACTACGTTTCTTTTCCATAATTTTTTTGTCTCCATTCAAAATTGGTAATTATATATTGCAATATATGCAAAATACAAGGGCAGCTGCACCAACTTGCCGGTTAAGGTGCAGCCACCCAATCTTTAATATATAATATAAAATTTTTATAATAATATCAACTATTTTTTATAAGTATAAACATATATTTGATTTCTTGCATTTATCTTTTTATTTATCTATAATGATTAGGGCATGAAAATGCCTTATTATGATTAGCAAATTTATGTCCGCCTGCTTTTTAATTATGCGTTAGCATTAAAGTACTCTAAAGTGTCTGCGGAATGGAGGTTACAATGGAACAATACTCAAGACGTTTTATAGAGGAGCTTCTAAAACATATAGACCCCGAAATAAGCGAATTTTTTAATAAAAAGCATGATATATTCAAATTTCCTTGCCAGACAATGTCTGAGCTGATTGACGAGACTCTTATGGATTACCTTGAGGGTAAGACCAGCCGAGAAGATTTGATTCCCGTAATAAGCAAAATAAAAAAATCCAGACTTCAAAAAAGAGCAAGATGGTATAAATCATATATAAATGATATTGATACAATCAATATTGACGATCCAAAGCACCCTCTTTCACACATAATAAATATGGCACGTTCTCTTCCTATTGAACAGTATGTAAATATTTTCGGTGACAAAGAAATTGAGGAAATTATCGAAGAATATAAATTAAAGGCCGCCGCATGGAAAAATGATTCCAACAGCCTCTTAATATCCTTTCCGGGTATTTCTGCATTTACAAATAACTCAATATTTAATTCTTTAAAAAACGACCTTATTATTAATATATGGAAATATATTGATGGTGAACTTGCAGGAAATATTGATTCATATTTAAGAATGTTTCCTGAAGAGCTTTTGGAAAAACCTTTATTCAGCCCATCCTCATTTACGCTTATGATGGAAACCGCCTCAAACAATCTGTTAAAGGAAATTATTACTGACGAGGAAGGTTCAGAGCTTTTAGAGGTCACAGTAAATAACGGAAAACTTACTCCTCCGAAATCAATGGATTATAATGATTTAAAACTTATAAATGCTTTTATTTCCAATATTAATATGCAGGAATTTTCACGCGAAAAATCCGTTGTTGTCGATTTAAACACACTCGGAAAAGAGGTTGTTGATTACCACGTAGGCAAAAACGTAATTACAAAAATCTCAAACTCATGCAGAAAACTGGTTGAATACAACTTTTCCTATGAAGAAGAAGGAAGCAAAATGTATTTTAACCTTTTCGACAATATCGCAATAAAGGAAGATGCAGAACGCCCTTATGCAATAGCGCAGTTTGGAGAAATATTAAGCAATGCAATAATCCAGAAAAAGCTTATATCAATCACTTCCGCTTCCTATGACGTTCTTGAAAATAATCTTTCAAGAATTATATGCTACTCGATGAAACGCGAACAGATAGCAAACCAGGAAACACGTATGAATGAATACAGCTATACATACTTCCAGAAAATCGTAAGATTTAAACTAAAAAATAAAAAGAAAAATCTTGCGCTTATACAGGAAAGTCTGCAGGAATTTGTAGATAATAAAATTGCGATTGAAAGCTTTGAATTAAAAAACGGTGTTTTTATTATACATTTCCTGCCTCTGTCACCGGCAGAAATAGAAGATTTAAATTTTGACAATAAAAAACTTATAGATATGAAATAACATTATTTAAATTTTTAAATGGCAGTCATATAAACCAAACTTTAAAGCAGCCTGTGATAGCAGGCTGCTTTTTCTTATGATGCTCTGATAATTAATCAATACATTTTAAAAATGTAGATATTTTCAGAGTAAATTTGTAACTAATTAATTCTTTCATATTTACTTTGTAGATATTTTTAGAGTAAATTTTAAAAATGTAGATATATTTAGAGTATTTTTATTTGTTTGCATAGTATTTTGAGCTATTTTTAAATTCTTAAACAATATATTTATTTTTATTAATATCTAACCTCTACATTTTTAAACACGAAAAAAATTTTTAATGTCTACATTTTTGGCTTATTTACTGCGTTTTCACAAATACAAGGCTTTTTATATCTTTACAAATACCAATATGTAGATAAATATGTAGTAAATTACACTAAATACAAGATTTATGTCTACATAAAATTTTTTGCAAAAATTATGTAGATAATATAAGAGTAAAATATTAAAATTTAAAAAAAATGTAGATATAAAATTTAAAAAAAATGGAATTATTTAAGATTTGTGGATATAAACAGAGTAAAATCGCCCATTTGATTTTTCTTTAAAAAAAATGTTTAATTATGTACATGTAGTAAAAAAAGGCGGTGATTATTTTGGACAATTTCGCAAATATCGGTAAGGCTGTTCTCGTTCAAAGCCTCGGTCTGCAAAAAAATTATATCGAAATTACAAGCGGATGCGTTGAAGTTATCAATTATGATACACCGGCCTGTGATGATTGTAAATACTGCTCTCTTATTAAGAGCTTTTCACCTGACAGCGAAGCCTATAATGTAGCTGTTAACGTATGTAAAAATTGTCCTGACAAACAATTAATCACCAAACCGGTTACAAAGAAAGTATATCACAATGAAAAGAACAGATACGGTTACAGACCGCGACTTAAATCTAACGCAATTAAGCTTCTTTTGGTATTGCATTTTTACCACCCTGACCGTTTCGGTATAATTAAAGATTTAAATATTGACGATTTATCTGTTTTTATCAGATGCGATATCAAAACAATTAAAAACAACCTAAATACGCTTATGCAGTATGGTTATATCTCCTACTGCAAAACCTCTGCACGTACCGTCAACCTCCTGATTACGGGTTATGATAAATATTATTTATCTGCACAACAGGGCGGAAGAGGTTTTTTTGTGATGTCTAAAGAACTTCTTATGAAGATATTAAATATCGATAACATTTTATCCTTAAGACTTCAGCTTCGCCAGCTCTTAGAGATTGATAATCTGAATGCAAAGGGACCCTTTACTGCAGTATCAAAGACTTTTAAAGAATTAAAGCTCTCTCTTCCTGAATACTGCAAACCATGTAATATTAAAAATGCTATTTGTAATGACAACAGCATTTTTGACATATCATTTAAAGAAAAATCTGTCCGCTTTGAAATAAAGGACTGCTTCAACTGCAGGCAACAAAAACTTGAATGTTTAGATCAATACATGTCTATGTTCCACAATTTTGTATCAGAGTTTAATGAAACCGTGGCTTATGTAAATACCAACAATTCTGTAAGTCATAAATATGCTGCATTTTTTGACGATGAACATAGCTTCTACAGACTTTTAAAGATACGTGACTTTGAATATGAAGACCTTGCACAGCTTGCACTGCAGTATTCGTTTGATTGTGTAATTCTTGCTCTCAGCCAGATATATAAATCATATATTATGAATGAACGTAAAATATTAAACCTCGGAGGTCTTATAAGAACTTTAATTATTGCCTCTCAAAAATCCTATAGCAAAAACAGGGCTGCCTGACCGACAGTCTTATTTTTGTGCTCATTTTTACCATTTTATCGTATTTTCTTTTAAATTCTTTCTCATCTCACACTTTCGCCACGCATTTTTTGTAATTCTTAAAATTTTTTAATGGATTTTATTAATATAAAATCATATTATGATTAAAACTGCCTTTTTGATGATATAAAATCATAAATTTTGTTCAAATTTTTATCAACATTAGGAAAAAATTCAACCTTTATCAGAAAGAAATATTCTTACTTTTAAAACTTTTCAGCTAATATTAAAAAAAAATCAATCTCTTTTATAAAATTATTTACTTACAAAAAGATTATTTCAACATACTAATTACAAAAAAGGGACCTGCAACATTCCTTGCAAGTCCCTTAAATACTATATTTGTACGATTTCTATTTACCAATATCTGTTTTTTTAATACTGTTTTGTATATATACATTATTTACATATCTATAATATATATTCATTAACACAATTACAGATAATTTCCATTCCTCTAACAAGCTGTTCATCTGTCATTGTAAGCGCAGGCATAAGTTTTACTACTGAATTATCTCTTCCTGCTCTTTCAATAATAACACCATGCTCGAAACAAGCCTTTGTGATTTTGCCTGAAAGCTCACCTGTGTGAACATCTATGCCCCATACCATCCCGATACCTCTTATGTCAGCTTTAGATGTATCTATATGTGTTTCTAGATAATCTTTAATAATTAATGACTTACGCATTACTTCATTCTCAATATGTTTATTAAGCATGTATTCAAGTCCTGCTTTGGCTGCAACTATTGCAAGCTGATTGCCTCTGAATGTACCATTATGTTCGCCTGGAGCCCATATATCAAGCTCTGGCTTAAATAATGTAAGTGCGAAAGGTAGACCTGCACCTCCGATAGATTTAGACATTACAACTATATCCGGAACGATACCTGCTCTCTCAAATGAGAAAAATGTACCTGTTCTTGCACAGCCTACCTGAATATCATCAACAATTAACAAAATGTCATATTTGCTGCAGAAATCACGTACAGATTGAAGCCACTCTTTTGTAAATACATGTATTCCGCCTTCTGCCTGTACCGTTTCAATAATGAGAGCTGCAGGCTTTTCAATACCTGAATGATCATCATTTATAAGTGTCTCCATATATTTTATTGTATCAAGACCTTCAAACATATAAGGTGCAGGAATATGAGTTACATATTCTAAAGGAACTCCGGCTCCCTTACGACTGTCCCTATCGCTTGTAAGGGCAAGCGCGCCCATTGTCATACCGTGGAAGCATCCCATAAGAGCCCATATATTTTGTCTTTTTTTAACTTTTCTTGCAAGCTTTAAAGCAGCTTCAATTCCATTAGTTCCTGTTGGACCTACAAACATTACTTTATAATCTAAGTTTCTTGGTTTTAAAATCTGTTCCTCGAAATACTTTATGAATTCATATTTTGGTTCTGTCATCATATCAAGTGCATGTAAGATTCCATCATTGTTAAGATAAGAAATCAGTTTTTCGTTGATGTAATCATTGTTGTGGCCGTAGTTTACGGCTCCTGCTCCACAGAAAAAATCAAGATACTCATTGCCATCAATATCTGTGATTATTGATCCTTTGGCTTGTGTAAAGACTTTTGGAAAGCTTCTGCAATAAGAACGAACCTGTGATTCGTAGGTTTCAAAAACTTCTATTTGTTCCATAATAGACCTTCTTTCTTTAATATATCAAACTATAATATCATTCTGTTTTTATTTTAATGTAAGAATAATTAGAATTTACGAGACTTGTTATATCACAAGTAATGTAAAAAGTAAAATGAATTTTGGCGAACGATATTAATATCTTAATTTTGGATTTTTAAATTCTGTAAGACGTTTTTCATATGCTTCCATTATAGTATCCTCAAAAGCTAAGGCAGGTTTATTAATTCCTAACAACATAAGGATATATTTTACAAATAAAGGATTTTCAATTAAAAAAGGTCCTAAAGTATATGTTCCGAAAAAATTGTTGATCTTAATGCCTTCAAGTTTACTATTGGGATTTATGCCGTCACCGCGGGTAACATCATAAAAATAGCAGTCGCTGTTGTCACCGTATGAGTGGCTGAATTGTGCTTTAAATCCTACAAGGGTCATATTTTCAAATTCTCCCATTATAAGAGAATTGTAGCGTTTAAACATATTTCTTTTTGCATATGTTTTTGTTATTCCAAGTCCTTCTATTCTGCTTCCGTCTTCATTTTCAATATATTGTCCGAATGTTTCAAAAGCATTTCCCGTCAATATGAAGACGACATTATTTTCTATACATCTTTTTATATCGTCTTTATATGGTTTTAAGGCATCTATCACTAGTTCCTGTGAATGTTCAGTCATAGGTCCCATATAAATCATTGAAATATCATCATTTGTAAAAGCAGGTACATCGTTTAGTCCGGTATATATTACCTGTGCGCCTGGAATACATTTTTCAAGATAGCGTATATTCATAATATCACCGAAAAGGTTAGCAATTTCGGAATATAATACTTCTATTTTAATCTGATCCATTATACGTTCCTCCTGCTTTGAATAAGTTCTTTTACTTTATCCTTTACTTTCATAGCTTCATCTGCCGCGTAAAGTTCGTGAAGAATAAATATTTTATCGGTTCCATCGAAGATAAGCTTGTCAGGTGCGTCGATTTCTTTATCGGTACATACCAATTTAGCTTCGTCAATTCCTGCCATAAGAAGTCTGAATTTGTAATCGGCAGTTCTTACACCGCTTATGACTATTCGCTTTATATCGTCTGAGTTTAAGAACTCAAAATCGGCGTCATAAATCCAAGTCATAATTTCAGATGAACCCTGACGATCAAATACATCATCTAACATTAGTATAATTTCTTTATTTCCGCTTTCATTTTTTACATAGTCAAATACACAGGAACATGCAATAGGATTCTGACCCTTTGCCATATGGGTTATAACTTGTGTTCCGTTTACATTTTCTAAAGAATAGCGTGATTCAACGATATTAAGCTTATTTAGTGATTCGCTTATCTGTTCGTATGAGAGGCCGAATTCCTTAAGTAATGTTATGGCTGTAACTTCATTGTATGTGTTAAATATACTGTTGCTTATAAGCGGATACAGTTCTTCTTTTTCGTTAAATTTCAACAAAAGCGTGTTATTTGTAAAATCAGGAAATGCAGTATAGTCGCTTTCTGCCGATGCAAATGAACAATTAGGGCAATGCGCTTTTCCTATATGATGATATCTTACATAGTCATATTTTAACGGCTCATGGCATTTTGGACAAATTCTCATGTCATTTATTATATTTATACATTCATCATGATCCGTATCAAGCTTTGCAATTGAAAAATATGTTCTTTTGTTATTCGGTGCAAGAAAGCTGCTTATTAAATCATCGGCATTTAAAATAAGATGTGATGATTCAGGCAGACTGTTTGAGATTATATCAAATATAAATTCAGGATGTGCATTTCTGTGTATCGAATCCCTGAAAAGGTTTGTGCATACGGCGTAAGTAGGCTTAATGTACGGATAAATAAGCTTTGAGCTTCTTTCATCAATTTCAAATAAGCCGATTTTATTTTTTGCTTTGCCTCCTAAAGTACTTTTGCTTATCAAAGCACTGGCAATTCCGGCATTTATATTTGAGCCTGCTTTATTATTCAGAACGTCGTATCCGTTGTCAGTTAAAATATCGAGTATAATATTGCAGACAGTTGTCTTTCCGTTAGTACCTGTAACAGTTATAATGGTTTCCGGTTTATCTATCTGGCCAAGAAAGTCAGGACACAGCTTTATGGCAAGCTTACCCGGAAAATAGCTTGCATTCATTCCTAATATTTTTTGTAATCGCATTGCTGTTTTGCTTAAAAGCAATGCAAAGCGAAATTTAAGAGTTTTCTTTTTCATGATTTTACCTCATTTTTGCGCTGCTTGCTGCGCATAACAGGTTTGCTGTCAAGCAGCATTCTTTCTCATTCTTATTTTGTAAAATTGTACTGAATTCCATTTTTAATTTTGTCCGATGTTTCTGAGTTCTTCAAAATTCTTATAAGCTCAAGACCAAGGTCTATTGCAAAGCCCATGCCTCTTGCGGTGGTGATAAGCCCGTCGGTTACAACACCTTCTGGTGTATACTCTGCACCTGTAAGCGTGTCCTCAAAGCCGGGATAACATGTAGCACGTTTTCCCTTAAGAAGATTAAGTTCTCCTAAAATACTTGGTGCGGCACATATAGCTGCCACTCTTTTCTTATTTTCTAATTGATTTTTTAATGAGCTGCATAGCGTTTCGTTTGCTGATAAGTTTGTTGTGCCCGGCATTCCTCCAGGAAGAAAAATTAAATCAGCGAAATTTAAGTCGATATCATTAATTAAAGTATCTGTAATGACCGTGATTTTATGTGCCCCCGTAACTTCTTTGGTATTTGTTATAGAAACGGTAATTACATCTATGGAAGCGCGTCTTAACAAATCAACGACTGCCAAAGCTTCAACTTCCTCAAAACCGTCAGCAAGAAATGTGTAAACTGTATTCATAATGGTTCTCCTTTCAGATTTCAGAAATAAGGTCATCTAACCTGTTTTTTAAAATTTCAATTCTTACGCGGATATTATCATCAGATTTAATTATTGACTTATTATTTTTTAATATATCAAAGTTATTTTCAAAAAGAGTCAGTGCCTGTTCAGTTTTTGCAATCTGTGAAATACGCTTTAATTCACTGTCAGAGATTGTGGTTTGACGCTGTTCTTTTTCTTTTTGCTGCTGTTTTATCTTCTCAAGGCTTGTCTCAAGCTTTGCTTTTTCTTTTTCGGCTTTATTTTTGGCTTCTGTGATATATTTTAATTCGTCTACAAGCTCCTCTTTTGTTTTTGAAGAAGTTGGAGCCTTCTCAAGTTCGTTTATCTTATTTTCAAGGAAGCGTACTGTGTTTTCCTGATGCTCTATTTTCTTTTGAGCTTCATCAAGAGCTTCTTTATATTTTTTTGCTTCAAGCTCTCTTTCCTCAGAAAGCTTTTTGATTTCTTGAAATTGTGCATTTTCTATCTTACCATTATTTGCCTTAAGCACTAAAAGTATGCTTTTTTGTGCATCTTCATCAAGCTTACCGAATTTATCAGCCTGGTTTAAGTCAATTCCGTTTGCATTTAAAAGTTCACTAAGCTCAGGAATGAGCTTTTCGGCAGTTGTGTATTTGCGCGCCTGGCGTTCAGATATGTTTAACTGTTTGGCTATTTCGGCATTTATATTTTTAATTTCACCTTTTAATTTTTTTGCCTCATACAATTCTTTTAATCTGGATACTTCCCAGCGTTTAACCTCCATGGAAGATTCTCTTACGTCATGGTTTGCAGAAATAAGCATAATTTCTTCATCAATTTCGTTAATGTTTGATTTCTCAACTTTACAAGGGATTCCTGAGGGAAATAACGCATTGTACTCTTTATCGGTCATCTTGGAGATTGCCCTGTAGCGGCGTTCACCTGATACAAGACGGTAAACATTTTTATCAGCATCAAAGAGTACGGATAAATTGTGGCGCAGACCATTTATTAATATACTTTCCTTTAACGCATCGATACCATCCTGTGAATACATTTCATTTTTAGGGTTGGAAACGATTTTTTCTTTTGGTATGTATTGAAAATTATATTGTGTTTTTGCCTGTATTTCTTTTAATTTCTCACCGCCGGAATTGTTTAAAATTCCAGTCTTTGTCATACCTGCACTAAAAGATTTTGCAGCCATTATTTTTCTCCTTTCAGATATTTTGCCAGTTCCCTGAAATGCTTATTATCCATAAGTCCAAGGTAATTTACAAGTTCTATATAATCCTGTGCCGCTATGCAGCGTTTATCGTATGTAAGTAATGGCTCAAACATGGTGTTTGACTCACTTACTGCTATGCAGTTTCGTATTGATACAGGAAGAAATTTGTCACCGAACATTTCCTCATAGCTTTCAAACATTTGTTTAAAAAGCGTTGTTCTTCCAGCGACTCTTGTCATAAAGATCCCTGCAAATTCTATAGATAGAGAGTACTTTGTATTAAGCTCTTCTATTGTATCAAACAAAGACATAAGCCCGTCATAAGAAAAATTGTCTACACATATAGGGGTTATTACCTTATCGCTTGCACATATTGCGCAGCTTGTAAGGTAAGACCTGAAAGGTGAATTATCAATTATTATATAATCAAATTCATCCTTTAACAGGCCGAGATTATGCTTTAAAAACAGTTCGACATTAACTTCTTTGCTTCTGTCATAAATTTTATATATCAGAGTATTTAATTCTCTTGATGCAGAAAGTATTGAAATGTTCTTGTACTGTGTTTTGTTGACAAATTCCATAACAGAAGATTTTTTAATCTGCTTTTGGCAAAATAGATGTTCATAATTGATGTCAAGCTCATCTCCGGGCTGCCCAAACATTTTTGTAGTATTCATCTGCGGATCCAAATCTATTATGAGAATTTTGTAGCCGGATATAGCAAGAATTTGTGAAATTGTTATGGCTGATGTTGACTTGCCGACACCGCCCTTTTCATTAATTAAACTGATTACTTCTGACATTAGTTTTTCCTTTTTGATATTTAATAAGATTACAATGTAAAGTGCTTTAAACCGGTCAGTGCTTTGAATGCCGGTTGTTAATAAATTGTGAACTGAGTTCACTTTAAATTCTATTATACATTACATTTTTTTAAAATCAAGAAATAAAGGTAATATAATATATAAAATAAAAATGAAATGGAAAGTGAACTCAGTTCACAATTTTAGAAAAGCATTATAAAAAGGCAGATGAAAAATGTATAAAAGAATTTAACAGTTAAAATATTAAATATATAGATAAGTAAATTCTTCGATTATCGTATGAATATGAAGATATAAATTATTAAAATAAAAAACGTATAATATAAAGCAAAATGTAAAATTCAATTGACCAAATGACATGTCAATAGTAAAAATTGTTAAGAAATAGAGATTAAAATTGATTTAGGAGTTTAGTAAACACATAAAAATTGAACTCAATAATATTGGAATGGAACCCGGTTCAAGATAAAATAGATTAAAACAAACATAAATTCGATAAATGTATAAAAAGTGATATACAAAATATTTATTTGGGATTATAATAATTAAATCAAAGTTAAAAATTAAATTGCAAATCATGGAGGTTATAAATGTCAGTATCAGAAAAAATGTATGAGTTAGGAAGCAAGAGGTCTGCTATAAGGGAATTATTTGAATACGGCAAAAAAAGAGCTACGGAGGTTGGTGCGGAAAATGTGTATGATTTCAGTCTTGGAAATCCCACAGTGCCTGCACCGGAAGCTGTAAATGAGGCTATAAGGGAGCTTACAGAAAGTCTTGACAGCATATCTTTGCACGGTTATACATCAGCGCAGGGAGATATTGAGACGAGAAGGGCTATAGCAGATTATTTAAATAAAACATATAATACATGCTTTAAGGCAGATAATTTTTATATTACTATGGGAGCCGCCGCAGCTTTATCTATGTGTTTTAAGGCACTTACAACGTCTGAGGATGATGAGTTTATAGCAATAGCCCCATTTTTTCCTGAATACAGTGTGTTTGTGTCAGGAGCAGGTGCAAAACTTGTCGTGGTACCTGCCGATACGAAAGATTTTCAGATTAATTTTGAACAGTTGGAAAAAAAGATAAGTGCAAATACAAAGGGAATTATAATTAATTCACCAAACAATCCGTCAGGAGCAGTATATTCAAAAGAAACAATAATAAAATTGTCAAAGCTTCTTAAAGAAAAATCAGAAGAGTTTAATAATGATATATTTATTATATCAGATGAGCCATACAGAGAGATTGTGTATGATGATATAGAAGTGCCATATGTAACAAAATATTACAATAATACATTAGTTTGTTACTCTTACAGCAAGTCGCTTTCTCTTCCGGGGGAGAGGATAGGTTTTGTTCTTGTGCCTGATGAGGTAAGTGAAAGTAAAGCGGTGTATGACGCAATATGCGGTGCCGGCAGGTCGCTCGGATATGTATGTGCACCGAGTCTTTTGCAGAAAGTTATTGCAAAATGCGTTGGACAGACGGGAGATATTAATATTTATAGGAAGAACCGCGATTTATTGTATGAAGGACTTAGCAGTATAGGATATGAATGCTTTAAGCCGCAGGGAGCATTTTATATGTTTGTGAAAGCGCTTGAGGGTGATGAGAGCAGCTTTTGTGAGAAGGCAAAGGAAAAAGATCTGCTTTTAGTGGGAGCTTCAGACTTTGGGTGTCCGGGCTATGTAAGAATATCATACTGTGTTGATGAGGAAATGATTGTTCGTTCATTGAAGGTATTTAAAGAATTGTATGATAATTACAAATAATTAGGCAAAAATATTAAAAATTATAATGATTTATGTGAATTTTGTAAAATTATGTTGAAATAAATATGTTTTTTTGCTAAAATAAAATAAGTATATTTATTGTTAAAATTTGGGGGATTTTCGGAGGGATGTATAATGGTTAAGAGGAAAATCAAAAGAATTACAGCGTTCATTTGTTTATTAATAATATTGTTAAGCTGTTTTGGCTGCAAAGCAAGTCAGGAAAATCAGACTGATACACATGGTGATACAGAGTATAATCCTGTTATTTCATTAAAAGAGCAGGATAGTGAGGCACAACCTTACTGGTCAAATACAGATAATTGTGTAGCTAAAGGAGATGGCGGATATTATTATTCGACAGGGACGCTTTATTTTTTTGACACCCGGCTCTCAAAATTAATTCCTTTGTGTTTAAAGCCGGACTGTACACACAGTAGCAGGGAGGATTGCTATGCAAAGCATGTGACACCGCAGGTATATTATTATAAGGATTACGTGTATACAACGCGCATAAGCGATAATAACGAGCTGCTCCTTGTAAGGATAAATAAGGACGGTTCGCAAAGAAACGATATGTTTGAGATTAATGTGGGGACGGAGCGTTCCGGAATGTTAAATGTGCATCTTACATTTGGGGATGACTGTGTGTACATATATGATTTTGCAGGAAATTATGGAAGTCTTGATCCTAATAAGGGCATATGTATAAGGAGACGTTCTCTTGATGGAAAAATTGATGAGATAATATATGAATACAGCGGGAAAGACAGTTATATAGAAGCAGTTAAGCATTATGGTGGAAAGCTTTTCTTTACAGTAAAGCAAAGAGTTATTGATGAGGAAACTAAAGAGAAAGACTTAAAGGGACTCGGACTTTATGCATATGATACAGAAACTAAGAAAACAGTTAAGGTCATAGACAAATCAGTGTGTGACTATACAATTAACCAGGAAAAGGGACTGATATATTATTATGTATCAGGGGAGGGCTTATATAAAAGAAGTCTTTCAGAGGATAACAGTGAACTGATTTATAAATCTACAGACGATACATATATGTGCTATTTATCATCCGATAATGAATATGTATATATAGACAATTCAACATGGATAACTTTAAGCGAAGCATACAGGATAGGAAAAAATCCGGTGCTTATAGTTATGGACGATAAAGGGGTTGAAGTAAACAGGATTGAGTATGAAGCGCTCAATTATACGGTATTTGGTGACGAAGATTATTTATTTTTAATTGATTCAGGTATAAGCATACTGCCAAAGAAAGATATAAAAGATGCCGAGGGTTTCATTAAAGCAGCCGATACTAATGAGGCATGGAAATGACAGAGATAAAGCGTATTGTTAACAGGCGGTTTTTAATTGTATTTCTTTTGGCGGTTTTTGCAAATATTTTTATTTTTGTATATCAGCAGCTTGGAACAATGAATGTAAGCGATTTTATGTTCATGGAAAAGCAAAGAAAGTTCCTTGTGGAATATTTAGGGGTTAATGAAAATGCAGATTTAAAGAGCGGGGAGTTTTCAGATTATTCAAAAGATTTCAGTGAAAATGAAAATGAGCTGTTTGTGCAGGCGTACAATGAGGTCAAAAGAAAGAAAGGATATATAAAAGGATATGGCAGAAATATAGAAGAGATTATAGACAGCGCACATAATATGCAGGATTTTAGCGTCTTTGCTGACAAAGGTACATTTGCGTATAAAAACATTAATAAGACTATCAAGGATTTTGAGAGAGTAAGAAGCTTAAAGCTTCCTTTTGATAATGATAAAGCACTCGATAAGTTCTTTTCATATAACGTTATATTTTACATTGCTTATGCAATAATGATTATGGTTGTCTATAAGCTTATGGAAGAAAGAGATAACGGTATGTGGGAAATCGTAAGAGGAACACGAAAAAGGATTTCTGTGGGTGCATTAAGGGCAGGCTCGCTTCTTATTATAACATGTGCTGTTGTTGCTGTTTTGTATTTTTCGGTTCTTCTTATATCCTTTATTATATATGGAGGTGCAGGGCTTGGCGCACCGATACAGACAATAAAACAGTTTGCAAAATATACCTTTGTCCAAAGCAGGGCAGGGTATCTGTTGTATAACTATATATTTGCCTGTCTTTTAATATATGCACTTACATGTTTTGTGTGGATGTTGTTTTCTGTGTTTAGAAAGAGAATATATGCGTCGGCTGTCGTGGGGATTATTCTTTTGGCAGAGACACTGTTGTATATTAAGATTCCCTTTTACAGCAGATATGCGTTGTTAAGGCAGGTCAATATAATTGAGGTGCTTAATGTAAATAATATTCTGCCTGTATATGAAAACAGGGAAGTGTTAGGATTCATATGCCTCGTTCAGGCAATTACTGCAGCTGTGCTTATCTTTATAATTATCGTATCATGCGCAGTTTCTGTGACAGCCTTTATTTATATGAAGCCGCATAAAGGAGCGGCAAAGCAACTAAAGCTTGTTGCAATAATTAACAGAAGATATCAGAGTATGCTTGCGGGCGTGCCTTTTATTTTAAAGGAAATATATAAAAATCTCGTTACATGCAGGGCTGCTGTTCTTTTTTTGGCAGGGCTTGGTTTAGTTATATATTTTACAGACAGTTCCAAGGTTATTTTTTCACAGGATGAATTATACCGTGATAAAATATATATAAAGTATGCAGGAGAGGAGTATGACAATTTAAAAAATCAGGTAAAGCTTACAGAAAGTACTTATAAGGAAGCAAAACAGGAATATGACGTGCTTCTTGATAAGTATGACCGGGGAGAGATTTCGGCGGAAGATTTAAGAAAAGCAAATGCAGCGGTTCAGGTATATGAAAGCGAGTATATGTCAGTCTCGGAATTTTGTTCAAAGATTGATTATCTTGAACAGATATATGCTGAGAAAGGTATTCGAGGATTTCTGATATCTGACAGGGGATATGAAGAAATTTTGGGCAGCCGCGGCAAATTGAGGGAGACAATTATATTTTTTGTGATGATAGCTGTTGTTATGATTACAACCTCAGAATTTTTTACACTAGAGTATAAATCGGGAATAAAACATATTTGTAAAGCCTCAAAAAAGGGCTGGAAATGGTTTGTGGGAAAGAAGATTGCGACAGGCTTTATTGTTGCTACAGTGTTTTTTATGTTAATTTATGGAACCGAATACATGATGCTTTATAATATGTATGGTATGCCATTTCTTAATGCTCCTGCGGTCAGTCTGTCTTTTATGGCATTTGTAAATACCGGCGTAACGATTGCAGAATGGATTTTAATAAAAGTTTTGATTTTATATATTACTATGGCGGTATCGTTTGGTATTGCAGTTATTGCGTCTGCTTTGGCAGGTAAGAGCAAAAGCCGGGGACTGGAGATTATTGTGACGGTAGTTACTTCCCTTGTTTTGTTTTTGCTTGTAAATAATATAATATATTTTAATTAAAGGGAGGTTGATTATATGCCATTTGGAGAGTATGACAGTTCAAACAACAGTATGGATTTGCTTGGGATGGATTTTAAATCATCGGTGTATAATGATATGAAAGATGAAAGTGAGTTAACTGAAGACGAAAGAAGAAAGCTGGAGGAAGAACGAATTAAGGAACAAAAGTATGCGAAAGTAAAAAAGGCAGGCTGGATAATTCTTTTTATAGTGATAGGCGTACTTTTTACATTTTCACTCATAACTTATCTGGCTTGGAAGGTTTTATAGTACAATGATGCTGTTTACTGCAGCAGGTGCCGGAATCAAAAACAATACCGGTTTTGTATAAATAATAGCCGTTCACGTGTATATAGAACCATTCGCGTTTAGAGTATTGAAAAATTAAAATCGATGATATATATTTTTTATGGGATTGGACATGAGTACATGTAGGTTACTAAAATCAAAGATGATGAGTTGTTCGTATTAATGAACTGGGGGATCTTATGATTTGTTGGAATGGTGGTTTACAAAACATAAGGTATTAAAAGAACAGGAAGCGTAGGTTTTTAAAACATATGCTTCCTGTTTTTTTATGGTTTGATAAATAGTGGAAAGTTGTTTATAATGAACATATTATTGTGATTTAGAATGGCAAAGAGAGGCGCAGAAATGAGGAGAAGATTATGATTTTTAAAAATACATATACCATAGGAATAGAGGATATCGGCAAAAGCAATTTTGCAACAAATAAGGCGATTCTTTCTATAATGGAAGATGTTGCGTGTAAGCATGGCGCTGATTTAAAGTATGGAGTCAATAATTTGTCAAAGACTAAGCAGGCCTGGATATTGCTTAACTGGAAAATGAAGGTGTTAGAAAGACCTGTATATAATGATAATGTCTGTGCATATACATGGTCGAGAAAGTTTGAAAAGGCATACGCATGCAGGGATTTTAAACTGAAAGGCGATGACGGACGTGTTTATGCGATAGGCACTTCAAGATGGCTGTTGTTTGATATAGAAACGAGGAGACCGGTAAGGCTAAATAAGGAAATAGAAGATTTATATGGAACAGAGAAAGGAATCGATGTTTTTGAGGATGAGATATATGATATAAGACCTGATTTAGAGGTTATAAAGAAATCACAGAAAAGTATTTATAAAGTACAAAGAAGGGATATTGATATAAACGGGCATGTTCATAATACAAATTATCTTGAGATAGCATATGAAATGCTTCCGTGGGAGATATATGAGAGCAAAAGCTTTGAAAATATAGAAATTACATATAAGAAAGAAATCAGATATGGCGATGAGGTAACATGTTGTTATTATACTCATAATGATAACCATTTTGTGGCAATGATGGTGGGAGACAGAGTTAATGCCGTAGTTTCATTTAAATAAATTAGAATAAGGATTAGTGTGAAATTATGAAGACAATATGGGTTTATTTAAAGGATTATAAAAAAGAATGTGTGATTGCACCGCTTTTTAAGATGCTTGAGGCAATATTTGAATTGTTTGTTCCGCTTGTTGTATCAGGAATTATTGATATTGGTATAGCCGGAAGAGATTATAACTATATTCTTAAATCGACAATTATCCTTGTACTTCTTGCTGTTATAGGATTGTCATGTTCAATTACAGCACAGTATTTTGCAGCTAAAGCAGCGGTGGGAAGTGCAACAGCTTTAAGGCATCATCTGTTTAAGCATATAGAAGGATTTTCTTTTGCGCAGATGGATGATATGGGAACTTCAACACTTATAACAAGGATGACAAGTGATGTAAATCAGGTACAAAACGGGGTTAATCTTGTATTAAGGTTATTTTTACGTTCACCATTTATAGTTTTTGGTGCGATGATTATGGCATTTACCATAGATGTGCAGGCAGCACTTATATTTGTGGCAGCAATTCCTGTTCTTGCACTTATAGTATTCGGAATAATGCTTATAACAAGACCTTTATATAAGAAAGTACAGGCAGGACTTGATAAAATTCTTGGGATAACAAGAGAAAATCTTACGGGTGTAAGGGTAATAAGAGCATTTAATAAACAGCATGCTGAGGCAGAACGATTTAAGAGTGCAAATAATGAGCTCAATAAGCTTCAGAAATTTGTCGGAATGATTTCAGGTCTTATGAACCCTTTAACATATGTTGTTGTAAATGTTTCAATAATAGCTCTTATATGGCTTGGAGCAATAAGAGTAAATATGGGAACGCTCACGCAGGGACAGGTAGTTGCATTATATAATTATATGTCGCAGATACTTGTGGAGCTTATCAAGCTTGCAAATTTAATTGTGACCGTTACAAAGGCACTTGCATGTGCTAACAGGGTATCAGGTGTATTTGAAGTAAAAAGCGGTATGGAGTACGGAGTACAGTCATTTGATACTGCAATAAAAAATGTATCTTATAACGAAAATATAGTTGAATTTAAGAATGTGTCCCTAAAATATGATGGAAGCAGTCAGGATGTGATTACAGGTATCAGCTTCAGTGTAAAAAAAGGCTGGACTGTAGGTATTATAGGAGGAACCGGGTCAGGCAAATCTTCGCTTATAAATCTTATACCGAGATTTTATGACGCTACTGGCGGGGAGGTTATAATAGCAGGAAAAAATGTGAGGGAGTATACAAAGGAGTCGTTGATATCACATATAGGTGTGGTTATGCAGAAAGCCCGTCTTTTTAAGGGAACAATAAAAAGCAATATGCTTGTTGCGAATAAGGATGCAGATGACAATGCGATATGGGAGTCGCTTAAATGTGCGCAGGCAAAGGAATTTGTTGAAAAAAAGGATGGAAAGCTTGAAACTTTTGTTGAGCAGGGAGGAAAAAATTTCTCCGGCGGACAAAAACAGAGGCTTACGATTGCGAGAGCTCTTGTAAAGAAACCGGAAATACTTATTCTTGATGATTCTACATCGGCGCTTGATTATGCAACGGATGCAGCACTTAGGCAGTCAATAAAGGAGCTTGATCCCAAACCGACAATTTTTATAGTATCGCAGAGAGCAGCTTCTCTTATGCATGCAGATATGATAGTGGTGCTTGATGACGGAGAAATTGCAGGAATCGGAAAACATGAAGAGCTTCTGACAAATTGTGATGTATATAGGGAAATATATTATTCACAGTTTAAAAAAGAAGCACAGAAATGAGGTAAACTATGACAAAGGCTACACAAAAAGGAACAGGTTCTTCATTTAAAACATTTAAAAAGGTTCTTTTAAGAACTAAACAATACAGACTGTTTATAATATTGTCATTATTGATGGCGACTGTTACGGTGGCATCAACGCTTTATGTGCCAATACTTATAGGCAGGGCTATTGACTGCTGTTTAGGGGCAGGAGCAGTAGATTTTGCAAAGATTGGTGCTATTCTTGTAAAAGTTGCTATTGTTGTCGCAGTTACTGCACTGTCACAATGGATTATGAATATATGCAACAATAAAATAACGTACCATGTAACCAGAGATATAAGAAACGAAGCAATCGAAAAGATTGAAAGGCTGCCGCTTAAATATCTTGACAAACATTCTTATGGAGATGTGATAAGCAGAGTTATAGCAGATGTAGATCAGTTTGCGGACGGACTGCTTATGGGATTTACGCAGTTTTTTTCAGGTATTATGACTATATGTGGAACGCTTATTTTTATGCTGTCAATAAATGTTACAATAACACTGATTGTTGTGGTGATAACGCCTGTCTCATTTCTTGTTGCAGGATTTATTGCAAAAAAGACTTATAAAATGTTTAAATTGCAGTCAGAGACGAGAGGCGAGCAGACCTCACTTATTGATGAGATGATAGGCGGCTTAAAGGTTGTAAAAGCATATGGTTATGAGGATGAATCCGTAGAAAGATTTGATGAGATTAATGAAAGATTAAAGGGCCATTCTCTTAAGGCTATTTTCTTTTCATCGCTTACAAATCCGTGTACACGTTTTGTAAACAGTCTTGTATATGCAGGAGTTGCAATAAGCGGAGCCATGATTGCAATAAGTTCGTATGCGGCAATAACAGTAGGACAGCTTTCATGTTTTTTAAGCTATGCAAATCAGTACACAAAACCGTTTAACGAAATTTCGGGAGTTGTGACGGAACTTCAAAACGCGCTTGTTTGTGCGGCAAGAATATTTGAACTTATAGAAGAAGAGGTGGAAACACCCGAACTTGACAATGCTAAAGTGCTTGAAAACGTGGATGGAACAGTTAATCTTGAAAATGTATATTTTTCATATATGCCTGATAAAAAGCTTATAGAGAATTTTAATTTAAGCGTAAAAAAAGGACAAAAAATTGCAATAGTAGGTCCTACAGGCTGTGGAAAGACAACGATAATTAATCTTTTGATGAGGTTTTATGATGTTGATTCCGGCAAAATCAAAGTTTCGGGAACAGACATAAAGGAGATGACGAGAGACTCCTTAAGAATGGGATATGGCATGGTATTGCAGGAAACATGGTTAAAGAGCGGAACAATAAGGGAAAATATAACAATGGGAAAGCCGGATGCGACTGATAAGGAGATTATCGAGGCTGCTAAGGCGACACATGCACACAGCTTTATCAGGAGACTTCCGAAAGGTTATGATACCATTATAGGTGAGGACGGAGGAAATCTTTCGCAGGGACAGAAACAGCTTTTATGTATAACGAGAGTTATGCTTTGCAGGCCTCCTATGCTTATACTTGATGAAGCTACTTCCTCTATTGATACAAGAACAGAAATTAAAATCCAGAATGCCTTTGAAAAGCTTATGGAGGGTAGAACAAGTTTTATAGTTGCACACAGGCTTTCGACAATAGAATCGGCTGATGTGATACTTGTAATGAAGGACGGCCATATAATTGAACAGGGAAGACACAAAGAACTTCTAAGTAAAAACGGATACTACAGCAAACTGTATGAAAGCCAGTTTGCAGGATAAAAATAAAACTGACCATAAAAACAAATGCTAAAGTGGCACTGTTTTTACGGTCAGTTTTATTATATTCTTTTGTAAATTAAGTTATACAAGAAAATCTTACAAAAAGAGGAGAAAAGATTATGAAGACAAAAAGGTTTGACACAAAAGTATTGGCTCAGGCAGCGTTATGTGCAGCACTGTGCTATGTAGGAGCGACATTTATAAAGATTGATATTCCTGTTGGAACAGAAAAGACAATGTTTCATCTTGGAAATACGTTCTGTGTGCTTGCGGCTCTTCTTGTCGGAGGCGTATGGGGCGGCTTATCGGGAGCTATTGGTATGACGATAAGTGATTTAACAACAAGTTATGTTTCAAGTGCTCCAAAGACATTTGTCTTAAAGCTGTGCATCGGTCTTATAGTAGGTTTTGTTGCGCATAAGCTTTTTAAATTGTCAAAAGAACACAGTGCAAAATACGTGACAGTTGCGACTATAGTGTCAAGTGCGAGCGGTATGCTTTTTAATATATTTGCAGACCCTATTGTGGGATATTTCTATAAAACATATCTTTTAGGGGTACCGCAGGATTTATCAAAGGCACTTGCAAAAATAGGTGCTGTTACAACATCGGTAAACGCTGTTATTGCAGTTATAGTAGCAAGTTTAGTTTATTTTGCATTAAGACCTGTTTTAAAAAGATCAAATATGCTTAGACAAATGTAAGATATATAAATATATTAATAAATGAAATCTTTACACTGCCGGACAGCTTTTGTTGTCCGGCAGTTGTGTATTTGAGATATTTCAATGCTGTTTTGAATCTAAAATCATTTGTTATATGGAAAAAATTATGTTAAAATTTGTTTTAAAATGGATTTAAAGAGGCAGATATGACAAAAAAAGAAATTAATGAAATAAAATCACAATATACTCTTGAGGATTGCGGCATATTAAAGCTTTGTGCCTGTTATGTTGATGGAGAAAAAAATAAAATTACAAAAATGAATGAAACATTTCTCAACCTGCCGGAAGAGGAAAAACATAAATATTTTGATATATTCAAAAAAACATTATCGGGAACGTGCGGAAAAAATCTTATTGACATGCAGTTTAGCGAGACTGCATACGAAGAAAACGGAACGAGAAGTTTCTTATTTAAGTTAAGAGACAGCGAGTTAAAAGATGACGCAGTTTTGGATGAGTTTTATGATAAGGTAATAGCATCTTATGATTATCCCGGTAATTACATAATATTTCTCATTAACCAGGTATATGATGTACCGTCTAAAACAACAGACAACATTGAAATGGAGGATGCTTCAGATGAGGTTTACAGATATATTTTATGCAGCATCTGTCATGTAAAGCTTTCAAAACCGGGACTGGGATATGATGCAAGCGATAACATGTTTCATAATCAGGAACAGTTTCATATGGTAGATGTACCGGACATAGGTTTTTTATTTCCGTCTTTTAATGAAAGAAGCGAGGATGACGAGAAAATTTTATATTTTTCAAAGGATGATGGTGATTTCCAGACATTATTTTTAGACAGTGTTCTCGATTGTCAGATACCGCTTCCTGCCAAAGACCAGAAGGAAACATTCCAGTCTATTGTAGAGCAGACTTTGGGAGAGGAATGTGATTATAAAATAGTAAAAAACATTCATGAGAATTTAAACGAGATGATCGAGGAGGGGAAAGCTTTAATGCAGCCGGTTGTTCTTGATAAATCGCATGTTAAGGAACTGCTTGAAAAGAGCGGGGTAAGAGAGGAGAAACTTGAAAACTTTGAGAAGCATTTTGAAGAGTCAGCAGGAGAAAACGGAACGCTTATGGCCACAAATATAGCTGAGACAAGAAAATTTGAGGTTAAGACACCTGATGTCATTGTGAAAGTAAATCCTGAACGGACTGACCTTGTTGAGACAATGGTTATTGAGGGACAGCAGTGTCTTGTTATTAAGATAGACGAATCCCTGCAGGTAAATGGTATATCGGTAAATCCAAACACTGGAGAGATAATAGACAGAAACGGAGATTTTAATGGAGAATAAAAATAATTTTAACATTAATGCCGAGCACAGTATAATGAAGAAGTTTAGGCGTGAAATCTGGACGCCGTTTGTTCATGCAGTTAAAAAGTACGAGCTTATAAAAGAAAATGATGCTGTATGTGTGTGTATATCAGGGGGCAAGGATTCTATGCTTTTGGCAAAGCTTATGCAGATGCTGCACAGGTACAGCGATTATCCGTTTACTTTAAAATATCTTGTTATGGATCCCGGATATAATGCAGAAAACAGGCAGAAGATAGAGTATAATGCGAAGCTTCTTGATATACCCATAACTGTATTTGAGACTCAGATTTTTGATGTAGCAAATATGACTGATAACTCACCATGTTATCTTTGCGCGAGGATGCGCAGAGGAAATTTATATGCCAAGGCAAAGGAAATGGGCTGTAACAAGATAGCGCTCGGACACCATTTTAGTGATGTTATAGAGACCACTCTTATGGGAATGTTATATGGCGCACAGATACAGGCGATGATGCCTAAGCTTCACAGTTCAAATTTTGAAGGCATGGAGCTTATACGTCCGCTTTATGAGGTGCACGAGGACGATATAAAAGCCTGGCGTGATTATAATGGGTTAGAGTTTATAGCATGTGCCTGCCGGTTTACTGAAAATATTTCGATTAATAATAAAATAGAGAGCAATTCAAAAAGAATGGAAACAAAAATGATAATTAAAAAGTTAAAAGAAATTAACCCTTACGTTGAGAGCAATATATTTAACAGTCTGCATAATGTAAATCTTGATACATTTCCTGCATACAAGTCTAATGGAGTAAGGCATTCATTTTTGGAGGATTATGATGAGCGATGAACATACGATGAGTGAGAATAAGAAGTTGAATAAAAAGGATATCTTTATTCTTTTTATGACATTTTTAAAAATAGGAGCGTGCACCTTTGGCGGCGGATATGCAATGGTTCCGCTTATAGAAAGAGAGCTTGTTATAAAAAAGAAGTGGATAGATGAAAAAGAAATATTGGATATTATAGCCGTATCAGAGACGACACCGGGGCCTATCGCAGTAAATACGGCAACCTTTATCGGTTCACGAATTGCAGGATTTTGGGGAGCACTGGCTGCGACGCTTGGAGTCGTACTGCCTTCGTTTGTTATTATAACGGTTCTTGCAGTATTTATGAGATACATAAAGGATAACAGGATAGTATCCAATGCTTTTTTTGGTATAAGGATAGGAGTACTTCTTTTAATTTTTAATGCACTGTTTACGCTCGGAAGAGGAGCAGACAAAAATGTGTTTTCCTATATAACAGCCGCGGCTGCGTTTATATTAGTTGCAGTTTTTAACGTAAATGCACTTATAGTTATAATAATATGTGCATTGGCTGGACTTATAAATTATAAAAGGCGGGATTTTAGAAAATGATTTATTTAGAGCTTTTTTTAACATTTTTAAAAATAGGTGCTTTTACTTTTGGAGGCGGATATGCGATGCTTCCGCTTATACAGGAGGAAGTAATTAAAAACGGATGGCTTAACATGCAGGAACTTGTCGATTTTGTGGCAGTTAGTGAAAGCACGCCGGGACCGTTTGCAATTAATATATCGACATATGTAGGGTATGAGACAGGTGGTCTTTTGGGAGCTTTTGTATCAACACTTGGAGTCGTGCTTCCATCATTTATTGTTATATTGCTTGTGGCGAAATTTTATGTAAAATTCAGAAAAAGTAATGTTGTTAACGGCTGCATGGACGGTTTAAGACCGGCAGTTATAGGACTTATAGGTTCTTCGGTGATATCTGTTGGTATAACCGTATTTAGTACTGCATATAGTATGGGTACATATTATATTATTGCATCTGTTGTCATATTAGTTGTATTGTCAGCCATATATTACAAAAATAAAAATCCTATAGTGATAATATTAGCATCGGCAGTTCTTGGAATTGCAGCCGGTGCATTCATTTAGATGTATTCGTTGACATACATAAAAATAACTGATAAATTAGACCAAACATCAAAAATAAATTAAGAGGTGGTAGTTATGGATTTTATTGAAATTTTAAAGGCAATCCTGTTTGGTATTGTCGAGGGTATTACAGAGTGGCTTCCTGTCAGCAGCACAGGACATATGATATTATTTGACCATTTTTTACCGTTAAATGTATCGGAAGAGTTTTACAAAATGTTTGAGGTGGTAATCCAGTTTGGAGCGATTCTTGCAGTAGTATTGATATTTTGGAATAAGCTCTGGCCTTTCTGCATGAAAGACGTGTCTAAAGGTGGAAGCTTAAAATCTGAAGGTAAAAAAACAGTAGCATTTAAGGCCGGTGCTCTTGATATGTGGATAAAGATAATAGCTGCTTGTATTCCTGCGGCAGTAGTCGGTCTTATATTTGATGATAAGATTGATGAACTGTTTTATCATCCTGTTCCTGTAGCAATAGCTCTCATTGTTGTGGGTATTATATTTATAATTGTTGAGAATGTAAACAAGAAAAAAGTTCCTGTAATAAATTCAATAAGTGAGCTCACATTTAAATCAGTTATGATAATAGGCTTTTTTCAGCTGCTTGCAGCTGTATTTCCGGGAACATCGCGCTCGGGAGCTACTATTATAGGAGCACTTGTAATAGGTGTTTCAAGATCTGTTGCGGCTGAATTTACATTTTTCCTTGCAGTGCCTGTAATGGCAGGAGCAAGTCTTTTAAAGATTGCAAAATATATGCTTGCAGGTGTTGCAATGACAGGTGCAGAGCTTCTTATACTTTTGGTGGGAACGCTTACGGCATTTCTTGTATCTGTTTTTGTAATCAAATTCCTTATGGGTTATATAAGAAAGCATGATTTCAAGGTTTTTGGCTGGTACAGAATTATTTTAGGTATACTGGTACTTTTAGTTTTAATGTAAACATAAAAGTTGCTAAGAATAGGGGATAGTATGAAAAACATAGTTGAAAGCGTTACGCAGCTTATAGGAAACACGCCGATGCTAAAGCTTAATAAATACAGCATCTACGCAGGTGCGACAGATGCGACAATTCTTGCAAAGCTTGAGTATTTAAATCCGGCAGGGTCTGTGAAGGACAGAGTTGCCCTAAATATGATAGAAGAGGCAGAAGAAGAAGGAAAGATAAAACCAGGTGACACTATTATAGAGTCTACATCGGGAAATACCGGTATAGGACTTGCACTTGCTGCGGCTGCAAAGGGGTATAAGGCAATTATTACACTGCCGGAGACGATGAGCATTGAGAGAAGGACGCTTTTAAGTGCTTATGGAGCGCAGCTTGTTCTGACAGATGGGGCACTTGGAATGGCGGGGGCGGTTGAAAAGGCTAAGGAACTTAAAGCTTCAATACCGGGAGCTATTATTTTAGGGCAGTTTGATAATGATTCTAATGCAAGGACGCATGAAAAGACCACGGGACCTGAAATATTTGAACAGACCGATGGCAAGATAGATATATTTGTGGCAGGTGTAGGAACCGGAGGGACGATTACTGGAGTAGGAAGATACCTTAAGTCTAAAAATCCAGATATAAGGATAGTGGCTGTTGAGCCGTCATCAAGTCCGCTTCTGTCTGAAGGAAGGTCAGGAAAGCATGATATACAGGGTATAGGTGCGAATTTTATTCCAAAGGTGCTTGATACTGATATTTATGACGAAATAATTACTGTTGATGATGAGGACGCTTACAGTGAGGGAAGAGCGTTTGGATGTACAGAGGGAATTCTTGTAGGAATATCATCCGGGGCAGCGTTAAAGGCAGCTTCAATACTTGCCAGACGTCCTGAAAATAAGGGCAAGACAATAGTTGCGCTTCTTCCCGATTCGGGTGACAGATATCTGTCAACAAAGATGTTTAAGTCTGAGGATTAGAATAAAAACAGTAAATTTTACACACACTTTACATAATTTACGTAAAGTGTGTTTTTTTAACATTCTCTTAAAAATTTAACATACACTTTACTTTTATTTAAGCTGACCGAGATAGTAAATTTTACATAAGATTGTTTATTATATCATTGTTGCCGGATAAATGAGGCAGCATAAAAGTCTTTTAAAAAGAGGAGAATGTTATGAGAAAAAGTAAATTAATTAAAAATGCAGCGATATTAATGAGTATCTTATGTATGGCAGGTGCAGTGGCAGGATGCGGAGAAAAGAAAACAGCAGATAACACAGCTACTGATGCATCTGTAAGTAAAGAAATTACAGTTGTATCAAGAGAGGATGGTTCAGGAACAAGAGGCGCATTTATAGAGCTTTTTGGAATTGAGGAAAAGGATGCAAACGGAAATAAGGTAGATAATACTACTGATGAGGCAATTACATCAAGCAGCACAGAGGTAATGATGACAACTGTTGCAGGAAATGACTCAGCTATCGGTTATACATCTTTGGGTGCGTTAAACAGCAATGTAAAAGCACTTAAGGTTGATGGAGCAGAAGCTACTGTAGATAATGTAAAGAGCGGTACATACAAAGTTTCAAGACCGTTTAACATTGCTACAAAAGAAAATATCAGTGAAGTTACACAGGATTTTATCAACTACATTCTTAGTTCAGAAGGTCAGAAGGTTGTAGAAGACAAAGGCTATATTTCAGAAGGAAACACAGGTGAATTTAAGTCTAACGGTGCATCAGGAAAGGTAGTAATTACAGGTTCATCATCAGTAACACCTGTAATGGAAAAGCTTGCAGAAGCATATCAGAAGATTAACACAAATGCAACTATCGAAATTTCTCAGACAGATTCATCAGCAGGTATGACTTCAGTTGCTGAGGGAAGCTGTGATATAGGTATGGCATCAAGAGAAATAAAAGACAGTGAGCTGGCAAAAGGCATAAAGGGAACAAAGATTGCGCTCGATGGTATAGCAGTTATCGTAAACAACGCAAATGAGCTTACAGATATTACATCAGAGCAGGTTAAATCAATATTTACAGGTAAAACAACAAATTGGAGTGATGTAAAATAATGCCTCATAAATCAGATAGAATCAGGTTCAAGGAAAAATTGATGGAGAAGGTGTTCCTTGTATGTGCGTTGGTTTCAATATTGTCGGTACTGCTTATATGCATATTTCTTTTTGCAAATGGTGTCCCGGCTATTAAAGAAATTGGAGTGCTGTCATTTCTTACAGGAACAAAATGGAGGCCTGGCAATGACATCTACGGTATTTTTCCGATGATACTTGGAAGTATCTATGTAACAGCAGGAGCAATCATAATCGGTGTTCCGATAGGACTTCTTACAGCAATATATTTAGCATGTTTTTGTCCTAAAAAGCTTTATAAGGTAATCAAACCGGGTGTTGAACTTCTTGCCGGCATTCCATCAGTAGTTTATGGATTTTTCGGTTTGTGTGTGATTGTGCCGATTGTAAGAGACTATATAGGCGGAGATGGAATGAGTATACTGACAGCTTCGATACTGTTAGGTATAATGATACTGCCGACTATTATCAATGTTGCCGAAACCTCAATAAGGGCTGTTCCTGATAAATATTATCATGGAGCTCTTGCACTTGGGGCGACGCATGAAAGAAGTGTATTTAAGACAGTGGTTCCTGCTGCAAAGTCAGGAATTGTAGCCGGGGTTGTGCTTGGAATAGGACGCGCAATAGGCGAGACGATGGCAGTAATAATGGTTGCCGGAAATCAGACGAGGATGCCTAAAACCCTCCTTAAAGGTATAAGAACCATGACGGCAAATATAGTTATGGAAATGGGATATGCGACTGATTTACATAGAGAAGCCCTTATTGCCACCGGTGTGGTATTGTTTGTATTCATACTTATAATCAATATATTATTTTCAATTCTTAAAAGAAAAGAAAACATATAGGTATTATGTGTTTGACATGGTTGCAAAGCATGATATAATGGCCCTGTGATTTAGAGAATTATATGAGGAGACAATCATAGTGAATACAAATAATCTTACAGATGAATCGGTATCAAAATTATTTTTCAGATACTTAATACCGTCAATATGCGGTACGATGGTAACATCTATATATGTTTTAGCTGATACTATTATAATAGGAAAAGGTATCGGTATTGATGCAATGGCAGCGCTTAATATTGTGTTGCCATTGTTTAATTTGTTTTTTGGAAGCGGACTTTTGTTCGGCGTGGGCGGTTCTGTGCTTATGTCTATAGCAAGAGGTAAAAAAGATGATAATACAGGCTGCCGATACTTTTCCATTGCTTTTATTCTTAACCTTATAGTGTGCATAGTATTAACAGCTCTTTTTAGTGTATTCTTAAAGCCTATTGTAAGAGTGCTTGGTGCGACAGATGTTACAATGCCATATATTCTTGAATATGCGCCTTATATTATAGGCGGGCTTGTATTTTTTTCATTTTCGTCATTTTTGCAGACCTTTGTAAGAAACGACGGTGCGCCTAAGCTTTCTATGATTGCGGTTATAACTGGTGGCGTAACCAATATAATATTAGATATGCTTTTTGTATTTACATTCGGCATGGGTATGGCAGGTGCTGCAATCGCCAGTGTGATAGGTTCGGTTGTGACGGTTTTTATTCTTACGTGGCATTTCTTTAGCAAAAATAACGGGCTGCATTTTTATTTTAAAGGTGTGCGGTTTAAAGATATTGCGCTTATATTTAATAATGGAATTACAAGCTTTTTTCTTGAGATATCTTCAGGTATAGTAATGTTTGTATTCAATCTGCAGATACTTAAATATATTGGTGATATAGGTATAAGTCTTTACGGTGTAATAACCAATACGGTTATTGTTGTAAACTGTCTGTGCAACGGTGTAAATCAGGCAGCACAGCCGCTTATATCAGTTAATTTTGGTGCAGGTTTTATTAACAGAGTAAATGATGTAAAAAAAATCGGAACGAGAGTGGCATTTATTATTTGTTCTTTTATAGCACTCGCAGGTCTTATTGTTCCTGACTTTTTTACATATCTTTTCATGAATCCTAATGAAGAGATACTTATGATGTCAAAATCTGCTATACGTATATATTTTGCAGGTTTTTTTGCTATGGGCATAAATATGTTTGCGACAGGATATCTTCAGTCGACGTTAAAGCCGCTGCAATCTCTTATTTTATGTCTGTGCAGAGGCTGTTTTTTAAGTATTTTGTTTGTATTTATATTGCCGATTATTTTTGGTACAAAAGGTATATGGCTTGCAATGCCGTTTGCAGAGTTTGTATCTGTGATAATGGCATGCATTTTTCTTAAAAGCAATACTTTTGTTAATACGTAAGTTTTTTACAAACATTTTACATGGATTTTATGAAAAAATGATAGTGGCTTTACATGACAGAATGTATGATACAAGGGTAGTGAAAAGAATGGAAATATTCTTTATATTATGACTTTGAAGGGAGAAATCATATTAATGAAATGTAAAGTCAGGACATATTTAAAACACCCGGGTTCACTTGCGGCATTTCTGCTTACGAATCTGGCGGCAATTCTTACTGTTGCAGTGCTTGCATTTATAATTGTGTATATACTTGTAAAGGGCGTTCCGTATCTTGAACCGCAGTTATTTGCATTGGAATATAATTCCGATAATGTATCAATGCTTCCATCGCTTATCAATACATTTATATTGGTGGCAATGTCTCTTCTTATAGCAGCTCCTCTTGGAATCGGTGCAGCTGTATATATGGTTGAGTATGCAAACAAAGGGAGTAAAATTGTAGCGGCAGTAACTATTACTGCTGAGACACTTTCAGGAATTCCTTCTATAGTATATGGTCTTTTCGGTATGCTGTTTTTTGTTAATGCCTGCAATATGAAGCTGTCTATTCTTTCAGGTGCGTTTACCGTAGCGATAATGGTGCTGCCTACTATTATGCGAACAACGCAGGAGGCTCTTCTTAGCGTTCCGGTAAGCTACAGGGAAGGAAGCTTTGGGCTTGGGGCAGGTAAGCTTCGGACAATATTTAAGGTAGTGCTTCCGTCAGCGGTTCCCGGAATACTTTCAGGAATAATTCTTTCTACAGGAAGGATTGTGGGGGAAACGGCAGCGCTTATTTATACGGCAGGAACTGTTGCCAAAATACCTCAGAGTATATTTTCTCCGGCAAGAACACTGTCGGTACATATGTATATGCTGTCAGGAGAAGGATTTAATACAAATCAGGCTTATGCGACGGCTGTCGTTCTGCTTGTATTTGTTATAGCAATTAATATGCTTTCAAATTATGCCGGTAGAAAACTTTCTGCCAAAAGGTAGATGATAGATCTTTCAACACTGTAATCATAAAAAATAAAAATAGTGTTAGTTTTTTATTTTATTTTTATAAAAAACTAACACTATTTTTCTGTTCATTGTTATAAATAAGTGATAAGATTTGATAACAATAAGAATAATGAGAGAAATTACTATAGGAAAGGAATGGACAATGGGAAGAATATTTAAAAGTGTAAAACCATATTGGAAATCAATAATATTGATTTTGGCACTGCTTGTTATACAGGCATATTGTGATTTATCACTTCCGCAGTATACGTCAGACATAATTGATACGGGAATACAAAACGGAGGAGTATCCCATGTTATGCCTGAGGCAGTAACAAAAGATGAATTTGAATTTGCAAAGCTTCTTATGACAGAAGAAGAAAAATCTGTGTGGGAAGAAAGTTATGATGCAGACAAAAGCGTATATAGACTTAATGTCAAAAGTGAGAGTAAGCTTTCTGAATATGACGATATGTTTGCAATTCCGTTAATAATGAATAACCAGATGAATGATGAGCAAAGAAACAGTCTTAAAGCAGTTTCGGCAATGGGAGGAATTTCTCAGGAACAGCTTCTTGTATTAAGAGATAAAATGGAAGAATCAGTTGAAACGGTCGGCAGTTCTCTTATAAAATCGATGGGTATTTCATATGCTTTAAAACAGGATAAACTTGCCGGTCTGGATATGGATAAAATACAGACACAGTATTTAATAATTGCAGGGCTTAAGATGGTTGCAATGGCTTTAATCCTTGCGCTTATAACTGTTCTGGTAGGCCTTATTGCATCAAGGGTCGGTGCAGGAATAGGCCGTGACTTAAGATGCAGTATTTACAAAAATGTGATGAATTTCTCAAACTCTGAGACGGATAAATTCTCAACGGCATCACTTATTACAAGAACAACCAATGATGTACAGCAGATTCAGATGGTTAGTGTAATGATGTTAAGACTTGTTGCATATGCGCCTATTATAGGTATAGGAGGTATTATTAAGGTAAGTGAGACAGGAGCAGGTATGGGTTGGGTTATAGGCCTTGCAGTTCTTGTTATTATAATGATAGTAATGGTGCTTATGGTTATTGCCATGCCTAAATTCAAGCTTATGCAAAAGCTTGTGGATAGGGTTAACCTTGTTTCAAGAGAAATTCTTACAGGTCTTTCAGTTATACGTGCTTTTGGCAGGGAACAAAAGGAAGAGCAAAGATTTGATGAGGCAAACACAAAACTTACAAAGACAATGTTATTTACAAACAGAGTAATGACATTTATGATGCCGCTTATGACTATGGTTATGAACGGTCTTACAGTTCTTATAGTGTGGGTTGCAGCGCATAATATAGATGAGGGAACAATGCAGGTAGGTGCGATGACGGCATTTATAACATATGCAATGCAGATTGTTATGTCATTTTTGATGCTCACAATGATGTCTATTATGCTTCCAAGAGCTGCAGTTGCAGGAGAGCGTATAGATGAGGTATTAAATACAAAGCCTTCAATTAAGAATGTTAATAATCCTGAAAAGCTAAATGAAAATAAGGGTGTTGTAAGTTTTAACCATGTAAGCTTCAGATATCCAGGTGCAGAGGCTGATGTTATTTCGGATATTGATTTTGTGGCTGAACCGGGAAAGACTACTGCAATTATAGGAAGTACCGGATGTGGAAAATCAACACTTGTAAATCTTATTCCGAGATTATATGATGTGACGAGCGGTTCAATTACCGTTGACGGGCATGATATAAGGAATGTTTCAATAAAAGAGCTTCGTGATAACATAGGCTATGTGCCGCAAAAGGCTATGCTGTTTTCAGGAACAATAGAATCAAATCTTCGTTATGGAAATGTTGATGCTTCAGACGAAGAGATTGCACAGGCGGCAGAGATTGCGCAGGCAAAGGATTTTATAGAAGAAAAGAGAGATAAGTATAAAAGCCATATTGCACAGGGTGGTGCTAATGTTTCGGGAGGACAGAAACAAAGACTTTCAATAGCGAGAGCAATAGCGAAAGATCCTAAGATTTATATTTTTGATGACAGCTTTTCAGCACTGGATTTAAAGACAGATTCAGCTTTAAGAAAAGCACTGGCTCCTAAAGTTAAAGACAGTACGGTAATAATTGTTGCACAAAGAATAAGCACTGTGCTTCATGCAGAACAGATACTTGTTATGGAAGACGGAAAAATTGCAGGAAAGGGAACACATGAACAGCTTCTTGCAAATTGCGAAGTATACAGACAGATAGCAAAATCACAGATGTCTGCAAAAGAATTAGGACTTAATGAGACAGAAAATGATAAAAAGGAGGAAGCATAACTATGGAAGATAAAAAAGAGTTTAAGGCACCTCCAAGACATGGACATGGCGGCATGGGAAGAGGAGTAGTGCCGGGTGAAAAAGCTAAGAACTTCAAAGGTTCTATTAAAAAATTAATAGCATATATAGGACGTTATAAGATTGCTGTTTTTGCGGTTATGTTATTTGCGGCGGCTTCAACAATATTTAATGTTGTAGGACCGAAGGTATTAGGTAAAGCTACAACAGCGCTGTCAGACGGACTTATGAATAAAATCCAGGGCACAGGAGGCATGGATTTTAATTTGATTGGAAAAATACTTATATTTGTACTTTTGTTGTACGGAGCAAGTGCACTGTTTAATTTCTGTCAGGGATGGATTATGACTACAGTGACGCAGAAGGTGTGTTACAGGCTTCGTAAGGAGATTTCCGAAAAAATTAACAGAATGCCTATGAAATATTTTGAGAGCAGAACATACGGAGAAGTTTTATCAAGAATAACAAATGATGTCGATACATTGGGACAGGGATTAAATCAGAGCATTACAACCATTATTACTTCATTTGCAACAATGATAGGTGTACTTGTGATGATGTTAAGCATTTCTCCGCTTATGACACTGATTGCAATTGTAATACTTCCTATCTCAGCATTTTTGGTGTCATCTGTAGTAAAGAAGTCCCACAAATACTTTAAGACGCAGCAGGAATATCTTGGACATATAAACGGTCAGGTGGAAGAGACATATGGCGGACATATTGTAGTAAAATCGTTTAATAAAGAAAATGAGATGATAGAAAAATTTGAACAGACTAATGAGGTATTGTTTAATTCTGCGTGGAAGTCTCAGTTTTTATCAGGAATGATGCAGCCTATAATGATGTTTGTAGGAAACCTTGGATATGCAGCAGTGGCATTAAGCGGCGGACTGCTTGCAATAAGAGGTGTTATTACAGTCGGTGATATTCAGGCATTTATTCAGTATGTAAAAAACTTCACACAGCCTATAGTTCAAATTGCGCAGGTTATTACACAGGTACAGTCAATGGCAGCGGCATCTGAGAGAGTGTTTGAGTTCTTAGATGAGGAAGAAGAAGATCAGTTTGCAAAAAATCCTGTAGAGCTTGATAAAATAGAAGGTGCAGTTGAGTTTTCACATGTAAGCTTCGGGTACAAAGAAAATCAGACTATTATTAATGATTTTAATGCCATTATCAAACCGGGACAGAAGGTTGCCATTGTTGGACCTACCGGAGCAGGTAAAACGACTATGGTTAAGCTTTTGATGAGATTTTATGATGCAAACAGCGGAGCTATTCTTCTGGATGGCCATAATATTAAGGATTTTAACAGAAGAGAGTTAAGAGATGCTTTTGGAATGGTACTGCAGGATACATGGCTTTACAAGGATACCATTATGGAAAACATTCGTTACGGAAGACTTGATGCGACAGATGAGGAAGTTATAGAGGCTGCAAAGGCTGCATATGCAAATCATTTTATTGAGACTTTGCCGGGCGGATATAATATGGAGTTAAATGAGGATGCAAGCAATGTCTCACAGGGACAAAAGCAGCTTCTTACTATAGCAAGAGCAATACTTGCAGATAATCCTGTGCTTATTTTGGATGAGGCTACATCATCTGTTGATACACGAACAGAGATACAGATTCAGAAAGCTATGGATAATCTTATGAAAGGCAGAACAAGCTTTGTAATTGCCCACAGACTTTCAACGATTAAGGATGCAGATATTATCTTAGTAATGAAGGATGGAGATATTGTGGAGCAGGGAAATCACGAACAGCTTTTGGCAAAAGGCGGATTTTATGCTCAGCTTTATAATTCACAGTTTGAGGTAGCGTAGAAAAGATTTAATATATTCACATGTAAAACACCTCCGTATGTTAATGACATATGGAGGTGTTTTTATGTGTGTCTTACGGACATGTTTATTAGAACTAACGACGCATATGCATAAAAGCTCAGCGTGCGGCACTTTTTTATAAAGTGCTTCCAAAGTCAGAGACAATAGTCTGGCCTGTTATGGCTCTTGATTCGTCTGATGCAAAGAAGAGAATTATATTTGCAACATCTTCAGGCATACAAGGCTGAACCTTAAGGTCGGCATGTTTTGCCATATTTCCGAACATATCGGCGTCCATATTGTCAGGACGCATATTTGCAACCATAGGAGTCACGATTGTTCCGGGACATATTGCATTGCATCGGATATTTGTGCCGGCGAATCTTAAGGCAGTATGCTTAGTTATACCTAAAACAGCTGCTTTTGAAGCAACGTAAGCAGCCCCTCCGCAACCCATAACACCCGCAACAGAAGCTACATTTACGATTGAACCTGTTCCCGATTTAGCCATTTCCTTAGCTGCCTCACGCATACAATACATCGTTCCTTTTGTGTTAGTGTCTATAATTTTGTTCATGTCTTCATCAAGCACTTTGTCAATAGGCTTTAGACCCTCCTCTAAAACACCTGCATTGTTGATAAGAATATCAAGCTTACCATAAGCTTCAATGGTCTTTGCAACAAGATTTGCGGCGTCCTCCGGCTTTGAAATATCGGTTACGACTGTAGTTACTTCTCCACCAGACTCTTTAATTTCAGCTGCAACTTCATCAAGCTGAGGCTGGCGTCTTGCACTTATTACGACTTTTGCCCCCTCTTTTGCCAGAAGTATGGCAGTAGCTTTGCCTACACCTGAATTACCGCCTGTTACAATAGCTACTTTTCCTGCTAAACGATTCATAAAATCCTCCGTTCTGAATTAATGTAAAAGATTACATTATATTCCATTTGAAACATATTTTTATATAATATGTTAAATATATCACAATCAGTGTAAAAATACAAATAGAACTTAATTGCGCAAAGTAAATAGCTATAATATATAGAAATAGCAGTTTAAATACAATACATACAATTCCTATTAAAAAAGTATGAAATAATTATTGACATTAATATTTTCAGGTGTTATAAAGATAATATATAAAACAATCTAAAAATTAGCAGTTAAATAGAGTGCAGAAAGGAAATGTATGACTATATCTACAAAAGGGCGTTATGCACTTCGTATTATGATGGATTTGGCTTCACATCAGGGTGAGACAGTTAAGTTAAAGGATATTGCCGCAAGACAGAATATTTCTGAAAAATATATGGAGCAGATAATATCAGTATTAAACAAATCAGGTTATGTAAGAAGTTTAAGAGGAGCTCAGGGCGGGTACCAGCTGGCGAAAGATCCAAAAGAATATACGGTTGGAATGGTTTTAAGGATAATTGAGGGTTCGCTTGCACCGGTAGAATGTCTTTCTTCCAATGCAATTCCATGTGAAAGAAATTCAAAGTGTGCTACTGTTGAGATATATAAAAGAATATATAATGCGGTAAACGGAGTGATTGATAATACAACCATACAGGATCTGCTTGATATAGAGCAGGAAAAAACAGCAGATAATTATGTTATTTAATTAAGTGTATTTATAGAGTGCTCAGAGGTGCAAACTTTTTATAAAAATGAGATACAGGTATAAAAAATGAAAAAAAGCGCATTTTAAAAATGCGCTTTAAAATAAAAAGCTATTCATACTAAACAGGTATGAATAATAGTAAATAAATTGATCAGAATGGAGGAAGAATATGATTTATTTGGATAATGCAGCAACAACAATGGTAACCGAAGAGGTTTTTGAAAAGATGAAGCCTTACTTTATATCTAAATATGCAAATCCATCATCAGTATACAGCTTTGCAGCTGATGTAAAGAAAGATATTGATATGGCAAGGCAGAGCGTGGCGAAGCTTATAAATGCTGATACGGATGAAATATTTTTTACAGCCGGCGGAAGTGAGTCGGACAACTGGGCACTAAAAATGGTTGCACGTAAGTACAGAGATAAGGGAAAGCACATAATAACTTCTAAAATAGAACATCATGCGGTTCTTCATACATGTGAATATCTTGAGAAAAAGGGGTTTGAGATAAGCTATATAGATGTTGATGAAAATGGAGTTATAAAGCTTGATGAATTAAAGGCTGCGATAAGGGATGACACAATACTAATTTCAGTTATGGCAGCAAATAATGAAATAGGAACAATACAGCCGCTCGTTAAAATAGGAGAAATTGCAAAGGAAAACAGGATTTTATTTCACACCGATGCGGTACAGGCATTTGGACATATTCCTATAGATGTGGAAAAGATGAATATTGATTTGTTAAGCGCGAGCGCACATAAACTTCATGGTCCGAAGGGCGTTGGATGTTTGTATGTAAGAAAAGGTGTAAAAATAGGACCGCTTATACATGGAGGGGCGCAGGAGAGAGGAAAAAGAGCCGGAACATTAAATACAGCGGGAATTATAGGTTTTGGTGCTGCCGCGGATATTGCTGCACAGGATATGAAGAGAAATGCGGAAAAACAGATTGCATTAAGAGATTATCTTATAGACAGGGTGCTTGCTGAAATACCGTACAGCAGATTAAACGGTCACAGAACGGACAGGCTTGTCGGAAATGCCAATTTTTCGTTCAGATTTATAGAAGGCGAATCTCTTCTTATTTTATTGGACCAGCAGGGAATATGTGCCTCATCTGGCTCGGCTTGCACTTCGGGTTCACTTGACCCGTCACACGTGCTTCTTGCAATAGGGCTGGCACACGAGACAGCTCATGGTTCTTTAAGACTTACTCTTTCTGAATATACGACAAAGGAAGAGATTGATTTTACAGTGGAGCAGTTAAAAAAGGTAGTCGAAAGGCTTAGGGAAATGTCACCGCTGTATGAAGATTTTATAAAGGAGGAAACCAAAAATGTACAGTGAAAAAGTAATGGACCATTTTAATAATCCAAGAAATGTTGGGGAAATTAAAGAGGCAAGCGGAGTAGGAACAGTGGGAAATGCAAAATGCGGAGATATAATGCGCATGTATCTTGATATAGATGACGATGGTGTAATAAAGGAAGCTAAATTTAAAACTTTCGGGTGTGGTGCGGCAGTGGCAACAAGCAGCATGGCAACTGAGCTTGTAACAGGAAAAACAGTTAACGAGGCCATGAAAGTTACTAATAAGGCTGTTATGGATGCACTTGACGGTCTGCCGCCGGTAAAGGTACACTGTTCTCTTCTTGCAGAAGAAGCTATACATGCAGCGCTTTGGGATTATGCGAATAAGAATGATATAGTAATCGAGGGCTTAAAGGAGCCTGTAAATGATATAGAAGAAAAAACAGATTAGAAATTTATTTAGGATTAAATATAAGTTATAGGTAAGGAAAAAAATTATGGCAGGAATTTACAAAAATATATTTGAAACACTTGGAAATACACCTCTTTTGCAGATAACAGGAACAGGAAAAAATGTGGATACTAAAGCAAGAGTGCTTGTGAAGCTTGAATATGCAAATCCGTCCGGAAGCGTTAAGGACAGAGCAGCATATTATATGCTTCATGAAGCTGTAAAAAGCGGAAAGGTAAATAAGGATACTATTATTATAGAGCCTACGTCGGGAAATACAGGGATTGCCCTTGCAGCCTATGCTGCTTCAAAAGGTATTAAAATTATTCTTACAATGCCGGAGAGCATGACTGTAGAAAGACGCAATATTTTAAAAGCATACGGAGCAGAAGTAGTGCTTACGGAGGCAGTTAAGGGTATGCGCGGAGCTATTGAAAAGGCGCAGGAGCTTGCAGCAGCTTATAAAAATTCATTTATACCATCTCAGTTTGACAATGAAGCTAATGTTAAAGCTCATTATGAGACGACAGGACCGGAAATATGGAATGATACAGACGGAAAGGTCGATGTGTTTGTTGCCGGTGTAGGAACAGGAGGCACAATAACGGGAACAGGAAGATATTTAAAAGAAAAAAATCCTGATATAAAGGTTGTGGCAGTAGAACCATCTGATTCAGCAGTACTGTCGGGAAAGAGTGCCGGTGCACACAAAATTCAGGGAATCGGAGCCGGATTTGTTCCAAAGATTCTTGATACGCAAATTTATGACAGCATTATAACGGTTGATAACGGGGACGCTTTTTTACAGGCAGGTAAGCTTGCAAAAAATGAGGGCGTTCTTGTAGGAATTTCGTCAGGAGCAGTACTGCATGCAGCATTGAAGCTTGCAGACAGTGATGAATATGCAGATAAAACTATAGTTGCGCTGCTTGCAGACGGCGGCGACAGATATTATTCAACACCATTATTTGCCGATTAAAATTTTACTTATATTTTACCTGTTACTGATAGCAGATTTTACATTACTGTGTGTAAAATTCATATGTAATTTAAATTAGTAACAGAAAGGTAAGGAATCAATAACTTATGATTGATCAGATACAAAAGGCAGATGACGCAAAATTTCATATAAGTAATCTTAATCTTTATTATGGAGATTTTCATGCCTTAAAGGATATCAGCATGGAAATTCCAAAAAATAAGATTACCGCATTTATAGGCCCGTCGGGCTGTGGTAAATCCACTTTTTTAAAATCGTTAAACAGAATGAACGATTTGGTTTTAGGCTGCAGGATAACAGGAGATGTGTATCTTGATAGCGAGGACATTTATGGTGATATAGATGTCAACAGCTTAAGAAAAAGAGTGGGTATGGTATTCCAGAGCCCGAACCCTTTTCCTATGAGTATATATGATAACATAGCATATGGCCCAAGAACACATGGCATAAGAAATAAATCAAAACTTGATGTGATTGTGGAACGTTCGCTAAGACAGGCAGCTATATGGGATGAGGTAAAGGACCGTCTTAAAAAATCAGCACTCGGACTTTCAGGAGGACAGCAGCAGAGACTTTGTATAGCAAGGGCTTTGGCTGTTGAGCCGGAAGTTATTCTTATGGATGAGCCGACCTCGGCACTCGATCCGATTTCAACTTCAAGAATAGAAGATTTAGCTATTGAATTAAAAAATGATTATACAATTATTATGGTTACGCATAACATGCAGCAGGCAACAAGAATTTCTGATAATACCGCCTTCTTTCTGCTCGGTGAAATGATAGAATATGGCAGTACACAGCAGCTGTTTTCGGTTCCTAAAAATAAGAAGACGGAAGACTATATTACGGGAAGATTTGGGTAATTATTTTAATTAATTTATTTAAATGTAAACGTTACATATTTTTATATTTATTTTATGTGCGGTTCGGAATGGAGAAGAATATGAGAAACAGGTTTGACAGGGAGCTGGTAGTTCTTAATAATGAGCTTATTGAGATGGGAAGCATGATTGAAAAAAGCATTGAGACTGCAATAAATGCGCTTATAAATCAGGATATTGAGCTGGCTAAAAAAGCTATTGAGGATGATGATGAAATTGACAGACAGGAAAGAGATATAGAAAACCTCTGCTTTAAACTTTTGCTGCAGCAGCAGCCTGTTGCAAAGGATTTAAGACTTATATCGTCAGCACTTAAGATGATTACTGATATGGAAAGGATAGGAGACCATGCAGCTGACATTTCAGAGATAACAATAGCTCTTGGGAATATGCCTCATATTAAAAGATTAGAGCATATACAGCAGATGGCCAAAGAGACAATGGTTATGCTTGTAGGAAGTGTGGAGGCTTTTGTTAACAGGGATATGAACAAAGCAAACAGTGTAATAGCGCAGGATGACATTGTTGATAAGCTTTTTGAGAAGGTTAAGGGTGACCTTATTGATATGATACATTCTGATAAAAATAACGGTGAGCAGGCTGCAAATCTTTTAATGGTAGCTAAGTACCTTGAAAGGATAGGGGATCACGCCACTAATATTTCTGAATGGGTCATTTTTTCAATAACAGGAGAACATCCTGCAAAAAATGCTCTGTAAAGAAATTTTACTTAGATTTTACATGAAATTAACTTAAAGTTAAATAAGATACTATATACTTCCTATGTAAAAATGGTGTAAAATAGACCATAGCAATTAAATTGCCACATACGGAGGTATAAAATGAGTATTTTTGATGCATTAGCGATGCTGGGCGGACTGGCGCTTTTCTTATATGGAATGCATACTATGGGAGAAGGTCTGTCAAAAGCATCAGGAGGTAAACTGGAAAAAATCCTCGAGAAACTTACATCGAATCCTATCAAGGCTGTATTGTTAGGTGCCGGAGTTACGGCGGTCATACAGTCCTCTTCAGCAACGACCGTTATGGTTGTAGGTTTTGTTAATTCAGGAATTATGAAGCTTCAGCAGGCGGTGGGCATTATAATGGGTGCCAATATAGGAACGACTGCCACATCATGGATTCTTAGTCTTACAGGTATAGAGGGCGACAATATTTTTATAGAGATGTTAAAACCGTCGTCATTTTCACCTATACTTGCAATTATAGGTGTAGGCTTTATTATGTTTTCAAAAAAGGAAAAGCTTAATGATATCGGTAAGATTCTTGTCGGATTTGCAGTGCTTATGACGGGTATGTCAATGATGAGTGATGCGGTAAAACCGCTTGCAGATGTTCCGGAATTTACAGGAATTCTTACTATGTTTTCAAATCCTATACTGGGGCTTATTGCAGGTATGGTGCTTACGGCGGTTATCCAGAGTTCGTCAGCATCAGTTGGTATTTTGCAGGCGTTATGCGCAACAGGTTCATTGCCTTACTCAACAGCTCTTCCTATTATAATGGGTCAGAATATCGGAACTTGTGTTACAGCTTTAATTTCAGGTGTAGGTGCATCTAAGAATGCTAAAAGAGCAGCGCTTGTGCATTTGTATTTTAATGTTATAGGTACAACTATATTTATGGTTGGTTTTTATACAATCAATATGTTTTTCCCGTTTGCCTTTTTAAACGAGAGCGCAGATGCGGTTGGCATTGCGGTTATTCATAGTATATTTAATATAGTTGCGACAATGATTCTTCTTCCATTCGGCAAGGTTTTAGTTAAGCTTGCATGTGCGACTGTAAGAACTACAAAGGAAGAGAAGGAACTGCAGACACAGGTTGGAGAGTTTGCGCTTCTTGACGAAAGATTTCTTGATAAGCCAAGTCTTGCAATAGAGCATTGCAGAATTGTCACAGGTAATATGGCTGATTTATCTAAGAAGACATTATTTACGGCTTTGGAGCTTTTTGAGGAATATGATGAAGAAAAAGAAATGCTTGTAAAGCAGATGGAAGATACGGTTGATAATTATGAGGATCAGCTTGGAACTTATCTTATGAAATTAAGCGGTACTGAATTAAATGAAAAGGATTCAGAGACGTTGTCGGTGCTTTTGCATACAATAGGTAATTTTGAGAGAATATCCGACCATGCATGCAACTTAGCGGAAGCCGCAAAAGAACTGCATGATAAGAATATGAAGTTTTCAGAAAAAGCACATACAGAGCTTCATATTTTTACAGAAGCACTTCGTGAAATTGTCTCAAACACATTTGAAGCTTTCCATAATGGTGATATTGAACTTGCAAAGCTTGTAGAACCACTTGAGGAAGTTATCGATGATATGAATATGGAGCTTAAGGCAAGGCATGTAAGACGTCTTACAGAGGGCAAATGCACTATAGAGCTCGGGTTTGTTCATTCAGATATTATAACGAGTTATGAGCGTATCGCAGACCATTGTTCCAATATAGCTGTATGTCTTATACAGGTTAAGCAGGAGGGATTTGATACGCATGAGTATCTTGGCACTGTAAAAAGAGAAGATAATCTGTTTTTTAAAGAGCATTATGCTGAATATAAGAAAAAATATGAGCTGCCAGTGACAAGAAAATTTGAAGAGCCACAGGTGACATCGTAAAAATAGGAGGAGCTATGGCACTTATTTATGTAGTTGAAGATGATAAAAATATCAGTGAAATTGAAAGCTTTGCTTTAAAAAATGCAGGACATCAGATAATAGAGTGTTCTTGCGGAAAAGAATTTCATAAACAGGTTTCCGACAGGCTGCCTGATTTGATTCTGCTTGACATTATGCTTCCTGATGAAGATGGTTTACAGATTCTTTCGAAGCTTCGTGTAACTCCGGAAACAAAAAAAATTCCGGTTATACTTGTTACTGCAAAAACTACGGAGATAGATAAGGTAAAGGGACTTGATTTAGGTGCGGATGACTATCTTACAAAGCCCTTTGGTGTTATGGAGCTTATATCGAGAGTAAAGGCACTTTTGAGGCGTGCCGGCGGTATGGAGGATGAAAAATTCATACGTATCGGAAGTCTGTTTATTGATGATGAAAAGCATATGGCGTACGTTAGCGACAAGCCTATAGAGCTTACATTTAAGGAATATGAACTTCTTAAATATCTTGCAACCAATCAGGGAATAGTGTTGTCAAGAGACAATATTATGGAAAAAATATGGAGTCTTGACTATGAGGGCGAATCAAGAACATTAGATGTTCATATAAAAACTCTTCGCCAAAAGCTCGGGCCTGCCGGTACTTATATAAAGACCGTACGAAATGTAGGTTATTTTCTTGATATTGACAACTTATTATAAATTATTAAGAAATCCGGCAGGTTTAGGCTTGTCGGATTTTTTGAAAAAAGAGAGGTAAACAAGTGAAAAAAAGAATTAAAACTCAGTTTCTGCTGCTTACATTTGCCGCTATAATAGCTGCTGTTACAATATCTACATGGGTGTTTTATAATATACTTAAACATGAAGTGATAAGTGATTTAAAGGCTTATACTGAAATTATGGCAAGAACTGATGCATGGGAGATGATTACCGATCCTGAGCATACAGGCAGCAAAGGAATGGAGGAAGATGCAGGACAGATAAGAATAACTCTTATAAGTTCTAATGGTAATGTATTATCTGATACGGGTGCGGATACAGAAATTATGTCAAATCACAGTGAAAGGCCTGAGATAGCAGATGCTTTCAGCAATGGTGAGGGCAGTGCTATAAGAAAGTCGGAGACAATAGGAAAAAGTCTGTTTTATTATGCAATCAGGCTTGATAACGGCTGTGTTTTAAGAGTGTCTAAGGAAGTGGAAAATATATATAGTGTAATAATAAGCGCACTTCCTGTAATTTCTGTAATATGTGCTGTTTTGTTTATAGTATGTATTATGTTTTCAAATGTTCTTACAAAAAGTATTATACAGCCTATTGAACATCTGGCAGAAAATCTTGATGCGTCAAGTTCGGTAAAAGTATATAAAGAGCTTGTACCGTTTGTGACAACAATAAGAAGACAGCATGAGGATATTATGAGAAATGCCAATATGAGGCAGGAATTTACGGCAAATGTATCACATGAATTAAAGACGCCGCTTACAAGTATTTCAGGATATTCCGAGCTTATAGAAAGCGGAATGGCAAATGAGGCAGATACTATACGCTTTGCAAGGGAGATACATAAAAGTTCAAACAGACTGCTCACACTTATAAACGACATAATAAGACTTTCTGAACTTGACCAGACAAGCAGCACGGAAGTGTTTGAGGAGGTTGATTTATATGATGTGGCAAGCAGCTGCGTAGAAATGCTTGATTTGAATGCTAAAAAGAACAAAGTAACCATGAACATATATGGCTCAAGTCAGATTGTTACGGCCAGCCGTCAAATGATGGAGGAGCTTATATACAATCTTTGTGACAATGCCATAAGATATAATAATCCTGACGGAAGAGTTGATATTATTGTATCAGGTGATGATAAACAAAGTATAGTGGAAGTTAAGGATACTGGTATCGGTATACCAAAAGAACACCAGGAAAGAATATTTGAACGTTTTTACAGGGTTGATAAAAGCCGCTCAAAATCCACTGGCGGAACAGGTCTTGGGCTTGCCATCGTAAAGCATATAGTCGCAAGACATGAATCCGCACATATGGAGCTTGAAAGCGAACCGGGTAATGGAACCTCAATAAAGGTTATTTTTGATAAAACCACGGACCGCGGCGGTAGAATATAATTGATAAAACAGTACCGAGTACCCAGCCTACAGGCCATGCAATCCAGATACCTGTTGCACCCCAGAATCCTGCAAAGACATATGCAAGAATAACTCTTAATATAAGGTCGGTAAATGTTGCAGCCATAAACTGCCGCATAAGTCCGGCTCCTCTTAAAATACCGTCTGCTACAAGCTTTGCTGAGACGATAAAGTAAAATGGCGACAATATACATAGGAATTGAATTCCTGTTGACATTGCTGCTGATGTCGGTGCATCAAGGAACAGATAAAGCATGAAACGTCCGGCAAAGAAGTAAAGTATAAACATTGGAAGACTTAAGAGCCATACCATTTTTAAACCGGCCTTAAAGCCTTTTCTGATACGGTCAGGTTTTCCTGCTCCGAGATTTTGTGCCGTGAAGTTTGATATACCGTTTCCAAGCGTCGTAAATGATGTTATCACGAGATTGTTTAATTTGACAGCAGCCGAATATCCTGCTATTACGCCTGGTCCGAAGCTGTTTATTACGCTTTGGATTACAATATTTCCTATTGATATGAAGCTTTGTTGTAAAATGCTTGGAACAGCAATAACAACAAGTTTCTTAAATATAGGAAAAGAAAATACTGCAGGCTTATCTGTGGCCTTTATATTTGAAATTCTTTTAAATACTACCATTATTGCAAGCAGTGCGCTTACGCCCTGGCAGATAAACGTAGCCCATGCGACACCGGCAATTCCTAAGTCAAAGGCTGTAACGAACAGGATGTCTGCGCCTATATTTGCGGTGGAAGATATGGCAAGGAAAATAAATGGAGTCTTTGAATCTCCCAGAGCTGAAAATATTCCAGTAGCCACATTGTAAAAAAACATAAACGGAAGTCCCAGTATGTATATGTCTAAATAAAGCTTAGAGTCCGCTATTATATCGACAGGCGTATTTATTGCAGTAAGCAGCATGTCGCAGCATAAAAAGCCGAACAGCATAAGCATAGCGCATAATGCAGAGCATGTGACTAAAGATGTATGTATTGCAGATTTTACATTGGTGTAGTCCTTGGCACCAAAGAATTGTGATACGATGACGGAGCAGCCTATATTGCAGCCAAAAGAAAATGCTATAAATATAAGTGTAATTTCATAGCTGTTGCCGACTGCGGCTAAGGCGTTTTCGCCTATGAATTTGCCGGCAACAAGGCTGTCGGCAATGTTATAGAGCTGCTGGAAGAAGACGCTTCCAAAAAGCGGAAGACAAAATCTCCACATCACACTATCGGGTTTTCCTACGGTTAAGTCTTTTATCATACAAATCCTCCATTCTCAAGCCAGACTTTGCTGTCAATTATTTTGACAATATTTTATCGTTGGTATTATACTCCTACAAAATAGCCATTTCAAGATTTTTTTACACTGTAATCATAATTATATTAGTGCAATGAAACAGGCGGTGTGCTATAATGTGCGTATTGTTGAGTTGATTTATATGGAGGATAATATGGTAAAGGATAAGAAAATGGTTAATAAATTATGTATATCTGCTATGTTTATAGCGATAGGGTGGCTTGTGCCGTTTTTGTCAGGACAGAATACAGCACTTGGAAATATGCTCTGCTTTATGCATATACCTGTTATTGTGGCAGGCTTTGTTTTAGGGCCTGGGTATGGTGCAATTATAGGTGCAGTAACTCCTATTACAAGATTTATGATATTCGGAATGCCGCCAATATATCCTATAGGAGTGTGTATGGCAGTTGAGCTTACAGGGTATGGATTTTTGAGCGGCTTTTTATTCAGGCTGTTAAAGCAAAGGTCAAAATTTCAAGAGATAGTGATAATATATATTTCGCTTATAGGTGCTATGCTTGGCGGAAGACTGCTTTGGGGCGCGGCAAGAGTTTTGTGCGGAGTATTTTCAAATACTGCATTTACATGGAAGCTGTTTATGACGGGGGCATTTGTTACTGCATGGCCGGGCATACTTATTCAGATATTTTTAATTCCTGCAATTATTATTGGATTAAACAGATCTAAAATAATGAAATAGCGTAATCAACAAAGTGACTTAAGAAATGAGGATTTAAATGTTATGTTTAATCTTGAAAACCATTACATTGCAGATACTTTGAAAAAGCTGTGCGGCTTGTTAGAAAATAATGAGCAGATTGTTATTGCGGTAGACGGAATGAGCGGTGCTTTAAAGTCTACAATGGCGCAGGCTTTGGCAAAAAAATATGAAGCGCAGGTAATTCACTGCGATGACTTTTTTCTTCCTGCACATTTAAGAAGTAAGGAACGATATGAGCAGCCGGGAGGAAATATAGATTATGTGCGCTTAATGGATGAGGTTATTGATAATTTAAGCCGAAATAGCCCGCAAATTGCGGATTTTTCATATGGGAAATTTGATTGCAGACAAATGAAAGTTACACAAAATATAAATATAAGTAAAGCCCGCATGTATGTTGTTGAGGGAGTTTACAGTCTTCATCCGTATTTCGGGAAATATTATGATTACAGCATATTTTTAAAGGTTGACGGAAAAGAACAGTTAAAAAGGATAGAAGCAAGAAACGGTGATGTACAGATGTTTAAAGACATGTGGATACCTATGGAAAATCTTTATTTTGATAAATTTGCAATACAACAGAAGGCAGATTGTGTGATTGATACAACTTTATTTTTGCGGAATGGAGATTAAGATGAAAGAATTATTTTTAAATGAAGTTAAAGAGCAGGCTAAAAATGTAGTCAGAGAATTGCTTGAGCAGGCGGATTTAAGGGAAGGTGATATTCTTGTTGTGGGCTGTTCTTCAAGTGAGGTTATAGGTAATACCATAGGAACAGCTTCAAGTGTTGAGACGGCGGAAGCTGTGTTTAACGGAATTTATGAGGTTGCACAAAGCAGAGGAATCTATTTGGCAGCGCAGTGCTGTGAACATCTTAACAGAGCGCTTATTATAGAAAGAGACCTTGCAAAGGGAGAAAGAATTCCAATTGTAAATGTGGTTCCTAAGCCAAAGGCAGGAGGTTCGTTTGCAGCCACGGCATATCTTAATTTTGAAAATCCTGTGGCAGTAGAGCACATACAGGCTGATGCAGGAATTGATATAGGAGATACTCTTATAGGAATGCATCTTAAGGATGTTGCAGTTCCGGTAAGAATATGTACTGAAAATATAGGAAAAGCGCATGTAGTATGTGCAAGAACGAGAGGAAAATTTATCGGCGGAGAGAGAGCTGTATACGATAAGGAAAATATGTAGGAAAAAATATAAAATTTACCGGAATTAAGAAATTTTATAAACTATTTTTATAAATATTTCGTATAAGATAATGAAAGAGAAAAATATATATAGAATATTTTGTAAATAGAAAAGTAAGTAAGCCAAATTTCGGGGATAGATAGGAGCGGTTAGTAATTTATAAACCGCTCCTATTTATTTTTTATAAAATGTATGATATAATTTTTAAATAAGTTCAATTCAAAATTTTACTTTTAGTTTAAATATGGGGATAACGGTGGATAAGATATCGGTTATAGTTCCTGTACATAATGCACAGGAATATTTGGAAAAATGTATAGACAGTATAATAAGACAGGATTATAAAAATACAGAGATTCTTTTGGTGGAGGATTCATCTGAGGATAACAGTGCCTATATGTGCAGTCAGTATGAAAAGCAATATGACAATATAAAGGTTTTTAGCGTAAATTTTAACAGTGCCGCAAAATCAAGAAATTATGGATTAAAAATGGCATGCGGACAATTTATTGTATTTTCGGATTCAGATGATTATTTTACCGATAATAATTGTATTACAGATATGTACAATAATATAAAGATAAACAGTTCAGATATAGCTGTCGGAAATTATCTTAAGTTTGTGGACGGGCAGTTATATGCTGCGTCACCTCACAGTGCCATAAGTGCTTATGAGACGGATACTGCTGCGTTTCGGTTTGAGGGTTTTTTTGCTACGGGCACATTGTCATATGTCTGGGCTAAAATGTACAGGATGGATTTTTTACAAAAATGCGGCATAGAATTTAAGGATTTAAGTTACGCTGAGGATAAGCTTTTTAATTTTGAGTGTTATGTAAGCGGTGCAAAATACAGCTTTTTAGATAAAGCTGTGTATGTGTACAGACACAATATTTCTTCAGTTTCAAATTCATACAGAAAAGAATCATACAAAAACTGGCTTGAGGTAGCTGCACATATATATAAGCTGCTTGTGCTTAAGAATGTATTAAAGCAATATGGTGATTTGGCAGCATTTACTATTTTTTTTGCAGCATTTTTTGATGGCAAGCAGGAGTATGTATATAACGGAAAAACGATAAGAAATGTCAGGTTTTTGCTTATGCGCTACGCTGATGACAAACTGACTCAGATGTATATTTTAAATATATCGCATGGAGTGTATGTTAAAGACATACCATCACGCATGTGGAGGATTATTATAAGGGGATTCGCAGTTGCAATGAGATTTCATATGTATTGGCTGCTGGGATTTGGAATAAAACTTTTGATAGATCTAAAGATAGATGAAAAGCTGTCTGATATAGGCGCAAAAAATGTTGTTGCGGCATAATCTTTAAGTTAGGAGGTGTTTTGGTGGATGACGATTGCAGGTTAAGGTATGCAGCTGGCGCATACTGGATACAGAGGTGTAACAAAACAAAACAATATCTGCCGCCGGTTATAACAAATGAGACCGGGAGTTGTATATGGCAATGTTTAAAGGACGGTATGGATATTGAAAGTATGGTGAAGTATATATCAGGGTTATATGAAATACCCGAAGAGGAGGCTTACAAAGATGTTGCGGATTTTAGTAAGGTTCTTCAGCTAAATGGTTGTCTTAAAAATTAATGATAGGATTATAGTAAATTATGAAGGTTTTATTGATAGGTGGATACAACAGTATAAATGCATCGATTGTTCGCAAGCTTGGCAAGGAACGTGTAAGAGTATATGTGTTAAACAGCAACAGGCAGACTGCCGGAAAGTTTAAGGATGCGTATGAGCAGTATAATTTTTCTTATGAAAATCCATGTGTTAAAGAGGTATTTGAGAGTGTTGCTCCTGATATAGTTCTTTTTTCTGGTGCTTTTGACAGTAATTTCGACTGGGATAACGGATACCGGGAGGCGGTAAGTTATGGTGCCGGATTATATAATGTGTTAAATGCGTTTGCACTTTTAAATTCAGGACGTTTTATATACTTGTCGTCATATGAGGCCGGACAGGTTTCCAATGATGAATATAAAGATACCACAAAGGATATGGATCAGTTTAATAGTGACGATTTAATGCAGTATTCTAAAGTTCACAGGGCAAAAGCAATACAAAACGGAGAGCAGATTTGTGAAAGCTTCAGGAAAACGTTTAACGTGCGTACAATGGTAATAAGGATAAACGAGCTTTGTACTTCATTTGACAATAATATAGATATGTATGATGAATGTGTAAGAATGGTAGTAGAGGCTTTAAAGACCAATACGATAACGATAAGAAGTAGACACTACAGTCCGCTGAATTTGTCTGATGCTGTTGAATTTTTGTACAGAACGTTTATAAAAGAAAGTTTTAAACACAGTATGTATTTTATGGGTTCTGACAGCAGTATTGATGGGGAGCAGCTGGCAGATTTAATTGATAAAAAGTTAAATATGGAAACTCTTAAGGTGCTTGGGTACCAGGAAGATAAAATAATGTCCGTCGGCCTTAGTGATGAGATTTTTGACATACGAAAAGAGATAGACGGAAAAGTTTTTAATGATGCCAAAATGTGCGCTGAAAAGGTTATAGATAATGTTATCGCAAATAAAGCGGTAGTTTTAGAGAGTGAGAATCAAAAAAATAAAAAAAATTTAAGCCAAAGAATATGGTTATACTTATCTAATATATTTCATGCTCTGCTTCCGTTTATAGAAAATATGGTTGTGTTTATTCCGTTTTTTATGATAAACAACCGTGTTACTGACAGCCAGTATTTTGCAAAGCTCGACTGCTATCTGCTATATGTGCTGTTTTTTGCGATATTTTATGGTCAGCAGCAGGCAGCGTTTTCGGCAATATTGTCTGTCGGAGGATATATTTTTCGTCAGACTTATGAAAGAACCGGTTTTGATGTTGCAATGGACTATAATACATATGTGTGGATTGCGCAGTTAATGATACTGGGTCTTAGTGTGGGATATTTAAGGGATAAATTAACGTCAACCAAAGCCGATAATTCTGATGAAATCATATATCTTGAGAGCCGGTTAAAGGATATAGAGGATATAAACAGCGTAAACGTAAAGCTTAAAAATAATATGGAGACACAGATAGTAAACCAGACAGACAGTCTCGGAAAAATATATGATATTACTTCAAGCCTTGACAGTGATGAGCCTGAGGAAGTTTTCTTTCATGCCGCAGAGCTGGTTTCCCAGCTTATGGATTGTAAGAGCGTAGCAATATATAATGTTTCAAACAACAGCTATGCAAGACTTATGTCATCAACATCTGCACTTGCAAAAAAGCTTGGAAATTCGATTGAGTATGTAAAATATGGCAAGATGTACGATGAGCTTGCAAACGGTAATGTTTATATAAATAAAACGCTTAATAAAGATTATCCTCTCATGGCGGTTGCAATTATTGTAGATGATAAGATGCAGTCAATAATAATGCTTTGGGACATAAGCTTTGAAAAAATGAATCTTTCTTATTCAAACAGGCTAAAGGTTATAAGCTTTCTTATACAGAATGCAGTGTTAAGAGCCAACAAATATATAAAGGTGCTTGAATCTGAGCGTTATATTGAAGATTCAAAGGTTCTTGATGCGCAGGCATTCAGAAAGCTTATTGACGCATTTTTAAACGCAAGACGAAAAAATCTTGCAGAATGTGCGATTATAAGAATTTCATGTATGAAAAATCATACAGTGACACAAACGGGTTCTGTTTTGGAAAAATTGTTCAGGGCATCTGATTATATGGGTAGTCTTAATGACGGTTATTTGTATGTTATTCTTTCAAATACGAGTAATGCTGATGCTTCCTATGTTACAAAAAGAATTGAAGATGCAGGATACAAGTATCAGTTACTTAATGAAATATAAAAGCGGGGGTTATGTATATGGGGACAAACGATATTATCGCAGTAATAATGATAATAATATGCTGTCCGTTAACAGCCTTGGTATGTTTTTTGATAAGTACTATTGTGCACAAGATATTTTTTAAGGCTGAAGCCGACCTTACAGATGTTATGTTTAGCAAAGAACGCATTGAACAGGTAGAAAAGGGTGATTTGGAGCAGGATAATAATATCGTTTCAATAGAGGAAGCCATATCTGTGAGTGATTTTAAAAACCAGCGTGAGCTTATGATGAATATTCTTAAGAAAGATGTAAGCCAATCACTTGGTTCAATAGCACAAGCTTTAAACAGTGAGGATTCGGAAACGTCACATTATGCGGCAACAGCATTAAGAGATGAGCTTGGAAGCTTCAGAAGCAAAATACAGACAATGTATTCGAGGTGGAAAGAGCAGAAAAGAAAAAAAGCTGATGATGGACATAATCTATTACAATTCATATACCCAATGATCAGGCAGGATGTATTTCCGGTGTCCGAACAGTCAGGTTATGTGATTATGATGGACGATGTATTAAAATATTTTTATTATAATTCCCCATCTGATATGCGGTCTGTTTATTATGAGTGGATTGTGGAGCGTTGTCTTGCAGTGGGTAAGGATGCATATGCAAAACAGTGGTGTGAAAGGGCACAGGAGAAGCTTTCTGGGCAGTTAACATCATATAAATGTTGGCTGAAATACTATTATTATATAAATGATAGTGAAAAATTTATTGATACTATTAAAAAACTGAAATCATCGGATATTGCAATAGACAGTGAAACATTGGAGATTATCAGGGTTTTCAGTTAAAAGCGGAGCATTGTTATGGTAATTGTGAATATTTTACAATCGGTCGGATTTTTAATTCTTTACACATTTTTGACAATAGCATTGCCGTCACTATTTCTTAATAAAAAGCTTTGTAAGCACAGCATAAGTGAGAAATTTATGATATATCTTGTCACAGGCAACTTTTATATAATGAACCTGGTTTTTATTTTGCAGCTGCTTCATATATCAAACATTTACACATTAATAATATTTACTCTGCTTCCGTTTTTTATATATATTTTTGTCAGGAAAAGAACCCAGGTAAAATTTTTTATTATAAGACAGCTTGATTATATAAACAGAGTTATAAAGGGATATGCAGGAGTAAAAACGGTTTTTGGCAAAATAACCGCTGATATTAAAGTATTTATAAAAAAATATACATTAATCTCAGGTAAATTTATTAAGCAAAGAAAGACAGAGCTTATAATTTTTACAGTCATTTTTAGTGCGATATGTATTATATACGGCGGCAACAGCATATTTAATTACGGATACACATATTCGGATCTTCCGGTTCATAATTACTGGATAAACGAAATGAGCACAAATAACATATTTGTCGACGGTGTTTATCCTTACGGTTATCATGCAGTTATTTATTATATGCACACTGTCTTTGGAATTGACACTTATGTACTGTTGAGGCTCTTTGCTCTTACAGAGGTTTTATATATTTTTCTTGTTCTTTTTGCCTTTATAAAATGTATATGTCAAACAAGATATGTCGTTTATGCGGGCATATTTACCTTTGCGGTGTGTAATGTATATAACAGCTATTGTCTGCAAAGATATACGAGTGTGCTTCCGCAGGAATACGGAATGATGTTTATACTTCCGAGTATATATTTCATTTTCAATATATTTAAGCATCAGAGATTAAGTATAAAGACAGGTGAAAAGGAATACAAAAAAAGGGTGAAAGGCGATTGTTTATTTGCGGCAATAAGCTTCAGTCTTACAATAGCTGTGCATTTCTATGATACTATGATTGCAGCATTTTTTGTGCTTGCGATTGTAGTGGGATTTTTTACGAAAGTATTTAACAGAAAATATTTTTTTAAGCTTTTTGGTACGGGGATGCTTGCACTGTTAATCGGTGTCTTGCCGATGGGAATAGCCGTAGCACAGGGAAAACCTATGCAGGGTTCCATTGGATGGGGACTTAGTGTAATTTCTGGCAATAAGACAGAAAATGCGGCACAGCAGATGCACGAAGAAAATAAGAATACTGGTCCGGATATCGAAAGCTCATATCAGGAATATGTGTTTGACAGTGCGGGAAATCTTGTATATCTCGATAATATTGATGAGGAAGGTAACAGGACAAGTGTTGACGTAGACGGGGTAAAACCGGATAAAATTACACAGGGTAAAGAAAAAGGAATTGCAGAAAAAATCATTGATTTAGCCAAAAGAATATGGATACAGTTTTTTGAGGTTTCTGAGCTTGGTTTATTTGTAAAGCACAGCAATATTTTAGTTTATGCCGTAATAGTATCGTGCATTTTTATGTTTCTGTACGGAGCGGCAGTTTTGTTAGTAAGAAAAAATGAATACGGCAGTATTTGTATAAGCGTAAGCATATTCATTGTATTTTTAATGATTTTATTTGTATCTGAGAGTGTCGGACTGCCGCCGCTTATGGATATGAACCGTTCAAGAATTTATTTAGCATATATGTTGACAATACTTTTTTCTATGTTACTTGATACAGTCTGCATAATTCTTTCAGCTATTGTCAGGAAATTGAAAGCAGTAAATGCAGTGTCGCTTTCAATTTCATTGCTGACAGCAGCTATAGCTATAGGGGCATTCGGTATAAGGAACGTTATATATCTTGACAGGAGTGCAAGCTATCAGACAAACGGCGCAATATATGCACTTACCAACATAAAAGAGCAAAGGCCGGAAAAAATGTGGACAATAGTTTCAGCCAACGATGAGTTAAGAATGATTGACCAAAGTGGATACCATGTAGAGACTATCAGTTTCTTAAGAAGATTAAAGGCGGCACCGGAAGGGTATAAATGGTCAATACCTACAAAATATATATATTTCTTTGTTGAAAAAATACCTCTGAATTATGGCGTAACTTACGATGGAAGCGGACAGATGATATCAAGAAAAGGGGCTAAAGAAATGCTTCCGACTGAATCGGGCATAACGCCGTATACAGGAAAGAACAGATGGATTATAATGTCAAAACTGTATTTCTGGGCAGAAAAATACAGACAAAAATTCCCGGAGGACATGTCTGTTTACTATGAGGATGATGAATTTATATGTTATCAGCTTGTGCAGGATATAAATAATTTGCATAATTTAATGATTGATTATGAATATAACAGGTAGAATGGAGGATTAAAATGAACAGAATGTTGACAAAAAGAATATTTTTCACCATAAGCAGTATAATGCTTCTTGTTTTATTCATATTCCAGCTTTCAGGAATGATGAGAAAAAGATTTAACAGCTATGACATTAACAGTTATGCAGATAATCAGGGGGTTAAACTGACAAAAAATGACGTATTTGTTCCTGCTTTATCAGAAAATGAAGTATTAACATCAGAAAAAGATTATATTGTATATATAGGTGATATCAGCGATGAAGCGGTAGGAAATACTGTATACAACTGGTGCGGCTATACTAAAAAAAATGTGGTTGCCTATAAAAATATAAATGATTACAGAATATATTCAAAGCATTTTCCGAGTGCGGTTTTAATCGATTCTGAGTATATAGATACAACGCGTGATATTTCAAACATTTCGACATTATCAGATTATGGTATTGACATTGTATTTTGCACACTGCCGGAGTATGAGGATATCAAGCAAAGCGAATGGCTTCAGGAGATACTTGGAATCGGTGAACTCGTGAGTCCTTCTGCAAATATAACAGGTTTTGAGATATATAATGGTTTTTTGTCAGGAGGAGCAGTAGCATATAACCCAAAGACAGATGAAGAAAAGAAATTTGCCGATTATGATACACAGATTCCGTGGTATATAACATCATCGGGCACAAAAACTTATATGTCTGCGATTGTTGATACAACAGAATACGGCGATATAAAAAAGGAAAATGTGCCGTCAATTATATGGAGAAAAAGCTGTGACAATTCATATATATTTTGCATAAGCGGTGATTATATGACGGATATTTCGGGAATAGGACTTTTAAGTGCTGTTGAATCACAGATGAGTGACATAAATATATATCCTGTAGTAAATGCCGAGATGGCTGTTATATCTGATTTTCCGGCATTTGCATTTGAAAATGAAGCAGAAATTTATGAAGCATATGCAAGAGATACCTCATCACTTTTTAGAAATGTAATATGGCCGGATATTTCCAATTTATCAGATAATACCGGATATAAACTGTCAATGCTGTTTACGCCTCAGTTTAATTACGGTGATGAAATACAGCCATCTGTAAGAGAAGCCGAATATTTTTTCAGATTATTTAATGAAAAGAAATTTGAAGCGGGACTTTCAACGACACGTAATGACAGCACGGATATCGGGACAAAATTAAAAAAAGACAAAGAATTTTATAAGGGTGCGCTGGGCAGTTATAAATTTTTAAGTATATTATGCAAAAAAAGTGAGCTTGATAATACATTAAATGAAATTAAAAATTCTGATACAGACATACAGACAGTAGTATTAGATAATAATGATTATGATTCAAGAAAACTTTTCGCATATGCCACTGATAATATACTGACAATAAATTCTGTACTTGACGGAGCGAAATTCAGCTATATGAATGATTTTAAGAAACGCTGCTTACGCACGGCGCTTCTTTACACAACGATAGAGGTTGATATGTCGGATATAGTCAGTGTTGATGATAATGATATCCTGTGGAATAAAAAATCAAAGGAAATTTCAAAGGCTATGGGGACATATTCTGAGGGCGGCAAATACATAAATAAATGCAGTGTTACGGAAACTGATTTGCAGATAAGAAAATTCCTGTCTTTAAATTACAGCTGGAAACACGAGGATAATACTGTTACAATAAATATAGATGGAAACCGGACTGATTCAGCGTTTATGGCAGTGTTTCATAATAAGGAAATCACAAATGCTGACGGAGCTGATGTGACTATGATTGAAGAGGACAGATATCTTATTAAATCAGATAAAGACAGAATAGTACTCAAACTGTCTGATAAGAAATAACAAAGTTGCGCAGAAATGGGGTTAAAATGAAAATATGTATTATTGCTGAGGGGTGTTACCCCTACGTAGTAGGCGGTGTATCAGGCTGGATAAATAATTTAATAAATTCTTTTCCGGAACATGAGTTTATTATGCTTTCCGTAATATCAAACAGAGAGATAAGCGGTAAATTTAAGTATGAGCTCCCGTCAAATCTTACAGAAGTTTATGAAGTATATCTTAATGATAATGATTATGTAAAGAAAGTAAAAAAGAACCATACGCAGAAGATCCCTTCAAAATATGTCGAAGCGTTGGAATCTCTTCTTTTTGGAGAAAATCCTGACTGGGAAAGTTTAACACAGCTTTTTCAAAAAAGAATTATATCTTTAGATGATTTGCTTATGGGACCTGACTTTTTGAATGCTGTCATCAAATGCTATGAAAAAAAGCATGGAGAGATTGTATTTACTGATTTTTTATGGACTATGCGTTCAATGTATCTTCCGTTATTTTTAGCTATGCAGTCATATCTGCCGGAGGCAGATTTATATCACTGCGTAGCTACAGGATATTCAGGAATACTTGGTAGTATGGCTAAGCTTTGTTACCCGCAAAGTAAATTGTTAATCTCAGAACACGGAATATATACGAGAGAACGTGAGGAGGAGATTATTAAATCTGACTGGATACACGGAATATATAAAAATATATGGATTGAACAGTTTAAGAAAATGTCAAAATTTGCATATAATACGGCAGATAAGGTGACATCACTGTATGAGCATGCAAGACAGCTTCAGATTGAGCTGGGCTGTCCTAAGGAAAAAACTATTGTCACTCCTAACGGAATAGACGGTTCAATATATGAAAATATTGTAAGAAAAGATCCTGATGACAAATTTTTTAATATCGGAGCTATACTTCGTGTCACACCTATAAAAGATGTAAAAACACTTATCATGGCGTTCGGATACGCCAAAAACAGCAATCCGGATTTGAAGCTTTGGATAATGGGGCCTGCAGATGAGGATGAGTCATATGCAAAGGAATGTTTTGACCTTGTAAAGGACATGGATATTAAAGATATAGAATTTACCGGAAGAATCAATGTAAAGGAATATATCGGCAAAATGGATATAACGATACTTACAAGTATAAGTGAGGGACAACCGCTCACAATTCTTGAAAGCTATGCCGCACATGTGCCTGTAATTGCTACGGATGTTGGAAACTGCCGCGGACTTATTTACGGAGAAAATGACGGAATAGGTTCTGCCGGAATTCTTACCCATATAATGAATGTTGAAGAAATTACACGTGCAATCTTAAGATTTGCATCAGACAGTAAAATGAGAGAAGAATATGGTAACAACGGCTACAAGCGTTTTAAAGCAAAATATACAATAGAACATATGAAAAATACATATGACAACATATACAAAGAATTATTAAAATAAGAGGGAAAATTAATTATGGCAGGAATTGGTATAAAAATGGGACGCTTTTTTAAAAAGCGGCGTTTAATTTCAAGCCACGTGGCTGGTTCTGCATACAGCGTACTTATAACGCTTGCACCTATGCTTTTGGTTATTTTAACAATATTTTTGATGCAGTTTCTGCTCGGTTATACAGATGCAGCGTATAACGACAGACAGCTTTATCAGGTGACAATGTTATATATATTTATATTTTCTTTAATATTGTCATCACCGCTTAATGCCGTTCTGTCACGTTTTGTGTCAGATGTCATTTTTGAAGAAAAATTTGGTGACATAATGGCTGCATTCTATACAGGATTTATAATTATTATGTGTCTCGTTTCACTTACTGCAGTTCCGTTTTGTATGTATGAATATTTTGTGGGCGGCGTAAACATAATATATGTAATCACATCTCTGATATGCTTCTGCGGTCTTACTTTAGTCTTTTACACGATGATTTATATGTCAATATGTAAGAAATACTCAAAAATTGCATTTTTTTATCTTATAGGAATGTTTTCATCTGTTATTTTATCACTTATTTTGGTGAAAGCTTTTCATGCACCTATTACTTATTCAATGCTTTTATCAATGGCTGTCGGCTTTATAATCACCGCAGCACTCGGACATGCACAGATATGCCGGTATTTCAAGGATAATAGCAGGGATTACAAAAAAGTGTTAAGATATATATGTAAGAACTATAAGCTTGTTATCGCAAATTTTCTGTACATAATGGGCATGTTTGTACATAATTTTGTTTTTTGGAATTCGCAATTAAGAAATATTACGGTAAATACATTTATAAGCGCTGAGACATATGATTTTGCATCAAGCATTGCCATGTTTACAAATATCTCATGCAGCGTTATATTTACCGTTCTTATTGAACTGCATTTTAATGAAAGATACAAGCAGTATATAGAAGCTATAAATGGTGGACGGCTTATTGACATTAAAAAGACAAAATCGAGAATGTTTCGTACACTTTCAGACCAGCTTATGAGTATAGTAAGAATCCAATTTATTATATCAACAGTTGTTTTTATAGTATGCCTTGTATTTTTACAAAAGGCAGGCTATGCGGGCACAATAATGCAGCTATACCCAGGACTTGCCGCGGGATTTTTTATATTATATATAATGTACTCTTCATTCTTATTCCTTTATTATTACAACGATGTGAACGGTGCTATGTATACAAGTATGATATTTTTTACAGTTACACTCATCATCAGTATATTTGTAATGAAGCTGGACACTATATGGTACGGTATGGGATTAGTTGCCGGTGCCTTTGCCGGCTGGACCTTTGCATTTTTCAGACTGTCATGGATTGAGAAAAATATAGATATTCACACATTTTGTGTAGGTACAATCATTAAAAAAGTCAAAGGAAAAAGACCTGATTCTCTTGTATATAAAAGGAGGCAGTTATGACACCAATAATAATTAAACTGATTATAGGCGCAGTTGCTGTTTTACTCGTAATTGCTTCCCTTATTTCATATTTTAAGAAAAAAATGGATGAGAAAACCACAATAGGGTGGTGCGCTTTTGGAATTCTGATTACAATTGCAGCTCTGATACCCGGTGTAATAGAAAATAATACGTTTGCTGATAATAAATTTGCGGCAGCATTGACAGTGATTATCGGAGTAATTATATTATACATTTTCAAGCTGTCAGAACACTCGTCAATTCTAAACAGAAAAAATCAGGAACTTGCAATGCAGGTATCTTTGCTTAATCAGGAAAATGAAAGAATACTTAAAGAACTTGCAGCACTTACAGGTAAACATAAATCAGAATTGTAGAAATGATTGATAATTATGAAAAAGAAAATACTGTTTGTTATAAATACGCTCGGAAGAGCTGGTGCGGAAACTGCCTTAATTGCACTTTTAAAAGAATTGCCTCAGGAAAAATTTGATATTTATATTTATGTGCTTATGGGGCAGGGTGAGCTCATAAGTGATTTGCCGCCATATGTAAAAGTAATAAATAAAAAATACTGCTATAAATCCGTACTTTCATGTGATGGAAAACGCAGGCTTTTTGTAACTGTATTAAAACATTGCTTTGCACATTTTTCCATATTAAAAAATGCAGGCTATCTTATATCAAATCTGGCTGCAATGATTAAAAATAAGCAATTAAAGCATTTTGATAAGCTTATGTGGAAAATAGTTTCGGATGGGGCATTAAGAATCAAGGATGAATTTGATCTTGCGATAGCTTATCTTGAAGGCGGTTCAACCTACTATGTAGACGACCACGTGACTGCCAAAAAGAAAGCTGCATTCATTCATATAGATTATGAAAAAGCGGGATATACGCGAAAGCTTGATAAAGACTGTTATCTTAAATTCGACCGGATTTTTACCGTATCTGATGAAGTAAAACAGCATTTTTTAAACATTTATGGCGAATGTGATAAGAATACAAAAGTATTTCACAATCTCTTAGATACAGACCGAATTTTGAAATTATCAAAACAGGCTATGGATAAAGACGGACAGGCACTGTTTAACCGGTCAAAAAACTGCTTAAAAATCGTTACAGTAGGAAGACTCACATACCAAAAAGGCTATGACGTAGCAATACAGGCTCTAAAAGTTCTTGTTGATAAAGGATTAGATATCTGCTGGTTTGTTATAGGAGAAGGACCGGAACATAAAGCTTTAAGCACGCAGATAAAAGCACTGGGTCTTGAAAAACGATTTTTTCTTGTAGGAGCAAAGTCAAATCCCTACCCTTACTATAAAGCCGCAGATTTATACGTACATGCTACTCGTTTTGAGGGAAAAAGTATTGCAATACAGGAGGCTCAGATACTTGGGTGCTGTATAATCGCATCGGACTGCAGCGGCAACAGGGAGCAGATAGAAAATAGTATTGATGGTATTTTATGTCCTTTCTCAAAAGAAGGAATAAGTTCAGCAATCATGAAGCTTACAGACAAGCCTTTAAATTTAAAAAAATATGGGCATAATGCAGCCCAAAGAACTATCAATCATACTGATGAATTAAATTATATTTATGAATTACTTTAAACATATGGGTGGATTACAATATGCAGAAAGATTTGTTAATAATAATACCGGCTTATAATGAAGAACGAAATATAATAAGTGTGTTGGATGAACTTGAAAAGCCGCAGATAGCTGAAATCGCAGATGTACTTGTAATGAACGATGCCTCATCAGACAATACAAACTGGATGGTAAAGGCAAGAAATCATGCCGTTGTAACACATGTATTTAACCTCGGATACGGAAGTGCCTTGCAGCTTGGTTACAAATATGCGATAAGATATAATTATAAATATGTTATACAGATGGATGCAGACGGTCAGCACGACGTATGCAACATAACAAACATATATAACAAGCTAAAAAAAAGCGAAAACGGTGTATATCCTGACATTGTGCTCGGCTCACGCTTTATCGGCAAAAAATCGGATTACAAGGTTTCTTTGTTTAAGAAATTTGCCATATGGATTTTTAAAAAAATCATATATATAAGCACAGGCCAGATAATAATGGATCCTACAACGGGATTGCAGGGGCTTAGCAGAAGAGCTGTGCTTTATTACTCAAAATACGGAAATTTCGATTCCAAATATCCTGACGCGAACATGATTATGAACATGCTTTTAGCCGGCTGCTATATTGTTGAAATTCCGGCAGTAATGCACAACAGGGAATATGGAAAAAGTATGCATTCGGGGCTTAAACCAATATGGTATATGTTTCATATGATGCTTAGCATTACAGGAGTTATAATGCGTCATAAAGTATTAAAAAATGTTTCTGATATAGGTGAATTTGACAATGCTATGGCAAAAAAACAATAAAATAAAAAATTCTTCTATTTTCTGTGACAATACCTTTCATAATCCGTCAAGAGGCTGGTACAGTATTTTTCCGTTTATTATTCCGCAAAAAATTGATTTTACTGAGCTTGGGTATTGTCTTTTGGAAAATGAAAGTCTGTGTCTTTTAAGAATAGATATATCAAAATATAAATCATCAGCTCTTGACGATGAGGCATTAATGAATTTAACGCAAATACTTGATTTTTTTTCAGACCGCGGCAAAGAGCTTATTATAAGAGTCGTGTATGATTCCTGTGGAAACGGTCTCCTTAATGAGCCTTCCGATATAAATTTAATAAAATTACATATCAGACAAATAGGCGGGATTCTGACAAACTACAGCAGTCATATACTGACTCTGCAGGGAATATTTGTCGGCAGCTGGGGAGAGATGCATAATTCAAGATATTTAAGCGATGATGATGTCGCAGAGTTATTATCATGTATTTATTATGCAACTGACGGTAAGATAAGACTTGCGTTAAGAAAACCGGAATATATAAGAAATACTTATAAAAAGCTTATATCAGATATGAATAAAGATGCCGATTCAATAATTATGCTGACAGGGCTTTTTGACGATGCAATAACAGCATCAGAAAACGATTATGGTACTTATATTATTACACACCGGGAAGAAGAGTTAAATTATATAAGTACAGTAAGTAAAACTGCTCTTTGCGGAGGGGAAGCAGTAAATGAAAACCCGTTAAATGACGCCGATAAAGCTGTTATTTACCTTGAAAAGCTTAAAGTTACGTATCTTAACAGGCAATATGATAAATCTGTCCTCGATAAATGGAAAAACAGCCTTATAATAAAAAACGCAGTAACGTATAATGCCTATGATTATATAGGAGAACATCTTGGCTATTGCCTTAATATAAAAAACGCAGAATTTGCCGACAAACAAAAAAGCCTGATAAAAGTAACCATAACTAACGAAGGCTTCGCTCCTTTATATGACGGTGTATACGTAATTGCAGAGATATCTGACAATGATTCTTTAAATATATCTGCAGAATGTGACAGCAGTAGTTTGAAATCGGGTATACCAGAATCAGCCGCAGCATACCTTGATCTTAATAAAATAAACTTAAAAAGCGGCCAATATAAAATCGATTATTCAATTATAAGAATCCGTGACAATAAAAAAATAATACCGCATAGAACAACCGTCACTTACCTAAAATTTTTGAAACGTTAAGATTTCCTATAAAATACCCTTTTTGCGTAAATTCATTTGTGTTTGCAAGATATATCGTATCGTCACAACCGCTGTCCGTAATTTCAAGATAAAAATCATACTCTCCGGGCAAAAGATTCCCGATATCAATGCTGCACGTTATATCAGCCGAACCGCCGGCCGGTAATGATACCTTTTCATCCTGATAATTAAAAGCCTTAACAATACAGCTTATGACAGAATTGCCATCACTGTCATAAGCTTTTATTTTTGCATCAAATTTCCTGTAGGCAGGCGCAAACCCCTTATTCTCTATGGTAATATTTAAATCTGCATTTTTGGCAAACGTCTCATAATTAATGAAAGAATCTTTAAGAACATATCTGTATCCCAAGTGTGACAGCATATAATCATAAACGCTTACTCCGTTAAAAATGTCATCGCCATTATAAATTTCTGCTTTCCATTTATTTAACACATTCTCATCATACATTTTATTTAAATATGTTATATGCATCTTACTAAAATCATCTGTCGCATTTGAACCATCATTGTACGGGTTATCTATAATGACCTCCCCGCCGTTTGGAAAATGACTGCACAAATCATTTTGAAATTCAAGCTCCTGATTTCTTGAACCTTTTTTAAAATAGTTATTATCATCAAAAGCAATATCATCCTGACCATATGTATTAAGATCGGTAGCGGAACCAAGGATTGCGTCGTTAAAAAGTCCCGTCCTTTTATTTTTCTTTATAATCTCTATAATATCCGCACTTTCATATATTGTACGCAAGTGCGCAGGAGTCCTTACGGAAAGGAAAATATCTTGGCTTATCAGATTATCAAGACAAGCAAAAAGCTCTTTAAAGCTTTTATCATCCATATAACTTCCGCCGTTCATCTCTGCATAATTTCCGACAAAAATCCCCTGCATGACAAAAATATCAGATGCATAAGAATTTACAATCTTTGAAATCTGCATCATATGTTCTTTTATCACAGATATATCATCAGGCTCACTATCTGCAGCCTTTCCGTCCCAATCATACAAAAACCTTAAAATAATATCATAATCTGCCTCACTCCATGAATTTATGACATGATTTATCTGATTTAAGGCCTTATCAGTAAGACTTTTGTCTTTATAATAATTTAAATTAAACTGCAAAAGTACAAGTCGCTCATCGATGCTTTCAGCAATGCCTTTTTTTGTTCTTTCATCATGTACATAGCCTTCTTCATCATTTACATAATACGCATAAATATTATAAAATCCACGATAAGGATTATTTACAACATTCGTTGATTCTGCATAGCTTTGAGCACTCCAGTCTACATTTCTATAACAGTCATATACTTTTTTTGCAGCAATAAGTGCAGACGATAATACTAAAAAAACTGCACACACAGCCACTATACGAAACTTTTTCATACCAAGAATCCCCCTCTCCAACATGCAAACGATTTTGTATATATTGAAATATTATAGCATTTGGCACGCTTCAATGCTATAATATTTTAATCAGATATAAGTTTAATTCTTAAAATTACAGAAACGGAGTAAAAATTTGGGAAATAAAAGCCGGACACAATACTCAGCATATAATACAACTATTGCAATGATTTCTCGCATTTTTGCGATTTTGATGGGATATGTTGTCAGAGTTATATTTACACATACGTTATCTGAAAGCTATGTAGGCATAAACGGATTGTTTACAGACATATTAAATGTACTGTCGTTATCGGAAATGGGCATTGAAACCGCGATAGCATTTGCATTATACAAGCCGATAGCAGAAGACGATATAGAAAGCCAGAAATCTATCATGAATTTGTATAAATGGTTTTACAGAGGTGTTGCGGCCTTTGTAGCCATAGCAGGCCTTTTAGTAATTCCTTTTATGGATGTCCTTATAAAAAATAAGCCTGATATAGATAATCTTACCTACATTTATCTGCTTTTTTTGTTCAACACCGTTATATCATACCTGTTCGCCTACAAAAGAACACTTATAGAAGCACATCAGCTCATGTATATAAGCACACTTGCAAGAACACTTTCATGGATAATACAGGATATCGTGCAAATTATAGTTTTACTGAGCACAAAGAATTTTATATTATTTTTGTATGTTTATATACTATGTACATTTCTGTCAAATTTATATATCTCTAAAAAAGCTGATAAAATGTACCCTTATATAAAAGATAAAAATATATTGCCGCTGAATAAAAACACACGAAAAACTATAACTAAAAATATACGTGCAATGATGATGCACAAAATAGGCGACGTTATGGTAAATAATACCGATAATCTGCTGCTTTCAAGCATAGTAGGCATACGAAGCGTAGGCTGTTATTCAAATTACGTGCTTATAATAGGCTCCATACAGCAGATATTAAATGAAGCTTTTGCAGGAATAACGGCAAGCGTCGGTAATCTTGGCGCAACGACTGATTCCTCGCGAGTCAAAAAAATATTTGAAGCTTCCTTTTTCCTTAATAACTGGATGTATGGACTTTCTGCAATATGCCTTTTTGAGCTTATAAATCCTTTTGTTGAGTTAAGCTTCGGTTCCCAATTTGTATTCCCTTTGGAAATTACCACTGTATTATGCATTAATTTCTTTATAAAGGGAATGCTGCAAAGCTGCCTTGTTTTTAGAAATTCATTAGGACTTTTCTGGTATGACAGATATAAATCCATAGCGGAAGCCGCAATAAACCTTGTGGTTTCGATTACACTCGCATTTAAATTCGGGGCAATAGGGGTTTTTATAGGAACACTTGTAAGTGCAGTAACAACTTCAATGTGGGTAGAGCCTTTCGTACTCTATAAGCATCACTTTAAGGAAACACCGCTAAGTTACTATAAAAAGCTTATTTTATACTGCACCGAAACCGTATTTATATGGGTGGCAACTCATTATATAAGTGATACTTTTATAACAGAAGCAGCGATACACAATATATTTGCGCTTATTGCGGTTAAATTTGTTTTTTGTTTTATATTTTCAAATATGTTGTATTTTATAATAAATTTTAGATCAAAAGAATTTAAATTTCTTGAAGACAAATTAAAAAGGCTGTTAAAAGAGAGGGGAATATAGCCAATGAACAGTAAATTAACTCAAAACCAGGATTTGCTTTTACATATTTTAAAAATCTCATTATATAAATATCCTAAAAATATTAACCCGCAGGACGCAAAAAATATAGGCCTGTTTTACAAAAATCTGCTTAAAGACAGCTCCGTCTATAAAAAATTGATAAATGCAGACTGGAATCAGCTAATATCATCAGCCGATAAGCACGGTGTTCTGTCTGTAATGTATGAGGTACTCTCACAGGTTAACAGCATTTGTGATTATAATAAAATTACTGATAACTCTGCCCTTTATATAAAAAGTGTTTCTCAAAAAATTGTAGCTCAAAATTACAGGCTCCTGCATATGAGCGGCTATATTATAAATATTTTAAATGAAAATGATATACCTGCCATTCTTTTAAAAGGGTGGCATATGGCAAATTATTATCCTATAGCTGAGTCACGGAAATCAGGCGATATTGACATACTGATACCCGACACGGACAAGTTTACGCAGACGATTGACATTCTGCTGCAAAACGGTTTTTATGTTAAATCAGAGCAGGCAGCCGACTACCACGTAGAACTTGCAGGTGAAAAAGGTATTATTGTTGAAATTCATTCCAAACTTACAGGAGATTTTTCTGACACAAAAATTAACAGAAGTCTCGATATAATAAAGAATGAATTTAAATTTAATTATTTAAAGAAACAAATATTGGGATATACAATCAATTATGCAGGTTACGCTTACAACGCCTTTTATCTTCTTATTCACATGCTTCATCATTTTCTGCAGTCCGGGTTTGGATTAAGACTTCTATGCGACTGGGTTGTTTTCTGGAACAATGAAATATCACATGAAGATAAGCAAAAATATATGCACCTTGTAAAAATGTGCAAAATTACAGGCTTTTGTGAAGCTGTCACAGGTATCTGTATAAAATTTCTGGGGCTTGATTACAGGAAAGTAGCATTTATGTTTGAAGACCATGCAGCACAGCAGGATATGAGCGTGTCAGAATATATGCATACCAAAAAATATAACAACATCTGCACCGAATTTATTTTAGAAATACTTGAATCTGAAGAATTTGGCAAATCATCAGATGAAAGGCTTGTCGCATTAAGAAACTCAAAACCGTCGGCTTATATAAAAGAATTTCATCATCAGATGAAATTAAACCACCCGAAATCATCTAAATGCCCGTTGCTTTGGCCTTTCCTATGGATTGTCACACTATATGTGTTTATGAAAAATAACCGCAATATAAGAAAGACCTCTACGAAAAAAGTTCTTAAAAGCGCGGCTATTCGCGGAAAAATCGTCAATAAGATGAATTTATTTAAAAGATGATTATTTTAAATACCAATTTTACGCTGTATTCTGTTGACATAAAACAACTTGCAAGAGTATAATGCTTCTTATAAAAAAGCTTTTGTAAATTAATAAAAGAGGAGGTCATAATATGAGCAATTATGAAAAACCGGTTGCCAGTATTGTAGAGGAAAAGACAGAGGGCGTATTCATGGCAAGCGGCACAAAGCCTGTATGCCGTTTCGGTAGAACTGATGCCGGAGCCGGCGTTGACACATGTCAGTCATGTTCAAAATCAGGCGGAACAGTACCTGACTTAAAGAATACTTTTAAGTCAGATTATACAGGCTGTGTAGATAACATGCCTGAAAAGCAGGTTTTATAATTAAATGACAGAAGTAAATAACAGCATAGATTTTATTCCTATGCTTGATGAATTTAATATAAAGCTAAAGCCAAAGGGATACAGTATGTATCCCTTATTTGTTCCAGGCAGGGACGAGGCGATTATTGCAAAAGCTGATATATCAAAGCTGAAAAGAGGGGACGTCGTACTTTACAGGCGCATAGACAGCTCCAATATACTGGTGCTTCACAGAATATTCAAAATTAAAAAAGGACTTTTTTACATGGTCGGAGATAACCAGTCAGCCATAGAAGGCCCTATTTTTCCAGAACAGATAAAAGGTATTTTAATAGGTATTATCCGAAACAATAAAGAATTTAGCGTAAACAATCCCACATACAAAATATTATCGGGATTATGGCTTATTTTACGTCCTGTAAGAAAACCAATAAGCGTAACTGCGGCATTTTTTAAAAGAAAACTGTTACGCGGCAAAAACAAAAGTTAGGAAAAAGCGTCGTAAACAACGCTTGCAAGATTTGCTTCGCAAACTTGTTATTAAAATGCGTCAAAGACACATCTTCTTATAAAGGAACAAATTTACATGCAAAAATACAATAATAAACACAGACTCAGACTTTCCTTTACTACAACAATTTTATTTTTTGTAATTACTGCCTTATTTTTAGTTTTTAAACAATTTAACAATGATGGCTCTGCTTCTCTAAAAAAACCGTCAGGTGTTCTTGAGGTTCATTTTATAGATGTAGGACAGGCCGACGCAACACTCATAAAATGCGATGATAAAGCCATGCTTATAGATGCCGGAGAAAATGACAGCGGTACAAAGATACAGTCTTACCTTAAAAGTCAAAATGTCGATAAACTTGATTACATAATAGGCACTCACCCTGACAGTGACCACATCGGCGGCCTTGACGTAATAATATACAAATTCGGCTGTGATAAAATTTTAATGCCGGATACAAAAAAGAACAATAAAACATATAGAGATGTTGAGGACTCACTAAAAAGCAGAAATTTAGCAAAAACAGTGCCTGAAGTTGGCCAGCGCTATGCGCTTGGAGAAGCCTCATTTACTATAGTAGGGCCAAATGCTTCATATGATTCCTCAAATGATAATTCTATATCGATTCTTCTTGAATATGGAAATTCAAAATTTCTGTTTACGGGGGACGCACAGCAGGAAGCAGAAGAGGATATAGTAAACAATGGTATAAACATTGATTGTGACGTCTATAAGGTCGGACACCACGGCAGTAAGACATCATCAACTGAAGAGCTTCTTAATGCAGCAAGCCCCGCTTATGCTGTTATAAGCTGCGGAGAGAATAATGATTACGGTCATCCTCATGCGTCCGTATTAAACAGCTTAAGGCAGAGAGGAATCAAGGTATTCAGGACAGATGAGCAGGGTACTATAGTTGCTACGACTGACGGCACAAGCATAAAATGGAACTGCTCACCTTCTGAAAGCTGGAAAGTTGGAAATTAATTCCCTAATTGACACAAATTGCCTTTATATTGTAATATATTTCTTATAAAAGCCTGTTTGGAGGAGCGCAAATGAAAGACTTTTTATTATCAAAAATTTATATATTTTCGTTTTATCTTGAAATGTTCATATCATTAATTCTTACCTTTGTCATCATACTGCTGGCAGGAAGACTTACTGTAGATGTAATGAGTATTACATTTACATCAGACCAGAACGAAATATTTACATATTTTTTGGAAAATGCCATGAATCTGGCAATCGGAGTCGAGCTTATAAAAATGCTTTGTAAGCACACTCCCGGAACGGTTGTGGAAGTTTTAATGTTTGCAATTGCAAGACAGATTGTGGTTGACCATTCATCAATATGGGTAAACCTTGTAGGTGTTATCTGCATTGCAATTCTTTTTGCTACAAGAAAATATCTTTTCATTCCTCACGATGATGTTACAAGAGTTACTCTCAGGGGAAGCCAGAGCGTAAAAATGGCAAATGCGCTCGCTAAAGTGCATATACCGGTTACAGATGGAAAAACTCTGCGCGATGTCATAGATAAGCATCTGTCCGATAATAATATAGACAAAAATATAGGTACATGCGTTGATTTTGACAATTTTGCATTATGTATTGCAAGTATGCATGACGAAATAATAACCAGAGTCGATATTTTAAAGACTAATTAGTGGCACTGTCAAAAAGTGTCACTTTTTTATGTGATAGGATAACAAAAATGGAGATTAGTGTAAAAAATCATGTCGATACGGAATGGAGATTAATATGAAAAAAGATGAACAACGCCTGACAAAACAGTTTGACTTTATAAAAGAAATTGATAAAGAAAAATTTATCAAAAGACAAACCTATATTTCTGACGGAAAAACTAAGGAAAATGATGCAGAGCATGCATGGCATATGGCTATAATGACTATTTTGCTCAGCGAATATGCAAACGAAGATATAGACATATTAAAAACAATAAGCATGCTGCTTATTCACGACATCGTAGAAATAGACGCAGGTGACACTTACGCCTATGATGAGGAAGCAAAGCTTAGCCAGAAGGAGCGGGAGCTTGCCGCCGCAGACAGACTTTTCGGACTCCTGCCGGATGATCAACGCGACAAATTCAGAAGCCTTTGGGATGAATTTGAAGCCGCAAATACACCTGAAGCCAGATTTGCAAGAACAATGGATAATATCCAGCCTACCATGTTAAATTCCGTTTCAGACGGGAAAGCATGGTCGGAAAAAGGTGTGCGCTTAAGTCAGATACTAAAAAGAAACGCACCAACGCCAAATGGTTCTGAAACACTGTGGGATTATTCTTATAACAATTTTATAAAGCCTAATGTTGAAAATAAAAAAATTATAGATGATACACAGGATAGACCATTTTAAAAATACAATAAATCTGCTAAGAAAAGGAGATTAAAGTGTCAAACGATAAAAAGAAATATGAAATAGATATGTGCAGCGGTTCAATATTAAAAAAAATGCTTCTTTTTTCAATTCCGCTGATGTTTTCAAGTATTTTACAGCTTTTATTTAACGCAGCAGACATCATAGTAGTAGGCCGGTTTGCAGGCGACAATTCCCTGGCTGCGGTAGGTTCAACATCTTCGCTTATAAATCTTTTAGTAAATTTATTTATAGGTCTTTCGGTAGGTGCCAACGTTTTAGTTGCAAGATATTATGGTGCAAAACACGAAAAAGATTTAAGCACAACTGTTCATACAGCCATGACATTAAGCATTATGAGCGGAATAATCCTTACAATAATTGGTGTTATTGGTGCACCATTAATCCTTACATGGATGCAGACACCTGAGGCTGTATTAAAGCTTGCAGTGTTATATTTAAGAATCTATTTTATAGGCATGCCTGCAATGATGATATATAATTTCGGAGCAGCGATACTAAGAGCTGTCGGCGATACAAAAAGGCCTCTGTATTTTCTTATGATTGCCGGGATTATAAACGTTGTCCTAAACCTTGTATTCGTAATTATATTTAAAATGGACGTTGCGGGTGTTGCAACCGCCACAACCATTTCACAGTGCGTATCGGCATTTCTTGTATTAAAATGCCTTATGAAAGATAAGGGCGGTATAAAGGTAGAGTTAAGGCAATTAAAGATAAGTCGAGATAAATTTATAAAAATTCTTCAAATCGGACTTCCTGCCGGCTTTCAGGGTATTTTATTTTCTTTATCCAACGTATTTATACAGTCATCTGTCAATTCATTCGGAGAAACTGTTGTTGCCGGAAATTCAGCGGCCTCAAATATAGAAGGCTTTGTTTACGTTTCAATGAATTCATTGCATCAGGCAGCAATATCTTTTACCAGCCAGAATGTAGGTGCAGCCAAATATGAAAGAGTAAATAAAATATTACTTACGGCTCTTGGGTGCGTTCTTATCATAGGCGCAGCTTTAGGTAACTTAGCCTTTGTGTTCGGCCGTCCGCTCCTTTCGCTTTACTCAAACAGTCCACAAGTAATAGAAGCTGGAATGGTGCGTCTTTCAATAATATGTACAACATACGCCGCATGCGGAATTATGGACGTAATGGTAGGTTCCTTAAGAGGGCTCGGATATTCTGTAATTCCTATGATTGTCTCACTTATAGGCGCGTGTGCATTAAGATTAATATGGCTTGCGACTGTTTTCCAGCTACCACAGTTCCATACAATAGAAATGGTTTATTTAACATATCCTATATCTTGGATAATTACATTTTTAGCACATGTAATATGTTTTATAATTATAAGAAGAAAACTTTCCATAAAATGGAATGCAGGAATGTAAAGCATAAAATAATCCGTATAATCACAGGTTAAGGTGCACCCTAATCTTAAACATAAAAAACTCTCAATTACTAATCCGGTTAATCTATTCAGCCGGCAATAAGTAAATGAGAGTCTTTTTATGTTGAAACTGCTTAGGTTGTCAAATCACTCAAAGTATGCTTATAAAAATCAAAACATCAGATATCCAAGATAAACCGCATAGCTTACAAGCATAACTATACCCCAGGGACGTCTTAGGCTCTTTGTTCGCGCCACTGAAATCCATAAAAGAAATCCTGCAGCTATAGCAATTATAGCATCAATTATAAATGCCGGCTCATAAATAACAGGTGTTATAATAGATGCTGTTCCAATTACAAAAAGGATATTAAATATATTGCTTCCCACAATATTTCCTATTGCAATATCAGCATTTCCTTTTCTAGCCGCCGTAACTGACGTTACCAGCTCAGGAAGTGATGTTCCCAGAGCCACAATAGTAAGGCCTATAAATCTTTCACTGAGACCTGCAAATTTTGCAATGGCAGTAGCACTGTCAACGGTAATGTCGCTTCCCCATACTACAATTATTCCGCCAAGCACAGTAAGCACGATAAGCTTTAATACACTTCTTTCATCTGTACTCTTTTCCTGTTTGCCTTTTCGCGCAAGAATAAAAAGATAACTAAGATATGCCAAAAATATAACCCACAAAATTATACCCTCAAATAATGTAACTGATTCTCCGGTCATTCCCATAAAAAGCAAAATGACAGTAACTATTATCATAAAAGGTATTTCAATGATAAGCGTTGATTTCTGTATTGCAACGGTAGTTATAACAGCCGTAATTCCAAGAATAATAAGTATATTCAAAATGTTGCTTCCGACTACATTTCCTATACTTATTCCGCCATTTCCTTTAAGTGCCGCATTAATACTTACAGCGGCCTCCGGTGCACTTGTTCCCATCGCAACAATGGTAAGTCCGACTACCAGCTGCGGAATACCCATTTTTTCTGCAAGTCCCGATGTCCCATCAACAAACCAGTCAGCTCCCTTTACAAGCATAAAGAAACCCACTGCCAAAAGTAAAATTTCCAAAAATATCATAATTGTCCTCCAGCTTTATACATTTATATAATCATTATATAACCGAGTCTTCCTTTTCCCCGTCCTGATTATGTATATAACTTACGTTAAACGTAATACTTGAATTCTGCCTGCAATAATCTGATTTCGGAATATATAAAACATGTGCAAAAATATGCTGCAAAATGATGTTGTCTGCTATATATGCAGCATGAGCAAATTTAACTTTCTCGATTCCCTTAAACAGGCCTTTGACGGCCATATAGCTTAAATTATTTGAAAAAACCGTACTGACAGTTAACTCATGATGCGATATGGCATCACTGTGTGTCTCCGCATTAAAGTCAGATGGAGACGCTGCGCAAAAAAACATACATATAAGTATTAATGATATATATATTGAATTATGTTTACTGTTAATCATTTTTAATTTCACGATGTCCACCATTACAACTTAAAATTAATGCTGCTTTTAATAATTTTATCAAAGCTCCCAGATGCCTGCAACATATTAATAGCATAATTAACGCCTTGTAAATTATCAGAATATTCTTAAAAATAAGTACAATTAATATATAAATATCGACTTAATATATTTGAAACAAAAAACTTTAATTTTTTTAAAAAATTATATTGACAAATCATCATTCAAATGGTAATATACAGACATAGAAAAGAGATGTCAATCTTAAAAAATAAATCAAAGGAGGAACAGTCCATTGGAAATATAATTAAAAAATAATCAATATGAGCGTGATAAGACATTTAAAAATGTTTTCATATTGAACAATTATCACAAAACTAATACATAGATTTCTAATTCGTGTAAAGAAACGAATTCAGAAAGAATACATTATTATATATAACCTGAACGCTTTTGATGAATAACTTAAAACCGGATGTAATAAATATATTCTTCGGGTGCAAGAACAAACAGAGATTATAATAAGCAAAAGCAGATGGAAAATATATATTAATCTATTTTGAATATATACATTGTGATATTATATGAAGCTGTGTATTATGAAAAAGACAGTATACAACAACTAAATAGCAATAATCTATTTAAGAAAGTATCATATAGTCTTATAAAATCATATTATCGAAGAAGCTGATAATTTCAGTGAGGTATCGAAGAAAGAGAAAAAATTGAATAATTATATATTATAAAAACGGCCATTAATCAAAGTAATTAATGACCGTTTTTAATTTAATTTCTTATTCTGAATGTTTTTGCCGCAAATCTATATACAAGCATACATGCAATAACAGAGTATAAAACACAAAATGCTGTCATTATTATAGCAAACCATAACGGGTTCGGATGTACCTGGATAAACATATAACAAAACATATATGTAATAAAATTTACCACCTGAAAGCTTCCGCTCTTAATCTCGGTATCAATATTGTATGGCTGTAAAAGATAATAAATCGTAAGAAAATGTACCGAAAAAAATATACTCATTGTTATAATCGAAACAGGAATAAGAAAATAATACTGAATATCAGTTCCGCCCGTAACCGTTAAGAGCAAAACCATTCCAAGCGATATAACAATAGCCGGCAAAATATTTATCTTTATAATTTCCCATAGTCTTATTTTAAAAAGCTTAAGTATAGAAGACGATGTCTTATAAAAAGAGTAGGTCAGCAGACTGTGATCGCAATTTGCAAACAATGCCTGCGTATAACTCATTCCCTTATTTATTATATACATGATAAAAGTAAATACAGGAAGGACCCTTATCACTGTATGGTTAACATTCGGTTTTATCGGCGTGTAAATAAAGCAGGCGCAGATTACAACCAAAAAGAAAGCCGCACAGATTAGTGTCGTAATAAGAATCGGTTTTATGAGCAGTCTCCTGTGTCTTTTCATAAAAAGCTCATTTAAATATTTAAATCCTGTCTTATCGCTTGTCTGCGTAACATCGCCGCTTATATATTTTCTTGATGATACCGCAATCGCTGATTCTTTTTTTGACAAATCAACTATATTTCTAAATTCCTGTATAAGAACCTTATAACAGACTCTGTATCCGTCAAACTTAATTATTGTAACTAACCCAGGAAGTGATACAATGACAAGCACAACCAGCAAAACAGCATACACCGATACATTAATGGTCACATTTATAAAAGGAAGCGCATATGCAGCCACAACAAAAATAATTCCGCATATTGATCTGTAACTTCGCTTTTGTGTTGAATAAGGAATTCTTCTGCATTTTTTATAAAGAATAATAAGTGTATACGCATATGTGATCTTTGCAGCTGCAACAAATAAAGGCATCGTAACATATACCGCCAAAGGCAGACCGGTAAAACTGCCAAATATTATGGCAAAAGGAAGCAACCCTATAACAAGCTTTATTATTGAAAATATAAACTGTGATACGGCGTACTTCCCTGCATCCATAGCAAGCAGATTAATGCAATGAAACGTATTATTATCTGCTGAAAACAGATACGGGTTTAAAATCACCCCTGTAAACGTCATAAGCACAAACAGATGAATAAAAAGCGCACTGTCACTTACGCTTACAGGAAATCCAATTGCAAAGGCGAACAGTACGCCAAGATATAGCGCTTTGCCTGCAAATGTCATTAAGAATCCTGACAATACGGACAAAATTCCGGCAACAGTTTTTAATGAACCTTCTTTATACAAAGAAGACGGAATATGTTTTCCGATAAAAGGCAGACGTTTTATCGCATATATTATAGAGTTTGTTCGGCTCGTATTTTTTATTATAAATGTGATGAAAAAAGTCCTAAGCATTCTCAGCCTCCTTTAATATTTCGATAATTCTTTCTTTGAAATTGGAATTATCAAGGTCTGATTTATCAACAAGCTCAAAAGTTCCATGATTAAGAATAATTATCTCATCGCATAAATCCAAAGCAAGTTCAAGAATATGTGTTGAAAAAATAACTATGCTGTCATTTTTTAAGCCACGAAGAATCTGCTTCATCTCCTCGGCAACAACAACATCCAGAGAAGTAAGCGGCTCATCAAGCAGCAGAATAGCAGGCTTTGTTATTATGTTTATAAGCATCTGCATCTTATTTTTCATTCCGTGCGAAAAATCCTTTAGCAGTCTGTCCCTGTCATACTCATCAATTCCAATTATATCAAAACATTCATCTAAATCAGGCACATTTTTTATCCTGTGTGCATTTACATCTATATAAAATTTAAGAAACTCTCTCGCAGTAAGAAATTCCGGAACAGTAGGAGTTGATATAACATAACCGATATCATCAGGCTTAAGCTCCCTCTTTGCCTCCTCTGTCGTTTCCTGTATAAAAAATTTCCCTGTATCAGGCTCCAAGTCATTGTTAACGCAATTAAAAAAAGTAGTTTTACCCGAACCGTTTCTTCCCAGAAGCCCGTATATTTTACCGGATTCAAAATTAAAGTTAACGTCACTTAAAACGAGCTTTTTGTCAAACGATTTCGACAAATTTTTAATTATAAAATTCATTATTAATTCTCCCCATATTTTTATCTTTTTGAGATATTTTATCATTATATTAATATATATTAAAGTATATTTTTTCTTTATTTGGGAATATTCTTAATGTGGATTGTATTTATTTTAATAATACAAAAAATGCTCTTGATTTTAGGGCGCCATAATGTTAACATAGTTTTGTCAGTAATTGTCACATTTTTATCAAAGTCGCTGACACTTTTTTTAAGATGTGGCGTGTATACAATGTACACAAATAAATACAATTATTATTAAAGGAGGATTTACAAATGTTTGCAAGTGAAAACTGGGACGGATTCAAAGGAAGACTTTGGAAAGAAGAAATTAACGTAAGAGATTTCATTCAGAAAAACTACAAGCCTTATGAAGGTAATGAAGACTTCCTTGCTGATCCTACAGAAGCTACTAACAAATTATGGGGCAAATTACAGGAATTGCAGAAAGAAGAAAGAGCTAAGGGCGGAGTTTTAGACATGGAAACAGAAGTAGTTTCTGGTCTTAACGCATACGGTCCTGGATATATAGATGAGTCAATGAAAGATCTTGAGCAGATTGTCGGACTTCAGACTGACAAGCCATTAAAGAGAGCTTTCATGCCATACGGTGGTATCAAAATGGCTGAGGAATCATGCAAGAACTATGGTTATGAGCCAAATGCTGAATTACACAAAATATTTACAGAATACCACAAGACACACAATCAGGGTGTATTCGATGCTTATACTCCTGAGATGAGAGCTGCTCGTCACAGCCATATCATTACAGGTCTTCCTGATACTTATGGCCGCGGACGTATCGTAGGCGATTACAGAAGAGTTGCCCTTTATGGTATTGACCGTCTTATCGAAGAAAAGCAGAAAGATTACGCTAACTGCGGATGCGGAACAATGACAGACGAAGTTATTCGTTTAAGAGAAGAAATCTCTGATCAGTGCAAGGCTTTGGCTGGTATGAAGAAGATGGCTGAAAGCTATGGTTATGATATTTCTAAGCCTGCTAAGACAGCTAAGGAAGCATGCCAGTGGTTATATTTCGGTTACCTTGCTGCCATCAAGACACAGAACGGTGCCGCAATGTCTGTAGGACGTGTTTCTACATTCCTTGATATTTACTTCCAGAGAGATCTTGAAGCTGGTCTTATCACAGAATCAGAAGCTCAGGAACTTATCGATCATATGGTTATGAAGTTCAGAATGGTTAAATTCGCAAGAATTCAGTCATACAACGAATTATTCTCAGGTGACCCTACATGGGCAACTCTTGAAGTTGGCGGTACAGGTATCGACGGTCGTTCAATGGTTACAAAGACTGACTACAGATTCCTTCATACACTTGAGAACATGGGACCTTCACCAGAACCAAACCTTACAGTACTTTATTCTTCACGTTTACCTGAAAACTTCAAGAAGTATGCTGCTAAGATTTCTGTTACAACATCTTCAATACAGTATGAAAACGATGATGTTATGAAGGCTACATGGGGCGATGATTATTCAATCTGCTGCTGCGTATCAGCTACACAGACAGGTAAGGAAATGCAGTTCTTCGGTGCAAGAGCTAACCTTGCTAAATGTTTACTTTACGCTATCAACGGCGGTGTTGATATCAAGTCAAGAAAGCAGGTAGGTCCTGCATACAAGCCAATTACATCTGAATATCTTGATTATGATGAAGTAATTGAAAAATTTGACGCTATGATGGAATGGTTAGCTGACCTTTATGTTAATATACTTAACCTTATCCATTACATGCATGATAAATATTATTATGAAGCTGCAGAGATGGCTTTAATAGATACAGATGTTAAGCGTACATTCGCTACAGGTATTGCAGGCTTCTCACACGTAGTTGACTCACTTAGTGCTATTAAGTACGCTAAGGTTAAGGTTATCCGTGATGAAACAGGCTTCAATGTTGATTATGAAGTTGAGGGTGATTTCCCAAGATACGGTAACGACGATGACAGAGCTGATGATATTGCTGTATGGCTTCTTAAGACATTCCTTGATAAGATTAAGAAGAGACATACTTACAGAAATTCAGAGCCAACAACATCTATCCTTACAATTACTTCAAACGTAGTTTACGGTAAATACACAGGTGCTATGCCTGACGGACGTAGAGCCGGTACACCTCTTGCTCCTGGTGCTAACCCATCATATGGCGCAGAGCAGAACGGCCTTTTAGCTTCACTTAACTCTCTTACAAAGCTTCCATACGAATGGGCTCTTGATGGTATTTCAAATACACAGACAATGAATCCTGACGCTTTGGGACACAATGAAGAGGAAAGAGTAAACAACCTTGTTAACATTATGGATGGCTACTTTGATCAGGGTGCTCATCACCTTAATGTAAACGTATTTGGTAAAGAATTACTTCTTGATGCTATGGAACATCCTGAAAAGCCTGAATATGCTAACTTCACAATCCGTGTTTCAGGTTACGCTGTTAAGTTTATTGACCTTACAAGAGAGCAGCAGATGGACGTTATTTCAAGAACATTCCATGATCATATGTAATTTTAATATCAGCCCTTTTAAGACTGTCTGAATATTAAAATTAATTTAAATGGCAGGTATATATCTGAGTATACAGATTTTACCTGCCATTTTTTAACAGAAATCTAATCTGTACAGAAATTTTTAAAATGCTGCACCACGCATAGAAATGAGGATTATTATGGGATTAAACTTTGAACCGGAAAATGTAAAAGGAATAATTCATTCAATAGAAAGCTTTGGCTCAGTAGACGGACCGGGCGTGAGATATATTATTTTTTTGCAGGGATGCCTTATGCGCTGCAAATACTGTCATAACCCTGATACATGGGCATTAAAAGATAAAAATTCATATGAAGAAACTCCTGAGGAAACTTTAAAAAAAGCAATGCGCTATAAAGCATATTGGAAAAAGGACGGCGGAATTACGGTAAGCGGCGGAGAAGCTCTTCTGCAAATTGATTATGTTACCGAACTGTTCAGACTGGCCAAAAAAGAAGGTATTAACACAACTCTTGATACCTCCGGCAACCCTTTTACAAGACAGGAACCTTTCTTTAGCAAATTTAATGAACTTATGAAATATACAGATCTTTTTATGCTTGATATAAAACATATTGACAATGAAAAGCATAAAAATCTTACAATGTGCAGCAATGAAAATATTCTTGATATGGCAAAATACCTTTCTGATAACGGAAAAGATATGTGGATAAGACATGTTCTTGTTCCAGGATACACCAATAACGATAACGATATGAAAAAGCTTTCTGAATTTGTAAAAAGCTTAAAAACTGTCAAACGATTTGAAATTCTTCCATATCATACTCTCGGCGTATTTAAATGGAAAGAGCTTGGCATTGATTATTCATTAGAAGACGTAAATCCGCCTACAAAAGAAGAAATAGAACATGCTTCAAAGCTTATGTCCATTGATGACTATGACGGCTATTTAAATCAGTAATTTTAAGCACTCTCCGCTAAATAAATGCGGAGAGTCTTTTTGCGCATTAAGTTAAGTTGATAAATTTCCACTAAAATGATAAAATAAGATATCAATTTTGTAGTGAATGGAGAAATATATGTCATCTTATAACGGACTTATTGATTTACATGTTCATCTTGACGGTTCGTTGTCTCCTGATACAGTTCGCTATCTTGCAGATATGCAGAATATCAGCCTGATAGAGGGCAAAGACAACAAAGATATCAGTACTTTGGAATTGGACAAAAAACTCAAAATAAATGAAAACTGCCATAATTTAAAAGAATATCTTGAAAAATTTGATTTCACATTACCGCTGTTACAATCTGAATGGTCCATTGAGCAAAGTGTATACAGACTCCTCAAGGAACAGTCATATCAGGGCCTTATTTACAGCGAAATAAGGTTTGCGCCACAGCTTCATACAAGAAATGGTCTTTCCATGAGGAAAGTTGTCTTAGCCGCGCTGAAAGGACTCGCTGCCGCAAGACAAAATCTGCCGATAGGTGCAGCACTTATTTTGTGCTGCATGCGCGGAAAAGACAACGCGGTACAAAATGAAGAAACAATTAAGCTTGCAGCTGAATTTAAAAATTCCGGCGTTGCGGCTGTTGACCTTGCTGGTGATGAATACCATTTTAAAACAGACAATTATCAAAATATATTCAGTCTGGCAAATAAGCTTAATGTTGCAATGACAATACATGCAGGGGAAGCTGATGGCCCTGAAAGTATAAGAATGGCTCTTAAATGTGGAGCCAAAAGAATCGGTCACGGCATAAGAGCTGTAGAAGATAAAGAACTTGTTAAAATACTTGCAGAAAAACAAATTCCATTAGAGCTTTGTCCTACAAGCAATCTTAATACAAAGGTTGTGAAGGATATAAAAGACTATCCTATCATGCAGTTACTTGATGCGGGGGTAAAAGTGACAATCAATACAGATAACATGACAGTGTCAGACACTACTGTTGCTAAGGAATTAAAGCTTATTCAAAATACTTTTGGTCTCAGTAACACTAAAATCGCCATATTGATAAATAATGCCAAAGAAGCAGCTTTTTTACCAAATTTAATCAAGGGGTAACGGTATAAAAGCATAATTGAAGGTAAAGATGGGAGAAATATATGTGTAATTCAAAGGTAAACGAACTATTTTGCAGAGAAAATGTCGAAAAAATAAAAGTACCTGAAGTTGTCTTAAGCGATTTATTAAGTATTCTTGAAGAAAAGCTTAAGCGCGCCGGTTTTTACTACAGACTGGCTTACAGAATCAAATCTGTTGACTCTATAATTGATAAGCTTATATTAAAAGATTACAAAAGGGCGGGCAGCGAAAATGCAGATAAAAAAATGCAGGATTTAGTAGGTATACGAATACTTCTGTATTTTGAAGACGATGTAAATATCTGCAAAAATCTACTTGATTCTTTATTTGCAGAACCCGGTGTATGGGAAACAACCGAAAACAATGAATATGAATTTAAAGCCATGAAGATAAACGGCATATTTAAGCTTCCTGGTTACTTAAGCAAAACTATTGTAAATCCCATGTTATCAGATTATATAGATGATACATTTGAAATACAGATTCGTACAAATTTTCTGGAAGGATGGCACGAAATAGAGCATGATCTGCGCTACAAAGGCGCTGCATTCGGAATCGGAAACGAAGGGCTTGCAAGAAAAATGAACAGTGTGCTCGCAACACTTGAGCTTTGTGACGACTGCCTTGTAAAGCTTCTTGAAGATTTAGGCCATCAGCACTACAAATCACATAAATGGAATGACATGATTATATGCCACTATCGTTTAAAGCTTGACAGCGAACCTATACATCCTGAGGTAGCAAAATTATTTGATGAAAACACAGAGCTTGCAAAGCAATTCTTTAAATTTGACAGAGCAAAAGCCATTCGTACCTTATGGGATGACACGACAGATAAAGGTGAGGCACTTACCATCACCAATATTATCAAAATAGTCAACCAATTAGGACCAAACGATGAAAAGCTTAAAAATGTCCTTGGTGAAATAGAAAAAAGCAGGACAAATGAAGATATTTCAAACAAACGAAAACGTTTTGAGCCATTTAAAAAATTCGGTATCTACAAAGTATTTAAAGCAAAAACATTTCTTGATACAAATACTTTATCCAAAGAGGATGCATTTAAAAAAGCTTCTCTTTACATATATTCATGGGTGCGTTCAAGATATAATGATGCTTTCGGTGACATTTCGGAAAATATAGAAAGCTACAGCTCAGCTATGCCGGGATATTCCGTAGATGTAATTTACAACGAAAAAGACTTATATTTTGAGGAAAAAACAACACACATTGACTCAAAAATTGCCAGCAGAATATGGATATCCCACGCAGTATTAAAGCAGCAGGGAGAGCATATTTTGTTTACGGTAACAAACGAATACTCTGAGCCGGCAGACCGTTACCGTGACAATGAAAACGTATTATTTTCCCGCCCGAACTTTTACGGAGAAATAGCGGATAATATAGGGATATGTGATGTCACAAGACTTAAAGAAAATGTTAAATATGTAAATAAAGATAATTACGACCAGTTTATCTCACTTATAAACGCACCACAACGTCAATTTCCTGTTGTGGTATTTATGGGCCGCGATGAACGCTGGACAGACAAATTCGACATAAATTATTTTGCATATCTTGTAGGCTATTACGCACATATAAAAAGAATCGACGATGAAGACTGCATGAAGCAGTTTGTGACCGCTTTCGGACTCGACCTTTCCAAATATCACGATTCAATCACGGTATTTTATCCGGGAAAAGCTCCGATAACAGATTACAGATCAGATATACTCGACACAACCTTTGAGGTTATAAAGCTTGAACAAAAAAAGTACTGGAATGAAAACGGATGTCGTGCGTACAGACGCCAGCTTGTCGCACAAATAAGGGAAAATAACGTTGAAGAAAATGATTAATCAACAAAAAAGAAAATGAGGAATTTAAAATGTATTATAGTGATATATCTGCTGTATCAAAAACAGCAGAAAACAAAGCTGATATATGTAACCACCAGCTTGGAAAATTTTTTATAAGAGCTATTATGGCGGGCTTTTATATAGTAGTTGCAACAATTCTGTCAAATGTTACCGCTGCGGTATTATATCCTACATATCCGCAGTTTGCGAAAATTTTAGGCGCACTTCTTTTTTCAATAGCTATTATTTTAATCGTTTTTATAGGCGGTGAGCTGTTCACCGGAAATAATATGACTATGGCTATAGGTTTTTATAATAAAACATGCAGGGCGGCTGATGTTGCGAAAGTATGGATAGTAAGTTATATAGGCAACTTTGTCGGCGCATTTACATTGTCAGCCATTTTTGTTGCCAGCGGAGCATCAAGGCAGATTATGACCGACTATTACAACAGCTTTATCTTCACAAAGCTTTCGGCAACACCTATTGAACTTTTACTAAGAGGTATTCTTTGTAACTTTATGGTATGTCTCGCCGTCTGGACCGCAACAAGAATGAAATCAGAAAGCGGAAAACTTATAGTAATGTTTTGTGTCATTATGACATTTGTCGTATCCGGTTTTGAACACTGCGTTGCTAACATGGGAACATTTTCAATTGGTTATATGCTGCTTGGAGGTTTAGACTTAAATCTTATACTAAAGAGCATGATTTTTGTAACCGCAGGCAATATTATTGGCGGCTCTATTCTATTAGGAATGCCGCTTAAACTTATGAGCACAGAAAAATAAATACTTGCAATTTTATTATAATTGCAATAGGATTAATAATAGTTTTCGATAATACGGAGGAATACAGATAATTATGGATTATAAAAAGCTTGCAGATTTGTTATTTCCGGACATAACCAACACACCGGATTATTATGAAGAAAAATTTCCATACAGAAAACTGCCTTCTAAGGCTGAAGTCACCAGAATGGCTCCAAGCCCTACAGGCTTTATTCATCTTGGCAATTTATACAGCGCGCTTGCAGATGAGAGGATTGCACACAAAAACGGGGGCGTTTTTTACTTACGAATAGAAGACACTGACGAGAAACGTAAAGTTGACGGAGCAGTAGAAACAATAATCAATGCACTTAAGTACTTTAATATCGAGTTTGACGAGGGTGCCGGCTTTGACTCTAATGATACTCAAAACGCATACGGACCATATTTCCAGCGCCAGAGAGTTGATATATATCACACTTATGCCAAAAGCCTCGTTGAAAAAGGTTTAGCTTACCCTTGCTTTTGTGATGAAGAGCAGCTTGAAAGCGTAAGACAAAAACAGGAAGCCGATAAAGTTCTTACAGGATACTACGGTAAATACGCTGTCTGCAGAAACCTTTCATACGAGCAGATAGAAGAAAATATAAACGCAGGAAAGCAATATGTATTAAGACTGCGCTCACAAGGCAGTCCTGACAAGGAAATCACTTTTACAGACTCAATAAAGGGTGATATAAAGCTTCCAGAAAATATTCATGACATAGTATTATTAAAAAAGGACGGTATTCCTACATACCACTTTGCACATGCCATTGACGACCATCTTATGCGCACAACAATGGTTATACGCGGCGGTGAATGGCTTGCGTCTGCACCTATACACTATGAACTGTTTAACGTTCTTGGCTTCAAAATGCCAAAATATGCCCACACTGCTCATTTAATGAAATTTGATGAAGAAACCGGCGGTAAGCGTAAGCTCTCAAAAAGAAAAGATCCTGAGCTTTCTTTAGATTATTACAGAAAAGACGGATATCATCCATATTGTATGAAAGTATATCTTATGACGCTTCTTAATTCCAACTTTGAGGAATGGCATGAGAAATTCCCTGATAAGGACATAAACGAATTTCCGTTCTCAGTTGATAAAATGAACCAGTCAGGTGCATTATTTGATAAGGATAAGCTTCATAACATCTGCAAAAATGAATTATCAAAGCTTTCTGAAAATGAAGTATATGACTTCCTGTATGACTGGGCATGTGAAAACGAGCCTGAAAAGAAAGAAATATGGTTTAAAGATAAGGAAAAGATGCTTGCCATATTAAGACTTTATATGGGCGTCGGCATGAAGCGAAGAAGAAAAGACTTAGTTTTTGCAAAGCAGATATTTGAAATGATTTCATATTTCTTTGACACAGACAGTAACAGTGAATGTGATGATTTTAAGCAGAATAAGAATATTGTAAATGAAGTGCTTAAAGCATACCTTGAAAGCTATAACCATGATGACGACAACTCTGTGTGGTTTGATAAGCTTAAGGCAGTTGCCGACAAATTTGGATTTGCTTCAGACATGAAAGCATATAAAGCGGACCCATCGCAGTATAACGGAAGCGTTTCAGATATTGCTGAAATCGTAAGAATTGCAGTTACAGGTCGTGCAAACACACCTGATTTATGGTCAATAATTCACATTATGGGACAGGACCAGATGCGTGACAAGATACTGAGTAAAATTGCATAACAAACATAAAACTTTGTGCCTGCGGCGCAAGTTGCTTTAAAGTAAAAAAGGACTCTGTTATTAAACCCGTTTAGTACTCAAAACGTATATAATAATAGAGTTCTTTTTTTGATTAATACTGAATAAAAAGATATATAAAATTCACACAACAATTTTATATTAAGAAAAATAGGCACAAAAAAACGCCCTAAGGCGTCAATTTGCGAAATATAGCCACGGCCGCCTTTGTTAAGAGGGGGGATGTGGAGGCGACCGTTACTATATATCAAAAATGAGAGGTTGTCATAATTATAGTTGCGGTGGTGCAACATAAAAATGAACTGGTAATATATTACCTACGTCGTAATATATTACACTATAAAATTTATATCATTATTTTCCGCATATGTCAATACACTTTTCGACATATTATTACAGATTTTTTGTTTATTTTAAAAAAAATAAGGATAATTTTGCTCAACGATATTTTTATACTCAAAATACCGGTTTGTGTGACGGGTTGATGCCCTATACGCTTCATCTTCGTCATGTTTAACCAGTGCATTTACAATATCATTATGGTCATCTCTTGGCATCTCAAACACCTTTGAATGAAGCAGAAGAATCACAAAACGGTTGAACTGACAGGCATTACTGCTTATAACATCATACCAATATTGTTTATTGCACATTTCATATATATATTTGTGAAATGCACAATCATATTCATACATTTTTGTAATATTGCCAAGATCAGCATAATATTGAAGAATTGCTATATTTACACGCAGATTTTCCACATCTTTATCTGTAGCTATCCTGCTTGCACATCTTGCTGCCTCACCCTCAACAAGTGAGCGCATACCCAAAAACTCTTCTATAATCTCACTGTTTATCTTAGTAACATAAGTTCCGCTCTTTGGATGAATATCTATCAATTTCTTTTGATTTAATTCAAGAATTGCCTCTCTTATCGGCGTCCTGCTTACACCAAGCATCTGGCTAAGCTGGCTTTCAGCAAGTTTTTCTCCCGGTTTTAAATTCAAATATGTAATATTATAAAGAAGTGTACGAAAAGCATATTGTTTTGCCGTCTCTGCTGTTTCTCTTTGTAAAATATCTATCATAATTTAATATCTGAACCTCTTAACACAATTTAATTAAACTTTATATATAAATAATAAATTATCTTCCATATCTTTGCAATAATAAGTTTAAATTGTTTCATTTTCAATAATACACTTTAAGATAAGAAACTATTATGTTAAAATAACAGAAGTTCAAAATAACATCACAGAAATGAGTATTTTATGATTTATACAGTTACATTAAATCCATCTCTCGATTATATAATGACTGTCGAAGATTTTAGAAAAAACCAAATAAACAGAAGTCTGAGCGAATATATACTGCCAGGCGGAAAAGGTATTAATGTATCTGCCGTTTTAAATAATTTAGGCATTGAAAATATCGCTTTAGGATTTACCGCCGGATTTACCGGCAACCGAATAAAAAAATTGCTTGATGAATATGGTGTAAAACATTGTTTTACCGATATAAATAGTGGATTTTCACGAATCAACGTAAAAATATGCGATAATTTAAATACAGTTAATGAAACACAGATTAACGGAACCGGTCCGCATATTTCACACAGCGATTTAGAACGTCTTTTTAACAGCTTAGACTGCCTTTTACCTGACGATATTCTTGTTTTGTCAGGAAATGTACCGAAATCTTTACCTGACACAATATATATGTCAATCATGGAAAAACTGACAGAACATAAAACTAAAATTATAGTAGATGCACAAAACAGCGCCCTGTTAAACACACTTAAGTTTAAACCATTTCTTATAAAACCTAATAATTACGAACTGGGGGAACTTTTTAATGACACGGTTAACAATTTTTATACAGCACAAAAATACGCAGTAAAGCTTAAAGAAATGGGAGCAGTAAACATACTTGTTTCTATGGGCAGTAACGGTGCACTCCTTTTAGCCGAAAATGACAAGGTATATAAGGCAAAAGCTCCGTCAGGCTCCGTTATCAACACAATAGGTGCAGGTGACTCAATGATTGCAGGATTTATTTATGGTTACCTTAACACATACTCTTTTAAGGAAGCTTTAAAATATGGCATATGCGCCGGAAGTGCAAGTGCATTTTCAAAAACACTCGCAACAAAACAACAGATTATAGATTTATATACTCAATATGAAATTATTTCAGAATAGGCGGTAAAATAGTGGAAATTGATAATAACAACATTTACAAAGTTACGATAGACAGGCCCATGGGAAGCTCTCACCCAGATTATCCTGCTTTAATATATCCTGTTAATTACGGATACATAAGTGGAATAATTGCACCGGATGGTGAAGAACAGGACGCATATATATTAGGTGTTGATGTACCGGTTCATGAATTTACCGGCAGACGCATTGCGATAGTCCACAGACGTGACGATTTAGAAACTAAGTGGATTATCGTTCCTGAAAATATTGTTTTTAACAAACAACAGATTGAAGAAATGATTTATTTTCAGGAGCAGTATTATGACAGCTACGTAGAAATGCTCAATGACGAAATGTGGGATGCCTTTGATGAACACGAAAACTATCTTGGTTACCAGATAAAACGAAGCATGGCAAAGGATTTACCTGAAGGGGTATATCATATTGTTGTAATGGTATATACAAAAACAAGAGATGGTAAAATACTTGTCACCCAGAGAGCAAGAAATAAGACCTATCCGTTAAAATGGGAAATAACCGGCGGCTCTATAGTAACAGGAGAAACTCCTGTTGAGGGTGCTGCAAGGGAACTTTCCGAGGAAACCGGAATCTTACAGACTTTGGAAAATTTCAGGGAAATTTATGTGCATGTTGATAAAATAAGACATTGTATATACCATTGCTATCTTACATGTATACCCAAAGAGGTACCTGTTAAACTTCAGATGGGTGAAACTATGGATTACCGCTTTCTTGATTTTACTGAATTTAACAAACTTGTCCTCTCAGACCGTTTCGTTCTGTCAGAGCAGTCAAGATATATTTTGCATAAAGAATTGATGGAGGAAGTTTTAAATGAAAATAACTGATAAAGATTTACAGCTTTATGCTATAACAGACACAAGATGGCTTAAGACAAGCACAATGGAGCAACAGGTTGAACAGGCCCTGAAGGGCGGTATAACATTTCTGCAGCTGAGATATAAAGATGCAACACACCAGGAACGTGTTGAAATGGCGTTAAAAATCAAGCCTATTGCAAAAAAATATAACGTTCCGTTCGTTATTGATGATGATGTATTGGCAGCTGTTGAGGCTGGCGTTGACGGTGTACATATAGGCCAAAAGGATACCTCTTATGAGGAGGCAAGAAAGTTATTAGGTCCCGATAAAATCATAGGAATGACCACAAAAACAGTTGAACAGGCGCTTCACGCCCAGACTCTCGGCGCAGACTATATCGGTACCGGCGCAATTTTTAACACACAGACCAAAGTAGAAACAATACATATGACAAAGGAAACACTTCTTGATATAGCCGAGCATGTAAATATTCCTATGGTAGCCATAGGCGGAATAAATTATGACAACATGGATTACCTTAAAAACACTGGTGTATCAGGCATAGCTGTTATTTCCGCTATATTTGCAAGCAGTGATATTACACAGGCCGCAAAAAAACTGCGTGAAAAAACAGCTTCTCTTTTTAATTATGAAGCGCGCAATATAATATTTGACCTTGACGGAACTTTATTTGATTCAATGCCTTACTGGAGCAGAGTAGCCAGGGAATTTGCCATAAGCAAAGGTGCCTCCATTCCGGATGATTTTGACCGTGTGACATACACAATGGATTTAAATGAATGCGGAAAATATCTTCAGGAAGACTTAGGAATAAATGAAGACACTGAATCCATGAAAAAAGAAGTCCTGCAAATAATGGACAATCATTACAAATATGACATCCCTATGAAAAAGGCAATGCACAGACTTGTTATAAGAGAACATCATAACAACAGTAAGATTTGTTTATTTACCAATTCAGACAAAGAGTGCGCAAAAAATGCCTTAAAAAGAGTGGGATTGTATGACTGTTTTGATATGATTACGACATCATACGATATAGGAATTTCTAAAAAAGACCCTGAAAGCTATAAAAAAATCTGCAAGATAATGGGATTTGATGTAAATAATACTTATGTATACGAAGATGTTCTTCATTCAGTCCAATCCGCAAAGGACGCCGGATGTAAAGTTATTGCGGTATATGATGAAGATTCCTCTAAATACTGGGACCAGATAAAAGCTATTGCAGACGATGTAATTTACAAGATTTAACAGGAAGGAAACATTTATGAATAAAAAAGTTGTTGTAGGCATGTCCGGAGGCGTGGATTCTTCCGTTGCAGCATATCTGCTAAAAAATGCGGGCTATGACGTTATAGGCGTGACTATGCAGATATGGCAAAATGATGATATATCCTTTAACCGCAACCAGGACACCTGCTGTGGTTTATCTGCTGTTGACGATGCAAGAAGAGTTGCCGCACAGCTTGATATACCATTTTATGTAATGAACTTCAGACAGATATTTAAAGAAAACGTTATTAATTACTTTATCAATGAATATAAATGCGGACGCACTCCTAACCCTTGTATAGCCTGCAACAGATTTGTAAAGTGGGAAGCACTTCTTAAAAGAAGCCTTGAAATAGGTGCAGACTGCATTGCAACAGGCCACTATGCAAGAATTGTTAAATTAAATAACGGCCGCCTTGCAATAAGAAATTCCGTAACCTCAAAAAAAGACCAGACTTATGCTCTTTACAATTTGACGCAGGAACAGTTACAACACACACTTATGCCTGTCGGTGACTACACCAAGGAAGAAATCAGGCAGATTGCAGCGGATATCGGTATAAGGGTGGCAAACAAGCCTGACAGCATGGAAATCTGCTTTGTTGCTGACAACGACTATGCCGGATTTATACAACACGAAACCGGATATGTATGTAAACCCGGAAATTTCATAGATATGAATGGCCGCATAATAGGACAGCATAAAGGAATAATACATTATACAATCGGACAAAGAAAAGGGCTCGGACTATCCGTAGGACATCCTGTCTTTGTCGCAGCCATAAAGCCTGAAACTAACGAGGTTGTAATAGGAGAGGACAAAGATATCTTTAAGGATCACCTTTACGCCAATAAGCTTAATTTTATGGGTATTGAAGCCATTGATAAACCGATTCGTGCAAGGGCAAAAATACGTTACAGCCACGAAGGAGCCGACTGTACAATAAAAATGGCAGAAAATGATATTATTGAATGTAAATTTGACACGCCTCAAAGAGCCATAACGCCAGGACAGGCACTTGTTGTATATAAAGATGATTATGTTTTGATGGGCGGCACAATAATCTGATTTTTCACACAGCTATTTGTTTATGAGCGAAAGCAAATAGCATTTGCGTCGCCTCTTCGCGACAAGTCGCTCAGAAATGAGGTTAAAATGCGTTTTGCTCATATTTCTGATTTACATCTCGGAAAAAGAATGGGAGAATATTCATTGATTAAGGACCAGCAGTATATATTGTCCCAAATTATTGATATAATTAAAAACACCCGCGTTGACGCAATTATAATATCAGGCGATGTCTATGATAAGACAGTACCCTCAGCGGAAGCAGTGACATTGTGTGATGATTTTTTTACCAAACTATCAACACTTAAAATACATGTCTTTGTAATAAGCGGAAATCATGACAGCGCCGAGAGGCTGTCTTTCGGAAGCAGAATAATGGAAAATATGAACATTCATATAGCGCCTGTTTTTGACGGAAAATTAAAAAAAGTTGTTTTAAAAGATGAATACGGCGCAGTAAACGTATATTTAATGCCATTTATCAAACCCTCATCAGTCAGACGTTTCTTTCCTGATACAGAAATCACTAATTATACTGACGCAGTCAGGGCAGTTATTGACAATACAGAAATTAATACAAATGAAAGAAATATAATTGCAGCACACCAGTTTGTGACAGGTGCGAAAAGATGTGAATCTGAAGAAATTACTGTAGGAGGGCTTGATAATGTCGACTCATCTGTGTTTGACAAATTTGACTATACTGCATTGGGACACATACACACACCGCAGACTGCAGGAAAAGATACAATAAGATACTGCGGAACACCTCTGAAATATTCATTTTCAGAGGCGTCGGACAAAAAGAGCGTCACGATATTAGATATTTTCGACAAAACTGATATCACAATAAATGAAATTCCTTTAACACCTCTGTTTGACGTACGAAAAATAAAGGGAAGCTATGAAACTGTGACTGCAAGAAGCAATTATATCAATACAAATACTAATGATTACGTATATATCACTTTAACTGACGAGCAGGATATTCCCGGAGTCCTGGCAAAGCTTAGAACAATTTATCCAAATATAGTTAAAATGGATTACGATAATAAGCGAACAAAGACCAACCGGCACATAGGCGCAGTAAGTGAAATAAAAAAGAAATCTCCTCTTGAGCTTTTTGAGGAATTCTACGAGCTTCAAAATAATGTTCCAATGGATGATGAACAAAAAAAGATTGTCACGGAGCTTATTGAAGAAATATGGAGGTAATATGCGACCGCTTGAACTTGTAATGTCCGCTTTTGGACCATATGTAAATGAAACTAAACTTAACATGGACTCTTTAGGTACAAGCGGACTGTATCTTATAACAGGCGATACCGGTGCCGGTAAAACCATGATTTTTGATGCCATAACATATGCGCTTTTTGGTGAGGCAAGCGGAAATCTTAGAATGAGTGAATCTTTAAGAAGTAAATATGCTTCGCCTGATACTGATACCTATGTATCCTTAAAATTTGTGCTTCACAATAAGGAATACAAAATAATAAGAACCCCCGAATACTTAAGACCCTCCAAAAGAGGAAAAGACAGATTTGTCACAAAGCAGGCATCAGCCGAACTTACACTTCCCGATGGTAATGTATTAAGCGGTGTAACTAACGTTACTCGCACAGTAGAAAAGCTTATGGGAATAAATAAAGCACAGTTTACACAGATTGCAATGATTGCCCAGGGCGACTTCTTAAGCCTTTTAAATGCAAAGACAAAAGAAAGAGTTCAGATATTCAGGGAAATATTTAATACCGGTGCTTATACTGCACTTCAGGATGCTTTAAAAAAAATGGCTCAAAATCTGTATCACAATATTGAAACCTTAAAAAAAGAAATTGTACAGCAGATAAATATGGTAAATTGCGGAAACGAAAGCCCCTATTTAAATGAGCTTTCTTATATTAAGGAAAATGCCATGACCTTATCCGCAGATACAGTAATAGAATTTATTGAAAAGCTCTGCCTCAATGACAATGACGAGCTATATGTTTTAAATACTAAAATAGCTGATACTGACAACATTATTGCAAAACTTGACAAATCGATAGGAATCTACTCACAGACAGAAAAAATAAACAGTGAGCTTATAAATTTAAAAAGTGATATCTTAATATATGCAGATAAACAAAAACACTGTAAAGAGCTTTATGAAAAAGAACTCTTAAATTCAAAGCTAAGGGAAGCTCTTGCAACACAAATAAGCACAAAAACAGATGATTTATATAAATATGACCAGTATGATAAATTAATCATTGAATCAAAAAAGCTTGAAAATGCAATTAATGAATTACAAAAAAATATTGAAGAACAAAAGAAAAACGAAACAAATTTAAAAATTAGTCACAATGAATATTTACATGAGGCTGAGCTTATAAAAAATTGTGCTATAGAAGCTGAAAAGGTAAGCTTTAATATTAAGAACCTGCACGATTTAAGCTTAAAAGCCGACAACCTTTTAATAAATATAAAATCACACACGCAGCTTATGGATGATCTTGCAGAATATGACCGCCAGTATATCTTAGCCTCAAGAGAGTACGATAATCAGGTGCAGCTTTGCAGCTCCATGGAAAAAGCTTATTACGACGGACAGGCAGGAATTTTGTCATCAAAGCTTATAACTGATATGCCATGTCCCGTATGCGGCTCTACACACCACCCGGATCCTGCTATGATGCCTGACTCAATGCCTTTAGAAAACGATATTAAAAAACAAAAACAGATTCTTGAGCAAAAGGCAAAAAAACGTTCTGAATTAAGCTCAGCTGCAGGTATAACAAGAGGCAGAGCCGAGACTAATTATTTTAAGCTCATTGAGGAAAATAAAGATTTCATTTCAAAATATTTATCATTAAATGAAAATCTTATAGATAAAACCGATATTTATACAGCTGATAACAAATTTAATACACAAACTGACATTAAAGACATGGAAGCTGCAATAAATATAATTAGACCTAAAATTGAATTTTACAAATCACAAGTTGAAAAAATTTTAAAACAACTTAGAAGTAAACTCTATACTTTGGAAAAAAATAAAGAGCGCTATACAAATCTTTCAGCTATGGCAGCAAAATGCGACAGCGAAATCAAAAAACTTTCCGAAAGCAGCTTAATATTAGAAAAACAGGTTCTGCTTAAAAAAACAAACCTTAATAATATTAAACTTAACGCCAAAGATTTAAAAAAAGACTTAACCTGCAGCAGTAAAGCCGAAGCGGCCGCAGCCATTGAAACAATAAAACATAAAAAGGCCGCGCTTGACCACAGCTTTAACACTGCAAAAAAAGCATTTGACGACGCAAACGTCAAATATCTGACAACAGCTCAAAGAATAAAGGACTTGTCAGAACAGCTTGAAGCATTAAAAAATGATACTCAAAATTATACATCAGATGAAACGGACTTAGAAAGCTTAAAACAGTTAAGATCTGATAATGTTTTAGTAAAGAACGAACTTTTTAATCAAAAGGATGAATTAAACTTAAGACTTTCAACAAACAAAAGAGCAGCTTTGCATATAAAAGATACCTCTTTAAAAATGGGGGAGGATGAAAAAAAATGGCAGTGTGCAAAGGCTCTATCCGATACTGCAAACGCAACGTTAACAGGAAAGGATAAAATAATGCTTGAAACATATGTATTAACCGCATTTTTTGACGTAATCCTCAGCAGAGCAAATATAAAGCTTATGGCAATGACAAACGGACAATATGAGCTTAAAAGATGTGATGACACATCCGGCTATAAAAAACAAAGCGGCCTGGACCTTGAAGTAATAGACCACTATAATGCATCACACCGCAGTGTAAGCACTCTGTCCGGCGGTGAGTCCTTTATGGCATCTTTATCGCTTGCACTTGGTCTTGCCGACGAAATACAATCTGAAAGCGGCGGAATACGAATAGATACCATGTTTGTAGATGAAGGCTTTGGAACTTTGGACGATGAAGCTCTGGAACAGGCACTTAAAGTTTTGTTAAATCTTTCAGCTTCTGATAAATTAGTGGGAATTATATCTCATGTTGCTTCCTTTAAAGAAAAAATTGACAAACAGATAGTAGTGACTAAAAATAGAAATGGCGGCAGTGAAGCATTTATTATATCGTAACCAAAACTATATATTCTTAAATAAGTATTAATTTTTTACATTTTTGTCTATTTAAATTGACTAAAAAAAGTAATAGTGATAACATTTATTAATGCTTTAGGGAGGCGTATACATGTCAAAAATAAATTATTATGCACTGGGAATCATGGCAGCCGTAGTTTCATTTCTTGGATTTATAGTAGAAAATGTCTGGCTTGCCATTACAGAAGGATACATTAATAATCGTAATATGCATGCACCATTTCTTATAGGTTACGGTATGCTTATTCTTGCAATCTATCTTGTACTCGGAACACCCGACAAAGTGATTTTATTTAGAAAATATGAAAAAAAGACCACTAAAGTTAAAAGTTATCTTTTATATTTTGCCCTTGCATTTGTGGTTGTATGTGTTGCCGAAATAGTTCTCGGTACTATAGTAGAAAAGGTATGCCATATTAATTACTGGAATTATTCATGGCTTCCATTACATATCACAAAATATACTTCCGTACCGACCAGCTTTTTGTTTGCGTCACTCATAACCTTTTTTATGGGTGTGATTTTTCAGCCTTTAATGACACTTATATTAAAAATCAATCCCAAGGTCATGAAGGTGTTAAGTATCGTGTTAGTGGTTGTTATGTTAGTTGATTATTTATACAGTTTCTACTGGATGATAAAGAAAAAAGATTTTCTTTTAAAATGGAAATTTGTTTTCAGAAAATAATAGCTTACACATGATTTACAAATTTATTCAGGATGCGGTATTTACTGTATCCTGAATTTTTAAATGGAGATTAAAATGATAATAAGAAACGCCGAAGCAAAAGATATTGAAAGCATCAATATCCTTCTTAAACAAGTACTTGATGTACACCACGAAAAAAGACCAGATTTGTTTTATCCTGATGCAAAAAAATATACAGACAGACAGCTCACAGATATAATAAATGATGACAACACCCCCGTGTTTGTTGCAGTAAATGATGATGGCCTGCTTGTCGGATATGCATTCTGCGTATTTATCAGACATTTAAATAACAATATACTTACTGATATAAAAACACTGTACATAGATGACTTGTGTGTAGATAAAGAATACAAAGGAAATCATATAGGAACCAGCCTATATAATTATGTACTTGACTTTGCCAAGAAAAGCGGCTGTTACAATGTAACGCTAAATGTATGGGCATGCAATGAAACTGCAATAAAATTTTATGAAAAATGCGGTTTAAAACAACAAAAAATAGGAATGGAAACTATTCTTTAAATTATGAGATTAAACGAGCTTTTAAAATTCAATAAAATAGTAATACAATGTCATGATAATCCGGACGCCGATGCAATATCAAGCGGCTTTGGATTATATCTGTATTTTAAAAAACATGACAAAGACGTATCCTTAATATACGGTGGAGCCAATATCATACGCAAAAGTAATCTTGTTCTTATGATTAAAACACTTGAAATACCAATTACTCACGTAACTCATATTGATGCTCCAGATATATTGATAACTGTTGACTGCCAGTATGGAGAAGGGAATGTCACTCATTTTGATGCGAAAGAAATTGCCATTATTGATCACCACCAAATTATAGGCAGTCTTCCTTATTACTCACAGCTTAACAATAATCTCGGTTCATGTGCCACGCTTATCTGGCACATGCTTAAAAAAGAGAAGTTTGATATTAACAGCAATAGAAATCTTGCAACAGCTCTTTATTATGGCCTTTATTCAGATACTAACGGATTTGCCGAAATATCAAACCCGCTTGATATGCAATTAAGAGACGAAGCATTTTTTGATCGGGCAGTCATAACCAAACTTAAAAATTCTAATATATCACTTGAGGAGCTGCAGATTGCAGGTGCCGCTCTTTTACAGACTGACTACATGGAGCAGCAAAGATGTGCAATCATAAATGCCGGTCAATGTGACCCCAATATTCTTGGAATTATAAGTGATTTAATCCTGGAAGTTGATTCAATAGACACATGCCTTGTATTTAATATATTGCCTGTCGGAATAAAAATTTCTGTAAGAAGCTGTGTAACTGAAACCAATGCAAACGAACTTATAGCATACATATGTGAAGGAATCGGATCCGGAGGAGGACATGAGACAAAAGCCGGAGGAACTGTGCAAATGGAGCTTTTTCTCCCTGTATATCTTGAATACTGTAAAAATAAAAACATTATGCCTCTCACCGAGCTTACTCACGACGGAAAAAGCCAGATACCTACCATGTCTGCCATAAAATCATTCTTTAAAAACAGGCTTATACAATATTTTGATGAAAAAAATAATATAATTTCTCATCATACATAATCAAAAAATGCTGAGGTATTATTACCCCAGCATTTTTTATATTTTCTATTAAATTTTCTAATATTTAACCTTTACCATTCCAACAGCGTGTACATAATTTACAAGGTGAAATACCTATAGACTTTATCATATCGTCAAGTCTGTGGAAGCGAAGAGAAGTAAAGTTAAGTTCTTTTCTGATTTCCTCAACCATTTCTTTATAATTTTCACTGTCAGGATTTGCATAATCCTCAAGCATCTCCTCAGCCTTATCACCCTCACGCTTAAGAATTATTCTTCTTGTAATATAATCAAGATCTGAAGACGAACGTGAAAAATTAAGATATTTACATCCATAAAGCAGCGGCGGACAGGCCGGACGTATATGAACCTCCTTGGCTCCGCTTCTATATAAAAATTCTGTTGTCTCCCTAAGCTGAGTTCCTCTTACTATTGAATCATCAATCATAAGCAGACGCTTATCCTGAATAAGTTCATGTACCGGAATAAGCTTCATTCTTGCAATAAGATTTCTCTGCGCCTGACTTGATGGCATAAATGAACGAGGCCACGTAGGAGTATATTTAATAAACGGTCTTGCAAATGGAACACCTGCCTCATTTGCATATCCGATTGCATGTGCAATACCTGAATCAGGAACGCCTGCAACACTGTCGGGACGTATATCATCTCTTTGTGCAAGCAGTTTTCCGCACTCATAACGCATTGTTTCCACGTTTACGCCCTCATAGCATGAGGTAGGATATCCGTAATAAACCCACAGAAATGAGCATATTTTCATCTCCTCACCAGCAGGACTTACCGTCTCCACACCCTCAGGTGTCATAAACACAATCTCTGCAGGTCCCAATTCCTTGTAATCAGTGTAGCCTAAATTAAGATAAGCAAAGCTTTCAAACGAAGCACAGTAACCATTGTCATTTTTACCGATAATTACAGGAGTTCTACCCAAACGATCCCTTGAAGCGTAAATACCTTTAGGTGTAAGAATAATTACGGTAAGAGAACCATCTATTTTTTCCTGTACATATTTTAAACCTTCCACTATTGAAGCTTTCTGATTTATGATAGCAGCTGTTATTTCTGTAGGATTTATAGTGCCTCCGCTCATTTCAAGGAAATGAGTATGTCCAGAATCGAAACATTCCTTTACAAGCTCATCGGCATTATTAATTTTACCAACCGTTGTTATAGCAAAACTTCCAAGATGGGAATTTACTAAAAGCGGCTGTGGCTCATAGTCTGAAATGCATCCGATACCAAGATTACCTGATAATTCTTCAACATCATGTTCAAATTTTGTACGGAAAGGTGTATTTTGAATATTATGAATTGCACGATTAAAACCATTCTCTCCATATACAGCCATACCAGCACGCCTGGTTCCTAAATGAGAGTGGTAATCAGTACCGAAAAATAAGTCCAAAACACAAGATTCCTTTGATGCAACAGCGAAAAATCCGCCCATTTTATGCCTCCTATCTGCTTTACTTCTATTTAATTAATGTAAGCGAAAACTCTTTTTATAATAATACAATGGCAAAAAAACGTCAATCCTCATCTTTAGGGAGATTCTGCATATATTCGTGCATAGATTCTGCAACAATTTTGCTGTGTGCCACAGCTTCAACCACTGTTCTTGCACCGTTTACAACATCACCGGATGCAAATATTCCCGGCCGCGATGTGTGACCTGTCTCATCAGCCTCAAGCAGCCCCCTGTTATTTGATTTAAGTCCCTGAGTACTGTTTACGAGTCTGTTCTGAGGACCCTGACTTATTGAAATAATTACGCTGTCTGACGGATATAATGTATCTGAACCCTCAACCTCAGTAAAGGATCCATCCTCATTTTCAATTACATCCCTGAAAATTACACCATTATCCTTTATTTCAACAGGCTTTTTATTATATTCAAACAGTACGCCCTCAAGCTGTGCATAGCTGTATTCATAATGGCTTGCAGCAACCTCCTTAGTAATTGAAAAGCATGTAAGATACCTGACACCCTTTCTTATAGCTGTTCTTGCAACATCCATAGCCGCATTTCCTGCGCCTATTACGATAACACGCTGTCCTAACCTGTAGCTGTCTGGGTTATTTAGATAATTAATTCCAAAATGAACATTGCCGAGTGTTTCGCCCTTAATATGCAAAGCGTTAGGCTTCCATACGCCTGTACCAACAAAAATCGCCTTATATCCGTCTCTGAACAAATCTTCTATACTTATTGCCCCTCCTATAAGAGTATTTGGTCTTATCTTAATACCCTTAAGCTCGAGGTGACGGTACTCAATATCATCGAGCACACTTTTCGGTAATCTGAATTCAGGAATTCCATATCGCAGGACACCGCCTATCTTATCCTTGCCCTCAAAAATAGTTACCTGATAACCATATCTTGCAAGTATAATTGCAATTGTAATTCCCGCAGGGCCTGAACCTATAATTGCAACCCTCATTCCGTTAGACGGATGAGGCCCGTTAGTCATCTGATTTGCATATGTTGTTGAAATATAATTTTCTATGGTTGAAAAATGAACCGGTGCGCCTTTCTTTCCAAGTACGCAATGTCCCTCACACTGTTTTTCATGATTACATACAAGACTGCACACTGTCGTAAGAGGGTTGTTTTCAAAAAGCATCTTACCGGCTTCATCAAGCTTATTATCCTTTAAAAGGCGTATAGCCATCGGAATATTAGTATTTATCGGGCAACCTTTCTGACACTGCGGTACCTTACACTGCAAACATCGGTTAGCCTCATCCATTACATGTAACGCCATAAATAATCCTCCCATATTAATGCTGCTTATTTACGTGTTTATCACGTCTACAAGCTTTAGTATACATTTATTATAGTGCAAAAACAGTCAAAATACAACGAATAATAATTTGTTCTTGACGCAAAAAAATCTGTCTGATATTATATTCTTTAAATAAGAACATGTTCGTAGCAGCGAGACTTTTATTGTGGTGAAAGCCGCAGTACAAGTCTTTTTTTCATTGACAGTCAGGGAGGGTTTATGAATACGAATTTCAAAAAAGACGAAATAAAAAAATATGTTATCATTGGCACAATACTCATACTTATATACTGGACAATAAATAATATCTCAACAATTTCAGGATATTTCGGATATATTACCAACTTAATTATGCCTTTTATTATAGGCGGTGTTATAGCGTTTATTTTTAATGTTCCGATGAGACAAATAGAAAAACATCTGTTTACAAAAGAAAAATATCAGACAAAAAAGATGTTTAAAATCCGAAGACTTTGTTCTTATATCATTACGCTGTTTCTCATTATATTTATAATTGCAATGGCAATGCTTGTAATTATTCCGCAGATTGTTGAAACTATTAAAGATATAATAAGTGTTGTTCCCGGTGCTGTTCAAAATTTTGCAAACTGGCTGACCTCTACGTTTAATGCTTTTCCTGAACTTGAAGAAAGTATTAATAAAATAAACTGGAACTCAGCACTTAATTCTTTAATCAGCTTTGTCACAGACAGCTCTAAAGGCATTATAAGCGGAGGTATAGGAGCAGTAAGCGGATTTATATCAGGAATCACTTCATTTTTTATAGGCTTTGTCTTTTCAGTATATCTTCTTTTCCAAAAAGAAAAGCTTGGAAGACAGCTTAGAAAAGTTCTGTATGCCTGTCTTCCAAAAAATAAAGTGGAAAAAATATTTGAGATACAAAAAATTTCTGACAATACATTTGCAAATTTCTTGTCAGGACAGTGTCTTGAGGCAGTTATACTAGGTACACTCTTTGTGATTGCAATGACTATATTCAGAATGCCTTATGCGCTTCTTATCGGAGTTGCCATCGCAATTACAGCTCTTATTCCAATTGTCGGCGCCTTTATAGGCTGTATAGTCGGAGTTATACTTATAGGCATCAACAGTCCTATCCAGGCTGTTGCCTTTATAGTACTGTTCCTGGTTCTCCAGCAGTTAGAGGGTAACCTTATATATCCGCATGTCGTAGGAAGTTCAATTGGACTTCCGGGAATATGGGTGTTAGTTGCCGTCTCTGTCGGAGGCAATCTTTTCGGCATCGCCGGAATACTTATTTTCATTCCTTTAAGCTCAGTATTATATGCACTCTTTAAAGTCTATATAAATAACAGACTTAAAAAAAGAGAGATTGATATTGACTTTTTATAAAAATTTAAATTGAGGTGAAAAAATGCAGATTTTATTAGAAATAGTTCTATTGTTAGTAGGCTTTGTCCTCCTTATTAAGGGTGCGGACTGGTTTGTCGACGGAAGTGCCGCACTTGCCCAAAAATTTAAGGTTCCGGGCGTTATTATCGGTCTTACCATAGTCGCTATGGGAACAAGCGCGCCTGAGCTTGCAGTAAGTACTTCGGCTGCGCTTTCAGGCTCAAATGAAATTGCAGTAAGTAATGTATTAGGCTCTAATATTTTCAATCTTTTAATGGTCCTCGGCGTATGTGCAATGCTTGCACCGCTTCCTGTGGAGTCAAATATTATGAAAAGAGATTATCCTTATTCCATAATTTTTACTATTATTCTTGCTTTATTTGCATCAAGCGCTCTGTTATTCGGAAATACAGCCATTCCATCAGATTTTACTGCTGAGGTGGGAAATTTAAGCAGAGTAAAAGGATTAGTCCTTCTTGCTTTATTCATTTTATATATGGCAATTACTATATCATATGCATTAAAAAACAGAACTGAGGGCGATCCTATAGAATCTATGCCTATGTGGAAGTGCATTATAGCTATTTTAATCGGAATTGCAGCAATAGTAGCAGGCGGCCAGCTTGTCGTTAACAACGCAAAATCTATCGCACTGTTCTGCGGTATGTCCGAGACACTTGTCGGTCTTACTATAGTAGCCATAGGAACATCTCTTCCTGAGCTTGTAACATCAGTAGTAGCGGCGAAAAAAGGCGAAAATGGTATGGCCATAGGAAACGTAATCGGCTCCAACATTTTTAATCTGTTATTTATACTCGGCATATCTTCATCAATACATCCTATCGGTGTAAGCATGGAATCGGTAATTGATGTATTAATACTTATAGCAGTAAATATTATGTGCTTTGTGTTTGCTAAAACGAAAAAGCAGATAAACAGATACGAAGGCGCTGTGATGGTACTTGTCTACTGCGCATATACAGCATTTGCAATTATCCGCTAAAAAGGCGTTGCATACTTATGATTTAAGAGGAGTTTATGGCTAAACAGACATTTAAAGAATACTTGAACAACAATATAGTAATAACTGACGGTGCTTTTGGAACATACTACGCATCTTTATTCGATGAAAAATCTCTTCCGGAACATGCAAATATCAATGATCCCAACAAGGTTTTTTCAATACATGAGCGCTATATTAATGCCGGATCAAAGCTTATACGGACAAACACTTATGCATCAAACACAATATGCCTTAGTACAGATTTGGATGGCGTTAGAAAAAATATCCGATCAGCAGTCGAAATTGCAAAAAATGCCGCATCCCTGTCAAATAAAAATATTTTTGTAGCAGCCGATATAGGACCTATACCTCATGACCAATCGTATACTACTTTTGATAATAATAAAGAATATATTGAAATCTGTAAAACCTTTATAAAGTGTAATACAGATGTAATATTATTTGAGACTTTTGCGGATTTGGAAGAAATACTTCCTGCAATTGAATATATAAAACAAAACAGTGATATATTTATAATAGTGCAGTTTGCAGTAAACCAGTTCGGTTACAGCGCTAACGGCTTATCTGTAAGAAATCTTTTTGAACAGGCAGCCCAAAATCCTTATATTGACGCAGTCGGCTTAAATTGCGGCGTAGGCTGCGGACATATGCAGCAGATATTATCAGAAGTTAATCTTGATAATAATAAATTTATATCAGCTCTTCCAAATGCAGGATATCCTCAAAATATAAGCAACAGAATGATATTTGGTTTAAACAATATCGAATATTTTAAAGACAAAATTGTATCAATTACAGATATGGGTGTGCGTATTGTCGGCGGATGCTGTGGAACAACACCTGAATATATCAATTCGTTATATAAAGAATTAAATAAAAAAGCTCCATTACATCCAAAAAGCTGCAGCCGTACAAACAAAAGCAAAACAAAAGTGACAGACAACTCATTTTTTGCCGGCAAAAATCCTCATGAAAAGCTTATTGCAGTGGAGCTTGCTCCTCCTTTAGACAGTGATGACCAAAAGCTTATGGAGGCGGCGCATATACTTGAAAAATCCAGCGTAGACGTTGTTACGTTTCCTGATTCGCCATCTGGAAGAACAAGAGCAGATTCAATTCTTATGGCTGAAAAAGTCCATAAAGAAACAGGACTGTGCGTAATGCCTCACCTTTGCTGCAGGGATAAGAATGCCATAGCAATGCGCTCACAGCTTTTGGGCGCACATTTAAACGGTATAAACAACTTTTTAGTTATAACGGGAGATCCTATTCCCTCTGTTATGAGACAAACCGTAAAATCTGTCTTTAATTTTGACTCTGTCGGTCTTATGAACATAATAAACGACATGAACAGTAATCAGTTTGGTGAATCTGTACTAAGTTTCGGCGGAGCCATAAATCAAAATCGTTTAAACATTAATCTCGAAATAGAGCGAATAAGAAAAAAAATGAAGGCCGGAGCATCTTTTTTCCTTACACAACCTGTCTTTGATAAAAGCGGTGCCCAAAAAATAGCGATGATTAAGAAACAGACAGGTGCGCGAATCCTTTGCGGGATAATGCCTCTTGTCAGTCTTAAAAATGCACTTTTTATGAAAAATGAGATGACAGGCATTGAAATTTCTGATGAAATCATTAAAAAATATGAAAAATGTACTACAAAAGAGGAGGGTGAACTTGTAGGCGTAGAAATCGCAAAGCAGGTAATAGATATTACTCTCGCTTTTGTTGACGGATATTATTTTACATTTCCTTTTAACAGAGTTTATCTTCTTAATAAAATACTAAACAAGGACAATTAAACAATAATTAACAACCGTTTAAGCTTGAGAATATCAGATTTATCTGATATACTTATCATAATATACAGCGGCTTTTACCGCAGGTTCGTGAATTAATTTGATAAGTGAGGATTTTATTTATGGATGATGAACGTGTTAGACAATTTGTTAAAATTCAAAAGGACAATGGTGTAAGCACCAACGAATTAATATTTATTCTAAACGATAACGATGTGCCTATGTATGAAATTTCAAATTATCTTGATGTCTCTATCAAATACATTGAGGATATTTTAAGTGATTACTGACTTTTTATAAACTTTAACAATTTTGTAACATTTTTAAAGTTGCAGTACAGTACTCATTGAGAGTATAATCTATATATAGATAAATCAATTGATTGGAGATATCTGTGATGGAAATATTTGAGATGATTATTACTGCAGAAGAAGCAAGGAATTACCGCCATTTTTATTATGAGCTTAAAACTTTAAGATTTATTGACTGGGTAAAAACTTACATTTTCACAGTAAGTATACTGATAATCATTGCTTTTTTAACGTCTATGATATCACCGGCGATTATTTCTGTTTTGTGGTACAAAACCTCTTTAACCGCCAAATTTATAATATTTATGGTACTTTTGATTTTTGCCGCAATACAGAAATCAAAGTCTATTCAAATGAGTGCCATGATTCAAAAATACTTTAATGAAAATCTATACCAGCAGGTTATGCTTGGCAACGTAAGATTAAAAAAAGTAAAGGTACTTTCGGATAGAATTCAGATTTATTATAAGAAAAACAATGATTTCTAAATGATAGGAGACATGATTATTATGATTATCGCAGGAGCAAGGTGTGAGCAATGCGGAAGGATTGATACAATTCCTTATACTTCCGATACTGCTGTTAAAGTAATGCTAAGACAAAAAGGATGGACATTCGATGATGACAAATGCATTTGTCCAATCTGCATAATTAAAAATAAAGATAAAAATAAATAAATAAACCTGTGTATTCATTATTTTATGCTTTTGAATACACAGATTTTTTATTATTATCTTGCCACTCATCAAACACTGATTAAATACGTGATTGAAATATTACAGCCATATAAATAACACATATAAATAATAACATATAAATAATACATATAAATAATACATATAAATAATACGTTGAATTTTACCATAAATGCAACATATAATTAATATAAAAGAATATTACACAAAATGCAACAAAACTCTTTAAATTAACTGTTTCAGGAGTTTATTTTAAATTGATTTTTATCATATTTCTCTGATTTTGGGCATGCTAAAAAGACTTGTAGCGCTAAAATCTTAAACTTAATGCAACAAGTACTATATTTATTACTTATTGTTGCATTTCGAATTGGATATGTCTTATTATAGCTATGCATTAATATAATTATGAGTTCAATAAACGCTTCTATTTATCTGATATCATTTTTCCAGCTTAGGAGCTGTGGTGTGAGAATGATATTATCTGATTCTATAAGCTGTAAATGCATCGCCTTGTGCAATTTATTGTCTATTATAAGTCGTGAGAGCTGGTAAGGAGATGCTCCATTTAGTTTCTTTCTTCCATAGCTGTTTATATGATTCATTACCAAATCAATGTCCTTTTGGTTTAAATTATCAAAAGATTGCCCTTTGGGAATGATTTGGCGTATCAGCTCATGATTACGCTCAATAAACGGTTTTTGCCATGAACATTGCGGATCACAGTAAAACAGCTTTGTTTTTATTTCACCATTACGATCACATTCAATAGCTTCAGGAAATAAAAATTCCATTCCGCGATCTGTCAGAATTACCGGAAAGATTTCCTTAAATTTATCAATTCCTATTTCATCAGATATATCGTTTAATGCATCAATGACGCAATCCTGTGTTTTATGTTCAAGTAATTTAATTAACATCAACTGTATCCATTTCAACAACAGAAATATCCGGATGTTCCTTAAGATATTGCTCAAAACGAGTATAATTGCGGCTTAATACAGCCATTTTCGTGGCTTCAGAGTACTTAACATACCTGTTTTTTCGTTTTTTATATTTGACCTTTCTCGGTAAATCAATGTTTTTGGCTGACAAAATACCATTATCAATAAAACGATATAGTGTGGATCGTGAGCAGGGAATTTCATCGGAATGGTTCTGATAAATATGGTCTACAGATTGGCCTTTAAAAAGAAGAGGTGAAACAATTTCATCAAGCGACTGCAGCTCATCCGGCGATAAATCAATTCCTTCGCGGGAACTAATTAAAGTATCTTCATAACAATTTTGTGCATATGTAGCAAGATATATAACTCTGGAAAACATACATATGTTGTATTTGGTGCAGCCATTACAGACATATGGTATTTTAATAATAAATCACACGAATCCAGTTTATAATTGGGGCATTTTGTTTTACATAATTCGCATGTTCTGCAGGCTGAATTACAGTGGATATCTTTACATAAATGATATATATTACAAGTACGTTTGAAAGCACATTCATCTAATAAGTCAGGTCTGCGTTTTCCCTTGACAGTCTTATGTTTTTTAATTTCCCTCATAACAGTTGAAGGAGATTTATTTATTCTTTTTGCAATAGTTCTTATAGAAATACCATTATTCAGGCATTCCTGAATGGTTATTCGGTCATCAAGTGTCATATGAGACATAAAAATACCTTCTTTCTTTTTAATATTTGACACATAACCAATACGAAATGATTTAATTATAAAATAAAAGATTTTCAGACTAAAAGCAACAATAAAGAAATTTGTTGCCTTTAGTCTTGGAATGTTGCTTTTAAAATAAAATTTTACACATATAAATAACGTTGATTGCAAAAGTAAATGCAACGATATTCTATTCAAAAATAAATGAAAAGGT
>ENA-ORMO01000027-ORMO01000027.1-human-gut-metagenome-genome-assembly--contig:-NODE-27-length-173891-cov-21.399572_pt1 | contig 173891 bp, 158 predicted proteins | sample MGYA00242106_ERZ509001 | MGnify/ENA primary metagenome ERZ509001 (study PRJEB26280, sample SAMEA2338736) | human gut metagenome | biome: human gut; feature: human-associated habitat; material...
GTATCTGAGATAAAAGTACAGGAAAAATCTACTGCCAAGAATATTGTTGATGAAACAAAGGCAAAGGGCAGGGCGGCACTTTACAGGGTGACAGAATTTGTAGGAATTAAGAAAAGACTTCTCAATGTCAGAACAGCGGTAAAAGATATGATTGTATCTACAGACAGGGATATTGCAAGGATAGCACTTCTTGCAAAGGGACTCCGTGAAGCTGGTCAGATCGTAAACAATGCGTTCCATACCTTTGCAGATAAGCCGGAGGTGGATTATTCACAGAAGGAACAGAAACACCCTTTCACAAAGGCGGTGCTTGCCCCTATGAAAGCAGTGAAAAAACTGCTTGTATCAATGGAGCTGCATCTGGATGCCTCGATTGATAAGCTGGATAATCTGGCTATGAATGTGCAGTTTGATAAGGAAAAGCGTATGGAGCAGACAAAGGATAAGGAACAGAAAGCACCGGATACAGAAAGAGAGATCATCTACTCACCGATGGTAGCTGAACCACAGGAGTACAAGTATAATGCAGATGCTTTTGCGGCAAGAAAAACATCGGAGGCAAAGCAGGAAACGGCAGGGAAGGAGCTGCCAAAAGTCAGAGAAGATAAAGTCAGATAAGTTTAGGGGCGTGGGAGTAAAATCCTGCGTCCTTTTTATTTGTTTTAATAGCAGGCAAAAAATGGCGAAAATATAAAAAAATGCAAGAAATGGCGAGTAATTTATCGAGGAATAAGTTATCCTTTGAGTAAGATAGATGGACTGTGGTTATGTATAAAATTTTGCAAGTAACAAATTTTATATGAAAAAACACAGAAAGGGGTTGCATATATGCAGGCTGATACATATAATCTCGACAGACAGACAGACAGACAGACAGACAGACAGGATAAGTCTGTTTTCTTTTGGCATGATCTGATTGTATATGGCACATTTTGGTTATGCGTTAGTGCATAATTGAAATGTGCCTTTTATATTGAAACCACCTTGATGTACGGTCATATATTGACTTGTATATACATATTGATGGGACAACAAAGAACCATTTTATCCATTAGGAAGGAGACAAGACAAATGTTTAAGAAACTTAACAAAATGAAGATTGGTGCACGACTGAAAAAATCTTTCAGACAGATTATTCTCATTTTTGGAATATTATCAGCACTGGTTGTAGTGATTATGCTTTATACGATAAACAACTATGGAACGATACTGGATAATTATGCGTATCCACAGGGAGACATTGCTATGGCAATGAATGAATCAGCGGAAGTAAGGGCTGCCTCAAGAGGTATTGTAGGTTATGATTCAGATAGTCTCATTGAAAGTATGAAAGAACAGCATGAACAGGCTGTTAAATCGTTTGAGGAATATTTGGAAAAAATACGCCCAACAATGATAACAAAAGAGGGAACTGCCTGCATGGACGCTATTGATAAAGCATGGGCAGAGTATAAGGAAGTGGATGCAAAAGTAATTGAGGTCGGTGCAACGACTGATACTGCGAAATCATTACAGGCTCAGCAGATGATGACCGATGAAGCAGCACCAAAGTATCAGGCGTTGGATGATGCTTTACAGAAACTTATGGCTTTGAATATTTCACTTGGAAACGCTAAACGTGCACAGTTGAGAACGGTTATGATAGCTGCATTGACAATTATAATAATTGTAATTGCAGTATCAACGATTTATTCAAACAGTCTTTCCGTTGCAATATCAAAGAGCATTGAAAAACCATTAAATGAATTAAAGGACAGATTTATTACATTTGCAGAGGGTGACATAGATTCTCCACTTCCAACGGTTGAGTCTGAGGATGAAATTAAGGAACTTGTATCTGGTGTATCTGCAATGTCAGACAGAATTAGAGTTATAATTAAAGATTCTGGCAGAATGTTAAATGAAATGTCAGAAGGTAATTTTGCGATTGATACAGAGTGTGAGGAAGTATATACAGGAGCATTTACCGATTTGCTGACAGGCATAAGAAAAATGAATGAGGAGATTGATACAACTGTAAGAGGGGTAGATGATGCATCGGGGCAGGTTCTTACAGGTTCCACAAACCTTGCAGAAGCGGCACAGTCTTTAGCAGAAGGCGCAACGGATCAGGCGGCATCGGTTGAGGAAATGCAGGCAACTATCAATGAACTTACAAGCGGAATAAAAACAACAGCAGAAGAATTAGGAACAGCTTACGATGAAGCCTATAAGTATGCGGAGATTGCAGAAGGCAGTCGTGGAGATATGGAAGTATTAGTGCAGGCTATGTCACGCATAAATGAAACCTCTGAGAAGATAGGAGCAATTATCACACAGATTGAAGATATTGCAAGCCAGACAAATCTTCTTTCATTAAATGCTTCGATTGAGGCAGCAAGAGCTGGAGAAGCCGGAAAAGGTTTTGCTGTTGTTGCGGATCAGATCAGAAACCTTGCAGAACAGAGTGCAAAATCAGCGGTGGATTCAAAAGCACTTATTGAAGCGGCTATTCATGAGGTTGGAGATGGAAATATGTATGCAGAGAAAGCCTCAACTTCATTGAGAGAAGTTGTGGATGGCATACAGGCGATTGCAGACAGTGCGAAAAAGATAAAAGAAATTTCCATTGAACAGGCAGACAGTATGGAACAGGTAGAGGCAACCGCAGAAAGAATTGCTGAAGTTGTTCAGAATAATTCGGCTGCGGCACAGGAAACATCAGCGACGAGTGAAGAACTTACAGCTCAGGCTACAACACTTAGCGGTATGGTTTCGGTATTTAAATTAAGACAATAAGAATTCCCGAAACAAATAATTGATGGAGGAATATATTATGATAGGTTTTAGTATAATGATGTGGTTTAGTTCTGCTCTTCTCATATTTTTTAGTATTTCTCTGTTAAAAGGAAATTACTCTTCTGTTCATGGTAAAGTATTTGAAACCACAAATGACAAAAATGGATATGCGAAAGCATTAGGAAAGCCTGTTTTGTTGATAGGAATTTGTGTTTTGTTATCTGGAGTAATTGCAGTTGTATTACCGAAAGATTATGCCATTTCTATTGCGGTTGTGTTTATATTATTTATAGCTGTTGTCGCTGGGATATGGTTGTATAAGATTCAAAAGAGATTTTCGTAAATTTCAGTTTTATAAGTCGACTTATATTTACAATACAGTTAGTTTATATGTCCCAAACAATTAGAATGGCATTTAAGGAGATGGAAAAATGAATTTTACCGATGAGAAAGATTACATCATGCGAATGATAAAAGAAATGGTTAGAGTATTATTTTCATTAGCCTTTGGGAAAGAGTATGTTTCTGTTGAACTTGAAAAAGAAAACAAGTATGAAGTATCGGGAAAAAATTTCTTGATATGATTGATTTAGGAAAAATTAACGAAGCAGAGAACATACTTTTAGATAGCATTGACTATACAAACAATAACGAGGTAATAGAGGTGGCTCTTTTTTATCAGTACCTTAGTGAAAAAGATAATAAGTTTTTGGAAAACAACAATTATACAAAAGAAGAAGTGCTTTCTGGTTTCAAACAATTACTTATGAAGTCGGGATATAGCGATTTGCTTTATTTGCTCAAATGATGAGTAATATTATAAAAATTCACCTTTTTAAAAACGCCCGTATCGGCATTACTGCTGATACGGGCGTAGCCTTTTTCTGCCAGAGGGAAGATTACAAATTTGAGGTCAGATACTATCCTCTCTGAGAATCAGATTGTTCTCGACAGTAATGCTGAAATCGGAGAATAATGATGAGCCTTTGAGAATTGCAAAGGAGCAAGTATCTACGTTTGCACACATTGGTAAATGATTTATTTTTATATCCAATTTTGTACCACGAGAATTAAGCAAACCTTTACACAGGTTTTGCTCTAATTCATTTTTGGGTACACGAAAAGAAATCATCACTTTTCCGGTGTCTAACAGACAGATTTGTGCTTTAAATTCAATTCCTTTGTATTCAAACTCCACATCTGTAAAATGAGGTGGCTTTTCCTCGATAATAAGTACAGACATAATCAATAAGTCAGAGAAGATGATACATCAGGTGCGGTAAAAGAAACTCCTTTAGCATCAATCATAAAACCGCTGAGTGTTGCCGTATTGGTTCCACGCTTTGTTGTTACTCCCATGATGTTGCCAGAAGCACTTCCGTCAAACTCAATATCTCCAAGCAAGTAAAATCCTCCACGATTCGTGGTAACATCTCCTGCAAAAGTCATAAGTCCTTTGGTATAAGAAGTAATGCCCCAATAAATTTGTGAACGGTTAACCCAATAAATGGCTGCTGTTCCTGCATCACCGTATGCTGTTGAATAAGGAATGACTTCCGTTTCTGGATCATAAACAATAGTTTCGCCATCCTCATTGATGTAAAAGTGAACAATAGAAATCTCGGAGTTTGGATCAGGCGCAGGTGCATCATCAGGCAGCCAAGATGGTAATGTTTGCGACGGTGCTCCTTTTGTATCTGCGGCAAAGGCGGTAACACTCATGGAGAGTAGCATAACAACGGATAACAGGACACATAATGCTTTTTTCATAGATTAACTCCTTTCGTTTGGTATCAATGCCCATTGAGAGCATGGAAAATTAGTAGATAAAACCATCGGCAGCGCATAACCTAAACATCGACTATATAAGCTATGCGCTTGTCCTGCTGATTTTAAGTCGCAGCCTCCATAGTGGGCAAGAGAAATAAGCAGACCCACACAAATGCTCCCATAAAGTATTTACCGTTGCCATCGCTTATTTCACCTCCTGTTTTGTGGATTTACTTGTATAACGGACAGACACAGAAAAAGGGACAATCTTTTTCTAAATTTTTTAGACGGTGCGTTCGGTAGAAGTTGCATCAATCTTGTCTACCCCAGTTGTGACAACTACTCTGGTGCGGTATGTAATACCCATTGTGCCGGTGTAAGTTTTGGTAATGCTAACCGATCCAGTTCCATCAATCGACCATGAGGTGACGGGTGTCCAACCATTCCCAACTTTCTTTTCCAGATAGAGGGTACCTACGGATGATGTCGTCGATTTTTTTGGTGAAATGTATACCGACACAGAAATCTGCTTGCCAGAGATTGAGATAGACGGGACAACAACATTGGTGCTTTCCCATCGGGGAGTAATGGTTTGTATCGAACCTGTTTGCGACATACTCTCAGGCGCATTTGATGCCGCCGATGCGGGTACGGCATGAGCGGTCATCAGTAGAGCGGTAGTTAGTGCCAATGTGACAATTTCTTTTTTCTTCATAAATAAAATCCTCCTTGTGCATTATTGGTATCACCCATATAACGCACAAGGAGGAAAAAAGGGACAATGCTTTCGTGTTCCCATAAAACAGTATTTGCAAATGCTCCCGCAATGGGGAAGATTGGGCGCGACTTCGGTCACGCCTTTTCTTTTGCTTCCAAATCATCCAGAGGGATATATACTCCTCTGTTAATTGTCCAATAATCCTTATAAGCGTAACCGTCCATTGTCCCAACCAACAGCTTCGTTGACTTCTTAAATCCTACTCTTTTCATTGCTTCAATTCTTTCAACTGCATAAACAGGAACTTTTGTAATTATTTCCTCGCACTCAAACAAATCAAATGTAGGTGGTACAATAAGATTCATAATTGTAAAAATTTCTTCTGAAGTTTCATATTCACTTTTCAAATCAAGTCTAAGAACACCCACATGATTAAAGTTGTCGTTTGCACTACGATGAAACACTTCAATCGTGCCGATAGCTTCATGCTTTTCTTTGTCAATAATTGTCCACCTGACAAACCATTTGGATGAATAGGAACTAAGCCAAAACTTAATAGCTTGTCTCATTCGATCTTCATTTGGATAATAGAAATTATCTCCATGACAATTATCGCTGTTGAAAAACGGTAGTGCATTTTTATCACTATACACGCTTACAAGATCCTCGGCATCATCAAGTTGCGAAAACCTCAGTAGAAATTTATCATTTTCAAAAGCTGGACAGTTTTCATATACGTCTGACATTTTATTATACCTCCTGAAATTTTGATTTGTTCAGCTAAGATGAGTATATCATTCTGTTGTTATACCAGCGGCAATTTTTATCAGTTCGTCCATATCAATAGAGCCATATATAGAAAAGAAATCGCCATCCCGCTCATAGCAAATATAATTCAAATCATCTTTCTTGAAGTAGTAGCCAATCACACCATCCTTGTCAAACGATTCAATTTCTGTATTTTCTGCGTCGGCGTAAATCCTTGTATCTGATTTACTAAGAAGAATATTAAAATAACTCGATTCGTTGATGGCATATTCATAGGCAAGCATTTCCGGCTGTTCAACCGTATTCTTCAATTCCGCCCCGTCGGGAAGATAGGTAGGCTTATAGCTCTGCAAATCGGGCTTTGTGTTTTCCCCGTCGCTTTGCAGTTCAAAGATACTGTATTTTTCAAATGTCTCGACTATCCACGCAATCACTTTTTCCCTGATCTTTGCATTAGTTACCATAGCCGTTGAGAACAACAGGGTTATGGTAATTGCTGCGACTGCAACAGCTTTGCCGAACCGTCTGAACACAATATGCGTTCGGCTCTTTCCGGTACTACTTACAGCAGCATCCTCTTTTAGCTCCGTGCGTAAATAGTCTTTCATAGCAATTTTACAGGCGCGATTGAGAGAAGCATCCGAAATCACTTGCTCCGAGCTAAGCCCCATGCTTGTAGAAAGTAGTTCACGGTAAAAGCGGAAGCGACCCTTTGCATTTTTCATTTGGAAAAACTTTTCAGTTTCTTGGGGAGATAGCCGGAAGCAGTATCTACTAAATAATAGAACAATTCCCTGATGCGGCAAGTGCAGAATCTTTTCGCTTAATTCTCGGATCTTTGCTTTCGGTAAATCTACACAGGAGTAGGCGTCATTATCGGCGGCAGAGCGAACTTCTATATCCTTTTCAAAGCTGGCATTTGCTGCTTCATGCAGCATGGTTTGCCAATTCATATCCATATCGTCACCTTTCCTCATACAGTTTTTGGAGCTTCTTGACGAGCCGCTGCCCACGTTTTTTTGCGGCATCCTCCGAAATGTTCAGCAATTCACCAATCTCTCTATATCCCATTTCCAGCGTATAGCGAAGATAGATAAAATGCCGATCATCGGGATTAAGCTGATCTATTACCTCAGTCAGCCTATGTACATCTGCATTGTGAATACATTCATCTTCAATATCGTCCGTGTCCTCGTCCGAAATATTGTCCCAGTAATCAATGTGAACACTCTGTTGTAATTGACGTAGTACGTCAATAGAAGCATTTTTCACTATGGTAACGCAGAAAGCGGTCATTTGGGGACAGGGTAAATCAGAAATTTTTTCGATGTTGTCCATGATTTTTATAAATGCAGTGGACACGACATCCTCTGCGGCTTCCTCTGACTTCACAATATTAAACGAAATGCGCTGGAAGTGGATATGATGCTCATGGAATATCCGCTCTACCAGCGCACGTTGTTCATCATTCAAAACACTAAATAGGAGTATCATCATATAAGTTTCCTCATGGATAGCCCTGCAGCCATCCATTCTAAGTGAGCAAGTAAATTTATTCTTGCACATTATGGGTATTCGTTACAGCGTCTGCTTGTTTCAAATTATACCACAAGAATGTTGCGCAGGAAAGTGGCAACCCATTAACAAGGTATGAATCAAAAATAATCAAAAATAATTTCAAAAAAGTTTGTCCCTTTTTTTGATCTTGACCGTTATATGAGTAAAAGGACACGACAGGAGGTGAAATAAGCGATGACACAGGTTACTACTCTGCATAGGATTATGCGCGGGGCTGCTTATTTCTCCTGCCCACTATGGAGGCTGCGACTTAAAATCAGCAGGATAGGCGCATAGTTTATACATGAAATATTGCTATGCGCATATTTAGGAAAGACAAAGCAGGATGTTTTCAGATAATTAAGTGAAAGGAGACTTATAATGAAAAAGATATTAAGTGTTTTGCTTGCTTCTTTATTATTGCTTTCGACAAGTGCCACCGCTTTTGCTATGGAAACTGAGACTAATGCAGATAATTGGTTGGTCAGTGCGAATCAGCATCAAATCATTCATAACGCTAAGATTGCTGCAGAAACAGGTCAAAATGTTACTCTGACAACAAAGATTCTGTCGGATCTAAGTGATAATCATTTTGAACTTGTCGAAGTGGGTGATACAGGATATATGATTTTCGACCCACAATCAGGCAAGTATTTGGAAGAAGCATTAGATTCGCCTTCTCCATATTTGGGACTTTCAGAAAACTTATACTACTTTGGACCCCTTAACTATTATCAACTGTCGGGTGATAAATTTGTTCACACAGTAATTCATAACGAATACGATATGTCTTTTGCTGAATGCCGTTCTTTACAATCTGCATTTGATACGGCATTACAAAACTCTCGTACACAGAAAGATACAGAAGTATTAGCCCTTATGCAAACGAATCTAAATTCGAGGGCAAGTGTTAATAGACTGTAATCTCATTTTTCAGCACGTGCAACAAATAAGTATATTCCAAACTACAAATATATCAAAAATGCAATTTATCCTGCAAACGAGAATAACACCTGTGGATATACAGCAGCGTGTTTGATTTTGAATTACTGGCATAAAGTTAAGGGAAATGTCATTGACAGTTCATTCCTTGATTCTAATGGTAATTTAAAAACTACTGGAAACACTTTGCAAGACAAGTTACTCTCTTATGGAAAATCGAATTCCTCTTGGGGATTAACTATTCGAGATGTCTTAATCGACTATTGCAATGAGTATGGAGTTGCGGCAACTTCAACATACTATGTAACAAATTTCGATATTTTTGCAGAAGTTGGTCGAAACCGTCCAGTAATTGTATTCGGATATTTTCCTGATTCTCCTGGGCAAGTTCAAAGTCGTGGAAAAGTATTTCATGCAGTTACCGCTTATGGAACATCAACAAGCGGGCTTGTTACTAAACTAATTGTCCATTACGGATGGTCTGGTTACAGTCACGTCACATTAGACGGTGGTTTAGTCGGTTCAAGTACACAGTTTGTATTAAATTAAAAAAGGAAGTTAAGTATGAAGAAAGTCTTTACATTTTTTCTCGCAATGGCAATTATATTTGGAATTTCTGGTTGTGGAAAGAAAGAATATATTGTTTTTCCTTTTTCTGCATCAGATGTTGTGAAAATTGAAACGTACTATTCTAACTCAGAGGCAGACACCAAGGAAAAAACGCTAACAGAAGAAGCGGATATTGACTACCTATATACGTTTTTTTCTGAGCTGCCTGTGAAAGATGCAAATTCAGATTCTACTAACGACGGTAGTACAATAAAATTCGTGTTTGATCTTTCAGATGGGACGAATTACGAACTTGTTTACATTGGTATTGCAACAAAAAAGGGATACCTACAATCTGAAACTTCTGATTTTTATTATTTTACATCTTCTGACATCATTGGTGTTTGGGCAAACTTATCTAAGATGCGGCTTGACTTTTAACAATCCCTACGATTGGAAACAGCTTAGCACAAAAAACGCGGGGCGCAGCAGTCATCATCGGCTGCCGCGCCCGCGTCATCTTTTACTCTGCGTCTGAAAGCGTCATGGTGAACTGCGCTTCCTCAAATGCTGCGTCGGTTATGTTTTGCAGTTTATGGATCGTCTGCTCTGCCAGCGGACGCATAGCTGCGTCCATATCCGGCAGTGCGTCGGAAATCGCCGCAATCGTTCTGCGGCAGTCGTGCTTGTGGTAAATGCAGATGGTTGATTGAATACGTTCTTTTACTTCTGATGCGGAAACACCTTGTTGATGTGCAATCGCTTTAAACACCTGTTTTGTATCACGTTTTTTGATACCAAATATCTAACCACAATCTTTTTGACTAAATTATTTCCATTTGGTAATACCCCAAAAACGTGAACAGAAAAAGACGCTAATGTATATACTATTCTAATTACTAACTAGGATGGGATTGATGATGCCCATATATATTATGTGAATAGGAAAGAGTATGTTGATTGGGCAGTTAAGGTGCTTACAGTCGTTCGAAGCGTATGGAGCACGTTTTCAGGTGAAGGAGCGAGCGAATGGAGAGAATCGGTTCACAAAGAATTTATAAAAACAGGAATAACTCCTAAAGATTATTTGGATTTTGTATGTAGTATTTTGCACATAAGCAGAAAAGTAAAAATAATTCTTCTGGATGGGACAGTCCAAGAGGCAAAGATATTAGATTTTCTTGATATGAGTTATGATTTGACGGATGGGCGAATCGAGGAAAGTATTGAATGATATTTAAAAACGATAAAATCCTCTTGTGAAGAAAGTTGCATAAAAGCTAAGTATATTTTCAATAAAGTTGTGAAGTTTATTTTTCATGGAAGTCTATCTCCTTTCGTTTTCCTATGGCTATTACCATAATGTTCTGCAAGATCTGTTTGTGGGACAACTGCATATTACATAGGGTAAAATCTGTGTGTGAAAAAGTCTGCATAAAAGCTAAGTAAGTTTTCAATAAAGTTGTGGAATTTGTTTCTCATAGATGTTCATCTCCTTTTTGTTTACGCTGTCATTATAAAACATGAAAGGGTATATTACTTGCCAAAATAAAAAAATAATTGGACAAAAATTGCAATGGGCAGAGCGTGTGTAAATTCTCTTCCCATTGCAGTTTTTTATATATTTTTACGATATTCTGAGGGAGATATGCCTTTTATTTTTTTGAATATGCGGCTGAAATATAAAGCATTATCATACCCAACAATTTGTGCAATTTCATTTATGTTATATTCCGTATTCAAGAGCAGGGCTTCTGCATTACAAATGCGTTTTTGCAAAATGAAATGCATGGGTGTAGAGCCGACATAAAGTTTGAAGTTGCGTATAAACCAGCTTGTGCTTACATGAATTTTTTTGGCGTATTCTTCAATACTGATTGATTCGCTATAATGTTCATTAAAATAGGCAATAGCCATGTCAATAGTTTCAGCAGCATGGGAATTATCTATCCTTATGCTGTTATTAAAGTGTCGTTGCAGTTTTATAAACATCTGTCTTAAATACATTTCAAGCATTTCCTGATAACTATCCTTACACATCTGCAATTCATTTATCATTGTACGAAAAAGATTTTGATAGGAGGGACCAGAACCACAGTAAAATACCCTTTTGTCATCGGTCAATCCATAAGAGCGTAATATATTTGTTACATCACTGCCTGTAAAATGAACCCAGTAGACTTCAGTTTGATCTTCTGCATAATATTCATATTTTTGAGGCTCCTTTGGACGATATAAAATCATATGTCCGGCATGAACAATAGTTTCATCTTCACTATTGCGGCCAAAGTGGAAATGCGCTTTTCCGGCAGCAATATAAATCAACTGAAAATCGAGTCTGCCACGAGGTCTCCAGGTGGGTAGTTTAGGATGCGTGTATAACTTATATGTTCCACACATAGTTACAATAAGCGGCTGGGATTTATCTTTTCTATCCATCGTTGAGTGGTTGAGATATGCATTATTTGTGTACATGTGTGCCTCCTTGTATTGAAATATAAAAAGTGTATGTCAAAAATGGCTAAAAATCTGTCCAATATAATCCTTATGTTCATTAATTTTATCATTTTGTGCATATTTTGTCCAATTTATGATATGTCATTTTGTACTTATTTTTTATATACTAACCATAATAAAGCTGTGGGGCAAAACAAAGCAAAAGGAAAAGTACTTGTGGAAGGAGAAATTCTCATGGAAGAAAAAACATACCTGAAATGGTATAACAAAGTAGGTTACGGAACGGGAGATATTGCAGGAAATGTAGTATATGCTTTTTTATCATCATTTGTCATGATTTATCTGACAAATACAGTTGGGTTAAATTCGGGCATAGTAGGCACATTGATAGCAGTATCAAAATTATTTGATGGAGTTACGGATATATTTTTCGGTACAATGATTGACCGTACAAAGAGTAGGATGGGGAAAGCAAGACCGTGGATGTTCTATGGATTCTTTGGCTGTGCTGTTACACTGTTTGGTGTATTTGCAATTCCGACCAGTCTTGGAAAAACAGCACAGTATGCATGGTTTTTTATAGCATATACATTACTTAATGCTGTGTTTTATACTGCTAATAATATTGCGTATGCAGCGTTGACATCACTGGTAACAAAAAATAGTAAAGAGCGTGTTCAGATGGGTTCTTTCCGTTTCATGTTCTCATTTGGTACAAATCTGGTCATCCAGTCTGCTACTGTTGGCGCAGTAGAAATGTTTGGTGGTGGTGCGGCCGCATGGAGAACTATCGCAGCTATTTACTGTATTATAGGTATTATTACCAATACACTTGCTGTATTTTCAGTAAAAGAACTGCCGGACGAAGAATTAAAAGATGACAGAGTAGCAGGAGAGGAAGATGACAAACTTTCTTTTAAGAAGACAATAAAACTTCTCTTTAGCAATAAATATTTTTCAATGATTTGCGTAATCTATATTCTTCAGCAGCTTCGTGCAGCTATGGTGAATGTAGGAATCTTTTTTATGACATATGTATTACTGAATAAGAATTTGTTCGGTATATTTTCATGGGCAAATAACATTCCTTTGATTATTGCACTTGCCATTACACCTGTACTGGTTTCAAAAATGAAAGGAATGTATAAATTAAATAAGTATAGTTATATGTTTGCTACAGTATGCCGTTTGATGGTTGCAGTGGCAGGTTATCTGGGTAGTGTTCCATTAATGCTGTTATTCACAGTTCTTACATCCTTCGGAGAAGGACCTTGGCAGGGAGATATGAGTGCAGTAATTGCACAATGTTCAGAATATACTTATTTAAAGAGCGGAAAGCGGATTGATGGTTCCATGTTCTCCTGTACTTCGTTAGGTGTAAAGCTCGGTGGAGGTATTGGTGTTGCACTTTCAGGCTGGCTGCTTGATATAAGCGGATATATTAATCTTGACAATGTGGTTCAGCCGGATAGTTGTATCAATATGATGTATTTTATGTATCTGTGGCTTCCATTTATATTTGACATAGTTATTGCAGTCATTCTTTCGTTTCTTAATGTAGAACGGGCAAATATGAAATTAAAAGAAAATATGCTGAATCAGTAAAGAAAATAGCCTCTCGAAATTTGCTTTAGTGGCTATATAGAAAAAGAAAATAAGAAAAGATATGAGGAGGATTATTATGAACGCTGATATGAAGTGGTTAGACAATCCGGAAGTGTTCCGTGTAAACCAGTTGGACGCACATAGTGACCATTGTTACTATATGGATTATACAGATATGGAAAAATCAGAAAATCCGTTGACACAGTCATTGAACGGACAATGGGAGTTTGCTTTTAGTAAAAATGTAATGGACCGACCGGAAAATTTCTATGAGGAAAATTTTGATGCATCTTCATTTGATAAGATTATGGTTCCTGGACATATTGAGCTGGCAGGTTATGACAAAATACGCTATATCAATACGATGTATCCGTGGGAGGGAAAAGAATATCACAGGGGTGCGTATAGTATGGGGAGTACCGGGGACGAGGCAGGAATGTTTTCTGAGGCAAAGTATAATCCGGTCGGCTCTTATATCAAACGATTTGATCTGAGTGAGCAAATGCGTAAAAAGAAAATCCGTATTTGTTTTGAAGGTGTGGAAGAAGCGATGTATCTGTGGCTGAATGGTCAGTTTGTAGGATATGCAGAGGATAGTTTTACGCCGTCAGAATTTGATCTGACACCATTTATCAGAGAAAAAGGAAATGTGCTGGCAGTTCAGGTTCACAAAATGAGTACAGCAGCATTTTTGGAGGATCAGGACTTTTTCCGTTTTTTTGGAATTTTCAGAAATGTAACTTTAAAAGCAGTGCCAGAGGTGCATTTGGAAGATGTATGGTTTCAACCGACACTAAACAAGGATAATGCAAGCGGCAGGGTATCGGTAAAGATAAAAGTAACTGCTCCAGAAGGAAAAAAAGTAGCTGCCCATTTTGTGTTAAAAGACCGGGAGAATAATCAGGTGGCAGAGGACAATATCACCTTAGAGGAAAAAGATGGAAGTCTTGTAGGAGTGATGGATACTGAGGTTGGAAGTGTTAAGGCATGGGATAATCACTGCCCATATCTGTATCACGCATATGTAGAGCTTAGAGGCGAAGATGGAGAAATATTAGAGATAATTCCATATGACATAGGTTTCAGAAGACTGGAAATGATTGACAAGGTAATCTATTTAAATGGTAAACGTCTTGTCATTACCGGAGTAAACCGTCATGAGTGGAGTGCAAAGACGGGAAGAAGCATCAGTATGGATGAAATGACAGCAGACATTGATTGTATGATTAGAAATAATATCAATGCAGTACGCACCTGCCATTATCCGGATCAGATACCGTGGTATTACCTGTGTGATAAAGCAGGCATTTATGTAATGGCAGAAACGAATATGGAAAGTCATGGAACATTCCAGAAACTTGGTACGATTGAACCATCGTGCAGCATACCTTGTTCTATTCCACAATGGCGGGCGGCTGTTGTTGACAGGGCTAGGAGTAATTTTGAAACTTTTAAAAACCACACAGCAATTCTTTTCTGGTCTTTAGGAAATGAATCTTATGCGGGTGATGACATAGAAGCAATGAATACTTACTTCAAGGAAAAGCAGGATGGCAGATTTGTTCATTATGAAAGTTCTTTCTATGACCGTAATTATGAGGAAACCATATCAGATGTAGAGAGCAGAATGTATGCAAAGCCTTATGAAGTGGAGGAATATTTAAATAATAATCCAAAGAAACCTTATCTTTTGTGTGAGTATATGCATGATATGGGTAATTCGATGGGAGGACTTGGTACTTATATGAAGTTAATAGATAAGTATGAGATGTACCACGGTGGATTTATCTGGGATTTCATTGATCAGGCACTTCTTGTGAAAGATGAAGTGACAGGAAAAGAAGTTTTGCGTTATGGCGGAGACTTTGATGATAAGCCTTCTGATTATGAGTTTTCAGGAAATGGAATTGTATTTGCAGACCGTAAGGAAAAACCGGCTATGCAGGAAGTGAGGTATTACTATGGCTTATACAGATAAGAATAAATTGAGAGTTGTATATGGAGATTATACACTTGGCGTACATGGAGAAGGGTTTGACTATATATTCTCTTATTCACAGGGCGGTCTGGAGTCTGTAGTAAAAAACGGTTATGAATGGTTGTATCGTTGTCCAAGACCTACTTTTTGGAGAGCATTAACAGATAATGACAGAGGCAGCAGGTTTCATATTAAAAGTGGAAGCTGGCTCGCATCGGATATGTTCATTGACTGCAAAAAAACGGAAGTTATTATGGACGGTGAACTGCAAAAGCAGTATGCTCCGGACAATAACAGCTATGGCGGTGATGTAGCTGCCGGAGAAATAATTGTGAAATATACCTATGAGACTGTCAGCAATCCAGCCACAACAGTCATTGTATCTTATACCATTGATGTAACTGGAAATATCAAGGTGGATGTGGATTACACAGGAGTAAAGGGACTGCCGGAACTTCCGGTATTCGGAATGAGGTTTATTATGCCGACACTTGCAGATAAATATATGTACAAGGGAGTATCGGGGGAAACCTATCCGGACAGAAAGGCAGGGGCAGAAAAAGGAATTTATGAGGTATCAGATTTGAGCCTGACACCATATCTGGTTCCACAGGAATGTGGTATGAGAATGGATACAGAGTGGTTGGAGATTACAAGACATACAAGTCTGGATAATAGCAGAACGGATAGTTCACCACAGACATTACGAATAGAGAAAAACGACAAGACATTTGCTTTTTCGTGCCTGCCTTATACGGCATCAGAGGTTGAAAACGCAACACACCATGAGGAACTGCCACCAGCAAGAAGAACAGTCCTTTGTGTCTATGGTGCAGTAAGAGGAGTCGGTGGAATTGATAGCTGGGGAAGTGATGTGGAAGATGATTATCGGATTAGTGCAGAAAAAGACATTCACTATTCCTTCATTATCCGCTAAGTTTGTTTGAGGAGTTGCTTGCGAGTGTTATTGGTATATGAGAACAGAATAGATGGAATAGTGGCAGAGTGGAAAAAAACAGTGCATTTTCCACCACATTTACATGAAGCAATAGAGGTAGTGTATGTAACAGATGGGGATATTGAGCTTGGAGTTGGACAAGAATTGTACCATATGGATGAGGGCGATTTTGCAATCGTGTTCCCGAATGTAATACATCATTATCAGGTGTTTGGGAAAAAAGAAAATAAGGTAATATACTTGTATCTTGATCCAACGCTGTTTCCATCTTATTACAAGGAGTTGCAGATATACAGCCCGAAGAATCCGGTTGTAAAAAAAGAGCAAGTGCATCCTGATGTAGTAAATGCCATAAAATATCTGGCAGGAATAACAGAGGGGAATCCCATGCTGATACAGGCTTATGTACAGATGATTCTTGCCCATGTTTTCGCGGAAATGCCAATGGTTGATAAAAGCACAGTAGGGAGTGATGACCTCATTTATAATGCGGTAGAATATGTAGCTAAAAATTTTAGAGAGAAAATCAGTCTTGAAAAAATGGCATACGATTTGTGCGTAAGCAGATATGTGTTATCAAGAATGTTTGCAAAAACCTTTCACTGTAATTTTAGTAAATATGTGAATGGAGTCCGGTTAAATTATGCAGTTACTGCGCTGGAAAACACAATGGATTCCATTACAAATATATGCCTTGATTGTGGGTTTGAAAGTCAAAGAACTTTTAACCGTGTTTTTAAGGATAGATACAAGATTACACCAAGAGAGTACAGAAAAAGGAGAGGACTTATTAATAAAAGCGTAGTAGTGAATGATAGAGGGGGGAAGAGGTAAGTGGAATGTGGCATTAAAATTTTGGAGCATTAGTATTATCTGGTTATCGGATATGTGGTTAAAAGAAAACCATGTATGTTCAATATTTTAGATTGAACATACATGGACCTTTTTGTATTGTCGAATCCTACACCAGCTTCTTTCTTGCAGCCTTTTTCTTTGGTGCCGGCTCGGCAGCGGCTGTTGCGGCAGCCTGATTCTGGCGCTTGCGGAACCGGTCGGCTACAGCTTTGATATATTTGTCTGAGGTAAAATGCTTTAAAGTATTTTCATCAATGGCAATCCGGTTATCCATGGTCTTCATGATATCCTGAATCTGGATAATGTCATAGATGTGCGGGTCACGCAAATCAAAGATTTCATTATTAGTAAACTGTAAGATAAGAGGTTTGGAATAATCCTCCGGGTTATCTTCAAGAATCATCGCCTTTTCGCCATTGGATAAATCTACACAGGCACCTCTCGGAAGAATGTGGATGCAAAGAGAAAGTGCACGGACAATCTTTGTATCATATTTTTCCGGAAACTCCTGCAAATATTTCATGGCAACGATTTCGGAAATCGGCTCATTGGTTAGGCTCATGGCGGTCATCCGGTCAAAGGCATCTGCAACCTGTAAAAGCTTTGTGCCGCTGCTGCGGAAAATCTTGGATGGGTCAGCAGCCTCTTCCGGAGCGGAGAGTGTAATAAACTGGGTAATGATTCTTAAAGCATCCGGTGATAACTTTATACTGTGAGTCTGCGGATTCAGATAATCTAAGCTCTTGATACGGCAGGCAAGGATTTTCTTTTCGTCTTCTTCTGTTAAAGGATCCGTTTTTTCAGCAAGCTCGGTCGGAACTAAAAGCCAGCCAAAATCATAGAGCAGAGCAGCCGTTACACAGGTCTGCTGAAAATCATCCGGCATATTTAACTGGTGAGTCAGCATGGCGACCAGAATAGCAACGCTGATGGAATGCTTGTATACATAATCCGCAGAGCTTCTTAAATTCTGCGCAAAGTTCAGCTTGTGGTCAAGACGGCCATACTGGGACAGAATCGAAGAGACCAGCGTTGGAAGCTTGTCCGGCTGTCTGCCTTTACGAATCATATCCATGCAGTCGCGAAGCTGGAACATGGAAATGGTCTGGAACTGTTCGAAAGCAATATCCTCGTCGGATAATGGCGGAACCGGTTCGGCAGGCTCCAGAATATAAATACCAATCAGCTCGAAATTCCGGATACTTTCGATACCCTGCTGGGTCAGTCTGGTGTCGCGGTCATAAAGCATGACGCCCAATTTATTATAGATAGGTTTAGCAAGACGCATGCCGGGTTTTAAGTCATCTGTCCGTATAAATAGCATAGCGGTTACCTCCTTACAAAATATGTTTTTCTTAGTTAAAATTCCTAGTTTAAATATAGCACAAGCAGAGAGGAAAAACAATCTTGGGATTGAAAAAGAAGTGTAGTTTTTCGTTGCATTTTCATAAGAATGCCGTCTATAATAAAGGAAGAAAACAAGAGGCGTGATAAATCCATAAAAGAGGATAAAGATATGAAGAAAAAACAGTAAACGACGTATGTTTTCCGCATTGCTGATACTGTTTCTGATGATACAGATGACGGTGCAGGCAGACACCGGTACCAAGGAAAGAGTGGATCTGGCATCTAAGGACACCGGAAGCAGCGTGGAAGAGCTGGAACGTCAGAGAGAGGAACAGCAGTCGCAGCTTGATTCCTTGAAAGAATATCAGATAAATCTTTCCGATGAACTGACGGAATTAAATAATGGATTGCAGGAAATCAGCAACGAACTGGCGGATACCCAGGATGAAATTGCGGCGAAAAATGTGGAGATTGAAGCAGCAGAAAGCCTATGAGGAAGAATTAGAGGCACAGAAGGCGAAAGAAGATGCTGCCCGTCAGGAGGAGATTAAGCGTCAGGAAGAGGAACTTATTAACAGTCAGCAGCCAGCTGCTTCAGATAATAATGCAAATCCGGATGGGACATCCACCGGGGATAATACCACAGGAAGTGATGCTTCCGGTGGCGGGACAGTGAATGCCAGTGATGTTGCCATGCTGGCAGCACTGATCCAGTGCGAAGCAGGCGGCGAAAGCTATGAAGGGAAGATTGCCGTTGGAAGCGTGGTCATGAACCGTGTGGACAGCAGTTATTTCCCGGATACCGTGGTAGGTGTCATCTATCAGAGCGGGCAGTTCTCACCGGTAGCCAGCGGTCGTTTCGCAGTAGTGCTTTCATCCGGAGCAGATGCGTCCTGTGTGCAGGCTGCCACAGAAGTATTAGCAGGCACAAGAACCTTAAACTGCTTATATTTCCGCAGAAACAACGGACTGATTAATGGAACTGTAATCGGAAACCATGTATTTTATTAAGGAAAGCTGAAAATCCGGCTCAATAAAGCAAGTTTCACTTGCAAAAATCCCCTTTCTATGATAACATCAGATTGTCGGGAAAGAGCCGGAAAGGCTTTCTTTTATTTTTTTTACAAAAGATTGTTAAAAAAATAACAATAGTAAAAGGCAAATTTAATTCAGAAGGAGACGAGAAAATGGCACAGAAAGTAGTTTTAGCAGGCGCATGTCGTACCGCAATCGGTAAAATGGGAGGAGCTTTAAGCAATACTCCAGCCGCAGATTTAGGCGCAATCGTAATCAAAGAAGCATTAAACAGAGCTGGTGTTAAACCAGAACAGGTTGATGAAGTAATGATGGGATGTGTAATCCAGGCAGCACAGGGACAGAACGTTGCACGTCAGGCTTCTATCAAAGCAGGTTTACCAATCGAGGTTCCTGCATTTACATTAAACGTAGTTTGTGGTTCTGGTTTGAAATGTGTAAACGAAGCTGCAAACATGATTATGGCTGGTCAGGCAGACATCGTTGTTGCAGGTGGTATGGAGAACATGTCTATGGCACCTTACGCTATGACAAAAGCTCGTTTTGGATATCGTATGAACAATGCAACAATTATCGATACCATGGTAAATGATGCATTAACAGACGCATTTAATCATTATCATATGATGATTACAGCAGAGAACGTATGTGACAAATACGGAATTACCCGTGAAGAGTTAGACGAGTTCTCAGCAAACAGCCAGCAGAAATGTGAAAAAGCAATTGCTGAAGGCAGATTCAAAGACGAAATCGTTCCTGTACCTGTTAAGGTTAAGAAAGAAACTGTTATGTTTGACAAAGATGAGGGACCACGTCCAGGCACAACTGCTGAGTCATTAAGCAAATTAAGATGCTGCTCTGGTAAAGAGGGCGGACTTGTTACTGCAGGTAACGCTTCCGGTATCAACGATGGAGCAGCAGCAATCGTTGTTATGAGCGAAGAAAAAGCAAAAGAGCTTGGTGTTAAACCAATGGCTACATGGGTTGCAGGAGCACTTGGCGGAGTTGAGCCGGAAATCATGGGTGTTGGACCTGTTGCTTCTACAAAGAAAGTTCTTGCAAGAACCGGAATGTCTATCGATGATTTCGACTTAATCGAGGCAAACGAAGCATTCGCTGCTCAGTCAATTGCAGTTGCAAGAGATCTTGGATTTGATATGTCTAAGGTAAACGTAAACGGTGGTGCAATCGCACTTGGACATCCTGTTGGAGCATCTGGATGCCGTATCTTAGTTACATTGCTTCATGAGATGCAGAAGAGAGACGCTAAGAAAGGTCTTGCTACTCTGTGTATCGGTGGTGGAATGGGCTGCTCAACAATCGTTGAGAGAGACTAATTCACTCTTTCTGAATAAGTAAATATACCCGGGAAGTGAAAAACGCTTCTCGGGTCTTGCGTTGCAAGTTATAACCCAGAAGGCTTTCGTTTTCGGGTAAATATAATACATAAATTTTTAAGGAGGACTAACATGAAAGTTGGCGTTATTGGTGCAGGTACCATGGGACAGGGCATTGCAAAAGCATTTGCTCAGGTAGAAGGATATGAAGTAGCTCTTTGCGACATCAAGCAGGAATGGGCTGATGGCGGAAAAGAGAAAATTGCAAAAGGATATGCAAGACTGGTAGAAAAAGGAAAAATGACACAGGAAACTGTTGACGGAATCCTTGCTAAAATCACACCAGGTTTAAAAGAGAATCTTTGCGCAGACTGCGATTTAATCGTAGAAGCAGCATTTGAAGATATGGGCGTTAAGAAGACAACATTCCAGGAGCTTGATAAGATTGCTAAACCAGAATGTATCTTTGCTTCTAATACATCCAGTCTTTCTATTACAGAAATCGGAAATGGTCTTACCCGTCCAATGGTAGGTATGCATTTCTTCAACCCGGCAGACAGAATGAAATTAATCGAAGTTATCGCTGGTGTAAATACTCCTGCTGAAACAGTAGAAGCTATTAAGAAAATCTCTGTAGAAATCGGAAAAACTCCGGTACAGGTAAATGAAGCTGCAGGTTTCGTAGTAAACCGTATCTTAATCCCAATGATTAACGAAGCTGCATTTATCAAAATGGAAGGTGTATCTGATATCGCAGGTATCGACGCAGCTATGAAGCTTGGCGCAAATCATCCAATGGGACCTCTTGAGTTAGGTGACTTCATTGGTCTTGACATCTGCCTTGCAATCATGGATGTACTTTACCACGAGACAGGCGACAGCAAATATCGTGCATGTCCATTAATCCGTAAAATGGTTCGTGGTGGTAACCTCGGCGCTAAGAGCGGAAAAGGATTCTATGTATACAACGCTGACCGTACAAAGACCCCGGTTGACGCTCAGTAAAATAAAATTTATGGAGGATTTCAGAACATGGATTTCAGTTTAGATAAGAAACATGAAATGGCGAGAACTCTGTTCAGAGATTTCGCAGAAAACGAAGTAAAACCTCTGGCTCAGGAAGTTGATGAGACAGAAGTATTCCCACAGGGAACAGTTGATAAAATGGCAAAATTTGGTTTCATGGGAATTCCGGTACCAAAGGAGTACGGCGGACAGGGATGTGACCCATTAACCTATGTTATGTGTGTAGAAGAGTTATCTAAAGTTTGTGGTACAACAGGTGTTATCGTATCTGCACATACTTCTCTTTGTATCGACCCAATTATGACTTACGGTACAGAAGAGCAGAAACAGAAATATGTAAAGCCACTTGCAACAGGTGAGAAGCTTGGTGCATTCGCATTAACAGAGCCTGGTGCTGGTACAGATGCCCAGGGAGCACAGACCAAGGCTGTATTAGATGGTGATGAGTGGGTATTAAACGGATCTAAATGCTTTATTACAAACGGTAAAGTTGCAGACGTTTATATCGTAATCGCAATCACAAGTGTTACCGAAGATAAGAGAGGAAGAAAGAAGAAGAACTTCTCTGCATTCATCGTGGACAAGGGAGCTCCTGGATTCTCCTTCGGAACAAAAGAAAAGAAAATGGGTATCCGTGGATCATCTACATACGAGTTAATCTTCGAAGACTGCAGAATTCCAAAGGAAAATCTGTTAGGACCGGAAGGAAAAGGATTCCCAATCGCTATGCATACTCTGGATGGCGGACGTATCGGTATCGCAGCTCAGGCACTTGGTATTGCAGAAGGTGCATTAGACAGAGCAGTTGCATACACCAAAGAAAGAAAACAGTTTGGTCGTTCTATCGCTCAGCAGCAGAATACCCAGTTCAAGCTTGCTGATATGGCAACCAGAATTGAAGCAGCTCAGATGCTGGTTTACAAAGCTGCTATGGCTAAAGCAACACAGAAGGTATATTCTGTAGAAGCAGCAAAAGCAAAATTATTCGCAGCAGAAACCGCAATGGCAGTTACTACAGAAGTAGTTCAGTTGTTCGGTGGATACGGATACATCAGAGAATACGATGTAGAGCGTATGATGCGTGATGCTAAGATTACAGAGATCTACGAAGGAACAAGCGAAGTTCAGAGAATGGTTATTTCTGGCGCATTATTAAAATAGTTTCTGACAGGTCGGCGCAAAAAGATTTTAAACGAAAAATCATGGCGCACACAAATTAAAAATATAAGGAGTGAATATACCGTGAAAATAGTTGTATGTGTAAAACAGGTACCAGATACAAAAGGCGGAGTAAAATTTAATCCGGATGGTACTTTGGATAGAGCTGCAATGCTCACTATCATGAACCCAGATGACAAAGCAGGTCTGGAAGCAGCATTAAGATTAAAAGATCAGTACGGTGCAGAAGTTACTGTACTTACCATGGGACTTCCAAAGGCTGATGAAGTTCTTCGTGAAGCAATGGCAATGGGCGCTGACAAGGGAATCCTTGTAACAGACCGTGTATTAGGTGGTGCAGATACCTGGGCTACTTCTACTACAATCGCTGGTGCATTAAGAAACCTTGACTATGATTTAATTATCACAGGCCGTCAGGCTATCGATGGAGATACCGCACAGGTTGGTCCTCAGATCGCAGAGCATCTTGGACTTCCGGTTATTTCCTATGCACAGGATATCAAAGTAGAAGGTGACAGCGTAATCGTTGAGCGTCAGTTTGAAGATGGATATCATGTATTAAAAGCAAAAATGCCTTGCTTAGTTACAGCATTATCTGAATTAAACGAGCCGCGTTACATGACTCCAGGTGGAATCTTCGATGCATTTGACAAAGAAGTAACTGTATGGGGCAGAGCTGACCTTAAAGACGTAGATGATTCTAACCTTGGTCTGAAAGGTTCACCGACCAAAATTGCAAAAGCATCTGACAAAGTTCGTAAAGGTGCAGGCGAGAAGGTTGCTCTCGATACCGACGAAGCAGTATCTTACTTAATTGGCAAATTCAAAGAGAAACATATCATCTAATAAAAATAAGGAAAAGTGGTGAATAAAATGGGTTTAGAAGAGTATAAAGGAGTATTTGTCTTTGCACAGCAGGTAGACAACACATTAAATGGTGTTGCTTTTGAGTTACTTGGAAAGGGCAAAGAACTTGCAAAAGATTTAAATACAGAAGTAACTGCAGTATTAATTGGTTCTGATGTGAAAGGTCTTGCAGATCAGCTTGCTGAGTACGGCGCTGATAAAGTTATTGTAGTAGATGATCCGGAACTGAAGAACTACAGAACAGAGCCATATGCACATGCATTAGCATCTGTAATCAACGAATTCAAACCAGAAGTTATGTTAGTTGGTGCAACAGCAATCGGTCGTGACCTTGGTCCTACTGTATCTGCAAGAGTTGCAACAGGTCTGACAGCTGACTGTACTGTTCTTGAGATTGGTGATTTCCCAATCAATCCGGTTGGAAACCAGGAGCAGAAACACAATCAGTTACTGATGACCCGTCCTGCATTCGGTGGAAATACCATCGCAACAATCGCTTGTCCGGATAACCGTCCTCAGATGGCTACTGTACGTCCAGGCGTTATGCAGAAAATTGCTCCAATCAAAGGTGCAAAAGCAGAAGTTATCGAGTTCAATCCAGGATTTACACCAAACAACAGATATGTTGAAATCATGGATATCGTAAAAGAAGTTAAGAATACAGCAAACATCATGGACGCTAAGATCTTAGTATCCGGTGGCCGTGGAGTTGGTTCTAAAGAAAACTTCAAACTGTTAGAGGACTTAGCAGAAGTTCTTGGTGGAACAGTAAGCTGCTCCCGTGCAGTTGTAGAGAATGGATGGCTTCCAGTTGACTTACAGGTAGGTCAGACAGGAAAGACAGTTCGTCCTCAGATTTACTTTGCAATCGGTATTTCAGGAGCAATCCAGCACGTAGCAGGTATGGAAGATTCTGATCTCATCATCGCAATCAACAAAGACGAAGATGCTCCAATCTTCGACGTTGCAGATTACGGTTTAGTAGGAGACTTAAACAAAATCGTTCCAGCTCTTACAAAAGCATTAAAAGAGGAAATGGCTGCAAAATAATCCGTTTACGGATGTAATATTTCATCTTGGATGAGTCTCATTTGAGATGTGTGATAAAAGGGTGTCATGCAAACCGGAAGATTTGTGTGATGCCCTTTTTATGCACCTGACGGGAAATTTGCAAAGTATGTTGCCTGTAGTTAAACCGCAGGTATTTTTTTGGGTACATACATTGTATACAGTGGAAAAAAGTGGTATTCTAAACAAGGTTTGCAGGAAACTGTTTTGGCAGTGTGGCAGACAAATAATATTGCGGCATCGGCAGACAGATGCAGAAAAGAGGAAGAGACTATGAATAGAAGTAGCAGAACAGTGAAACTCGTTGAGATGGCTCTGTTGGTTGCAATCATTCTGATTCTGGCTTTTACCCCACTTGGTTATATTAAGACACTTGGTCTGGAAATTACATTGATTGTAGTTCCAGTTACAATTGGTGCCATTATTTTAGGACCATTGGGTGGAGCAGTATTAGGAGCAGTATTTGGAATCACAAGCTTTATCCAGTGCTTTGGGATGAGTCCTTTTGGAGCAGTACTCCTTGGCATCAATCCATTCGGAACCTTCGTGGTATGTGTAGTATCAAGAATTCTGATGGGCTGGTTGACCGGACTTATCTATAAGGGATTATCCAAATTCCCGAAAATGAAGAACTGGAAGATTTTAATTGCCAACCTGGCAGGTCCAATCTTAAATACCTTTTTCTTCATGTCAACACTGGTAATTTTTTTCTTCAGCTCCGATTACATACAGTCACTGGCAGGCGGATTAAATCCATTCCGTTTTGTCATTGCCTTTGTAGGTGTCAACGGACTGGTTGAAGCAGCAGCCTGCTTCGTGGTAGGAAGTGCAATTACCAAGGCATTGCAGGTTGCGATGAAAAATAAATAAAAGAATAAAAAACGAATCGTAACACATACTATTCCGGAAAATACAGGAAATGAGGCGGAATAGTATGAAGCATAAGACGTATCGTATCTGCCTCCTTTCACTGGTGATAATCGCCGTGATAGGAGGCATTCTTTATTATACCAATGAAAATGGAAATAAAAGTACGAAGGGCGAAGGAACATTTGTAACAAAATTCGTAGAAAGGATGCCATTTTCATGAGTAGTCAGCAGACAAGTCTTTATATTAAAATCGAAAAGAATTCCATGGTCAAAGACCGCCATGTCAAGTTATCGGATGTTGCCAGGATGACAGGAACGGATGAAGCAATGATACGTCAGTTGAAGCAGATGAAAATTTATTCCTTTCCACAGAAAGCAAAGAAAACAGAATATGTTCAGGTGATGACTTCCCTAAAAATTTTTGAAATGATACAGGCACAGTATCCCAATGTGGACATTACCAATGAAGGAGAAGCGGATTTTGTGATTGAATATGAACCGGCATTGCAGCCTTTCCAAACAGCAGAGTATGCAAAAACAGCTGTTTTATGTGTGCTGGTTTTCTTTGGAGCGGCGTTTACCATCATGGCATTTAATAATGACATTTCTGTGACGGAACTGTTCCAGAAGCTTTATTATCAGGTGATGGGGAAAGAATCCACCGGCATTACGGAGCTGGAAATCTGCTATAGCATTGGTCTGCCTGTGGGAGTTATCATTTTCTTTAACCATTTTGGAAACAGCAAGATAACAAACGACCCGACACCAATCCAGGTGGAGATGCGTAAGTACGAAAAAGATGTAGATGATACTTACATTGCCAACTGCGGACGGGGAGGCAAGACGATTGATGTGGATTAGACATGTTTTCCTAGGACTGGCAGGACTGACCGCCGGCGCTGCGGTGGCTGGAGGAACCTTTGCATTTCTGATTATGTTAAATATCATTCCCCGGATGATTGGAAAGACGAAGACTGCCGCCCGGATTTGTCTTTACGAGAATATGATTGTATTAGGTGGAATCGGAGGAAACCTCTTATCAGTTTTCCTTATGATGCGGATTCCGCTGGGACATATTTTTCTTGGAGTATATGGAATCTGTGCAGGATTATTCGTAGGCTGTGTGGCAGTAGCATTGGCGGAAATTTTAAAGACCTTCCCGGTTATCTTCCGCAGAACGAAAGTAAAAGTGGGATTGTGGGTGATTCTCTGGTTTATGGCATTGGGAAAGACAGCAGGCTCACTTTTCTATTTTATAAGACAGTTATCAGATTCTTGAAGTAAAAACACTGTAAAGGGTAAAATAGTGAGAAAAGATAATTGACAGGAATTGGTAGAACAATATGCAGTTCGGGTTGATGTTTTTCGTGAAATGTTATAAAATGAAAATATAAAAATCCGTAAGGAAGAAGTGAAAAAATGATACAGTCAATTGCACGTCAGAGTGTTGTAATCAAATGTAATCTGCAGGCATCTATTATGATGGGAAACTATGAATTCTATTATGCGGCGGGTCTTGCATACAAACTGACCGGAAATATGGCAACAGAGATTTTACAACCACAGCAGTTAATTGAAGAGGTCAACCGGATGCTGGCAGACTATATGACAGATGATGTGCGGGAGCAGCATCTGATTCGGATGTTAAAAGATTACGAACCGGATGATAAACTAGATGAACAAATGCGTGAATTATTTCAGGAGGGACAGACAGAACAGCGTTTGTGGCAGGAATAGGAAGCGATGTTATGGGGAAGAAATTTACAATTGGGGTATTGATTGGAAATGTGCATACAGCACATCCGAAGGACCTGATGAGAGGGATTCGGGCAGCAGCAAGCGGGATGGATGTTAATGTGATTTATTTTCTGGGAACGCAGAGTGTGCGTTTCAACCAGAAATTTGCACTGGAGGATTTTGATTATCAGTATAATACCGTCTATGATTATGCAAAATTAGCAAAAGTAGATGTATTGATTATAGCATATGGCTCTCTTTGCATTTTTCAGAAAAATGAAGATAAACAGGCATTTCTGGATAAATTTGCAGGAATACCATATGTACTGTTAGAAGATGCGACGGATGATCCACGGGGTATCTATGTCATGGTGGATAACTTTGGTGGTATGCAAAAATGTGTGGAGCATCTTATTATAGAACATCATTTAAAGCATCTGGTTTATCTTGGGGGACCGGAAGACAATCAGGATGCCATAGAGCGGAAAGCAGCATTTTTAAATGTTATGGCAGAACATCATCTGCCCGTGACGCCGGAAATGATGGCGGTAGGAGATTATTCGGAATTCGTGGATAATCTTGTAGAACAGCTGCTAAAGGACAATCCGGATGCCGAAGCAATTATATCAGCTAATGATGAAATGACAGTGGCGTGTTATCGTGTATGCAAAGCCCATGGACTCCGGATAGGAAAAGACATTTTGATTACCGGTTTTGATGATGTGGAGAGGGCGCGTTATAGTAATCCACCATTGACGACTGTCTCCCAGGATGCTTATAAAATGGGGCAGATAGCGGTAGAAAAGGCAGTAGATATCTGTGCAGGCAGACCAGTGGAATCTGTCCGGTTGGATGCAGAACTTATAATCCGGGAATCCTGTGGCTGCAAAGTAACACGAAGAGCGAAAGAAAAGGCAGATGAGAAAACAGAGCTGCTTCATATTATTGATGAATTAAGGCTTTTTCAGCATAAATCGTGGCTTGGACCATTTCTGATCCGGGACCTGATGCAGGAAGCAGAGAATGAGAAATCTTTCTACCGGAAAAGTGGAGAAGTATTTTATCATCTGGGTATACGCAGTTCCCTGCTTTATCTGTTGGAGCAGCCGGTTACCCATGAAAATGGACAGAAATGGAAGATGCCCCAAAGGATGTATTTAACTATGCACCAATACAGGGAAAATATTCAGGTATTTGAGAAAAAGGAACGTCCATATATAGATGGAAGCTTTGGTGTACCGGATTGTTGTAGCTCCGGTGAAGATCATTTTTCTTATATCAGCTTTCTATTAATTGATGGAAAGCGGCAGTACGGACTATTGATGCTTGAGATTGAACCGGAAGAGATTTCTTTTTATTATATACTGGCATTGCAGCTTGGAACATCTCTCCGCTTTCTGGAAGCAAATATTAAACAGAAAAAATATCGTGACCGTCTGCGGGAAAAGAATGAAGTATTAAATTTTATTGCAATTTACGATGAACTGACCGGAATCTATAACCGTAGGGGACTGATGGAGAGTCTGGTTCGGTTTAATCAGGATAATTTAGGAAAAAAAGCCTGTCTTATGATAGCTGACCTTGACCATTTAAAGGAAATCAATGATAATTTTGGTCATGCGGAAGGAGACTGCGCAATCCGGACAGCAGCAGGAATTGTAAAAGAAGTCTTTGGACAGTATGGAGATGTGGGAAGATTCGGAGGGGACGAATTTGCAGGCATTGTAAGATATAGCGAGATGGAAGAGAAGGAACAGCTCATTTACAATATTCACCAGAAATGTGAACAGTACAATGAACATTCCATGAAACCGTATTATGTTGGAATTTCAGTTGGAGTAGTAGAATTTGTCTGTGAAAAGAAGATTGATTTTATTGAGATGTTTAAGCATGCTGATGAATATCTGTATGAGGAAAAAAAGAAACGGCGCAAGACAGTCTGCCGTAATGTAAATTTCGAGAATTCGTAATAAGCCGGTGTTGAAAAACAAACGAAAATATGCTAGAATAAAACAAATCGTATGGTAACGTTTCCATGCAAATGAAGACGTAAAGAGCGGACAGAAACGGCGGGGAGAAAGATATGCTTACAATTGGGAAAACGGGGTAATACGGATGAAGACAAGAAAGCAGAAAATTCGTCAGGAAAGGTCAGAAGAAATGCAGGAAACTCGGCAGCTTAAAGTAGAAAAAAGGGAAGAAAGAAAGCAGTTGGAAGTAAAGAAAGAGAAGCTTAAGAAAGTAAAGCCAAAAAAGGAAAAGTTAAAGAAAGAAAAGGTAAGAAAACCGAAGAAAGAACGGATTAAGAAGGAAAGACCGGAAAAACAGACGGAAAGAAAGCCACAGCCGAAGAAAACAGGCAACAGTAGAAAGGCTGCGAAGGATAAGGGAATGGGGCTTCGTGGCATTCAGGTGAAATTAATCGGGGCATTTATGATTCCGGTTATCCTGTTTGTTATCATCGGTTTTATGATTTATTCAAAGTGCAGTACTACCTTGAATAGTACATACGAGGCTTCTGCAAATACCAGTGTTGGTACATTGGAAGAGTATCTCGGACTTGGTTTTGAGAATATTGAACTGATGGCAACACGTCTTTCTATTAATTCTGCAATTACAAGTTATTATACAGGTTCAGAAGTAAAGTCAGAGTCTATGCTGATGGATACAAAGGTTGCATTGAGCAATGAATCTACTGCAGACAAATTCATCGATCACATTATAGTTTGTGCGAAGAGTGGAACAGCATGCAGTGAAAAGGGTGCAATCCGTGGAGATGTATATAATGCGTTTGTTGAGTCGGAAGAAGGAAAGAATGTAGAGTCTGAGATTGGCATGGGAAGTATGTGGATCAGCAGCCACCCAGCCATTGATGAAGTCACCGGATATGACAGTGATGAGTATGCATTATCTCTTGTTACCGTTCTTAAGAATAATAGCAATAAATCTGTTGGATATATCATCATTGATGTTAAGACAAGCTTTATCCAGGATATATTAGATAATGCACAGATTAGTGATAACAGCATCAAGGGCTTTGTATTAGAGGATGGAAGCCAGGTGTTAAGTGGAGATAGTGATATAAAATTTACAGATACGGACTTTTATCAGGAAGCATTAGCAGGAGAAAATCTGCAGGGTTCTAAAGAAGTGTCTTATGAGGGCGCAGATTATCTGTTTACATACAGCAGGATTGAAGGTACGAATATGCTGGTATGTGCCATGGTTCCGCAGAAAGAGATTATGGCAGGTGCACAGGCGATTCTCAGATATACGTTAATTGCCGTAGCAATATGTGCAGTTATTGCAATCGTGGTAGGTTCCGTTCTTGCAAGCGGAATTTCCAAAGCAATCCGTAAGGTTAACCGTGTCTTAAAAAAGACCTCCGATGGAGATTTGACCGGACAGATCAGCATGAAGCGTAAGGATGAGTTTAATGTGTTGTCATCCAGCATTACCAATATGATTGGCAGTATGAAGGATCTGATTCTCAAGATGACCAATGTCAGCGGTCATGTTTCTGATTCAGCAGTCCAGGTAGGAACCAACTCCGAAGTTTTATTGGAAGTAACAAAGGATATCACGGAAGCAGTGGATTATATCAACAGTGGTATTTCCCGGCAGGCACAGGATACGGAAAGCTGCCTGGAGCAGATGAATGGTCTGGCAGAAAGAATCAATGTTGTACATGAGAATACTGATGAAATCAGCGAAATTGCCCAGGAAGCCCAGGGAGCAATTGAAAATGGTATGGTTATCGTAGCAAACCTTGGTGAAAAAGTTCAGGGTACAACGGAAGTAACAGAGACCATCATCCGGGAAATCAGAGAACTGAACAAAGAATCTATTGCAATTAACAGCATCATTGGAACAATCAATGAGATTGCAGAACAGACCAATCTTTTGTCCTTAAATGCATCAATTGAGGCGGCGAGAGCCGGTGAAGCAGGAAGAGGATTTGCAGTAGTTTCTGAAGAAATCCGTAAACTGGCAGAACAGTCCGGAAATGCGGGTAATCAGATTGGTGAGATTATCAATCATATTCAGGAACGTCTGGCAGCTACCATCGAGACAGCTGGGCTTGCAGGCGAGAGCGTTGCATTCCAGACAGAAGCATTGAATAATACCGTTGATGTATTTAAGAATATCAGTCAGCAGGTAAGCAAGCTGGCAGAGGATGTTGAGAAGATTACCCAGAGTGTGGGGGGCATCGAACAGGCAAAAGAAGATACCATGAATGCCATCGAAAGTATTTCAACAACCTCTAACCAGACAGAATCTGCATCTGAAGAACTTGCCCGTAGTACAGAGAAACAGTTACAGGCAGTAGAAGTATTAAATGATGCGGTAAAACGGCTTCAGATGGATGCAGAGGATCTGGATACATCAGTAAGTATCTTCAAGGTACAGTAAGGAATATAATCCGGCAGTCAGGTTTCTGGCTGCCGTTTTTTTCGCAAAGAATCCGTAAGAAGCTGCCAGTGACAGGTTCTGTAGGGCGAGCTTGATATTATGGCATAGAATACATATAATAAAAGTCAGAGTATTTCAAAAGTTTGAGAAATCTAAGAAGTTGAGATAGAAAAGAGGAGAAATAAATATGCAGACAGGAAAAGCAATTTCAGTTCCGGCAATTCTGAAAGTCGGAAATGGCACGTTAAATCAACTGGGAAGTTATTTAAAGGGAGAAGGTCTAAAGCAGGTAGTTATTTTCCTTGGAAATGGTTTGATTGATATGTTTGGTGAGACTGTAATGGAATCACTGAAAAAAGAAGAAATTACAGTATTGGAGTATAGCGAACTGGATACCGTTGATATTGATGATATTATAACGCTTGCATTTTCCATGCCGAATAAAACGCAGGCAGTTATTTCAATTGGTGGCGGAAAAGTAATCGATGCCGGAAAATATGCCGCATTTTTAAGAAATATTCCATTTATCAGCGTACCGACCTCCAGCTCCAGTGATGGATTTTCTAGTGCCAGCGCCTCCCTTTTGGTGCATGGCAAGAGAACTTCGGTTCCGGCAAAACTGGCTTATGGTATTGTGGTGGATACGCAGATTATCCGCACGGCACCGGAGAAATTTATTTATTCCGGTATCGGAGATATGATTTCAAAAATCACAGCATTATATGACTGGATTTATGAGGAAAAATGTGGTTACTCCACGGTAAATGATTTCGCGGTTATGATAGCGAAGAAAGCGGTGAACAGTTTTGTCCGGACTCCATATCAGAGCATAAAGGATGAATTGTTTTTAAAAGAACTGGTGGATTCTCTAGCCATGAGCGGAATTGCCAATGAAATAGCCGGAAGCAGCGCACCGACCAGTGGAAGCGAGCATTTGATTTCCCACGCACTGGACAAATTATTGGAAGCACCACAGTTACACGGTATTCAGGTCGGCATTGCAACCTATATCATGAGCAAGGTACACAATCACAGATATGTGCGGGTACAGACCGTATTGGAAGAGACCGGATTTTTTGATTTTGCAGCAACACTTCAGATGAAAAAGAGCGATTTCCTTGCGGCAATTGATTTGGCACCGTCTATTAAGCCATTCCGTCACACTTACCTTCACGAAGAAAAATACCGGGAAGAAGCAAAGCGTCTGGTGAGAGAAGATGAAATCTTAAATCGTATATTGGTTGACTGACATTCATAAGGAACTGCCGGGCATCCGTAAGAAGCTGCCGGTGTATGTATAAAAGAAACAATTTTTGCCATACTAAGAGAAAAATATTATATTATTTAGGAAGGTTTTAGCATGGCAAAAAGTGAATCAGAAAAAGATATGCGACAAAAAAATGAAAATCTGAATAAAACAGTACAGGAGCAGGATGTTGCGGAAAGAAACCAGGCATATAACGAATATGTAAAGCAGGTAACACCAACGCATAATCTTGCCCTGAAAATGTTAAAAGCATTTGTGACCGGCGGAATTATTTGTTGTATTGGCCAGGTGATTTTAAATATTGCACAGAACGCAGGACTGGATAAAGATACTTCCGGCGGCTGGTGCAGTATGATCCTTGTCCTCATGAGCGTAATTCTTACCGGTCTTAATATTTATCCATCAATTGCAAAATTTGGCGGGGCAGGAGCCCTCGTTCCAATTACCGGATTTGCCAATTCAGTGGCGGCTCCTGCCATCGAATTCAAAAAGGAAGGTCAGGTCTTTGGGATTGGCTGCAAAATTTTTACCATTGCGGGTCCGGTAATCCTTTATGGAATCTTTACAAGCTGGCTACTTGGGGTCATATACTGGATATATCAGCTGATAGCGAGGTAAATTGGGCAAAATCATTGTGAAATAAGAGTGTTTTGCCCAAAAGAAGTAGAAAAGCAAGACTTTATCAAGGAAGAGGAGCCGTGTTCGGTGGTAAATTGGGCAAAATCATTGTGAAATAAGAGTGTTTTGCCCAAAAGAAGTAGAAAAGCAAGACTTTATCAAGGAAGAGGAGCCGTGTTCCGCGGTAAATTGGGCAAAATCATTGTGAAATAAGAGTGTTTTGCCCAAAAGGAGAAGAAAAATAAATTCACAAAGTCAGCTTCCCGCTAATCCCCAAAATAGTAATGAATTAATTGCTCGGCATAAGCAGAATCAAAGGGATGCTCACTTGTTTCATAAGTAGTAATTAATTGAATGGATGGGATAATGTTATGTGCGGTGTAAAGCTGAAGCTTGGAAAAGACATTCTTTCGATAAGAAGGAAGATCCATCAGACCAAAATGCTCCCAGTAATAAAATGCTCCTGTTTTAGGATGACGAAGCGTGAAATCAGGGTGCAGGGTAGTTTCGCCTAAACACAGTGCACATTCATAACGAAAAGGAATACGGTTATGTGAGAGCAGTGTTGCAATCAGTGCTTCTGATTTGGAACGGACCATCAGACCGGAAGCAGATTTGTGAATCCGTTGTTCCGGGTATTTGATATTGTATTCGAAATCAGCATTCATCCATTGATTTAATTCTGTGGAAATGGGTTGGAGGACAGTGTAAAATAATTCACAATAGGGAGAAGATTCTTGAAAAAGAGTTTCAATTTTAGAATGATGTGAGGCAAGGGTGTCAATACAGGTGCGGATTGTCTGTCGCTCAAAAGAGAGGGACTGCAGTTTTAGTTCTAAATATTTTTTCCGGGCCATGACTTGAGCAAAATTTTTCTCTTTCTTGGGAATATAAAACTGTTGGGATAGAAGTTGATGATACCACTTGGTATAGTTGCCATTGTGGGTACAATAAAGAGTGCCGGGTGGCAGAGTGGAAAGTTCATCCTGAATGGCAGAGATTTGCTCCGTAAGATTCTTATAATGAGATAATAGTTTATTATAGATGTCAGTTTCTCCTTTCTCAAAAAGTTCAATGGAAATATTGAAAAATGTTGAAATTAATTGCTGCCATGGATTTATTACAGCATAACCGTAGATAGAAGTAAAGAAAAGAAACATGAAAAATTTCTGAAAAATACATAAAATGCCAGAACCTGGACATGCTAATCACAAAAAGGAGTGATGACATGTCTGAGGTAAAGGGAAAACAGAGTCTTCGCTTTGCGAAGACTCCTTTTATTTTAAATTCGGCATCAGTGGTCGGAAAGAAAGAAGGAGAAGGACCACTGGGAGAGTATTTTGATGTGATTGGAAATGATGACAAATTTGGATGTGAGTCATGGGAGGAAGCAGAAAGTACCTTGCAGAAGGAAGCAGCAACCCTGGCATTGGGAAAATCTGGGCTTACGCCGGAAGAAATCCGTTATATTTTTGCAGGAGACCTGTTGGGTCAGACTATAGCAACATCCTTTGGACTTCTCGACTTTGAAATTCCGCTGTTTGGTGTGTATGGAGCCTGCTCTACGGCAGGGGAATCCATGTCACTTGGAGCAATGTGCGTGGCGGCAGGATTTGCGGAAAATGTCCTGACGATTACATCCAGTCATTTTGCCAGTGCGGAGAAACAGTTCCGATTTCCGCTGGAATATGGGAATCAGCGTCCCATGTCGGCTACCTGGACGGTTACCGGAAGTGGTGCCTATGTATTGTCCACCCAACGGACTCATGTAAAAATCAGTGGAATCACCACCGGAAAAATTGTGGACTATGGAATTCATGATTCCTTAAATATGGGAGCAGCGATGGCTCCGGCAGCAGCAGATACCATAGCAGCACATTTTACGGATTTTGGAAGCAGGCCGGAAGAATATGACCGTATTATAACAGGGGATTTAGGAACTGTCGGACAGGAAATTCTATTTGATTTGCTAAAGAAAAAGGGCTATGACATCGAGAACAATCATTCAGATTGCGGAATCGAAATTTTTGATGCAAAAGAACAGGATACGGATGCTGGAGGAAGCGGCTGTGGCTGCAGTGCGTCTGTTTTATCTGCCTATTATCTGCCGAAGATTATTTCAGGGGAATGGAAAAAGGTGTTATTTGTGCCAACCGGAGCATTGCTTTCCAAAGTAAGTTATAACGAGGGGAAAAATGTACCGGGAATTGCCCATGGAGTAATGCTTGAGTATGTGCCGTAACAAAAGCCTGGTAGATAATAAAAAAGTAATAATAGTTTTGATAAGAATGATGGAAGAAAGGAAAAGAACACATGGATTATGTGAATGCATTCTGGGTAGGAGGCCTGATATGTGCCCTCTGCCAGATTTTAATGGAAAAGACGAAAATGCAGCCGGGACGGATTATGGTGCTATTGGTATGTTCCGGAGCTGTTTTGGGAGCAATCGGTGTATATCCGCCTTTCGTGGAATTTGCAGGGGCGGGAGCATCGGTGCCATTGTTAGGCTTTGGCAATACGCTGTTTAAGGGAATTAAGGAAGCAGTTGATACCAATGGATTTATCGGAATCTTCATGGGTGGATTTACGGCAACGGCGGTAGGAATCTCTGCTGCATTGGTATTTGCCTATCTGGCATCCCTGATATTTGAACCAAAGATGAGAAAGTAGAAAATCCACACAGAAGATGCATAGAAAAGGATAGGTTGGAAACAATAAACTTGAAATCAATAAAAAGGAGATATTGAACATGAAGAAATTAAGAAAACTGGTGTTGACCATGATGGTAGTGTGCCTCTTTGGCAGCATGGCAGCCTGTGGTAATAGGAATGGAAATGAGGAAAATACCACGGAAAACGGAGCAGGAAGTAACAATACTACCAATAAGAATGACACAGACAATAAGAATAACACAAATGACAAGAATAATGGTACCACAGATAACGACAAGGATAATCGTGACAATACCACAAACAATGGAGATAATGGCGACGGTGTGGTAAATGATGTGACAGATGGAGTAGTAGATGGCGCAGAAGATATTGTAGATGGTGTAGATGATGCAGTAGATGATGCCGGAACCGGAATTAAAGATGCTGTGGATGATGCGACAACCGGAACCAATGGAAATGGTAATAATAATGCAAAAACGGCAAGATAGTTTTGAATAAAGATTTTTAAATGCAAAAAAAGGATTGAAAACTCAATGAAAAGTTTTCAATCCTGTTTTGTATAATATGAGTACCACGATGGCTCATATAAAATTGTTTCTCTTGGTGAAAAATTTATTTGTCATCAATACTGTAGTTTGGTGCTTCTTTTGTGATATGAATGTCATGTGGATGACTTTCCTTTAAGGAAGCAGCAGTAATCTTAACGAAACGGCCTCTTTCCTGTAATTCTGGAATAGTAGGACATCCGCAGTAACCCATACCGGAACGGATACCACCGATTAACTGGAATACGGTATCTTCAAGGCTTCCCTTGTAAGCTACACGTCCTTCAACACCTTCCGGAACAAGCTTCTTAGCACCTTCCTGGAAGTAACGGTCTTTGCTTCCGTTTTCCATAGCTGCAAGAGAACCCATACCACGGTAAACTTTGTATTTTCTTCCCTGATATAATTCGAAAGTTCCAGGAGCTTCGTCACATCCTGCGAACATACTTCCCATCATACATACATTACCGCCGGCAGCTAAAGCCTTGGTCATGTCTCCGGAGTACTTGATACCACCATCGGCGATGATTGGAATACCATATTCTTTTGCAACTGCAAAGGCATCCATGACAGCGGTAATCTGTGGAACACCGATACCTGCAACCACACGGGTAGTACAGATAGAACCAGGTCCGATACCAACTTTAACAGCATCAGCACCAGCTTCAATTAAAGACCTGGTTGCTTCACCGGTTGCTACGTTACCTGCGATAACCTGAAGATCAGGATAAGCAGCTTTGATTTTCTTAACTGCATTTAAGATATTTAAGGAATGTCCATGTGCGGAATCTACAACGATTACATCGACATGGGATTTTACCAGTGCATTAATACGATCCATCATGTTAGCAGTAATACCAACAGCAGCACCACAAAGCAGTCTGCCCTGGTCATCCTTTGCAGATAATGGATATTTAATCTGTTTTTCAATATCTTTGATTGTGATAAGGCCTTTTAAGTGAAAATCTTTATCAACAATTGGAAGCTTTTCTTTTCTTGCCTTAGCGAGAATTTTTTTCGCTTCGTCTAATGTGATTCCTTCCGGAGCAGTAATAAGACCTTCGGAAGTCATGCTTTCTTTAATTTTCTTTGTATAATCTGTTTCGAATTTCAAATCACGATTGGTGATAATGCCGACTAATTTTCCGTTTTCTGTAATAGGAACTCCGGAAATGCGGAAGTTGTGCATTAAATCTTCTGCGTCAGCTAATGTATGATCTGGGGATAAGAAAAATGGGTCTGTGATAACTCCATTTTCGGAACGTTTTACCTTGTCCACTTCCTCCGCCTGAGCCTCGATAGACATGTTTTTGTGGATGATTCCGATACCACCCTGTCTTGCCATAGCTATTGCCATGCGATGTTCAGTTACTGTGTCCATTCCAGCACTCATCATTGGAATGTTCAATTTGATTTTCTTAGTCAGGTAAGTGGTAAGATCAATCATATTAGGAGTAACTTCCGAATATGCAGGAACCAGCAAAACATCATCAAATGTAATTCCTTCACCGATAATTTTACCCATTTTCTCGTTTCCTCTCTTTCTTATTAAAAAGTGTGTAATATAATAAAGCCTTTAATTTCTCAATTCTAGCAAAAAAATAATATACTGTCAATTGTTAAAACAACTATTCCATTTTATACAAAAATATGTTATTCTTTTAGACGGACAACGGGGTCAACCAAGGGTGAACGTTGTCCTTTTTTCAAACAGAGGGGGAAAAAGGATGGAATTTCGACCGTGCATAGACATCCATAATGGCAAGGTCAAGCAGATTGTGGGCGGAAGTCTTAAGGATGAAGGAAATCAGGCAAAAGAGAATTTTGTGGCGGAACAGGATGCCGCTTATTTTGCAGAATTTTATAAAAAAGATAAGATTCGTGGCGGACATATCATTCTGCTGAATCCGTCAGACAGTTCTTATTATAAAGAAACGAAACGTCAGGCACTGCTTGCGCTTCACACATATCCGGGCGGTATGCAGGTTGGCGGCGGCATTCATGCAGAGAATGCCAAAGAATTTATCGAGGCAGGAGCCAGTCATGTAATTGTGACATCCTATGTATTTAAGGATGGAAAAGTAAATTATAATAATCTGGAGAAAATTCTTGCAGCAGTAGGAAAAGAGCATCTGGTTCTGGATTTGAGCTGCCGGAAAAAAGATGGCGACTACTATATAGTGACAGACCGCTGGCAGAAATTTACCGAAGAGAAAATCACGCCGGAGTTATTAGATAAATTAAAGGAATATGCGGATGAATTTTTAGTACATGCAGTAGATGTAGAGGGAAAAGCATCCGGCATTGAAGTCCCACTGGCAGAAATGTTAGGAGACTGGGGCAGAATTCCAATTACATATGCCGGAGGAGTCGGCAGTTTTGAAGATTTAAAGCAGTTAAAAGAACATGGAAAAGGCAGGCTTAATGTGACGATAGGCAGTGCATTAGACCTGTTTGGCGGCAGAATGGCATATAAAGAGGTTCTGCAGTATATAAATCAAGTATAAGGAAAAGGAGAGCGGCAGTATGAAGTATACAAAACAGGATATTATCCGTATGGCAGATGAAGAAGATGTGGAATTTATCCGGCTTCAGTTTACGGATATGTTTGGAACCTTAAAAAATGTGGCAATCACACGAAGTCAGTTAGAGAAGGCACTGAATAATCAGTGTATGTTTGACGGCTCATCCATAGAAGGCTTTGTCCGGATTGAGGAGTCCGATATGTATCTCTACCCGGATTTAGATACATTTACTATTTTCCCATGGAGACCACAGCAGGGAAAAGTTGCAAGAATTATCTGTGACGTTTATTGTGCAGACGGAACACCTTTCGAAGGAGATCCAAGATACGTATTGCGGAAAGAGATTGCGCGTGCAGCAAAGATGGGCTATACCTTTGAGGTAGGACCAGAGTGTGAATTTTTCTTATTTCATACCGATGACAATGGCCAGCCCACAACCGTTTCCCATGAGAAAGCAGGATACTTTGACTTAGGACCGGTAGACTTAGGTGAAAATGCAAGACGTGATATGGTGCTGACCTTAGAGGATATGGGATTTGAAATCGAGGCATCCCATCATGAAGTAGCACCGGCACAGCATGAAATTGATTTCCGTTATGATGAAGCATTGGCAACAGCCGATAAGATTATGACTTTTAAACTGGCAGTTAAGACCATTGCAAAGCGTCATGGCTTATTTGCAAGCTTTATGCCAAAGCCAAAATATGGAATCAACGGTTCCGGCATGCATATTAATATGTCACTTTCCCAGAATGGAAAAAATATATTTGATGACCCATCCGGTGAACTTGGTTTGAGCAAAGAAGCATATTATTTCATTGGCGGAATAATGAAACATATGAAAGGTATGTCCGCTATCACCAACCCACTGGTAAATTCCTATAAGAGACTGGTTCCGGGCTATGAAGCACCGATTTACATTGCATGGTCTGCAACGAACCGCAGTCCGCTGATTCGTATTCCGGCATCCAGAGGGGCAGGAACCAGGGTGGAATTAAGATGTCCGGACCCGGCAGCCAATCCATATCTGGCATTGGCAGTATGCCTTGCAGCAGGCTTAGATGGAATTGAAAATAAGATTATGCCACCGGAAGAGGTAAGAGAAAATGTATTTGAAATGAGACTTTCCAGGAAAGCGGAAAAGGGTATTGAATCACTTCCGGGAGATTTAATGGAAGCAATCGAAGAGTTCGAACACGATGATTATATCAAAGGGGTTTTAGGACCACATATTACAGAGAAATATGCAGAAGCCAAGAAGGCTGAGTGGGCGGACTACAGAGCCCAGGTGACACAGTGGGAGATTGATGAGTATCTGTATAAGATTTAGTTGATGTAAGAAAATGCTACAGGAGATAAGAACTTGATTAATGTTATTGTTGCATTCCCTAAGATAGAAAATGCCAAAAGTATAAAAAATATACTTGTGCGCAGTGGATTTCATGTAGATGCAGCAGTCACAACAGGGGCTCAGGCATTGCAGTATGCGAATTCGTTAGATGGAGGTATATTGGTCTGCAGTCCAAGATTTGTGGACATGATGTATACAGAACTGCATGAATATATTCCTGCTACATTTCAGATGCTTCTTGTTGCTTCGCCGGATATCTGTAATGAGCATGAAGTTGCTGATATTATGTGCCTTTCCATGCCGCTTAAAGTGCACGAACTGATACAGACGGTAGAGACCATGTCTTATACTATTACCAGAATGCGTAAGAAACGGCGTACGGAACCGAAGGTACGGAGCGAAGAGGAAAAACGCATGTTACAGGATGCTAAAGAACTTCTGATGGTACGAAATAACATGAGTGAAGAAGAAGCACACCGGTATATCCAGAAACGAAGTATGGATAATGGAACCGGACTCATCGAGACGGCACAGATGATTTTGAGCCTTATGCATGCATAAGTATGAAAAATAGGTTAAATATAGTAGATTATTTAGAGAGAAGAAAAGGAGATATTATGTATCAGATTAATGAAAACTACCAGAAATTACCAGGAAGCTATTTATTCAGTACCATTGCCAAAAAGGTAAATGCATTTACCCAGGCAAATCCGGATAAGAATATCATCCGTCTTGGAATCGGGGATGTCACCCAGCCAATCGCTCCGGCAATTATTGAGGCTTTACATAAGGCAGTTGATGAGATGGCAGATCCTGCAACCTTCCATGGATATGCACCGGATTTGGGATATGATTTCCTGCGTAATGCTATTGTAAAAAATGATTATCAGGCAAGAGGATGTGCAATCGAAGCAGATGAAATTTTCGTATCCGATGGAGCAAAGAGTGATTCTGGAAATATTCAGGAATTATTCGGACCGGATGTAAGAATTGCTGTATGTGACCCGGTATACCCGGTATATGTGGATTCCAATGTTATGGCTGGAAGAACCGGTACATATAACCCGGATACCCAGATGTGGAGCAATGTAATTTATATGCCATGTACCAGAGAAAATAATTTCGTGCCGGAATTCCCGAAGGAGACACCAGATGTAATTTATCTGTGCCTGCCAAATAACCCAACCGGAACAACCATCACCAAAGCACAGTTACAGGAATGGGTAGATTATGCCAATAAAGAAGGTGCATTGATCATTTATGATGGTGCTTATGAAGCATACATTTCAGAAGCAGATGTTGCTCATACCATTTACGAATGTGAAGGAGCACAGACCTGTGCCATCGAGATTAAGAGCTTTTCAAAGAATGCAGGATTTACCGGAGTACGTCTTGGATATACTGTAGTACCAAAGAATTTGAAATGCAATGGCGTATCTTTACATGATATGTGGGCAAGACGTCACGGCACCAAATTCAACGGCGCACCTTATATCGTACAGCGTGCCGGTGAAGCTGTATATTCCGAAGCTGGAAAAGCACAGTTGAAAGAACAGGTTGCATATTACATGAAAAATGCAAGCGTAATCAAAACCGGTCTTAAAGAAGCAGGCTTCGAAGTATTCGGTGGTGTAAATGCACCATATATCTGGTTAAAGACACCGGAGCAGATGACATCCTGGGATTTCTTTGATTACCTCTTAGAAAATGCCAATGTAGTAGGAACACCGGGATCCGGATTCGGACCAAGTGGAGAAGGATACTTCAGACTGACAGCATTCGGAACATATGAGAATTCAGTTGCAGCATTAGAGAGAATTAAGGCATTATAAGTCAGTATCATAAGGATATACGAAAATATAGAAGGGACAGCGATTTTGATTGCTGTCCCTTTTTGGCATCCGATATCCAGACATGAAAAAGAAATTTCTTATTTCTTTCCCAATTGCCTGTTAATACGACAGCACCATAATATTATGCAAATTATGCCACAACCGGCAATTCCGCTTTGCATCCCAAGTAGATATAATGGGAGTATGAAAAAAGGATACTTATACTTAAAACAGGGGGAAAAAGTATGCAATACGGACATTTTGACAATGTCCTGGCAGCCGGTTGGCAAATCACTGGATGAAGCAAAATATACCTGCCGTCATGGAATGAGTTATTCCAAATACAGCTGTGATTACAAAGGAATTGCAGCAGAGCAGACCTTAGTTGTTAAGATAAAATTTTACCCGAAGATGTACGAATGGCACATGAAATGACAGAAAGGTTAAAAATTTTATCAAAGTATTCTTTTCCTGAAAAACCTTCTTATGGAAGTAATAAATGCGACAAACGGAAACATTATTTTAGCATCAACCATATTTGGAAACACACCAAAGGTTGCAGAAAAGAATTATTATGTGGGAACAAATTTAGCGGTTGCAAAACAGGCATTAAATGAAAGACATTTTCTTAACCCAAAATAGCGAAAATCTGGTTAAGAAAGCAAGAATTTAAGAATTAGAAAAATGCTGTAAACCCGCATAAATCAAGGCTTACAGCATCCAAAAAAATAGAGCGATAGACGGGGCTCGAACCCGCGGTCTCGACCTTGGCAAGGTCGCGCGTTACCAACTACGCCACTATCGCATTTGTGCTGAACACGAAATTTACTATACTATAAGAAAAAGGGTTTGTCAAGTGTAATATTAGAAAAGTTTTCACATAAAATACAATAAGCAAGAAAGCAGGAGGACTCCCTTGAGTGCAAAGACAAAGATTGTAGTGCTTCATATGAAGGAACTGATTTACACAGGAATTTTTGCGGTACTTGGAATATTACTGGTATTATTGTTGGTCTATATGTTTTCTCCGGATAAAGATGAGGAGAGCCGGGAGACCATGAAATATGTGGCAGGGGTATATACGTCTTCCATCATATTTAATGATAAAACCGTGGATGTGGAGGTTGTGGTGGATGAGAATAAAATCAATTCCATTTCGCTGGTAAATCTCGATGAAACTGTAACCGCAATGTATCCATTGATGCAGCCGGCACTGGATAATTTGAAAGAACAGATATATGAAAATCAGTCAACGGATAATCTCAGCTATTCCGATGATAACCAGTATACGTCCATGGTGCTGATTCACGCCATTGATGATGCCCTGGAAAAAGCAGAGGCTGCCCCGGAGACAGAGGCGGAGTAACAGTATAAAATGATACGACAGAAATAGCAAAAGGAAAAAAAGAAAAAGGCTTGTCAGTGCCGGGACCAAAAAGCTATAATAATGGAATGGAGAATACAATACAATATGAACTGACACCAAAAAAAGTAAAGAATATTATCATCCGGGTAAAAGCCAATGGCGCAGTGACAGTAACGATGCCCTATCGCATGAGCAAAAAGAAAGTGGATGCATTTGTGCAGAGCAAGGCGGAGTGGATTCGTATGATGCAAAAGAAGCTTGCAAATCAGCAGAGGATAGATGTGGATGCACTGGAGTGGAACCGGCAGAAAGAGCAGTATTTAAGAGATATACTGCTGCAGGAGTATGAACTGTTTCGGGCTTATCATATTTCTATGCCAACGGTCAGATTCCGCAGCATGACCAGCCGCTATGGGAGCTGCTGCAAGGCAAAGGCATCTATTACTTTGAATAAAGTACTGGCAGACCTTCCGTTAGAATGCGCAGAATATGTTGCTGCTCATGAACTGGCACACCTGGTAGAAGCAAATCACAGCAGACGATTTTATCAGGTGCTGGATACTGTGATGTCAGATCATAGAATACGAGAAAAGAGGTTGAAAGAATATGCGTTATTCCATGGAAAACGCGAGCATGAAGGTGGAAGTTGAGTCCCTTGGGGCAGAACTGAAATCTGTGCTTGGAAAGAAAAGTAACATTGAGTACATGTGGTGCAGCAATCCGGAGTATTAAAAACGGAGTGCACCAAATCTGTTTCCAATTGTTGGAAGCTTAAAAGACGGAGTCTATCATTATCAGGGAAAGATTTATGAGATGGAATTAATCTATCATATGAATGGCAACAGACTGGAAATCATATGGAACATTAAGAATACCGGTAAGGAAAAAATGTGTATTTCCCGGAAGCTCCGTTATTTGGACTCTGGTCAGCAGAGAAGAAGAATGCACCATATGCAGCCATTGAACCTTGGTTTGGAAGATGCGATAAAGAGGATTTTAACGGAAGTTTGGAAGAAAGGGAATGGGGACATGCGTTAGCGCAGGGTGCATGCTTTCAGGCAGCATACACCATAGAAATTGCAGGAGAAGATTAATTTTCATGCATTTTCTTATCTTCCGCTAAGAGTTCTTCATGAAGTGCAATGGAATCCCAGTTGATATTGTGCTCCGTGAGAACGGCTTTCAGTCCGATTCTGGTAAGATGAAGCTTTTTAAATTCCACCAGGAAACGGTCTAAAAGAGCATTATCAAAGCCTTTGAATACCAGCATTTCGTCGGTGAAACCATCGCCGGTATAGACCTCTTCTTTCAAAGGGAAGCCATCAATCCCTGCGAGGGCACCTAAAGTCTGGTTATATTGTTCTTTGGTGATAATACGGATTTTTATTTTTAACCGGAGGCAGAGCATTTTTAATGTTCTGCCTTTGCTGTTTTCTAAATTGTAAAATAATATAACTGGATGCATAAGGGAAAACTCCTTTCTTAAAGAGGTAGAAAAAATCTGCCATTCAGCCATAAAGTATAAGGTTTCCGGGGGAAAATGGCAAGTATAAAAGATTGCATTTTTATATATTTTTTATTATAATGAAAAATCATAGTTAAAAGTGGGATAAAACGCAAAAAAGTTGGTGTGAATTATGGCAGATATTACAACAGAAGAATTAGAAGAATTAGAAAATGAAGTGGTGTCTAAGGATGACAACATAAAGACCATGCAGGAATTCGTCAGTCCGGAGAGCCTGTATCAGGAGCTGATTGCCAGTGTGAAGAAATATCACCCATCGACAGATATTTCTTTGATTGAAAAGGCATATAAGACAGCAGATACGGCACATAAGGGACAGGTACGAAAATCCGGTGAAGCATATATCATTCATCCATTGTGTGTGGCAATTATTTTAGCGGAGCTGGAGCTGGATAAGGAGACCATCGTAGCAGGATTGCTTCATGATGTCGTAGAGGATACCGTCATGACAGTAGAGGAGATTGCTTCAGAGTTTTCAGAAGAGATTGCCCTTTTGGTGGATGGCGTTACAAAGCTGGGTCAGTTATCTTATGATGCGGATAAAGTCGAGGTTCAGGCAGAGAATTTAAGAAAAATGTTCCTTGCCATGGCAAAGGATATCCGTGTTATCTTAATCAAGCTGGCAGACCGGCTGCACAATATGCGTACGTTAAAATATATGACACCGGAGAAGCAGAAGGAAAAAGCAAGAGAGACCATGGACATCTATGCGCCGATTGCACAGCGTCTTGGTATTTCTAAAATTAAAATCGAATTAGATGACCTTTCCTTAAAGTATCTGGAGCCGGAAGCATATTATGATCTGGTAGAAAAGGTTGCACTTCGTAAGAGTGTCCGTGATGATTATGTGCAGAGCCTTGTAAAAGAAGTGAGTAAACATATTGAAAATGCAGGAATCAAGGCACAGATTGACGGAAGAGCAAAGCATTTCTTCTCTATTTATAAGAAAATGGTCAATCAGCATAAGACCTTAGACCAGATTTATGATTTATTTGCCATAAGAATTATCGTGGATAATGTCAAGGACTGCTATGCAGCACTGGGTGTCATCCATGAGATGTATAAACCAATCCCGGGACGTTTTAAAGATTATATCGCTATGCCAAAGCCGAATATGTATCAGTCCCTCCACACCACACTGATTGGACCGACCGGACAGCCATTTGAGATTCAGATTCGTACCTTTGAGATGCATCGTACCGCAGAATATGGTATCGCTGCCCACTGGAAATATAAGGAAGCTGCCAATAACGGCGGCACAGTGGCTACCACCAAATCAGAGGAAGAGAAGTTAAGCTGGCTGCGCCAGATTTTGGAATGGCAGAAAGACATGTCAGATAATAAAGAGTTCATGAGCCTGTTAAAGAGTGATTTGAACCTCTTTTCTGATACGGTATTCTGCTTTACTCCGTCCGGAGATGTAAAGAACCTGCCAACGGGTTCTACACCGGTAGACTTTGCGTACAGTATCCACTCGGCAGTTGGAAATAAGATGATTGGAGCCAAGGTAAATGGTAAATTAGTTCCAATTGATTACGAGATTCAGAACGGTGACCGTATTGAGATTATCACGTCCCAGAATTCCAAGGGACCGAGCCGTGACTGGTTAAATATTGTTAAGAGTACACAGGCAAAAAATAAGATTAACCAGTGGTTCCGGAGTGAGTTAAAAGAAGAAAATATCGTGAAGGGCAAGGAACTGATTGCCCAGTATTGTAAAGCAAAATCCATTAATCTTACGGATATTAACAAGCCGGAATATCAGAGTAAGGTTATGCGGAAATATGGATTCCATGACTGGGATTCCGCACTGGCAACCTTAGGACACGGTGGACTGAAAGAAGGCCAGGTTGTGAATAAGATGCTGGAGGAGTACCGGAAAGACCACCCAATCCAGCTTACCGATGAGGATGTATTGAACAATGTGTCTTCCGAGAATAAGGATAAGGCAGTTCCACAGAAATCCAAGAGTGGTATCATTGTAAAAGGACTTTATGATGTGGCAGTGCATTTTTCCAAATGCTGCAGCCCGGTGCCGGGAGATGAAATTGTAGGATTTGTCACAAGAGGCCGTGGTGTATCTATTCATCGTACCGATTGCATTAATATCATGAACCTTTCCGAGCTGGAAAAAGTGCGTTTGATTGATGCAGAGTGGCAGCAGGGCGCAGAGCAGGGTGACAATGGACTTTATCTTGCTGAGATTAAAATATTTGGTAACAACCGTACCGGACTTTTAGTAGATATTACCAGAATTTTCACTGAGCGGGAAATCGATATCAGTTCCATTAATTCCAAGACCAGTAAACAGGGTGTTGCGACCATTTCTATTTCCTTTAATACCAAAGGCAAAGAGGAATTGAGCAGCTTAATAGAAAAAATCCGTCAGGTAGAGAGCGTGATTGATATTGAACGTACTACCGGCTGATAGAGCATTAGCAAAATAAATTGCTGATTTATGAAAAAAAGTCAAAGTCAGTTATTATTATAGAAGAGGAAAATTATGACAGAACAGACAGAAGTATTACGATATATTGTGGGACCGGTCTGCACCAACTGCTATCTTCTGGTAAATCATAAGACAGGAGAACTTCTTGTGGTAGACCCGGGAGACCAGGCACAGTTGATTGAAAAGCAGATTGAGAAAACCGGGGCAAAACCGGTGGCAATCCTTCTGACCCATGGACATTTTGACCATGCAGGAGCAGCAGAAGAACTTGCAGATAAATACCAGATTTCCATTTATGCCCATGAGGCAGAGAGGGAGACCTTGGAAGACCCGGGACTTAACCTTTGCGGGATGATAGGAGAGCATAAGGTCTATCATGCAGATATTTTCGTAAAAGACGAAGAAGTATTAAATCTTGCAGGATTTTCCATCCGTGTATTTTTTACACCGGGGCATACCATTGGCGGATGCTGCTATTATATTGCAGATGAGAAGATTCTTTTCAGCGGAGATACGCTGTTTCAGGAATCTGTGGGAAGAACCGATTTCCCAAGAGGAAGTGCATCGGATTTAATCCGGGCAATCAGAGAAAAACTGATGCCGCTGCCGGATGATGTGACCGTGTATACCGGACATGACGAAAGCACTTTAATAGGCTATGAGCGGATGCATAATCCGTATTTATAAGGACGAACCATGATAACAGTATTATTAGATAAAGCAGAATTTGAATATGATATCCATTCGTTGGTAAAGGCATTTTATCCGAAGGAAGAGGTATATGTTTCCACGAAGGATAAGGAGAAAAAAGAAGAGCCGGTACATTATCACATGGATGTACAGTTTGCACCGGAAGAAATCATTTTTTCCTGGAAACGGGTGGAGGCTTCGGAAGACAATGCGAATCAGACCGGCATTACAAAATGTGTAGCAGTAGATTATACAAACCGCAAGGAGACCAAGAACAGTTTAAAGCGGACACTGTATCGGTTATTGTCAGAATATACCGGAGTGGAGCTTCCGTGGGGAAATCTTACCGGTATCCGTCCGACGAAGATTCCGATGGCACTTTTAGAAGAGGGTAAGAGCGAGGAAGAAATTGCCCGCTATATGAAGGAAACGTATTTTACCTCCGATGAGAAGATAAAGCTCAGTATTGAAATTGCAGAGCGGGAGTTGGAACTTTTACACAAATTAGACTACGAAGAAGGCTACAGCCTTTATATTGGAATTCCATTCTGTCCAACGACCTGCCTTTACTGTTCCTTTACTTCTTATTCCATGTCAGCCTGGAAAAACCGCATGGATGACTACTTAAGTGCACTGGAAAAGGAACTGGATTATACAGCGGTCAAATTTGCACATAAGAAATTAAACAGCATTTATATTGGTGGTGGAACACCGACCACATTAAATCCACAACAGTTAGACAGATTGATTCGAAAAATTAAATGTAGTTTTGATTTATCTGATTTAGTGGAATTTACAGTGGAAGCCGGAAGACCGGACAGTATTACAAAAGAGAAGCTTATGGTGCTTCGCAATCATGATATCAGCAGAATTTCCATTAATCCACAGACCATGAAACAGGAAACTCTGGATTTGATTGGACGACATCATACCGTACAGCAGACCATTGACAGCTTTTATCTGGCAAGAGAATTAGGCTTTGATAATATCAATATGGATTTAATCGTAGGACTTCCGGGAGAAAGTCTTTCGGATGTGGCAGATACCATGGAGGTAATCCGGAAGTTAGCACCGGATAATCTGACGGTTCACTCACTTGCCATCAAGCGTGCAGCAAGGCTGAATATACAAAGAGAGCGTTATCAGGATTTTGAAATTGTCAATACCGCAGACCATATCGCACTGACTTCGAAAGTGGCAGAAGAAATGGGCCTTTTCCCATATTATTTATACCGCCAGAAGAATATGGCAGGCAATTTTGAAAACGTAGGCTATGCAGCACCGGGAAAAGCCGGTGTATACAATGTTCTTATTATGGAAGAGAAACAGAGTATTGTAGCCTGTGGTGCTGGTGCATCCACGAAGCGTGTCTGGGTACAGCCAAATCCCGATGGCACACACCGGATTGAACGTGCCGAGAATGTCAAGGATGTGGCACAGTATATCACAAGGATTGATGAGATGATTGAACGGAAGAGCCGGCTCTTTACAAAGGAATAAAAGCGGTTGACATATCAGAACACGAAAAATATAATAGTTCTGTATGAATACAAATATATAATAAGAAAAATAGATAAAATGCTTATCTCGGAAAATGGAGGAAATTTCATGGCATTGAGTAAGAAGCCGGTTACAGGCATGAAGGATATTTTACCGGAGGAGATGCAGATTCGTGATTATGTGCAGAATGTAATCAAAGAGACCTACCGGAGTTTTGGATTTACACCAATTGAAACTCCTTGTATGGAGAATATTGCAAACCTCACCAGCAAACAGGGTGGAGAAAATGAAAAACTCATTTTCAAAGTATTAAAACGTGGTGAAAAGCTGAACTTAGAGACAGCAGAAAAAGAAGAAGATGTAGTGGATTTTGGTATGCGTTACGACCTTACCGTTCCGCTGGTAAGATTCTATTCCAATAACAGTAACCAGCTCCCATCCCCGTTTAAGGCATTACAGATGGGAAATGTGTGGCGTGCTGACCGTCCTCAGAGAGGGCGTTATCGTCAGTTCATGCAGTGCGATATTGACATTTTAGGAGAGCCGTCCAATCTGGCAGAGATTGAACTGATTCTTGCGACAACTACAACCCTCGGCAGGATTGGATTTAAGAATTTTGAAATCCGAATCAATGAACGCCGTATTTTAAAAGCAATGGCAGCTTACAGCGGATTTCCGGAAGAAAGCTACGACCTTGTATTTATCATCTTAGACAAGATGGACAAGATTGGGCTGGACGGAGTTGCAGAAGAACTGAAAAAGGAAGGCTTTGCAGAAGAAGCGGTCGATAAGTACTTATCCTTATTTGAAAAAGCAGAAGGTACCGAAAACGGACTGGTTACCTTATGTGATACATTAATTGAAGCAGGATTCTTAGAGGAAGAAGTAAAGCAGAACCTGACAGAGATTATCGACAGCGTAGAAGCAACCAAAGCAGCAGACTTTAAAATGGTATTTGACCCGACTTTAGTGCGTGGCATGGGTTATTATACAGGAACTATTTTTGAAATAGCTATGCCGGAGTTTGGCGGAAGCTGCGGTGGTGGCGGACGTTATGATAAGATGGTTGGAAGATTTACCGGAAATGATGTACCGGCTTGCGGATTTTCCATTGGTTTTGAAAGAATCATTCTTCTGCTCTTAGAGAGCGGATTTAAGATTCCGGGACAGGCAGCGAAGAAGGCATATCTCATCGAAAAGGGATATCCGGCTGATAAGCTGCAGGAGGTAATTGCACAGGCTCAGAAGGAACGTTCCGAAGGAACCCAGGTATTAGTGGTTCGTATGAATAAGAACAAGAAGTTCCAGAAGGAGAAGCTTACGGCAGAGGGTTATGAAGAATTTGTGGAGTTTTTTAACAAATAAGAGAAGTGAAAGATAACAGCGTCGGAAGCAGAGATGTTTTTGATGCTGTTTTTTTACTTTACAGGAAATTGCTTTCCTGTAAAGTAAAAAATGCTCCGCGAGGATGCGCACTGCGGCGTATAAGGTAGATGTCGCAAGCGACCGCCGCAGGCGCGAGAATGTGCCAAGGCACATTCTTTTTTACTCGAGTAGCGAGAAAAAGCGCATTTTTCGTAGTTATGAAGTTGTCAGGTATCCGTAAGAAGCTGCCGATGGCAGTTTTTTTGGTCTGGGAAGAAAAGGAGAAGGGATTATGAGCAAAATTGTGGGAATTGATTTAGGAACAACCAACAGTCTGGTAGCTGTGTGGGAAGAGGGACATGCACAATTAATACCAAATTCATTTGGAGAATTATTGACACCAAGTGTGGTTAGTGTTACACCGGCTGGAATTACATATGTCGGTAAAGTGGCAAAGGAGAGAATGATAACACATCCGGAGGAAACAGTGGCTTCTTTTAAACGCTTTATGGGTACAGCAAAAACGTACCGGTTAGGAGAAAGAGATTATAAGCCGGAGGAATTATCTGCAATGGTTTTAAAACGATTAAAAGAAGATGCAGAGCGTTATCTGGGAGAGCCAGTGGAAGAAGCAGTAATTAGTGTTCCTGCCTATTTTAATGATATGGCACGAAGAGCCACAAGAAATGCGGGAGTTCTTGCTGGACTTAAAGTGGAAAGAATTATTAATGAACCATCAGCAGCTGCACTTGCCTGTCATGAGATGCGGCAGGAAGAAGAGAGCACCATGCTGGTATTTGATTTTGGTGGTGGTACATTAGATGTTTCGCTGGTAGAGTGTTTTGAAAATATCATAGAAATAAAGGCGGTCAGTGGAGATAACCACCTGGGCGGAAATGATTTTGATTTATATATCGCACAGGAATTTGCTCAGAAGAATAAACTGGATTGGACAGAAATGAAAGAAGAGCAGCAGGCTGCCATTTTGGAGAGTGCTAATAGAGCAAAGCAAATGCTGACAGAAGAAGAAATGGCAACAATGCAAGTGACTTATCCTGGCGTAGAAGGTCAGATGACAATTTCCAGAAAAGAATTAATCAATTTGACAGAAGCTTTGTTTCAAAGAATGTTAAAACCGATACAGAAAGTTCTTGCAGATGCAGAGATAGCAAAAGATGCGATAGATGAAGTGGTATTGGTTGGCGGATCCTGTAAGATGCCGGTTGTGCATAAGTATATAAAACATATTTTAAAGGGAATACCGGTTTGTCTGATGAATCCGGACCAGATGATTGCAATTGGAGCCGGAACTTATGCAGGAATAAAGGAACGTGATACAGAGGTAAAGGATATGCTTCTTATGGATGTATGTCCGTTTTCACTGGGAACATCCGTATATAACAGGGCACATCCGAAGGATAGTTATAATGATGTGATTATTGAGCGTAATAGCGCATTGCCGGCAAGCAGGGAAAAAATATATTATCCCACAAGCCCAAGGCAGAAAAGAGTATTGATTGATGTTAATCAGGGAGAAGCGTTGTATGCAAAAGATAATCTGCATTTGGGTGAATTGAAGGTAGAATTACCGCAAAATGAAGAAACCGTACGAAGTGGTACCGAAGCAATTAAAGTGCGGTTTACATATGATATTAATGGAATACTGGTAGTAGATGTAACGATTATGTCCACAGGAAAAGAGGAGCGACTTGTTATTGTAAATGAAGAGACTGGCATGAGTGAAGAAGAAATAGAAAAGGCAGTTGCAGAATTAGAGAAGATAAAATTTCAACCGCAGGGAGAAGAAGAAAATCAACTGGTATTGGAGCGTGCAAAGAAACTTTATCAGGAGACAACCGGAAATATAAGAGAAGAAATTGAACGTAGAATGCAGTATTTTACAGAAATACTGATATATCAAAATGAACTTGACATAAAGAAAGCACGCCGTTCCTTTGAAGCATATTTAAACCGGATAGAGGAATATTTACAGCAGGTAAATGAACCGTGGGAGAAGATGAATAATTTCTCAGACTGGTATGATGAAGATGAGGATGCAGAGGAAGATGAATTAGCGGAACAGGAGACAAATCAGACCTGGAACGGACCATATTATACAAGCTAGGGAGGAAATGAGAAAATGAGAATTGATGAAGCATTTGATATTCTTGGTATAGAAATAACAAAGGATAAGAAAAAGATTAAAGCTACATTTGCTAAAAAAGTAAGGGAATGCCATCCGGAGGAAGATGAGGCTGGCTGGAAAAATTTGTACGATGCATACGGAACTGCGATGAATTATGCGAAAAATGGAGCGGTCTATGCACAGCCGTTACAGCAGGAGGAAAAAACACAGCAGGAGATAAATACTCAGCAGGAAATAAATGCTCAACCGAAAATGGAACCGGAGATTCAAAAGGCAGAGACCACAGAGGAAACAAATCATACTGTGGAAACGGAAGAAAGTCAGAAAGAGTATGAAGAAATCTTTGGACGGATTGAAGATAATACGATTATTTCTCCAGAAAAACTGAAGGAAGAATATGAAGAGCAGTTTAGAAAATTGATTGATGCCGGATATTTTCAGTCTTATAAATGCTGGAAGAAGCTTATGGAGCATGAACACTGGAATCTATATGCCGGGCAGATAGATTTCTGGAAGAAAATGCAGGCGGTTTTAAGAAATACTTCAATATGTGCCAAAGCGGCAAAATACATCGGAAGTGAATTAAAGAAAAGGGAAGATTTGCTGAGACGTACCATGGGTGAGAGAATTTTATCAGAGTCCCATACCGTACAGGCAATGTGCCTTTTTAAAGCGGAAAAATCATTCGGTGCCAGTAAATTCTGGAATGGAAAATATTCTATTGTATGGAAGATGACTGCAGTAAGTGTAGCTCTTTTGGCTGTATTTTTTGTCAGCTTATTTATTTTTAACAAGCCGGATACAACAAAAGAAAAGTCTTATGATTCGTCGGCACCGATCAGTTCATCTAATGTTCCACAAAATGAAAACAGCAGTAATTCATCCACAAGAGGTGGAAGTAAGGATTATAATAGGGATGCTTCTAAAGGAGGAACTTCAAATACTCCTGCAATCGGAGAACTGCTTTCTGCGGATGACTTTAAAGAAGAGATAACTAATTATCTGAATGAAAAATATGGAGAAGGAACCGTTCAGGCAGAGGACCTTGTGCTACAGCCGGTAATATTGGAACAGGGAAGTAATTATTATTGCTATTATAAAGGTCAGCTTTCCTCACAACCGGATAAAAAAGTATTTTCCTGGGGACACGTAGAAAGCGGGAATCCGGAAGTCTTTGGTGCATATTGGGGAATAGTCTGTTTTGACAATTTCCAGCAGGCAGAAATTGAACAGGCATTAAAGGAAGAACTGGAAAATACGCTTGGTATCTCAGAAGGAATGATGTATCTGACTTCTTGTGAACCGGCTTTTGCCTATGAGCGTTTCGACATGTCAACACCTGCTTATCATGCATTATATCAGGGTGATTTAGAAGCATTTTTTGAAGAGGAAAGTCAGTGGAGAATGGACTGGCAGGAAAATGACACAACAATTGCAGAGGAAGAGATGATAACAGAAAATGGTGCATGGAACGGACGCTATACGGTGTGGTTCCCGGATGAAAATGTTTTGGATGTAAAAAGTCTTATAGAGGATGGTGTAAAGAGCAGTGGAATAGATAAAGATGCCATCTCAAATATAGAACAGAAGTATAAGATAGAAATCATTGCTTCTGCATTGCCACAGGATTTGTATCATCAGTTGGATGCGGTAAAAGGTGAGGAAAAAGAGGGCGTAACGGATATATTAAAGCAGAAGAATCTGTCAGAAGACAATGTTTTCGTTCTGCCATTCATAACAGAATGGTATAATGGAGCAAAAGATTCGGATGGATATTCGGCAGTAGTAAAGAAAGACAATGGAATTTCAGTTATTTATCAGGCAGAAAAAACACAGCCGGAAGTAACATGTACAAAAGAAAAAGGCGTATTTACGATAACCGTTGTACCGGATGATTGTGGCTGTGTGATAGTAATAAATAAAAATGATGCCACTTTTTCTGAAAAAAGTATCACCGTTAATATTCAGATGGATGGAAGGAATTCAAAGAAGCAGACGGCTCAAAAGGTAGAATCCGGAATGGAAAGTTTAAGTGGTGTATTAGAAGTAGATGGCTATTTGTTTATACCATGCGATACAGAACAGACCATAATTCTTTAAAATAATTCATAAAATTCATAAAATCCATAGAAGTTATTTTGACGGATTGCCTGCTATGTGGTAAAATATCCAATTAGGTATAGAAGGAAAAGATACACGATTTTTAGGAGGATAAGAAAATGTCAGAATCCATGCAGGGATTACACAGAACCCATAGATGTACAGAAGTATCCAATGCCAATATTGGAGAAAAAGTTACCGTCATGGGCTGGGTACAGAAAAGAAGAAATTTAGGAAGTCTTATATTCATAGATTTAAGAGACCGTTCCGGAATTCTGCAGCTTGTATTCGACGAGCCAAAGGTAGGAAGCGAAGGCTTTGCCAAAGCGGGAACACTGCGTAGCGAGTTTGTTATTGCAGTCGAAGGAACCGTGCAGAAGCGTTCTGCAGCAGTTAATGAGAATTTAAAGACCGGTGATATTGAAGTGATTGCTGAGAGTATCCGTATTCTTTCAGAATCACAGACGCCGCCATTTCAGATTGAAGAGAATAGCCAGACCAAAGATGAGATTCGTTTAAAATATCGTTATCTTGATTTACGTAGACCGGATATCCAGCGTAACCTGATGCTGCGTAGTAAAGTAGCATATCTGATGCGTGATTTTATGGCAAAAGAAGGTTTCTTAGAGATTGAGACTCCGATTCTTTGTAAGTCTACACCGGAAGGTGCAAGAGATTATCTGGTGCCAAGCCGTATACATCCGGGCAGCTTTTATGCATTGCCGCAGTCACCACAGCTTTTCAAACAGCTTCTGATGGCATCCGGATATGACCGTTATTTCCAGATTGCAAAATGTTTCCGTGATGAGGATTTACGTGCAGACCGTCAGCCGGAATTTACCCAGGCAGATATGGAGCTTTCCTTTGTAGATATTGATGATGTATTAGATGTCAATGAGCGTCTGTTAAAATACATTTTCAAAGAAGCCATCGGTGTAGATGTAGAACTTCCACTTAAGAGAATGCCTTGGCAGGAAGCAATGGATCGTTTTGGTTCTGATAAGCCGGATACCCGTTTTGGAATGGAATTAAAGGATGTATCTGATATTGTAAAAGATTGCGGTTTTGGTGTATTTACCAGTGCGTTAGAGCAGGGTGGTTCTGTCCGTGGTATCAATGCGGAAGGACAGGGCGCAATGCCAAGAAAGAAGATTGACAAGCTGGTAGAGTTTGCAAAAGGCTATGGAGCAAAAGGACTTGCTTATCTTTCTGTACAGGAAGATGGCAGCTATAAATCATCCTTTGCAAAATTCATGACAGAAGAGGAATTGAAGAATCTGGTAGCAGCAATGGACGGAAAGCCGGGAGACCTGCTTTTATTTGCAGCAGACAAGAATAAAATTGTATGGAATGTATTAGGTGCACTTCGTCTTGAAATTGCCAAAGAATTAGACCTCTTAGACCCGAACCAGTATAATTTCCTCTGGATTACAGAGTTCCCATTGTTAGAGTGGTCAGACGAAGAGAATCGTTATATGGCAATGCATCATCCGTTTACCATGCCAATGGAAGAGGACTGGGATAAGATTGATACAGATCCGGGTGCAGTACGTGCCAAAGCATATGACATCGTATTAAATGGTACCGAGTTAGGCGGTGGTTCTGTCCGTATCCACCAGAGTGATATTCAGGAGAAAATGTTTGAGGTTCTTGGCTTTACAAAAGAGAGAGCACATGAGCAGTTTGGATTCCTTCTGGATGCATTCTCCTATGGTGTACCACCACACGCAGGACTGGCTTATGGTCTTGACCGTCTGGTTATGCATATGGTACATGCAGATTCCATCCGTGATGTCATCGCCTTCCCGAAAGTAAAGGATGCATCCGACCTTATGTCCAATGCCCCGGATATCGTAGATGAGAAGCAGTTAGAGGAACTGTGCATCAAAGTGGATGAGAAAGAAGTAGAAGAAAAAGAAGCAGAAGAAGCTACAGAAAAATAAGGAAACAGATAAAGCATGTTTCTCACATAAATAAAAGAGTTATTGTATCACAGAATTTTAAACCGTGGTACAATAACTCTTTTTAGTTGCCAGACATCCGTAAGAAGCTGACTTTGACCGGTTTGTATCTGCCGGTGTTTTATCGATATTCACCCATATAGAACAATGCAATCGTTCCAGGACCGGAATGTGCACCGATGGTTGAACCGACATAATTGATTAAGAAGCTGTCGATGCCAAAACGTTCTTTTACAAGATTTGCAACAAACTGTGCATCTTCTAAAGCATCACCATGGCTGATAAATACGATATCATTCTGGTCACGGTAGGAGCCCATCTGCTTTTCCATATTGTCAACCAGGGTAATCAGGGATTTTTTACGTCCACGAACCTTGGAAACCATAATAAGATGACCTTCATCATCTACATGAAGCACCGGCTTTAAGTTAATCATGGTACCAAGAACCGCAGCGGTTTTAGAAACACGTCCGCCTCTGTGAAGGTGGAACAAATCATCTACCGTAAAGTTATGTACCAGATGTAGTTTATTTTCCTCCAGCCATTTTACGGTTTCTTCTAAAGTGGCGCCATTTTCTTTCATCTGGACAGCTTTGTGAACCAGAAGTCCCTCTCCCATGGAAGCACAGAGAGAGTCTACGACAACGACTTTATGTGGAAAATTATCTTCTTCCATTTCACTTGCAGCAATTTTTGTACTGGAGTAGCTGCCGCTGAGTCCGCTGGAAAAGGCAATGTGAAGAATATCACAGTCATTTTCCGTGGCAATTTTTGTAAAGATTTCGCGGGCAGTTTCCGGATTGACCTGAGAGGTGGTAGGCAGAGAGCCGGCGCGCATCTTTGCATAGAATTCTTTGACATCCATTGGATGTTCCCAGTCATAGGTTTTGCCGTCTATAGTATAAGTGAGTGACAGCATGCCAAGATTATGTTCTGCTACATAATCTGCCGGCAAATCTGCGGTAGTGTCGGTGGTAATAATAAATTTATTCATGTGTCCTCCTGTATTTCTTATATAAAATTGTGGCATAAAATCATGCCTTTTTTATTATAGCATAATGAAAAATGAAAATGTAAAATTTTTATAAAAATGAAAAAATATCTTTACAAAAAAAGAAAAAGCAGGTATGATTAGAGCCATCTTATTTATCTTTTTTTATCCGGGAGTTTCCTCCCAAATATTCCAAACAGTGAAACGAAATTCAGTATGGAAAGGGGTTTTCTTATTTGAAAGAAATTTTTGAACAGTATGGTGGGGTAATTATAACAGTAGTTGCGATTGCAGCATTAGCAGCACTTGTGACAGCAATTATGGGAAATGGAACCAGTGGTCCCGTTTATGATGCATTTAAGAATTTAATTGATAACTTTGGAAATAACATCGGAACACCATAGGAGGGGATGACTTGGACAGACAGGAACTGGGTATCCGGATGGAGCCGGATTATTTTGGTCCCCTTTGGCGTTATGTCCGGAATGATAAGATTACAGATATTGACTATAACGGAAACCAGTTGTGGATTACAGATGTAGAAAATGAACGCTATCTGATTCGAAGGCATGGCATTACAGAGAAGTTTGTAGAGCAGTTTTCCCATCGGATTGCCAATGAAGTGAGCAAGCCTTTTAACAAGAAAAATAATTTGTTGGAGGCGGAGACCGACACGCTGCGTATCAGTATTGTGCATGAATCTGTTGCCATATCCGGCAGGAGCATCTGCATCCGTAAATCAATGCCAATGCTGCGTATGCAGGTAAAAAAGATGGTGGAGGATGAGTATGTAGCTGTTCCGGTATTAGAATTGCTGACCAATTGTGTGGCTGCAAAAATGAATTTTGTCTTTTGTGGAGAACCGGGGGCGGGAAAGACAGAATGTGCAAAATTTTTCTCGCAGTTTATTCCGGCAGGAGAGCGTGTCATTACAATAGAGGATAATCCGGAATGGCATTACAGTCAGATTAATCCCGGAAAAGATTGTGTGGAACTGCGAATTAATCCGGATTTTGATTATACCAAAGCCATCAAGACATGTCTCAGACAGAATCCATCCTGGATTATGTTATCGGAGGCACGTTCTACGGAAGTAAAGTCTTTGTTGGAATGCTGGTCTACCGGAATCCGTGGATTTACCACGCTTCATACGGATGATGTGCGTAAAATTCCGGATCGTATTTTAAATATGATGGAGAGCCGTATGGATGCAGACCGCATGGAAAATGATGTATACAGCTATGTTGATGTTGGAATTCTGCTGCGGAAGAAAATGAGTGCAGAAGGAAAATTGTATCGTTATATAGACCAGGTCTGTTTCTTTGTAAGAGAAGAAGGAAGAAATGAAATACATATGCAGGTGGTGGATGGCAATCTTATGGTGAGAGAACTTCCCAAAGGGCTGATTGCGCGTATGAAGCGGCATGGAATTTCCGAGCCATTTGATAATCCGATGATACAACATCGTCTGGAAGGAGAAGGATATGAAAAAGAATGAGCGTTTCGTTGCCTATGGAGGCTGTTATGGATTATTGCTGCTGGCAGCATTTTTATTACAGCTTAAGTGGCAGGGATATATCTGCTGCAGTATTGTATTTGTTCTTGTTATGTGGCGTATGGATAAAGTGTTGAAGGAAGAGGGCCGGCAAAAGATACGTCTGCAGGAAGCAGAATTGTATATGGAGCAGATGCTGTATGCATTTTTGCAGAATCCGAAAATCTTATCTGCACTGGAGACAGTTTGTGTATTGTTTGAACCGGGGGCCATGCGAAAACAGATAGAAACCGCAATCTTTCATTTACGAAAAGAATATGACAGCAATATGAAAGAAGAGTTAGATGCGATTGAGCAGCAGTATGAGAATCGCAGAATGAAAGAGATTCATGCGTATTTTCTGATGGTAGAACAGTATGGCGGAGCATACGAGACAACGGTGGAATTGCTTTTAGAGGATTTGCAGAAGTGGATGGAACGGGTCAGACTGCATCAGCGGGACTGTAAGAAATATCGAAGAAATGTATTCTTAGCGGTGGGTTTATCCATTCTGGTATGCGCAATAACGAATCATTTGCTGCCAAAAGATATTGAATTATCGCAACTTTGGGTTTGCCAGATTGCATCAATTCTTTTTCTGTCCTTGGATATGCTGATTTGCTTCCGGGCAATGAAGCGTACCTGCTGCAACTGGTTGAAGGAAAGGGAATCTTATGGAGAAGGGGATGAAAAGAAATATCGTTATGTGCAGTTCCATAAAGGCGTGCGCAGTAATTTCTACCGGAAGTATCTGAGAAAGAAAATGGAAAAGGAATTTCCGCAGTGGTTAATGGACATTTCTTTATTGCTTCAGACTGAAAATGTGCAGGTGGCATTTTATCGTATCCGGCCGCAGACACCGGAGGTTCTAAGACCGGCAGTGGATGATATGCTGGAAGAACTTTCACAGAATCCGGAGAGTCTGGAACCATATCTTAATTTTTTAAAAGATTATGATTTACCGGATGTGCATTCTGCTATGCGGATGTTGTATGCATTATCCAACGGCGGATATGGAAACAGTGAAAAGCAGTTAAGTCAGATTTTAAAACGGAATCAGGAACTTTTAGATAAGGCAGAAAGAGAACAAAATCAGGATTCACTGGCTGGATTATATGCATTGTTTTTAGCCCCGGCATTGACTGGAGCAGGAAAAATGATGATTGATATGACGGCATTTCTGGTGGTATTTTTAGCAAGCGTACATAGATAGGGGATTAGATGGAACAGGTAATAAAAACATATCTTGGAATATTTCTGATGATGCTGCTGTCAACAGTTGGAATAGGTATTGTTGCAGCAGAAGCGCAGATTTGTCAGGCAAGAAATTTTAAATCGGATGTGGTAGTGGAACTGGAAAACAGCAATTATAACCGGGAAGTAATAAATGCCTGTATAAAGCAGGCTGATGAACTGGGCTATCAGCTGCAGGTTAATTTATATGAGGATTCCGGAGCTGTAACTGTATGTGAAAATGGAAATGTGCCGCCCGTGGAAAAGGAGGTAACCATGGCGGAGGTGATATTGCATTACGCATACCGGATGGGACCATTTCACAGTAAAACGGAGCATAGTATCCGGGGATTTGGAAGGTAGATTTATGAGAAAAATTATGGAGGATTATGGACAGGCAATCATCTATGCAGTACTTGGAAGTGGTTGTATCGGAGTGTTGTGGTATTTGCTTGGTTATGTCCGGTAAGGGGATAAAAATGCATTTTTTTATGGAAGAATATGGTGGACTTGTGATAGCGGTTCTGGCAGTCATTGTTATGACAGGAATTTTATTTGGACTGTTTTCACAGGGAGGTTATCTTTATGAAATGATAAGCAGGGCACAGGGGGCATTGGGGTAAAACAAATGAAAACATTATGGAAAGAATATGGACAGACAGTAATTACTGTATTAGTGGCGGCAATGTTACTGATATTATGCTTATGGGGATTTCGCATAATTGGAAGTGGGATGGAACGTCCGGCAGCCGGTGCAGATGTTGGAAATAATATGGACGGAAAAATGTTAAAAGATATTCATAGCCGTCAGGTTCCGGTGATTATCTATGAAGATAATCGCATCTTAACGATTGCAGATAAGATAGCGTTATCAGAACTGTTTCACGCAGTGGATGCAGATGGAAAGGAACTTAAGATTGAGATAACTGATATCAGAAATCAGGCAGGAAAAACAGTAGAAGATATTTATGAAAAGGCAGGAATCTATGAAATAGAGGTGCGGGCAGAAGATGCATATGAAAAGCAGACGGTTTCCTGTTTCCGGATTCCGGTAAATGGAGGCGGTATATGAAACATATGGTATTTGGGGTATTGTCCGGCGGCATTGTCGTACTTTTTGTAGTGATGCTACTGACCATGCAGCATAAGAATGTGCGAAAAGAAGAATTAGAACAGAGTCTTACCGAAGCAATGGAAACAACATTGCAGATGGTACAGGCGGATGCAGACAGAGATTATACTTCCGAAGATATGAGGACATTACTGATTCGAAATCTGGTTCCGCAGATGAATTCCGATTCAGAATTAACTGTTCGGATGCTTGCAGCAGATGCAGAAAAAGGATTACTTTCTGTGGAAGTGGAAGAGCATTTTTCTTATCCGGGTGGGAAAATGGGCAGTATAAAGTGCTGCCGTACAATTCTTACAGATGACGATGGGAATGGAGAAGAAACGGAGAAAGGGGAAAAAGAAGTGGCAATGCAGACGGTAATCTTTTATCGCTCCAGGGAAGAAATGGAACAGGGAAAATCTTATTATAAGAAGCTGGAAATACAAAAGGGGGATTACTGTACCTCTCCGGCAGAACCGGTTTGTGATGATTTGAAAAAGAAGTTTTTAGAGTGGCGGGACAGCAAGGATTATCTCGCGGATTTTACACAGTGTGTAGAAGAAAATCAGACATATTATGCAGTATTTGAATAGGGGGTAAGCATGAAAAAGAAGGTGCGAAAGGGAGTATGCCGTTTCCTTTGCGGATGCATGATTCTTTTTATAAGTCCGTGCAGTATTCAGATGATAAGTGCGGAAACGGTAGAAGAAACTGAGGTGACAGAATCTGAAAAAACAGAAGTATTAGAAACAGAAGTATTAGAAACAGAAGAAACCAAGCAGTTGGAAGAAATGACGGATGAATTGACTTCATCTGCTTACGGAAGTGCGCAGACCTGGTATCCGGAAACTTCCGGGTATTTCATATTGATAGTTCGTGACAATGCAGGTGGAAGAACGGCTCGTTACCGGATTGACTGTAATATAGGGGAACGTCATTCCAATGGGATTAATTATCGAATCTATTATAAAATGTATCTGATTGGGGGAGACGAGCTTGGCATTACATTAGAAGATAGGGAATATTATACCAGACATGATAATGCAACTTCTGAAATAGGAGCAAGGGAATATCATCTTCCGGTTACGTTTTGTCTGCCGGAGCTGGGGCATCATTTTGAAGGAGTGTCTACCAGCAACTGCTATCAGACATACTTTGAGAGTATGGAAGAGGAAACCTGTAGTTTTGTGGTGGACACCAATGGATGTGGAATGACACCCTGGGGAGATGATGGCGCATGGCATAATGATAATATCGAAGTAAATTATCTCGAAAATCGTTATACCATTCATTATGATGGAAATGGGGCTACCAGCGGAACTGTTGCTTCTCAACCGGATGTGCTGTATGGAAAACAGATTCAATTACAGCAGAATCAGTATAAGAAAGAGTATACAGTAACCTTGGATGGAAATGGTGGAACATCTGAGGCAGAGAAACTTACCGCGGAAAGCACCTTTGCCGGGTGGGAAGATCATAACAGTTTTTATTATAACGGAATAGAATTTCCGTGGTATGCATTTGATGCCCCCTGTTATGCAAAAGCAAATCAGGATTTACTGGAAAGTTTCGGGTTTAATAAGGCAGCACTAGTAAAACATTTCTATCAGTATGTGATACAGGGCAGGGAACGAAGAATATCCAGTCCATATTTTCGATTGACGGATTATATGAAATATGGAGGGGAAGATTTAAAACAGGCATTTGGCAGTCGGCGTGAGTCATATTTGTTACATTGGATAAATCATGGATATAATGAGCATAGAGAGGGAATAGGCACAATCGGTGTGCCGGAAGCGTTATCAGAACTTTCTGTATACGAAGATAAGGCACAGGTATTAAATTTATCTTCAAAGCATAAGGGAGAGGTTCTATTAAAGGCACAATGGAAGGATGCAGAAGTAATACTTCCATCCGCAAAGCGCAGTGGGTATGCGTTTGCCGGCTGGGCAGACAGGAAAGATGCGAAAGAGCCGGTATATAATTCAGGAGATAAGGTAGTGGTAACGGAGAATCAGACCTTTTATGCCATCTGGAAGAAATCAAAGCCACCGGTTATAGAGCGGACGATATCGATTCAGAATGGAACGGATGGATTCTATACATATGTCTTTGTGCGGGATGGCGGAGATGGAATCCAAAAGACTGCTTTTGCTGTGTGGAGTGAACATCAGGGACAGGATGATTTGACGGCAGAATGGCAGGTGGCAGAATTAGGAGAAAAAGGGGACTATTTTATAGAGGGACAAAACTACAATTACCGTTATTATACCTCTGCTATAAAACATAAGAATGAATATGGAAGGCATCTGATTTCAATTTATGCATATGACAGTCTGGATGGCTATGCAACAGCAGATACGGATTTTTGCTATTGTTTTCCAATCATTTTTGTTGGAAATGGAGGTCTTATCGATGGAGAAGAGACAAAGCAGGAGAGCCGATATTATGGGACACCCTATGGAGAAATGCCAGATGCCGTGCGGGAGAACTTCCTTTTCTTAGGATGGAGCACAGAGCCGGATGCAGAACAGGACAAAGAGGAAGATAAAAAGCCGGATGTAGTATGGCAGGAAAAAGAACTTATCGGGGAAGAAGATGTTTTTTGCCATGCAGGGGAACAGAGATTATATGCACAGTGGGATGAGAGTCCTGTTATTGAGGCAAAAGATCAGTATTATAGTTTGACGGATGCAAGAAGCGGCAGGATTACAGAGGAAATACTTTTGCAGCAGGCATGTGCAAAGGACAGAGAAAGCAGCTCAGAAGATAATCCGGAAGGTATCTTAAAGAGCGGAGGAGATGAAGAGAAGAATACTGTTTTTTGCGTGGAAGATTATACGGAAGAAGAGTGGAAGAACTTTGCGCATGAAGGAACCACCACGATTACTTATTATGCAAAAGATGCAGTTGGCAATGTCAGCAGAAAACAGGTTACCGTTTATCTGGTGGATACTACCTCGCAACAGGTGGAGGACAAAGAAAAAACGTTTCGATTTATCAGTGAAAAATATCTTGATACCATAATACAGGATTCTATTTGGAGGAGAGAAGAAAATTACAGACAGTTAGAAGAGGCATTGCAAAGGAATACGGCTTTAGAAGTCTGGAATTTATCACATCAACAGATGAATGAGATGAAAGAATATGAATTGCAGCATAATACCGGGAAAATGACGGAAATAGAGCGTTTTCGGAATAAATTTATCCATTGTATCGGTGAAAATGCCGAAATTTAGAAAGAAAGAAGAAATTGGTTGCACAATAAAAATAACTTATGGTATAGTTGGAGAAAAGTGAAAGGAGTTATGAAAAATTGAATCCAAAGAAAAAAATATTGATTTTATCAGGCTGTCTGCTTACAGTGGCAGCTGTAGTTGGTGGTACATTTTTCGTACAGAAGAGCAGTAATCATGTTTTGAACAAAACATCCATAGGAAAATTTCACGAAGCAGAGGAGCATACTGCAACAGGATTTGTGGTATGTAAGACGGAAGCATTGCAGGAGGTATTTCAGCAGAAGAAAGAAGAGGTTCTGTTGGCAAAGCAGGAAGTGCCGGATGAATCCGAGGGAAAGAATGAGAAAACCGATAAAAAGGGAACACAGGAAGTGACACCGGGAAAGGAACCAACAGAGCCGGCATCAACTGCAGGAGGGCAGGCCCCTTCAGCTCAGAAAAACGCAACGACATCCGGGGGACAGGAACCTGTCGGTGGAATTCCAGCAGCACCATCAGATACACCATCGGAAACTCCGGCAGCACCATCAGAGACGCCGTCAGAAACTCCGGTAGCACCATCAGAGACACCGTCAGAAACTCCGGCAATGGCACCGACAGAACCGCCGGCAGAGGAAACAAAGCCAGCAAATCCATGCCCGTATCCGCTTTGGACAGTGATGAGTTTTGATGATGGAACTATGGGATATTACTGGCCGATGGATTATGATATTGCAGATGCAGTAAGAGTGGACAATGAGCTGTATGAATTACATTATACCAGACTGGTAAGTACAACTTTTGTGGGAAATTATGATGGTGCATATCATGTAAGATTAAGTAAATTCAGTTATCATATTCCGTATGCAGATGACTGATGATAGAAAAAGAAAGGTATATCGAAAACTCCCTAAGGAGTTTTCAGATATACCTTTTCAATTCTGTTCTTATCCATTTTCTCAACCCGGAGCAGAATTCCATTTTCTGTGGTAATGGATTCTCCCTCGTCAGGAAGATGGTCTAAATGTTCTAAGATATAGCCGCCAATGGAATCATAATCTTCCGACTCTAAATGAATCCCCAGTTTTTCACACATATCATAAAGATTCATGGAACCGTTGACCAGGTATTCTTTTTCACTTAAAGCAGTAATATCAGCTTCTTCATTGGCATCATATTCGTCATGAATTTCGCCTACAATTTCCTCTAATAAATCCTCTAAAGTAACAAGACCGGCAGTTGCACCATATTCATCTAATACGATAGCAATGTTGAGGGAAGAAGCCTGCATTTCTTTTAATAATTCAGCAGTATTCTTATGCTCATATGTAAAGAACGGTTCCCGCATAATAGAGCGGATGGAAAAATTCGTCCGGTCATCATAGAGCAATAAATCCTTTACATTTAAAATACCAATGACATTGTCCGTGGTATCTTCATATACCGGTAATCTTGTATATTTGGCTTCCCGGAAAATCTCTAATAATTTTTCATAGCTGGCATTGACATCTACGAAAGTCATATCTATACGGGGAACCATAATTTCTTTTGCTTCAGAATCAGTTAAATCGAACACATTATTAATCATATTGCGTTCTTCATTCTCAATAACACCGGATTCGTGACTGACATTTACGATAGTACGAAGCTCGGCTTCTGTCATGGTCTGCTTCTTGGCATCAGGATTAATATGCAGGAGCTTTAAGAAGCCATGGGAAAGCATATTAATAATAAAGATGACAGGAGTAAGAACCTTCATAAGAAAGCTGACAACTCCGGAGTACGCCAATGCCAGTTTTTCGGAATGTATGGTAGCAATTGTTTTTGGAGTGATTTCACCGAAAATCAGAATCAAAACAGTTAAAATTCCAGTTGATATTCCGGCAGCAACACTTCCGAAAATGCGGATGGCAAGTGCTGTAGAAATAGCAGAGGCGGATAAGTTTACAATATTATTCCCGATTAAAATAGCGCTTAACATCTTAGATGAATGATCCGTGATAGCAAGCACGCGCTTTGCCCTTACATTTCCTTCATCTGCCAAGGTCCGCATCTTAATCCGGTTAACGGTTACAAGAGCGGTTTCAGCAGAAGAAAAGAATGCTGATAAAAGAATCAGTATGACAAGACTTACTAATTGGATGATATCTGTTCCACTCAAATTAGTCCACCTGCAGATTGGAATAGTAATCCGTAAGAGCACTTAAATCTACCTCTGTATAGGATACCGGTTTATTTGCTTCATGATTTTTATAAATGGAGAAGCCTGCCCATCCTATGATAAGTGCAATGACAACAACGGTAGCGGTATAACCCAGATAACGCTTGCATTTCTCCTGTTTCATTATTTTTTTACGATTTTTCTTTTGTTCTTTATAACGGTCAACTTTTTCCTGACTCATAAGAAATCTCCTTGCAATTTTTTTTGTAATAATGGTATTATACACCATGTAGGAATAAAATTGAACAAAAAATTCAAAAACTAATAGAAAACTAATAGAAAACAAAAAAATAGAAGAAGGAAAGAAAAATGAAGCAGGGAATAATTTTTGATATGGATGGAACTCTGTGGGATTCTACAGTCGGTGTGGCAGAATCCTGGAATGAAATATTAAAACAGGAAAAAGTGAACCGTACACCTCTGACTGTAGAGGATTTTCGTGGAATCATGGGAAAAACAATGGATGTTATTGCAGCAAAATTTTTCCCGGATATGCCGGAAAAAGAACGGATGGAACTTTTAGATAAATGTGGCGAATATGAAAATGAATATCTGTCCGGGCATGGTGCAGTGTTATATCCGGGTGTGGAAGAAACCTTTGCAAAGCTGAAGGAAAAATATGAACTTTATATCGTAAGCAATTGTCAGAGCGGATATATCGAGGCTTTTCTTTCTTATTATAAATTAGGAAAATATATTTCGGATATAGAATGCTATGGAAATAATGAAAAACAGAAAGAAGATAATATAGCCCTGGTAGTATCCCGGAATGCACTTACCGATGCAGTGTATGTGGGAGATATCCAGAGCGATTACGAATCCAGCAAAAAGGCAGGAGTCGCTTTTATCCATGCAGCATATGGATTTGGCACAATTGATGATGAAGTACCGGAAATTGAAAATTTGTCACAGCTTCCGGAAGTGGTAGAGAAAGTATTTGCCGGAAAATAATTAAAATAGAAAACAGGAAACGAATGTAGAAATAAGAGAAAAAGAGTCTTGGTTGTTTGAAAAGAACGAAGCAAGGCTCTTTTTTAGTTGCCCGCATTCGTAAAAGGCTGCCAGTGACAGGTTTTATAGGTTGACAAATAATATTATATGATATATAGTATTGAATATGAAATAGTAATGCATTAATAATAATATTATATTTATGAAAATCTGGAGGGAGTGATTGCATGGTATTTAATACAGGCGCGGCACTTCTGGATGCAATTGTTTTAGCTGTAGTATCAAAGGATGAGGAAGGTACTTATGGTTATAAGATTACGCAGGATGTGCGGAAAGCCATTGAAGTGTCAGAATCAACGCTGTATCCGGTGTTGCGAAGATTGCAGAAGGACGGTTGTCTGGAAGTATACGACAGAGAATGTGGGGGCAGAAATCGAAGGTATTATAAGATAACTGGGAATGGAAATGAAAGATTAACATATTATCGGAAGGAATGGGAAAATTATTCTTCGAAAATAACAGAATTATTTTCCGGAGAGGAGAAGATATGAACAGACAGGAGTTTATGAGAAGGCTGGAGCAGTTATTAGAAGGAATTCCGGAAGAGGAAAAACGGGAAGCAATTGCATACTATACCAGCTACTTTGAGGATGCAGGAGAAGAAAATGAAGAGAAGATAATCCGGGAATTAGAATCTCCGGAAAAAGTGGCAGCAACCATCCGGGCAGATTTCCCAGGATGCAATAATAGTGAGACAGCATCTTCCGGTAATCAGCAGAATTATCGGAGGACTATTTGGAATTGCAGTCGGCTGTGTGATCGGCGGAATAGCGGTAGTAGGTGTAGCAATTACAATTTTGGTAACAGGCGTAATTTCCTTAGGTTTTATTTCTATGGCAGCCGGACTTCTGATGCTTGCAATTGGATTATGTGCGGCCGGACTTCTGCTTCTGGTATGTGGAAAGTTTCTTCCATGGTTTGCAAAAGGAATTGCAAAATTATGGCAGTCACTGTTTAAGAAGAAAGGGGGCGCTTGCGCATGAAAAAAGCATTAAAAATTATTTTTGGTATCGCATTAGGCTGTTTTCTTTTAGGCTGCGTGGTATTAGGTATTGGAATTGCAACCGGTGGAACCATGCGGGAATTTGTAGAAGCAGTGCAAAATAATAAATTTGCATTTCATTGGGATGTAACTGACTGGGAAGGACAGGATAAAGGAACAGACAGTACAGAAGAGACTGCATTTGCACCGGAAGATGTGAAATCACTTGATATCGATATGGATGCAGGAATGTTGAAAGTAGTCAAAGGAAAAGGCAAAGAGATTAAGGTAATAACAACTTCTAAAAATGCCGAGGTAGAGACTGCATTGGAAGATGGAACTTTAACAATCAGCGAAAACTTCCATGCCGCATATTGGGGCGATGGAGTGCATCGTTTACAGGTGGTTATTGAAGTGCCGGAACAGCTTGAATTAGAGGAACTTTCGGTTGAAGTCGGAGCAGGAGATATTGATATAAAAGAAGGACTGCTGACGACAGCATATGCAAGCTTTGATGTGGATGCCGGAAATCTTGATTTTGCCGGTGAAGTAAAAGGTGATTTGGACGCTGATTGTAATGTGGGAAACATGGAATTGAAATTAACCGGTGGGCAGCAGGATTACAATTACAGTTTAAGCTGTGGTGTTGGTTCTATAAAAGCAGGAGATATTTCTGTTGCCGGACTTGGCAGAGATGACGAAATCGACAATGGTGCAGATTATGATATGGATATAAACTGTGACGTGGGAAATGTTGATGTGATTTTTGAAAAACGATGAGAAACACGCTTTGTGGGATGCCAGCATAAAAATGATAGCAGATAATGTGAAAAGACATTGCCTGCTATCATTTTTTATAAAATTATTTACTTGGAAACCCACTCATTTACATCATTGATTTTACTTAAAACCGGGAGCAGAATCAGGCAGAGAATAATGCCGACAACACCCTGGACGATATTGAATGGAATACCTGCAGCAGAAGAAGCAATTCCGGTAGCAAGAGCAGCGGAGGAGAAAGAACCGCTGGCAAATGCAGCAAGACCTGCTTCAAACAGGAAGTAGCCAAGTACCATAAGAGCCTCACCTACGATACCGCCGATAACAACGCGGACACTGCGGTTAGCTTTGGAAGAAATGTTAAGACGCAGTTTGTGGAACAGAAGTCCGGCGATGCATGCGGTCAGAGCCTTGATGATTAAAGTGGCAGGAGCCCAGGTCATATAGCCGGAGAAAATATCAGCAAACATGGAGCCGATACCAGCGGCAAGTGCACCAATTCCAGGTCCTAAGATAATACCACATAGGAGTACCAGTCCGTCTCCTAAATGAATATATCCAAAAGTTGGTGTAGGAATCTTAATAATCATAGTTGCAATGCAGGTAAATGCAGCAAGCAAGGCCGCAGTAACCATTTTCTTTGTATTTTTCATAATAAAGTAAATCCTTTCTCTGGTATGTGATCTGCAAATCGTTTTCCCTATCATATGTAAAATGTGGTTTGATTAAAATAGCCAGATATAACAAATATGACCATGCCAGTTTGAAGGCAAAAGGAGTATACAAATTTTTACGATTGCCGAAATGCTCATTCATTGGTAAAATAGTCACGGAAACATGACTACAAAAAAGGAGATAAAATAATGAAGAAAGAAGTCCGGATTGCATTATATATAGTTTCTATAGTGTGTGTGATTCTGCTGGGTGCAGCAATGATATATGCAGCCCATCATGGTGGAAGCATCCGCCAGAAGGACAGCCGGCAGACTGCCGCAACAGCAGGGACAGAAGCTGCAGAAGACAGCAAGGATAAAAATGGAGAATACGATTTAAAGACCAGTGATAAAACTGACGGTAAAAATGATGCGGAAGCCGGAAAGGATGCAGCTTCTGAAGATGCAGATAAGAAGATTGGGAAAAACACGGAAACAACAGATGTAACAGAAGATACAACACTGATGTTTACCGGAGACGTACTTTTTGCCAATTCTTTTAAAACAAACTATGATGCCGGAGGCATAGACGCTGTCATAGATAATGGCATGAAAGAGCTGCTTGTAAATGCAGATATTACCATGGTAAATGAAGAATTTCCGTTTAGTAACCGGGGTACCCAGATGGAGGACAAGCAGTATACCTTCCGCACAGACCCATCCTATGCAGCCGCATTAAAGGAAATGGGCGTGGACGTGGTCACTCTGGCAAATAATCATATCCTCGATTATGGAAGGGAAGCATTGAGTGATACTTTTACAACATTAGATGGACAGGGCATTTTATATGCCGGAGCAGGGGACAGCGTAGAGCGGGCGCAGGAAGTGCAGGTAATAGAAGTAAATGGGAAAAAGTATGGATTTCTTGCAGCATCCCGTGTACTTCCGGTTGCCGGCTGGAATGTAGAAAGCGCAGTACCGGGAGTCCTTTCTACTTATGATGAAACGCGGTTTGTCAATGCCATTGCCGAAGCACGCAGTCAGTGTGATGTGCTGGTGGTTTATGTCCACTGGGGCTTGGAACATCAGGAAAAACCTGAGGCATATCAGAGAACACTGGCACAGAAATATATTGAAGCCGGTGCAGATGTAGTGTTTGGTGCACATTCCCATTGTCTGCAGGGCATTGAATATATCGATGGAAAGCCGGTGTTTTACAGCCTTGGCAATTTTGTTTTTGGCAGCAGCATTGAGCGCACCATGGCAGTGGAAATGGTAGTGGATAAGGATGGTGCAATTTCTTATAAGCTGGTGGGGGCAAAGGCAGAAAATGGAAAGACCAGACAGATGAATGAATTAGAACAGCAGCAGTTGAATGACTATATCAACAGCATTTCCTTTGGCGTAACGGTGCAGGATGACGGAACCGTAACACCACAATAAGAGACAGCAGAGTATGAAACAGTATTGGTACAATAAGCTGAAAAGAAGTGCATAAAAATATCGGATTGCGATAGAGTAGTAATAAAAGAAATTGCCGGGAGATGGAATGAACAGTTCGAAACGGGAAAACTTACTGAATCTGGCACTGGATGCAACGGAAGAGGAAAGACTGCAGTCCTTAAACTTAAATGTAGGATATCAGGAAGAAACGGACACATGGGAGGTCATTGTAAAATATACCGGAAGTCTCAGAAAATTAGAGGAGATATTTCCGGATATTGAAGTTACAGAACTGAGCAATGAATATGCAGTTATCCGGCTGCCGGAGGCTTTGATGGATGCGGTAACAGACCGGACAGAAATTGAATATATGGAAAAACCAAAGAGGCTCTTTTTCTCTGTACAGCAGGGAATCAGAGCCTCCTGCATTACGTCCCTTTATACAAGAAAAATGGGGTTAGGGGGAACGGAATTGAGTGGGAAAGGTGTGATAACGGCATTTTTAGATAGTGGCATCGATTACAGACACCCGGATTTTAGAAAGGAAGATGGAAGCAGCCGGATTCTGGCAATCTGGGATCAAAGCATTGCAGGAAATCCACCGGCCGGATTCCGGCTCGGGACAGAATATGACCGGAATATAATTAATGATGCATTGCAACAGGAGGATATACAGGAGGGGTACCGTATCTGCCCCAGCCGGGATTTATCCGGGCACGGAACCCATGTGGCAGGAATCGCAGCGGGAAATGGAAGATCATCCAATGGAAGAAACCGGGGCGTGGCATATGAAAGTGATTTGCTAGTGGTAAAGCTTGGCACACCGGGGAAAAATTCCTTTCCAAGGACAACAGAGCTGATGCTTGGAATGGATTATATTCTCCGGAAAGCACTGGAACTTAAGCAGCCGGTGGCAGTAAATATAAGCTTTGGCAATACCTATGGTTCCCATGATGGAACCTCTCTTCTTGAAACCTATTTATCTGATATGGCAAATTACTGGAAATCGGTTCTGGTGATTGGCACCGGAAATGAAGGCAGTGCCAGAGGGCATACCTCCGGGCAGCTTGTAATGGGAAGAGAACAGGAAGTGGAATTTGCAGTAGGAGAATATGAGCCTGCGTTAAGCTTACAAATCTGGAAATCCTATGCGGATATTTTTTCCATCCGGATGACGCATCCCAGTGGGAAAACGGTGGGGATTATCCGGCAGCTGCAGGGTCCCCAGAGATTTACTATCGAAGGAACGCAGGTTTTATTATATTTTGGAAAACCAAGCCCTTTCAGTCCTTTTCAGGAAATCTATTTTGATTTTCTTCCGGTGGAAAATTATATCGACAGCGGAATCTATAAAATAACGCTGATACCGGAAAAGATTGTAACCGGGGCCTATAATATGTGGCTGCCTTCCCTTGCGGTCATCGGAGAAGCAACCGGATTTTTATATCCCACAGAAGAGACAACGCTTACAATTCCATCCACTGCCTATAAGGTAATTTCGGTGGGGGCCTATGATGCAAGATATAATCAGGTGGCAGCCTTTTCCGGGAGAGGGTTCACCAGAGAGACCAATCAGGTGAAACCGGACATCTGTGCGCCAGGGGTGGACATTGAATCCTGTGCACCGGGCGGCGGTTATACCGTACGAAGCGGAACTTCAATGGCAACGCCATTTGTAACTGGGACGGCAGCACTTTTTATGCAATGGGGAATTGTAGAGAAACATGATGCTTTTTTATATGGGGAAAAAATAAAAGCATATCTCATCCGGGGAGCAAGACCACTGCCGGGATATTCCTTTTTCCCAAATCCAAGGCTGGGCTGGGGTGTATTGTGTGCAGCGGACAGTCTGCCATCGGATGCCGGATGAATACGGTTGTGCTTTTATGACACTTTTCTGAATAAATATTGTAAAAAACGATAATTTGATGTACAATTAAAAAATGCAGGAAGGAATGTATAGACAGAAAAATATATATTTTTTGGAGGGGCTATGCAGGAGAAGAATACGCTGGATGAATTGTTTAAAGGGAAAAAAGGATTTGCGGAATGCTACCAGACTCTGCAGTTATTAAGTGAAAGTACCGATGATTATTTATTTCTGGCAGATTTAAAAGAGGGTAAATTTTATTTCGCCAGCAATGATATATCAAAGAGATATGCATTGCGCATGGATGAAAACAACAGCTGCAGCATAGATGACTGGAAAGATATTGTATATGAAAGAGACTTAAACCAGTGGGTTAATGATATGGAATCTATCTGCTCTGGAAAAAGCCTGATACATGATTTGGAATACCGGCTGGTAGACAGAAACAGCAATCTGGTCTGGATCAGCTGTCGTGGGAAAGCTGAACTGGATGAGACCGGGATTCCTTATGTAATGGTGGGAAGAACATCAGATACTGTCCTTTTGGGAAAGACAGATTCACTTACCGGACTTTTTAATAGTACTAAATTAATGGAACATCTGGATGAAATGCTGAACAGCAGAAAAGAAGGTGTTTTGCTTGTCCTTGGTGTGGATAATTTTAAAAATATCAATACGAAATATGGAAGAGGCCATGGTAATTTTATTTTAAAGAGGATTGCGGCGCTTCTGGAAAATAGTATTGATGAAAACATAAAAATTTATCGTCTGGATGGTGACCGGTTTGCAGTTAATTTTGTGGGATATGATATGGAGGCTGTGCGTGAGGTATACCAGAATATACAGATGAAGATGATGGAGAACTGTACCTTTTCAGCAGGTGCAGTCTGCTATCCGATGTCCGGAATCAAGGATGCCAATACACTGTTTAACTATGCGGAAAGTTCTCTGGACCGTGCCAAGAAGAGCGGTAAGAACCGGTTGATTCTTTTCTCAGCAGAAGATTATGAGAAACAGTTGTCGGTTATTGACTTAACAGAAGAAATCAGAAAGAGTATCCGCAACCAGTGTGATGGATTTTATCTTCTCTTCCAGCCACAGATTGGGATGAGTAATTATGAAGTAGTGGGAGCAGAGGCACTGCTCCGTTTCCGCTCAAAATATCATGGGGTGGTGTCACCAAATCTTTTTATTGGAATATTAGAGCAGAGCGGAATGATTGTGCAGGTGGGAAAATGGGTATTAAAGGAAGCCATTGCCCAGTGTGCAAAGTGGCGGCGTTATAATCCGGAATTCCGTATGAGTATTAATCTTTCTTATATACAGTTACAGCAGCCGGATTTAAGCCAGTACATTTATGATTTATTAGAACAGGAAGGAATTCCCGGAGAAGCTATTATTCTGGAACTGACAGAAAGCATGCAGTTACAGGATTATACCAAATACAATCAGTTATTTTATCAGTGGGGCAAGCGTGGTATACAGATTTCCATGGATGATTTTGGAACCGGATATTCCAGCTTAAGTTATCTTAAGAGTCTGGCAATTGATGAGATTAAAATTGACCGCTGCTTTGTCAGCCGGATTAATATGAGTGCATACAATTACCGGCTTCTTCGTAATATTTTGGAACTGGCAAGAAGTGCACAGATCCGGGTAGTATGTGAAGGGGTAGAAACACCGGAGGAATTACAGACACTTGCAGAGCTTGCACCTGAAGTTTTACAGGGGTTCTATTTCAGTAAACCGATTGAAGAAGAGCTGTTTGAAAAACAGTATATTTTTGGACATGTAGAGGAAGAACGGTGGCAGGAAGATTGTGGGAATAGTACAGTGATTCTGCCGGAAGCAGGAGACGGTACCGATTATAAAGCGATATTAGACCAGTTAGAAGAGATGGTCTATGTCATAGATGCGGAAAGCTATGAGTTATATTATATGAATTCTGCCGGACAACGAATCAGCGGCGTTAGTGATTATGCCGGCAAGAAATGTTATCAGGTATTAGAGGGCAGGGAAGAACCGTGCCCAGATTGTAATATGGCAAAATTAAAGCATAAGAAGTTTTTGACCAGATATGCAAATAATGAATTCTTAGGAACCCAGATGTTGATGAAAGATAAATTAGTAAACTGGGGCAATAAGGCAGCACGCCTTCAGATAGGTATTGACATGAATACCATCAATATTTCCGTGAGCAGGCTGGAAGAACAGTTAGAAGTGGAAAAGGGCATTGTGAAAGCCTTGGAAGAGGCGAAAGAAAAAGAAAATGAAGCTGATATCATCAGTGAACTTCTTCATCATACCGGGGAATTTTATCAGGCAGACCGCTGCTATATCTTTTTATATTCCAAAGAGGCAGATAGCTGGAGTAATGTCTGTGAGTGGTGTGAAAATGAGATTCAGAGCCAGCAGCTTTATCTGGCATCGGTACCGGGTGACCGGGTAAAACTGGTGATTGGCAGTCTGAAGGAAGACAGACCGGTTATTATCAAAGATGTGGATATGTATCGGGAGTCAGCACCGGATTTGTGGAAAATATTAGTGCATCAGGAAATACGCAGGCTGATGCTTCTTCCATTGTTAAATGAAGGTCATTTATTTGGATTTATTGGTGTGGATAATCCGAAATACCGCCCAAATGATAAGACTTTTCTTGCCAGAATACGTCCTTTTATTTCAAATATACTGATTCGTGACGGAATGATGGATGTAAAGAGTGAGATGATAGCCCGTATGACGGGTATGCTGAAGGAGGAAAATATATTACAGTCTGTAAAACTGGGACTGTGGACGCTGGAACTGGATACTGTCAATGGAAAGAACCGTCTGTATGTGGATAAGAGCATGCGCAGCATTCTGGGCATAGACGACATTATGAACAGCGAGGAATATTTCAGGTTCTGGTATGATAACATCAGTGATGGTTATTACGATTATGTACAGAATGCATTACATGATATTATCACAACCGGAAAGATTATCGAGATGGAATATACCTGGAATCATCCGGAACGTGGAAAAGTGACAGTACGCTGCGTTGGAGTGCTTGATCATCAGGAAAATGGTGTCTATACATTAAAAGGATATCATCGCATTAATAATGATATGATTCGGAAAAAATTTTTAAAGAGTCAGGAATATGAACGTATGGAATATAATGAGAAGAAACATACCATTTATTTCCATACAAATCGTTCTATGTTAAAGGGCAATCAGCTAAAAGAGGTTGGATTTCCGGAAAGCTGGGAGGATGGAATGGTACATCCTCATTTCCGGGATGTATTTCATGCAGCATTTACCGGCGTAGAATATGGAAAAGAGGATCAGGTATTAGAAATTCTTTTAAAAAACAAGCAGGATGAGTTTGAATGGTTCCGCCTGGATATCTGTAAAATCGGAGACCAGAAACAGGATGAAAATTTGAGGATAGTTACTATTTATCAGATTGAAGATCATCAGAATATCCAGTTAAAATATTTACAGAGAGAGGACTTTTATCAGGCAATGCTGTCGGAGACCGTGGCATATGCTGAGGTAGACCTGAGTAATGGTAAGATTCAAAGCAGTGGTGGACTCTGGAAAGATTACGTAGCAGAGGGCGAGCGGGAAGCATTAAATTATATGAAGGTTTTCAACCGTCATATTGATGAACTGGTATTAGAGGAAGACCAGGTTGGATGCTATGATGTATTAGAGCAGGAAAAGATGGTTTATAATTATAACAGTGGAACGGCTACTGTGAATTATCAGCTTCGCAGAAGGATGGCAAGAGGAAGTTACCACTGGATGGAGCTTACCGTACATGTATTTCAGGAGCAGGTAACAGAAAATATGTATGCACTGCTGTATCTTAAGGATATAGATGGACAGAAACGCCGTCAGCAGGAACAAGAGCGTGCAGCCAATACCGATCCGTTGACGAACGTACTGAACCGGCGGATATTTGAACAATATACCAGCCATTATGTATTAGAAGAAGCAAAGAAAGGGGAAGTGTGTGCACTTCTTATATTGGATATTGATAATTTTAAACAGATTAACGATACCAAGGGACATCCATATGGAGATAAAGTATTACGTACTTTTGTGGATACCATTCATGAAAGCTTCCGCCGTACCGATTATATAGGAAGACTTGGTGGGGATGAATTTGTAGTATTGTTTAAAGGATTTGGCTCAAAGAAAACCTTGGATAAGAGACTCGCACGGATGCAGGAACAGCTGCGGGAGAAGCTTCCGACTCCGGTATCCTGTAGTGTTGGAATCACCCTGATTAGAAAAGACAGCTATAACTATGAAGATAGTATCAGGCAGGCAGATAAAGCTTTGTATACAGCAAAGCATAAAGGAAAGGATACCTATTGTTACTGGGAAGAGTCAGAAAAATAGGCATTGACGGAGAAAAAAGGTATATGTTATGATGATGACGTATCAGGGAGTAGTTCGCACCGGATAGCCGGTGTTGTATTTTTCGTCATCACGTTATCTGAAGAGGGATAACCGGAATATACACTGCAGAGGAACGAGACTTTTACCGTATTATTTTGATGCGGTAAAAGTGCTCGTTCCTTTTTTGCTTTACAGGAAATTGCTTTCCTGTAAAGTAAAAAACGCTCCGCGAGGATACACACTGCGGCGTATAAGGTAGATGTCGCAAGCGACCGCCGCAGGCGCGAGAATGTGCCAAGGCACATTCTTTGTTGCGCATAGTTGATACCCGGTAACATAAAAAGCAGGAGGTTAAGCGTATATGAAAGTATATTGGAATTGTACGAAAGAGCAGTTAGAAGAAATGTTTGGCTTTCGGGAAAAAGGATTAACAGAAGAAGAAGTAGAAAGAATACGAAAAGAGACAGGCGAAAACCGGCTGAGCGAGGGCAGACATAAGAGTCTGCTGCAGGTGTTTTTAAGCCAGTTTTGTGACTTGATGGTAATAATCCTGATTATTGCAGCAATTATTTCCATGTTTTCCGGAAATACCGAGAGTACCATCGTAATTTTTCTGGTATTACTTATGAATGCTGTTCTTGGTACGATACAGTATAGGAAGGCAGAAAAATCACTGGATAGTTTGAAGGATTTGGCGGCACCAGCGGCTCGGGTTATCCGGGATGGAAAACGTCAGGAGATTGAATCCAAAGAGATTGTGCCCGGGGATTATGTAATCTTAGAAGCAGGGGACATGATTGTGGCAGACGGAAGAATTCTTCGCAATTATTCCCTTCAGGTCAATGAAGGCTCACTGACAGGAGAGTCTGCCAATGTAGAAAAAAATGAAGAAGTATTGCCGGAAGAAGTACCGTTGGCAGACCGGAAAAATATGGTATTTTCCGGAAGCTTTGTAACATATGGAAGAGCGGAGGTACTTGTAACAGCAACAGGAATGGAGACGGAATTAGGAAAGATTGCCGGGTTGATGAATCAGACGAAGGAGCGGAAGACTCCGCTTCAGATAAGTCTTGATTCTTTCAGCAAAAAGCTGGCAATACTGATTATGGCAATCTGTGCACTGGTCTTTTGCCTTGGCATTTACCGGAAGATGCCGGTCATTGATGCCATGATGTTTGCTGTTGCACTGGCAGTAGCGGCAATACCGGAAGCATTAGGCTCCATTGTTACAATTGTGCAGGCAATGGGAAGCAGGAGAATGGCAAAGGAGCACGCCATTGTCAAAGAATTAAAAGCTGTGGAAAGCTTAGGCTGTGTATCGGTAATCTGCTCCGATAAGACGGGAACACTGACACAGAATAAGATGCATGTGGAAGAGGTTTATCTGAATGGTATGACTTATAAACCGGATGAGCTGACCTTGGAGTCCAGCCTGCAAAGGCATTTTTTATACAATGCTATTTTAAATAATGATGCCAGCATAACGGATGGAAAAGTACTGGGAGATCCGACAGAATCTGCCCTGTTGGAAATGTTCCACGAAGTCCGCCTGAATCGGGACAGAACGGAAAATGTAGGGCAGCTTACCATACAGGAAGAAACGATTCGAAATATGATTCCGAGATTAGAAGAAATTCCATTTGATTCTGAACGGAAATGCATGAGCAGTAAATACCGGCTGCGTGGCGAAGAAGAAATTATTTTTACAAAAGGAGCAGTAGATGTCCTTTTAAACCGTTGCATAAATGTGGCATATGAAGAAGAGATAAGACCGATGGATAATGTAGAAATCGCAAAAATCCAGAAGCAGAATCAGCATTTTTCTGAAAATGGACTCAGGGTACTGGCATTTGCATGTAAGAAGTCCGGGGGAGAACTGACGGTGGAAAAGGAAAATAGACTTACCTTTTTAGGATTAGCTGCCATGGCAGACCCGCCAAGGGAAGAATCCATACAGGCAGTAGCAGATGCGAAGCGGGCGGGAATCCGCACCGTAATGATTACCGGAGATCACAAAATCACAGCCGTTGCGATTGCAAAGCGTATTGGAATCTATGAAGAGGGGGACCTGGCATTAACCGGAACAGAGCTGGATGCCTGCCCGGAAAAAGAACTGGAAGAAAAGATTGATAAAATATCTGTTTATGCGAGAGTGTCACCGGAGCATAAGATACGGATTGTAAAAGCCTGGCAGAAGAAGGGCAATATCGTTTCCATGACCGGAGACGGTGTAAATGATGCACCGGCATTAAAGCAGGCAGACATCGGAGTAGCCATGGGAATAACCGGAACGGAAGTGGCAAAGGATGCGGCAGCCATGATATTAACAGATGATAACTTTGCTACGATTATTAAAGCAGTAACGAACGGAAGAAACATTTACCGTAATATAAAAAATGCTATTTTATTTTTACTTTCCGGCAACATGGCAGGAATTTTATCTGTATTGTATACATCCCTTTTGGGGCTTCCGGTTCCATTTGCTCCGGTGCATTTACTGTTTATTAACCTGCTGACAGATTCCCTTCCGGCAATTGCCATTGGCGTGGAACCGCAGGATGCAAGTTTATTGGAAGAAAAACCAAGGCAGGCATCGGAAGGAATTTTATCTGGAGAGACATTCCGGCGAATTATGTTGCAGGGCTTATGCATTGCGGCATCCACCATGGCAGCATTTTATATCGGAAATGGAAAAGGTGCGGCAATGGCATCCACTATGGCATTTGCAACACTGACATTGGCGCGTCTTTTCCATGGATTTAACTGTCGTGGAAACAAGACCATTTTTGCATTGGGCTTTACCGGAAATCCATACAGTATCCTTGCATTTGTGTCTGGAAGCGTGCTGCTGGGACTGGTGCTTTTTGTACCGCCGCTGCGGGGGTTATTTTCAGTAGAATCATTGTCTGGTCCTGCTGTGATTGAGATTATTCTGCTGGCAGCACTTCCGACCATTGTCATCCAGATGGTCAGAGGAGTGAGAGAGTTAAAGAAATAAGCCAAATTTGCGCCGGTGTCCGGGTAGAAGCAAGCTGCTAAAATGCGACCGTTCTAAGAAAGTGTTTTTTCTTTCTATATTAAAATAGTCTTTCCAATGTTTGACATCTCGCCCCGTCTGTCCGTCGGAGTACGGATGCATTATCGGAATCTGCACAAGGGCTCTTAGAATTTCGTCTGTAACCGGCAACACTGGCACAGGGATGTGCCAGTGAGGCGCAATTGAACACGGATGTGAATTTGCGCCGGTTGCCAGCCGAAATCAAACACAATATCGAAATTCTTATGTGCCCTTGCAGATTCCAGTTCGCATCCGCTTCCGATGGACAGATGGGGTGAGCAGTCAAAGCAGTGGAAAGACAATTTATTATCAGAAAAAACACTTTCAAGAACGATAACGCATTTCATCAAAAATTTCTTCCCGGACACCGGCTGCAAATTTGTGCTTGTATTTTTCTCTCTGTCCTTAGCCCATCTGGCTGCATCAACTCTTGACGGAAGCTGTCCTGCGACATATACTAAGCTTAATCACAAGGTAAGGAATGAGACAGATGTATCGGAAAAAGATAATCAGGCATTTGGCACTGCTGTGGAGCATCCTGTTTCTGATAGCCATTGCAGGCGCATCCACCAGAACAGAACAGGTTTCCCCGGCAGAGAAAGAAGCCTTTGCAGTAAATTACATAGAATTAAAGAATGTCCGTCTTTTAGATACTCCGGATAAGATGTTATCCAGAGAGGAGCAGATGCAGAATACAGGCATTGCGGCATTGACACTAGGCAGCAGCGGTAGACTGGCGAACCATAGGAGAAATATTGGAATGATGTTCTGGCTGCTGTTGGTGGTACTGCCACAGCTTTTTATGGGACGCATTCAGAGAAACCGGAAGAAGCATGGCGATAATGTACTAAGGAGCCTGATGTTAGCAAGGTTTGAGCGGAAGGCGGACGGGAAGAAGGAAGCATTGGCACCCGCATATTAAATACATAAAATAATAATATGCGAGGTGTAAGAAATGAATATTTTTATCTGGATTATGATAATCTTAGGTGGTGGAGTAGGAATTCTTTCCTGTGCTTATCTGGTACTGGCAATGCCGGTACTTCTGGTATGGAAGATTTGCCGGAAGGTAAAATATCACATTGGATTATTTGATTAGAAGATAAAGAAAAAGAAAAGAGGATTCTGGAATCTGGCAGCAGGTCAGAAAACAGAGTCCTCTTTGTTATGCATTTTCTAAAATTTTTATGAAAACCATGATATTTTTCGAAAGTGAGATGTAAAAATGTTCGGAATAAGGTAATATAAAAAACAGAGTGAGAAAGAAAAAGTAAAATAGAAAAATAAGAAATGGAAAAAGAGAGAATATCATATGCTTCAGATTCAACACATTTATAAGGACTATAAAACCGGAAGTCTGGTGCAGAAGGCACTGGATGATGTCAGCTTAAATTTAAGGGATAATGAGTTCGTGGCAATTCTCGGGCCGAGTGGGTCGGGAAAGACCACATTGCTTAATATAATCGGAGGACTCGACCGTTATGATAGCGGAGATTTGATTATCAATGGAATATCCACGAAGAAATACAAGGACAGGGATTGGGATTCTTACCGGAACCATACCATTGGTTTTGTGTTTCAAAGTTATAATCTGATTCCCCATCAGACGGTACTTGCAAATGTGGAACTGGCATTGACCATTTCCGGTATCGGTAAGGCAGAGCGGAAGAAACGGGCCGTTGCGGCATTAGAGCAGGTGGGACTGGGAAACCAGTTACACAAGAAGCCAAGCCAGATGTCCGGTGGACAGATGCAGCGTGTAGCCATTGCAAGAGCTTTGGTCAATGACCCGGATATTCTGCTGGCGGATGAACCGACGGGAGCATTAGACAGTGACACCAGTGTGCAGGTCATGGATTTGCTGAAGGAAGTGGCAAAAGACCGGCTGGTAGTTATGGTAACCCATAACCCGGAATTAGCAGAGCAGTATGCTACCAGAATTGTTAGATTAAGTGATGGAAAAATTCGTGCTGACTCCAATCCTTATGAAGTAGATGAGGCAATGCTGAAGGAACCGGAGCATAAAAACATGGGAAAATCCTCCATGTCATTTCTTACGGCATTGTCCTTAAGCTTTAATAATTTAAAAACGAAAAAGGCAAGAACCCTGCTGACTTCCTTTGCAGGCTCTATTGGAATTATCGGCATTGCACTGATATTATCTCTTTCTACCGGTGTAAATAAATACATCAAAAATGTAGAGGAAGAGACCTTATCCGAGTATCCGCTGCAGATTCAGAGTACGGGATTCAGTCTGGCATCCATGAGTCTTGGAATGGCAGATTCTGAAAAGAATACGGAAAGTGATGACGGAAATGCCAAAACAGATAAAGAAAATTCCGGGGATAAAGTAAAAGTCATTAAGATGGTAACCAATATGTTTTCCACGATGGCATCTAATGACCTGGAGGCTTTGAAAAAGTATCTTGATGAAGGAGACAGTGGAATTGAGCAGTATACTACAGCGGTGGAGTATACTTATAATATCAGTCCGCAGATTTTTAAGGAAAATGAAGACGGGATACGTCAGGTAAATCCGGACAAATCTTTTGATGCAGTAGGTCTTGGATCTTCATCTGGTTCCAATAGTCTGATGTCATCCATGATGAGCACGGATGTTTTTTATGAGATGCCGGAAAACAGTAAGTTATATGAAAAGCAGTATGATATTAAGGAAGGACGCTGGCCGGAAAATTATAATGAGTGTGTGGTGGTGCTTACTTCCAATGGCGGAATTAGTGACTTTTTACTGTATACATTAGGTCTTCGTGACCCGCTGGAATTAGACGAGATGATACAGCAGTTTGCCAGTGAGGAAAATATTGAGACACCATCTGATTTTGGAACTTATACTTATAAGGATCTGGTAGGAATCCAGTTTAAGCTGGTGAACGGTGCAGATTATTATACTTATGATGAAGAGTATCAGGTCTGGAAGGATAAGTCAGACAATGAAGACTTTATGAAACAACTGGTGGCAGACGGAGAAGACCTTACGATTGTAGGTGTGGTGCAGCCGGCAGAAGGAAGTAATGCCGCATCCTTAAATGCAGGAATTGCATATCCAAAATCTCTGACAAAGCATGTGGCAGAGGAAGCGGCAAAGAGTGAGATAGTAAAGCAGCAGCTTGCAAATCCGTCCGTAAATGTCTTTACCCATGAAGCGTTTGGTGGGGTAGATAAGGAAAGCGGATTTGATATGCAGTCATTGTTTACTGTAGACAGTGAAGCATTGGAAAAAGCATTTTCCTTTGATGAAAGTGCCTTAAGCGGGTTGGAAAATTCTATGGGAGATATGGGCAGTGCCGATTTGTCCGGAGCATTTTCCATGGATGCTTCTTCCATGGGTCAGTCAATTTCTGCGGAAGAAATGCAGGCAATTGCAGGCAGTCTCTTAGAGGGCTACCAGCAGTATGCAAAGGACAATCCGCAGGCAGATTATTCGAATCTGTCCCAGTATTTTATGAACTATTTAAATACGGAAGAAGCCCGGAAAATTTTATCCGATAATATCAAAGAGATTATTACAGCAAATGGCATGGTAACTATTACACCGGAGCAGATACAGAGCCTCATCCAGCAGATTATGGGTGGATATCAGCAGTATGTCATAGACCATGGTTATACCGACCCGGAGAAATTTGATGAGTACTTAGCAGAATATTTGCAGACAGAGGAAGCCCAGGGAATCATAACAGCGTGGGCATCTGAGATATTTACAGGTAGTGGAAATATTGAGATTACGCAAGAGCAGATGCAGAAATTGTCTTCTGAATTATTTGCAGGTTATCAGACTTATGCACAGAATAATGGATTACCTGACCCGGCAAAATTGGGAGATTCTTTTGCGGCATATCTGAATACAGCAGATGGTCAGCAGAGAATTGCAGCTGGACTTTCGAATGTTATGAATGTGGACGCAGTACAGCAGCAGATGATGACGGCAATACAGCAGTATATGCAGCAGGCAATGACACAGATGGGAAACAAGCTGCAAAGTGCCATGGCATCCGGCATGCAGGTGGATGAAGAAGCATTTTTAAATGCATTTCAGATTAATATGAATGAGGATGAGCTGACAGAGCTTTTGATGTCTATGGGTTCTGCAACCGGAACAACCTATGAGAATAACTTAAAGAAATTAGGCTATGTGGATTTTGCAGTGCCAAGCGGAATTAATATTTATCCGAAAGATTTTGAAAGCAAGGAGCATGTGGTAGAAATTTTAGATGCATACAATAACCGCATGGAAAAGGAAGGCAGGGACGAGCAGGTGATAACCTATACCGATATGGTAGGAACGCTGATGTCTTCCGTAACCGATATTGTGGATATTATCACATATGTACTGATTGCATTTGTGGCAATTTCGCTGGTGGTATCTTCCATTATGATTGGTGTCATTACTTATATCAGTGTGTTAGAGCGAAGAAAAGAAATCGGAATCCTAAGAGCCATCGGAGCATCGAAGCGGAATGTTTCCCAGGTATTTAATGCAGAGACCTTTATTATCGGACTGTGTGCCGGACTGATTGGAATCGGATTTACACTGCTTCTGATTATTCCGGTCAATGCGATTATCCATAATCTTGCAAATACAACCGATGTAAGTGCGGTGCTTCCGGTAGTTCCGGCACTGGTGCTGATTTTACTCAGTATCCTTTTGACACTTCTGGGTGGTCTGATCCCATCAAAGAAAGCATCGAAGAGTGACCCGGTAACAGCACTCCGGACGGAATAATGAGATTGACATTTTTTGAAAAACATTTATAATAAGTAGCAAAGCTACCTAAAAGGAGTGAAATTATGGCAGTGAAGATGCCGCTTGGACTTCGGATTGCAATTATAGACCGGGCATTCCGTCGCAAAATGGATGAATGGGCAGAAGAAATCGGAATTACTGCCGTCCAGCTTCGGGTATTAGGAGAAGTCAGTCTGATGGAAGATAATGGAGTGGAAGAAGTAAATCAGAAGGACTTAGAACATATCGAGCAGGTGACACATCCGACAATGACGGGAATTATAAAAAGGCTTGAGGCAAAAGGATTTTTAATCTGTGCACCAAGTGAGAATGACCGGCGTTATAAGAAAATATCCTGTACGGAGAAATCCCGTGGAATTCATAAGGAGATTGCGAAGAAAGAAGCAATGGTTGTAAAAGAAATGTGTAAGGATTTTACACCGGAGCAGATGGAAACATTTCTGCAAATGACAGAGATGATGTTGCAGAATATTTCCTGAGTATAAAATAAAAGTGAAATCGGAAGAGAAGGAAGTTACCGTGTAAATTTTCTTTTCTGATTTCACTTTCGTTTTGAACTAATAGGTAGCTTTGCGACTTAATAAAAAATGGAGGTAATGATTATGCCAATGCATAAGAGAGAAAGTTTGATTTATACGGTGTTAATGTGTTTTACCATGGTGTTATGGATGAGTATGTATAATGTAGCACTGCATATGGGAACACTGAATATGGAAGTAATAAGAGAAGGCTGGCTGGGATTCCCACTGGCATATGTATGCGCAATGTGTCTGGATTGGTTTCTGGTATCTAAAATTGCAAAGGGATTTGCATTTCGTTTTCTGGTAAAACCGGAAAGCAGCACAATGAAAAAAGTGATTGCAGTTTCCTGCTGTATGGTAGTTCCGATGGTAATTTTCATGTCCTTATACGGTGGACTGGAAGCCTGCGTAAAAAGCGGAGCATGGAATATGCTTCCGATTATCTGGCTTACCAATATTCCAAAGAATTTTATTATGGCACTGCCGTTTCAGCTTCTGATTGCAGGTCCGTTGGTAAGAAAGATTTTCCGGACAGCATTTCCGGTTGGAACCGTATTATTAGAAGCAGAAAGTGGAAATCCTGTATAAGAATTCCTCTTGTAAAATCCAAACATATGTGCTAATATAAAACAAGAACGAATGTTCTTGAAAGGCATTGATATGAATGGAAATAAAATCTATTTATGTATTGATTTAAAATCTTTTTATGCATCGGTGGAGTGCGTGGAACGGGGATGGGATCCGCTGACTGCCAGGCTGGTGGTCGCAGACCCGGAACGCTCAGAGAAAACCATCTGTCTTGCCGTATCACCGGCGTTAAAGCAGATGGGAGTTCCCAACCGGTGTCGTGTCTTTCAGATTCCCAAAGAAATTCCATATAAGATGGCACCACCCCGTATGCAGCTATATATTGATTATGCAGCGGAAATCTATGGCGTATATTTAAAATATATTGCAAAAGAAGATATTCAGGTCTATTCCATTGATGAAGCATTTTTGGATGTGACGGATTATCTGCATCTCTACCAGATGACAGCAGTGGAACTGGGCAGAAAAATTATGCAGGATATCTTAGATACGACCGGGATTCCTGCCGCCTGTGGAGTAGGAACCAATCTCTATTTAGCAAAGGTTGCTTTAGATATTCTGGCAAAGCATGAGACAGACCGGATTGCCTATCTGGATGAAGCACGCTACCGGGAGAAGCTCTGGAAACATAAACCGCTGACTGATTTCTGGCGGGTGGGGCGTGGAACGGTAGAGCGTCTATCGAATATGGGCATCTGCACAATGGAAGAGATTGCCCATGCCAGAGAGTCTTTATTATATAAGTCTTTTGGCATAGATGCAGAGCTGTTAATTGATCACGCATGGGGAAGAGAACCGGTAACGATAGCGGACATCAAGGCATATCGGCCGAAGAATACATCCTTTTCCAGCGGTCAGGTGCTGCCGCGGGATTATGAGTACGAGGAAGGTGTACTGGTGGTAAAAGAGATGGCAGATTTATTGTGCCTTGACCTGGTAGACCAGGGACTTGTAACATCCCATATCAGTCTGGTAATCGGTTACAGCAATCAGAAATGCTTTGAACCGGCGAAGGGAAGCACAACGCTGCGCAGTGCAACCAGCTCCAACCGCCGGCTGCTGTCTTATGTAGAGCAGCTTTATCGGAGAATTGTAAGACCTGGAGCATATATCCGGCGGATTACATTGACTTATACCGGCGTAATGACAGAAGATTATCAGCAATTTGATTTGTTTTCAAATCCGGAAGAGACAGAGAAGGATGTGAAGGCACAGCGTGCAGCAATCTCCATCAAGCAGCGCTACGGCAGGAATGCTATTTTAAAGGGAATGAATTTGGAAGAGAGTGCAACGACAATAGAACGAAACGGTCAGATTGGAGGGCATAAGAGTGGCGTATAGAAGAGACACCATGGGAGTCGGACAGCAGGAAACAGCATCCGGCTGGAATGAGAGAGAGAATCTGAGAAGAGAGAAAATGGACATCGAAGACCGTGCCAAGCAGTTTATGCCCTTCGATGCCCTGAAGGGCTTTAAGGAAGCACTGCGGAAGAAGGAAAAAGAAGTTAATTCGAAAGAGAATCCCACCCCTTGACACCCATAGTATAATAAGAAGAAAACCAAGGATGAGAGGATGATAATTATGAGGCGTTCCAGACAGATGTCGGAATCAATAGAACTTGGAATCGTGCTGGCGTTGGCTGGAGGATTTATGGATGCATATTCCTATATGTGCAGGGATGGAGTATTTGCTAATGCGCAGACGGGAAATATGTTATTGCTCGGAATCAATTTATCGGAGAGAAACTGGGGAATGGCACTGCGTTATCTGTTTCCGGTGCTGGCATTTGCAATCGGAATAGCATTGGCAGATGTGGTGCGGATGCACGCAAAAGATAAGAGCCTGTTTCATTGGCGGCAGCTTTCTGTATTGTGTGAAGCACTGGTACTATTTGTGGTATGCTTTTTTCCACAGAGCATGAATCTGGCAGCCAACAGTCTGACTTCACTGGCATGTGGCATACAGGTGGAGAGCTTCCGGAAGATTCATGGAAACGGAATTGCAACCACGATGTGCATCGGAAACTTAAGAAGCGGGACACAGAACTGGTGTGACTATCATTATACGAAGAATAAAGAATCCGCATTTAAGGGAATGCTGTATTATGGCATTATCCTGATGTTTATAATAGGGGCGATTATTGGAAATGCTTTTGTGAAATTACTGGCAGAAAAGGCAATTCTGATATGTGCAGCCGTGTTGTTCATGGCATTCATTATGATGTTTGTAGACAAAGAAAAAGCTTTGGAGCAGTAGTATTACTGCTTCAAAGCTTTTTTGATTGCGGTAAAGCTTTCTTTACTGATAACATGTTCCATTTTGCATGCATCTTCAGTTGCGATTTCCTTTGGTACACCAAGACTTTCTAACCAGTTGGAAAGGAATTCGTGACGTTCATAAATCATTTCTGCAATTTCACGACCGGAGTCGGTAAGATAGATGAAGCCGGAATCGGTTACCGTAATATGATTCTTTTCTCTTAAATTCTTCATTGCAATGCTGACACTGGATTTCTTAAAGCCAAGTTCATTGGCAATATCTACAGAACGAACCACAGGAAGCTTTTTGCTCAGCATAAGAATAGTCTCAAGATAATTTTCTGCTGATTCATTTGTTGCCATATAACAACACCCCCATTAGAGTTTTTTTCTATAATAATACATGAATTTAGGTAAGTATAACATATTAAGCCGAACATATCAAATCATAAAGTGAATCTAAAAAATGTTTCTTAATGATAAAAATTTCTCAAAAACGTTCTTGACAACTAATGGTAGTTAGAATATACTAACCAATGAAATGAGAAAAAATTAACAATAGCACAATAGAAAAGAGGAGAGTATGATGCCTTTATCTATGGTAAAAGAAGGAGAGCCGAACGTAATTAAGAAGGTCGGCGGTAAAGAAGAAACAAGAAGATTTCTTGAGAACCTTGGCTTTGTTGCTGGTGGTACAGTAACAGTAGTATCTGAGGTAAATGGAAATATGATTGTAAATGTCAAAGAATCCAGAGTAGCAATTGGAAAAGACATGGCAAATAAGATTATGGTGTAACAGCCAGAAGGAGGAAATTATGAAGACATTAAAAGAAGTAGCCTGCGGTCAGACCGTAAAGGTGAAAAAGCTGTCCGGAGAGGGACCGGTAAAGAGACGTATCATGGACATGGGTATTACCAAGGGCGTGGACGTTTATGTAAGAAAGGTTGCTCCGCTGGGTGATCCGGTAGAGGTGACAGTCAGAGGCTATGAGCTTTCTCTTCGTAAAGCAGATGCAGAAATGATTGAAGTAGAGTAATTTTTTTGCACATAGGTTAGTAAATACTAACATAAGGAATGCTAAGCTAACATTGAAACAGTCCGGCTAACAAAAGAAACATCGGACTAACAGCGTAGAAAGGCTCTATGCAGGAAATTCAAAAATGATAAAAGAAAGAAGAAAAGAGGAGTAAAAAAGATGGCGATTAAAATTGCATTAGCAGGAAATCCCAACAGTGGAAAAACCACATTATTTAATGCTCTGACAGGTTCTAACCAGTTCGTAGGTAACTGGCCGGGCGTAACTGTAGAGAAAAAAGAAGGAAAGTTAAAAGGTCATAAGGATGTAACAATCATGGACTTACCAGGTATCTATTCCTTATCACCATATACACTGGAAGAAGTTGTTGCAAGAAATTATCTGATTAACGAACGTCCGGATGCAATCTTAAATATTGTAGATGGAACCAATATCGAGAGAAACCTTTATCTTTCTACACAGTTAATGGAACTGGGTATTCCGGTTATCATGGCTGTAAATATGATGGACTTAGTAAAGAAATCCGGAGACCAGATACATATCGACAAGCTTTCTAAGAAATTAGGATGCGAAGTTGTTGAAATTTCTGCATTAAAGGGAACCGGAATCATGGCAGCAGCAGAGAAAGCAATCGAAGCAGCAAAACAGAAAGCAGCAGCTCCGGTACATGAGTTCTCGAAAGAAGCGGAAGATATCATCCGTAAAGCAGAAGAAAAATTAGGAAGTGACATTCCGGAAGAACAGAAACGTTTCTTCGCAATCAAACTTCTTGAGAAAGATGATAAGATTGCAGAGCAGATGAAACAGAAAGCAGATGTATCTGCAGAAATCAAAGAAATGGAAGATGCATTTGATGATGATACCGAAAGTATTATCACAAATGAAAGATATGTATATATTTCAAGCATTATTGGTGAGTGTATTACCAAGAATGGCAAGAAAGCACTTTCTACTTCCGATAAGATTGACCGTATCGTAACAAACCGCTGGCTGGCACTGCCAATCTTCGCAGTAGTTATGTGGGTTGTATATTATGTATCTGTAACAACAGTAGGTTCCATTTTAACAGACTGGACCAATGATACTCTCTTTGGTGAGTGGATTATCCCGGCAGCACAGAACTTCTTTGAAAATATCGGATGTGCAGACTGGCTGACAGGTCTTATCGTAGATGGTATTATCTCCGGTGTTGGTGCGGTTCTCGGATTCGTACCGCAGATGCTGGTATTATTCATCTTTTTAGCATTCTTAGAGTCCTGCGGTTATATGGCTCGTGTCGCATTTATCATGGACCGTATCTTCCGTAAATTCGGTCTTTCCGGAAAATCATTTATCCCGATGTTAATCGGTAGTGGTTGTGGTGTTCCTGGAGTTATGGCATCAAGAACCATTGAAAATGACAGAGACCGTAAGATGACAATCATGACAACAACATTTATCCCATGTGGAGCAAAACTTCCAATCATCGCATTGATCGCAGGTGCATTATTTGATGGAGCTTCATGGGTTGCACCAAGTGCATATTTCGTTGGTATCGCAGCAATCATCTGCTCCGGTATTATCTTAAAGAAAACAAAGATGTTCGCTGGAGATCCGGCACCATTCGTTATGGAGTTACCGGCATATCACTGGCCAACAGTTGGAAACGTATTAAGAAGCATGTGGGAGAGAGGCTGGTCCTTTATTAAGAAGGCTGGTACCATCATCCTTTTATCAACTATCGTAGTCTGGTTCTTAATGAACTTTGGATGGACAGACGGAAGCTTCGGAATGTTAAGCTTTGACGGACTGGAAGGAACCGCGCTGGAAGCTGCTCAGGCAGAATGTATCTTAGCTAAGATTGGTAATGCAGTTGCCTGGATCTTCGCACCTCTTGGATGGGGTAACTGGAAGATGACAGTTGCAGCGATTACCGGATTAATCGCAAAAGAGAACGTAGTAGGAACAATCGGACAGTTGTTCGGATTTGCAGAAGTTGCAGAAGACGGAGCAGAAATCTGGGGTAATCTGGCAAGCAGCATGACTGCACTTGCAGCATATTCTTACTTAGTATTCAACTTACTGTGTGCACCATGTTTCGCAGCTATGGGTGCAATCAAACGTGAGATGAACAATACAAAATGGTTCTGGTTCGCGATCGGATATCAGTGTATCCTTGCATATGTTGTATCCTTATGTATCTTCCAGATTGGTTCCTTAATTACAGCAGGAACATTTGGAATTGGAACAGTAGTCGCATTCCTTTTAATCATCGGATTCATTTATCTTTTGTTCCGTCCTTATAAGGAAAGCCAGACATTAAATGTAACAGTAAAAGCAAAATAATCCGCCATAACAGAAAGGAGTGATTACGATGGGTACAGTTATTGTTGGAACTGTAGTTGTAGCAGTCGTTGCACTTATAATTCGAAGCATGGTAAAAGACAAAAAGGCAGGAAAATCACTGCAGTGTGGTGTGAACTGCAAGCACTGTGATGGACATTGCCATTAATCTAGATTGGAGGCAGGCATGACGCAGACGACACAGACCAGAGACAAGATAATCAAGATGCTGAAAGATCGGGGATGCCGGATGACAAAGCAGCGTCGTATTCTTTTGGATATTATCTTAGAAGATAACTGCTCCAGTTGTAAGGAAATTTATTACAGAGCGTCCAAGAAAGACAAAAGCATTGGAACAGCAACTGTATACCGTATGCTCAATGCATTGGAAGAGATTGGCGCAGTTACAAGAAAAAATATAATCGTAGTAAATCTGGATGACAAGGCAGAAGAAGCATAGCCCTCGTATCCAAAAAATTTAAACAATGTAGACAATGTAGAAGAAAAGCCCGGAGCAATCCGGGCTTTCCGTGTTGAACTTTTACATAAACTGCGCCATCATATCACTGGAGTAGACCACGCTGAGAAGAACCACAGCAATGGCAGAAAGGATAATTCCTATGATGGAAGTAATCATTCCGGCAGTAGCCATAGAGTTATTATATGGCTTGGCTTTCTTGGAAAGAATTGCTGCAAAAATGCCCACAATACCAAGCCCAATCAGATAGCCGATGCAGGAAAGTACCAGACTGATAATGCCAAGAACAAGAGATACAATGGAAAGCATTCTTGCTTCGTGCTCATCATCATAAATCGGAACGTTGTTGTAGAGCATCTCTAAGCGGATGCGTCTTGATTTGCGCAGCATAACAAACATTGGAATTGCCAGCATGATAAATGACAGGGAATTAATTGCAGAGAAAGTATTGATCTGGGACACAATATTTCCGGCATCGAAAATTCCGGTGGAAAGCAGGCTGGCAAAATCAACAAGGGCATGGAAAATGACAAGCATCCAGAAATTGCGGGTAGATGCATATATCGTACAGAATAAAATACCCATCAGAGCAGCGGAGATAACCTGAATCAGGGCACTTGTAAATTTTACTCCGGAAAGGATATTTACAAAATGCATCAGACCAAAGAGGACGCCGCCTAAAACAATGGCACCGGTAATGCCTTTTCTTGTTTTTGGAAAACTGTTCAGTAACAGATTAAAAATGACACCTCGAAAAACCAGTTCTTCTACCAGTCCAACCAGAAAAATAGCAACTATATAGAATATAATTTCCAAAGCAGGTCTTACATTTCCCGCTTTTGACATACTGCAAAGATAAATCTGTGCAATAAGGCTGAACAGACAGTAAACCACAAAGAAACCGCCGGTATATAAACTTCTGAGCCAGCCGGCAACATTTTCCGTAAAGATGCGGGTATAACCAATCACAAAGGTTATAATCAGGAAAACAATCAGAATGATAAATTCTGCGATTGCCTGAAGCAGGTAGTCGTTTTGTTCATTTAATCCCGGAATTTTTCCTAAAACAAAGCCAAGTCCCAACAATAACCCGGTAAAAAGAATAACCGCTACAATAGACAGCACAATTCCAACGGGTGCTGACAGATTTTTAAATTTTTCTTTCATTGTAAAATACCTCTCCTTAGTAAATGAATCAAATATGCGTCCATTATAGCATATATTCCCGGAAGTACATAATGAAATGTAAAAGTTATATAATTCGCTTTTGTGAAAATTATACAAATATGAGGAGATGTTTTATACAAAATGCTTATTGACAGAAAAAGTTAAAATGATTAAGCTATTAAGTGGTTGTTGAAGAAACAGCGGGAGTATGAGCTATGAAAATAATATTTATCTTATTTTAGAGTAAGAAAGTTCATATATGTCGGAATTCTCCGGCAGATATCCCAAACAATTTATAAAACAATTTAATATAGGACAATGAGAGAAAGTATTTATTTGTCTGTTTCTGGAAGGACTGAAGGATGAATACATATATTACAGCTTACGGAACTGATATTGGAACGAAGAAAAAGGTCAATCAGGACAGCTTATGCGTGAAGATAGCAGTGGTAAAGGATAAGACAGTCTGCATGGCAGTGCTGTGTGATGGCATGGGAGGCTTAAGCAAGGGAGAACTTGCCAGTGCAACTGTAGTGCAGGGGTTTTCTGACTGGTTTATGAAAACGTTGCCATATACAGACGGGAAGGTATCTTTGATAAAAGAACAGTGGGAAAATCTGATTGTAAATTTGAATGGAAAAATATGGAATTACGGGAAAAAACATGAGGTAGAATTGGGGACAACCCTGACCGTAATTCTGTTAATTGATTATAAACAGTATATAATTGCGCAGGTGGGAGATTCCCGGACATACAGAATAGATTCGGCACTTGTGCAGCTGACAGAGGATCAGTCCTTTGTGGCAAGAGAGATAAAACGAGGAAACATGACAGAAGAGGAAGCATTAACAGACCCACGGAGAAATGTGCTGTTACAGTGTATCGGAGCATCGCAAAATGTGAAGCCGGATTTTGTGGAAGGCAAAGTGGAAAATGAAAGCAGCTTCTTATTATGCTCAGATGGTTTTTGGCATAAGATAACGGAACTAGAAATATATCAGGCACTGAGTAATTCGAAATGGAATTCTAAAGGTCAGATAGAAGAAAAACTTCATCAGTTAATTCAATTAAATATGAAGCGTGGAGAAACGGATAATATCACGGTTATTTATATAGGTAAAAGTACAGAAGATTAAAGAGGAAAAATTATTGTGGCAATAATAGGTACATTGATTGAGGGGAAGTATGAAATATTAAAGCTGATTGGAAAAGGCGGTATGTCAGAGGTTTATCTTGCAATGGATAAGAATCTGAATAAGCAATGGGCGGTAAAAGAAATTAAAAAACGAGCACGGGATAAGAATAATGAAGTAGTCGTACAGTCAGCCATTGCGGAAGCTAATATGATGAAAAAACTGGATCATCCCTGTCTGCCTAGAATTGTAGATATCATAGATAAAGAGGATGTTATCTATGTTGTAATGGACTATATAGAAGGCGAACCACTGAATAAGGTGCTGGAGAGAGATGGTGCTCAGCCACAGGAAACTGTAATTGAGTGGGCAGAAGACTTGTGCGGAGTATTGGATTACTTACATATGCAGAATCCACCAATTATATACAGAGATATGAAGCCGGCAAATATCATGCTGCAGCCAAACGGAAATATAAAGCTGATTGATTTTGGGATTGCAAGAGAATATAAGGAACACAATCTGGAGGATACCGTCAGCCTTGGAACAAAAGGATATGCAGCTCCGGAGCAGTTCGGAGGAAAGGGACAGACAGACCAGAGAACCGACATTTATTGTCTGGGAGTGACATTGTATCATCTGGTGACCGGAAAGAATCCCTGTGAGCCGCCTTATGAGATTTATCCGATTCGTTATTGGAATCCGAATCTGTCATCAGGACTGGAAAGTATTATTTTAAAATGTACCAGAATTAACCCGGAAGAAAGATATCAGTCATGTGCAGAACTTCTATATGCAATTTTGCATTATGAGGAAGCGGATGAGACATATCAGAAGAAGCAGAAGAAAAAGTTATATACATTCTATGGAATGCTGCTGGCTGCAGTAGTGAGTCTGGGAATTGGTATTACCGGGCAGCTTCTACAAAGACATGTAAAAAATAATGATTACGATAATTTGCTGTTACAGGCAGAAAAATCAGCAACAGATGAAGAAAAAATAGAAATATATTTAGAAGCGGTTGATATCAAACCGACAGATACAAAGGCCTATTTAGGTCTTATTGCTGCGTTTAAAGATGATGCGGTTTTTACGGTAGAAGAAGAGAATGAATTTAAAAAGAAAATCAATAATAATTTGAGCGGACTTCGGGAACAGGATGATTATGCAGATTTAGCCTATGAAATAGGAAGATTGTACTGGTATTACTATGATTATGGGAAAACAGATACCAGTGATAACCAGATAACAAGAATAAAGAGTTCTGTTCAGTGGTTTTCAGATGCGTATGATTATGGAAGCGAAGAATCGGATTATCATCTGATTACACAGGTATATAAAGAAATTGGTCAGTTTACAAGAGATGTGACATTGAATGTTGAGGAAGCATCGGATAAGGGAACCTATGCACCATACTTTCAGAATTTGGAAGATTTACTGGAGATTGTAGATGGTGAAGACAGCGAGATTGTAAATCTTGAAGTATACAAACTGTGTTTGAATTCAATCGAAAATTATGCCAGAAAGTTTAAATCAGATGGAATCGAAGAGAGCCGGATACAAGCGTTTTATCAGGATGTCCTTGACAGAACCGATGCCGTGGATACAACAACGGATAAGACTGATGAAATAAAGCAGCAGATATTAGAACGTAAAGATGCGGCGCAGGATGCAATAAAAAATGCATATAGTGAACAATAGGAGCATGAATACAATGATATATCAGATTATTTCATGGATAGGATTTGGACTGGCAGCGATTTTTTTACTGATTGCAATTATTTTGTTTTTCAGTTTTGACATTATTTCTCTGCATGGTGAAGTAAGTGGAAAAACAGCAGCAAAGCAGATGAAAGAAATTCGTGAGCAGAATCGGAAGGAAGCAAACAGAAGAAGAGTGCCGATAAAAAATGAATATCCGGTAAAAGAGGAAGCGGTATCTAGAACAATTCCGGCAGCAGAGGATGAGAAAACAACAGTACTGGAAGATGAGACAACTCTGTTGGAAGAAGGTACAGTATTGCTGAGTAACGAAGAACAGAATATATCGGAGAATGATGGACTGATTTTGTTAGAGGATGTTATGGAAATTCATACGAATGAGACAATATAAGTAAATGAAAAACTTATAGGAAAGAGAACGAAAGAGGGAAGACTTATGAAGAAATGGAAGCAGATATTAGCATTGACACTTGCGGTTGTAGTCACATTGAGTGTAGTACCGGTGGGAGATGCAAGAGCAGCAGTGGAAGAACCGACAGAGTATGCAATTGTAGGTGAGATTGTAAATGCAGATGGAGCTGAAATTACAGTAAGGGAAGTATCTAAGGATGGCACAGAGAATGTTGAACTGCCATGGGAAGAGTTAGAGGAAGATACACAGAACAGTGATACAGAGAAGGATACAAAGATTTTTTATACCGATGAACTGGAAGCTGGAAAGGATTATTTGATTGAGGTACAGCCGAAGGAAGATTATAAAATTGTTTTAGATGAAGAAAATGATTTCGAAGAAAAAGGGGAAGGATATCAGTATGCTTTTTCCTGCACGGAAGATAATAATTTTTTCAGATTTAAAGCAGAAGCACAGAAAACAACAGGGGAAATGACTTTGAATATAGTTACGGATGGAAAGAGTGATTTTTCCGGTGGAAGCGTAACCGTATATAAAATCAAAGAGGATGGGGAAGAAGAATGTACACCATCTGAGTCGGCACAGGGTGTAAAAAAATATAATGTAAATGCAGAAAATGATTACCGCATAGAGGTTAAACCGGACAGAGATGCCGGATATGAATTTCAAAATAACCAGAAACCGGATGATTATACCTATGATGAAGAAAATGATATTTATTATAAAACATTTTCCTGCACCACGGAAAAATTATCTTATTCCGAGCAGATTTCTTTTGTGCTTAAGAAAGTGAAAATAAAGTTGGAACTTTCAGAAGGCGGCGGAATTCAGATTGGTGATACAGCTTATAACAAATCAGAAGAAATAGACTGCAAATATGGAGATACCTTTGAAAATGTAAAAATTATTCCAAAACCAGGATGTATTATAAAATCAGCAACCTGGAATGACGGTGAACTGACGATTTTACAGGATGAAGATACAGTAGGAAAAGTATCTCTTCCGTCATTAAAAGAGGATGCAGCACTGACAGTAAGTTTTGAACAGGCAGAAGTGGAACAGGAAGCACAATTCCCGGATGATATAGAGATTGTCTTTTCTAATGCGCAGGATGAAAATACCAGAGAAGTATCAGAGGATGGGATAACCTACAGCATCTCAAAAGGACAGACAGTTACGATAAAAAGCAAAAGCGGAAAATCAATTTCTTTTAATAACGAGAAGAAGTCAGTATTGGGAGCTTTCTGGGTAAGAGATTATGAGCAGAATAAGATACTGGATTCAGAAAAGACTATAAACAATATCTGGGAATTGGAGAGTCCGTGGAATATTTTTGCCAACCAGATAGGCTATGAACTAAAGAAACCGGTTACATTTATTTTTGATACAGTTCCGCCGAAAGTAACTGTTACAGAGAATGGAAAAGCAGTAGAGAACGGATATAAAACATGGATTACAGGCAAGGAAGATAATATTGTTATTACCGGAAATGTAACAGATGCAGGAACGGAAGGCTCCAATTATCTTTCGGGAGCAGACCGGGTGGTATGGTCAACAGAACCACTGACAGAAGATAAAATACTGGCAGAGGAAGAACATGTGGCAGCCGTAACAGAGGATGGAACATTTTCCATTCAGATAGATGTGGTGCCGCAGGAAGATACGGAGGTTTATCTCTATGGTGTAGATAAGGCATCCAATGTAAATGTGGACGGGCCGGTAATTAGAGGATATCAGGTGGACAAAAGTGCACCTGTTATTACAGACATTCAGGCACCGTCATTGATTGAAAAGAGAAATGTATATTATACGAGAGATGCAAAAGTCACATTTACAGTAAAGACAGCGGATGAACAATCCGGCGTAAAGTCGATTACCATATATCAGGATGGCGTAGCAAAAGCAACTAAGAATGTGGACAGCAGTAACAGTGCCACATTTACAATAACACTTTCCGATACGGCAGAAAATAAGATAACAGCATCTGCAACGGATAAGGTTGGAAATACAATGGCACCGGAAAATTATGGTAGCTTCGCAAATGGTGCGAAGATTGTGCATGATATTACAGTGCCGGAAATAAAGGCAGACCTTGCGCATTTTTATGTGGATACCAATATGGAAGGAGTTACTACATATTACGAGAAGCAGGATGAAACCATAAATTTTTCGATAGAACAGAAAAAATCAGGATTGAATTCAGTAAATGTTACCATCAATGGAACGTCATTGACAGAAGACAAGAATGGAAAAAGCTTAACAGATGCCAACAGAATCTATAAAGATGTTCAGCAGGAAATGACAACAAAGGATACATTTGTAATTTCCACGTCACAGGTTTCTGCCGTTGGAGATGGTGATTATGAAATTAAAATTGCGGTAACCGCAAATGTAGATGAGAAAGATGTCTATACGAAAACAATTCATGTGCATAAAGAAAATCAAGTACCGGTTGTTACGGATTTTCAGGTGATTGGTGCATCAAAGGAAACAGTAAGTGATACCGGAAATTATGGATATTATGCCAATACAGATGTTACTGCGGAAATAACAGTAAGTGATGGAAATACCGGTGCAGGAATCCAAAGTATTTCATATCATCTGACAGATGCGGATGGAACGGAAGAGAAAGAAGTAACGGTAGAATGCAGAAAAAGACCCGGAGAAGATGCTGTTATCAGAATTCCAATTCAGGCTGAATTTAAGGGATACATTTATTTAAAGGCAACGGACAATGTGGGAAATGTGTCTTTGGATTATTATAAATCAGTGGGTATTTTACTGGAACGGTCGGAAGCACATGAAAGCAATCGTAATGTAGTAATAGAGCCGGAGAAGACAGATACAACAGATGGAAAAGGGAATCCATTGTATGCATCTGATACATCAGTTGCAGTAAGTATAGAAGATCCTTATGCTGGAATTCGATCCATAGAATGGTCAGTAAATGCACCATATGATACAGGAAACAACAGAAATGGCATAGTGACAGTTGATAATAACGGAGCAATATCGGATGAAGCATGGAAGATTACAACAGCAGACAGAAATCTGGTTACAGGTGTGAGCGGACAGATTCCGGTATTTCATAACAGCAATGATATTGTTGTAAATGTAAAGGTGACAGACTGTGCAGGAAATGTGACGGAAAAAGCAGTAACTATAAGTATTGATAAAACAGCTCCGGAGATAAGTATATCCTACAATGATATTGCACCGGACAGCATATATACATCGGTATATAAGGATGTAAGAATTGCAACAGTTACCGTGAGAGAAAGAAATTTTGATGAGAATGATATTGCATGGAATCTTATAAGCACCCATGGCGCAGAGGCACAGATTTCAGGGTGGACAGAATATACAGAGGAAGGAAGTCCGGATAACAGTGTGCATATGGCAACGGTAACATTTGCAGCAGATGATGATTACAGATTTTCGATGAGTGGCAGGGACCGGGCAGGAAATAATGCAACAACTTTCCCGGAGCAGACATTTACCATTGACCGGACGAATCCTGTAATTGAAGTGACAATGGATGGGCAGGCAGCCAATGGAAATTATTATGCACAGGATAGAACGGCTACGATTAAAGTAACGGAGCATAATTTTGATGCAGGACGAATTGAAGTGCATGGAACAGCTGCCGATAATGGACAGACAACAGTTTTCCCGGCATTGTCCGGTTGGACAACGGATGGTGATGTGCATATGGCAACCATATCCTTTGCAGTAGATGGAAATTACACATTTACAGTTGATGCAATGGATGAAGCCGGAAATGCAGCGGTTCAAAGCAGTACATCAGAGTTTGTCATTGATAAGACAGAGCCTGTAATTGAAATCTCCGGTATCGAAAATGATTCTGCGAATAATGACGTAGTCATGCCGGTCGTTCAATTTTCAGATACAAATTATAATGAAGGCGCTGCAACCATAGAATTATCAGGTGCAAATCATGGAATTGTTCATTATGATGGCACCTTTGCTCAGACAGAAAATGGACAGACCTTTACTTTCTCTGATTTTGCACATGAACAGGATGTAGACGATATTTATACGTTGACCGCAAGAGAGACTGATTTTGCAGGAAATGAGACAGAACAGAGTATTACATTTTCGGTAAACAGATTTGGCTCGGTTTATGTATTGGATGATTCTTTGAAAGAAATAGAAGGTACTTATATTAAGGAACCAATCGATATTGTGCTGACAGAGACAAATGTGGACAGTCTTTCCATGGATACCATTAAAATTACGGTTTCTGCAAATGGAGAGCCGAAAAATCTGGAAGAAGGAACGGATTATACCATTACTTCAGTGGGTGGAAACGGAAGCTGGAGCCAGTATACCTATAAGATAGACAAATCAGTTTTTCAGGGAGACGGTTCCTACCTGGTTACGGTTTACTCAGAGGATAATGCCGGTAATATCAACGAGAATATTAATGAATCCAAGCAGGCAGAGATTGGATTTGGTGTGGATGGAACAGCACCGGTGATTGTGCCAATTAATATAGAAGAGGGACAGAGTTACAATACGCAGAATTATGAAGCAACGGTATCGGTTATCGATAATCTGGTATTGCAGGATATTAAGGTTATATTAAACGGACAGACACTTTCCTATACACAGGATGGGGATGATATTAGTTTTTCGATTCCGGAATCCGATAAGCGGCAGACAGTAGCCATAAGTGCAAAGGATGCAGCAGGCAATGAGGTGGACTGTGAGATAGCCGATTTGCTGGTATCAACCAATTCCCTGATAAGGTTATTGAATAATACACCGGCGGTTATCGCTATTGTATGCGGAGTTGCCGTTGTTGGTGTTGGAACCGGAGTATTTGCAGGACTTCGCAGAAAGCGGACAGTTCATATTAAACGTAAAAACTGAAACAGAATAGAGGGATAGATAGTGGCAAAGTATAGCATTTCAGCACAAAAGAATTTGATAAAAATAACACAAAAGAGCATGAAAAAGCTTCCGGTAAATGAAAGAGAACTGGCGGTTTTTCAGGAGAATTTATTACCGGGGCTATTCCGTCCTGCAATGGAGGGAAAGCATCGAATTATATATACTGCGCCACAGTCTGTTTCATTGAGCCGCTATATCAGAAAAGGATTAAATGTTCATCGTTTTTACAGTATTGTTGCCCAGGTTGTAGAAATGATAAAGAAGATAGAATTATATAAATTTTATCTGCCTAATCTTGTCCTGGATACAGAAATTATTTTTGTAAAAGAAACAACAGGAGAACTGTTTTTCCTATATGAGCCATTATTAAGCAGAGAGAGCAACATTAATGTATATAATTTTCTGGAAAAAATGGTGAAAGAAATAAAATCAGATGACCTGGAACTGGGAAAGGAATCCCGGGCATTTTTAGACTTTATTGCTGATACTGCAAATTATCGGATAGAAGATATTGAGCAGTATATATTAAAAAGATATCCGCAGATATATCAGGAGATAAAGCGGACAGAGAGTGGGAAAAGCGGATTTATTGCAAGTTCACAGCTTGCAAATAGGCAGCATTATGCGCCTTCTGCACAAATAGAACCTGCTTATGAACCGGAAACTACAGTTTTAACAGAAGAAGATGGAACCACACTTTTAGATGAGGAGGATGGAACGGTTCTCTTAGATGAAGGAAGTATAGCGGCAGGAATTATCCGGCTGAAAACGGGAGAATATTTTTCGATCCCCGGAACGATATTTTCCATTGGAAAGTCAGCAGAGAATGACTTGGTATTGAGTGACAATAAAGCAATCAGCCGGAAACATGCAGTTATCTATAAACAAAATGGAAACTTTGTAATAGTAGATCAGAGGTCTACAAATCACAGCTTCTTAAAAGGAGAAATGTTAGAACCGGATTGCAAAGTGGAACTGTGTGACGGAGATATCATACGGCTTGCAGATGAAGAATTTGAATTTAAGTTAGAAGATTAGGAAAGGCAAGAAAGAATAAAGTGAAAGAATTTTTAGGAAAACAGGTAACAGAAGAAGAACATGGAATGGGAATTGCATACCTGTTGGAGAATAATGAATTATTCTACGATATCGGTTATAAAGTAATGCAGAATCTGGAAGAGACATATCTGTTAAAATGCCATCGGTTGAAATATAACGGAAAAATAAAACTGGTATATTTTACGAAAGAATATGTGACAGCAGAAACGGTACTTGCAAATGCAATGCCGGAAGTGAAGGAACGTATGATAGCACGGATTCTGGATGCGTTTACACAGATTATTAATTTAGGTTTTTTGGATATTGCTTATGTAGATAACCGGCTGGATAACATTTATGTGGATCCGGCTACAGAAGAAGTAAAGATTATTTATTTGCCGATTCAGATTCCGGGAGTGACCAAGAATAAAAATACTTTTGAGAATGAACTGAAAGCACAGTTTGAAATACCGAATCTTACAATACCAAAAGCAGCAATACAGAATCCGGCGGTAATAGAAAATACCGAAACACCAAAGCAGCTCACTATTCAGTCCTTAGATGGTAGATTTGTTTTTCATATAACAGATAAGGATTTTGTACTGGGTAAAAGCAGGGATAAAGTGGATGGTGAAATAACCGGAAATCCTGCAGTCAGCCGGGTACACTGCAAGATTCTGGTTCGAAATAGAAGTTATTATATTCAGGATTTGGGAAGCTCAAATGGAACATTTTTGAATGGAAAGAAAGTTACGATGACAGAGCCTCTTGAAATTCAGGATGGAAGCAGAATTCGAATAGCAAATCTGGAATTTGTGGCACGAGGATAAAAAGATGAGTAAACCATTGATTATAATTGCAGATATGGATACAGCATATCTGGCAGAATTAGAAAATAAGTTTCTGGTGGAACTGGGAGACAGAGCAGAGCTTGAGATAATTTCTGACCCGGAATATTTTGAACAGTTTTTTTCAAACCCTGTCACAGCAGAAATTGTAGCGGTAAATGAAAATTTATATACCAATGCGCTGCAAAGACAGGATATTCAGAATCTGTTTATTTTATCAGAACATCAGGAACAGGGCAGAACCGAAGAATTATCGGTATCAAGAGTTTATAAGTATTATGGCATCAAAGAGTTATACAATGAACTGACTTATAAGAGTCAGGAGCGGTTAGAAGGAAAAGAGTCCGGAAAAAGAGAGACTACAATTATCGCGCTGTATTCGGCAATCGGAGGAACGGGAAAGACAAGTCTTTCCGTCGGATTAGCGGAGTGTCTGGCAAAGAAGCATAAAAGAATTTTATATGTAAATACAGAAGCAATACAGGCATTTTTCTTTTACCTGAGCGATAAGAGCGGAATGCCGAATGAAGGATATCGTGCAATAAAAGAAGATGCGGGACACATATACCAGAATATCCGTTCCTTTATCAGAAAAGAAGGATTTTCTTATATACCGCCATTTTTATCAACATTGGATGCCAGAAATTTATCATACGATATATATCTGAATTTAATTCGTGGAGCCAGGGAAAGTAAAGAATACGATTTTATTATTGTGGATATTGAGGCAGGATATGAAGCAAACAGAGTGCAATTGCTTCAGGAAGCAGATAAAGTATTGCTGATTACCATGCAGGATGCAATTTCAACCTGCAAAATGGAATATATTATGCAAAATCTCGATTTCCGGGATCATGAAAAGTATCTGGTTATCATGAACCGCTATCGTGGAGATGAGATGAATTGTTATATGCAGTCAGAACTGCAGGCACAGTTTCCGGTTAAGGAAAAGGTATATGAGACAGAAACACCGCTTGGTTCAGCGGAACAATTGGCAGCATTGGAAGGAATAAAAAAACTTTCCTATATGTTTATTTAGGGGTAGTGAAATATGGACGAGAAGGCAGTTGTTGAATTTATTAGTCAGGATAAAAAGATACATGTTGATTTGGAAATTCCACTGGGAATCACAGCAAATGATCTGGTGCTTGCATTAAATGAAGCATATGATCTGGGAATTGATACAGATGATATTTTTAACTGTTATCTGGCAGCAGAGAATCCAATTGTATTTTTACGTGGAAATAAAACACTGAAAGAATTTGGAATTCGAAACGGTTCACATATTATTTATCGGAGAGACTAAAGATGGAATATCAATACAAAGTAATTATCAGCAACAGAACAGTGTATAAGGAATTTGAGATTCAGCCGGATATGGACCGGGTTAAATTGGGAACAGGTTCATCCTGTGAATTTCGATTGAATCCGGAAGCGTTTTTTACCGGAATCGAAATGGAGTTTAGAAAAAATGGAAAAAGCTGGAACTTAGAGTGCTCAGATGATGTTTATTTTAGCAGGGGTGATATGCGAAAGCTTCTGTCAACAGAGGTAAGGCATGGGGATGTGCTTTCTGTCTGTTATGCATCAACGGGAAATGAAGCATTTGAATTACGCTTTTTAATTGATTTTGAAGCCAGAGTGCCGGACTATAACTATTATCTGGAAATTACCGGAACGATAGATATTGCGACTGATGCGACAGCGGATATTATTTTAAATAGCAAATTCAGCAGCGACAGCAAGATAAGACTTACCTTAAATGGTACACAGTGTCAATTGGAAGAGATTGTTTCAGAATATGGTGTATATCTGAATGGCAGAAAGCTGATGAACAAGACAGAATTGAAAGACAGTGATTTCTTTTCCGTTGCAGAATTTCATTTTTATTATAAGGACAGAAAGATATTTTTTGACAGGGAAAATCTGAAGGTCGCAAATGGTGAGATGAAGGAAGTCAGTACACATACGAATAATTTCCATTATCCGCTGTTTAATCGGAATACCAGAATAAAAAAGCAGTTATCCGATGAAAAGATTGAAATCCTAGATGCACCGGCAATTCCGAAAAAACCTGAGAATAATATTGTTTTGACATTAATGCCAACAGTGGCAATGCTGGCGCTGATGATTGTTGTTCGCGGAGTTATGAATACTTCCGGAGGTTCTTATATTATTTTCAGTATATGTTCTATGGGACTTGGTATTGTAACTTCAATTCTGGGATTTGTTTCAGGAAGAAAACAATATAAACGGGAATGCGCAGAACGTATTCGTAAATATACCAATTATATTGAAAAGAAAAAGTTAGAAGTAGCAACAGAAAGACAGGAAGAACTGGATAGCTTAAATGAAATGTATTGTAATGTGCAGCAGGATATAGATACGGCAATGCATTTTGACAGAAGGCTGTTTGAAAAGACCAGGGAGGATGAAGACTTTTTACATATATATCTGGGACAGGGAACCATTGCATCCAGCCGTCCGATTGACTATAAGAAACAGGAGCGGTTGGAGGTTGGAGATGAGCTGACGGAAATGCCTGAAAAAATCTATCAGCTTTTTGAACATATTGACGGAGCACCGATTTGCTCAGATATGAAAGATTCTAATGCAATTGGTATTGTTGGCACGAAAGAAGCTTTGTATGGAATGTTTAAGAATATCGTAATAGATATTGCGGTTCGTCATTACTATGGAGATGTCCGGCTCTATATGCTGGTGGATGATGAAAAAAGGTATCAGTGGGCACGCTTCCTGCCACATCTTATGAATGCCGGTGGAATAAGAAATATTGTTTTCGATAATGAAAGTAAAAATAATATTTTTGAGAGTCTGTTCCGGGAACTGACTTATCGGGAGCAGACAGAAGAAATTCCATACTATGGAATTGTACTTGTGGAAAATGAATTCGGCATAAAGAATCATCCAATATCCCGCTACATCGAGCAGGCATCAGAGCTTGGAATGACTTTTGTATTTTTTGAAAACAGTGCAGAGGAACTGCCGCTGCATTGTGATGAAATTATAGAATTACATTCAGAAAGTGAAGGAGTCATCTGCAAGGCAGAGGATGGAAATCAGATAAAACAATTTGAATATCATACCATAACCGATAAGCAGGCAGCAGATGTGGTAGAAAAGCTTGCCCCGGTTTATTGCGAAGAAATAAGCCTTGAGAATTCACTTAGAAAAAATATTACATTATATGAATTGCTGCATATATTTACGGTTGAAGATTTAAATCTGGCACAGCGCTGGCAGGAGTCACAGATATTTAAATCTATGGCAGCCCCATTAGGTGTAAATGCCAAGGATGAAATCGTTACACTTAATTTGCATGAGAAAGCTCATGGACCGCATGGTCTGGTGGCAGGAACAACAGGTTCCGGAAAGAGTGAGATTTTACAAAGTTATATTTTGTCGGCAGCAACAATTTTTCATCCCTATGAAATTGGCTTCGTCATAATTGATTTTAAAGGTGGTGGAATGGTAAATCAGTTCCGAGACCTGCCTCATTTAATTGGCGCAATTACCAATATTGATGGAAATGAGGTACAGCGTTCCTTAAAATCCATCAAGGCAGAATTGATGAAAAGACAGAACCTCTTTGCAGAAGCAGGCGTAAATCATATTGATAAATACATAGAACTGTATAAAGAAAAGAGAGTTACCGTTGCTTTACCACATCTTGTAATAATCGTGGATGAGTTTGCAGAATTAAAGGCTGAAGAGCCGGATTTTATGAAGGAATTAATCAGTGCGGCACGAATCGGACGAAGTCTTGGTGTCCATTTGATTCTTGCAACACAGAAACCGAGTGGAGTAGTGGACGGACAGATTTGGTCAAACTCTAAATTCAAGCTGTGCCTGAAAGTGCAGTCGAAAGAAGATAGTAATGAGGTTTTAAAGACACCGCTGGCAGCAGAGATTAAGGAGCCAGGACGGGCATATCTTCAGGTTGGAAACAATGAAATTTTTGAATTGTTTCAATCTGCCTATAGCGGGGCACCGGCTACGATGGAAGATACAGAGGGAAGCAAAGAGTTTCAAATCAGTCAGCTTAATTTTGCCGGAATGCGTAAAGTGGTATATCAGAAGAAAAAAGAGAAACGGAAGGATGCACATAATAAGAATCAGTTAGAAGCAATTGTAGAATATATTGCCGCTTATTGTGAAAAAGAACATATTACAAAGCTGCCGGATATCTGTATGCCGCCATTGCCGGAAATTCTGTATTATACAGATTCTGCAAGAAGAGATACCGAGGAAATTTATGCGACAGTCGGTCTGCTGGACGACCCGGACAGACAGTTGCAGGAGGCGTTGAATCTGAATGTTACATCACAGAATTATATGATTATCGGTTCAGCACAATGTGGAAAGACCAATGTATTGCAGACCATTATTCGAAGTATAGCAGATAATTACGCACCATCAGAAGTAAATATGTATATGATTGATTTTGGCTCGATGATTCTTAAAAATTTTGCAGAATTAAATCATTGCGGTGGTGTGGTATGTGTTTCCGATGATGAGAAGTTAAAAAATCTTTTTAAGTTGTTAAATACAGAAGTAAAGAGCAGAAAAGAGAGATTTGCAGAGGCAGGAGTCAGCTCCTTTGTTGCATATAAGGAAACGGGAAAAACAGATTTACCGCAGATTATTGTTTTCATAGATAATCTGACCGCTTTAAAGGAAATGTATCTTCAGGATCAGGATTATCTGCTTCCATTGTGCAGAGATGGTATTGCAGTAGGAATTTCATTTGTTGTTGCGAACGCACAGACTTCGGGCATAGGATATCGCTATTTAAATAACTTTGAAGGAAGAATTACGCTGTTCTGTAATGAGACATCCGAATATGGAATGATGTTTGAGGGCTGCAGAATGAAGCTTCCGGATATACCGGGACGCAGTCTGGTTCAGATAAATAAAAATATATTTGAATGTCAGATGTACTTATCCTTTGAAGGAGAGAAAGAATTTGAACGAGTACAGGAAATCCGGAAATTTGTAGAAATGCAGAATGGAAAATATGCAGGTCAGAAGGCACGGGTGATTCCGGAGATACCAAAGGAACTGAATGCCGAATATATACAGAAGGTATATCCATCCTATCAGAAGCAGGGCAGTGTGGTACTGGGGTTGGATTATAACACGGTATTACCGGATGCAATCGATTTTACTTCCGGTGGAATGTTGACCCTTTCCGGTAAAAAAGAAAAGGGCAAGGACATTTTTGCAAAATATTTTATAGAGTCTGTATTACAAAATGGCTTTGGCGAGGCAGAATTATATATCTTAGATGATATGACCCGTAAATGGGGTGAGTATGAGTTTCATCCTAAGACGGCACTGTATGTGAATACATCAGAAACATTGCAGACAGTAATTGATGAGATTGATCAGAGAGTACAGATGCGCTATGAGCAGTTCTCGGAAGGACAACTTGATGTACTGGAGGATGAGCCATGGATTGTACTTATCATTGAGAGTGCAGATGCCATTGCAGATATAAGCGGAAATAAGCAGGAAATTGCCGCTATCAGAAGCTGGTTAGGAAAATACCGCACCATGAAAATATTTATTTTGATGACAAATGTAGAAAATGCCAATATTGCATTTAATGCACCGGAGCTGTTAAAAGTAGTGAAAGATAATCGAAGATATCTTATATTTGAAGATGCAGCGAATATTAAAATGTGTGATATTTCAATCAGTGTGGCAAAGAAATACGCAAAACCAATTGAACCATGTGATGCATTCTATATTTGTGAGAATGAACTGACAAAATTAAAAACCGTAAAACTAAGTTGATGGATACTGCAAAGCAGTTAACCATAAAAAATTTAAGGAGGAAAAGAAAAATGGCAGTAAACAAAGTGGATTATGAGGTACTTACATCAGGAGTTAGTGTTTATGCGAATCAGGCAGAAGCACTGGATGAGGTAATTCAGGCTTTGGTAAAGATGAATGGGGAATTACAGGGTGGCTGGACTAACCAGACAGCAGATGCATTTATCGAAAGATTCGAAGATGAGTACAAACCGGCACTTGAAAATGCAAGAGATGCTATCCAGAGCATTTCTGATTTCATCCAGAGTTACATGCAGAACAGACAGGATGATGATGCACAGGGTGCAGCAGCAGTTAGAGGATAATTGCAAAAATAAGTTGGGAGGATTGCCTGTAAAAAACAGGCAGTTCTTCTGATAAAAGAGGATAAAGATTGGGAGAATATATAAATTGTTTAGTATGATGTAAGAATATTTTGATACAAGAGGAAAGAAAAATATGACGAGAGATTTTTCGCCGGGAGCAAAAGAACTCTTAATGCAATATGTTGATGACGTTATTGCTTCTGGCGTATGGGAAACAATTGAGAATGGAAAAGGAGAGTTTAATCAGGCAGGACAGGACTGGTTGAGCAAACTTGGTATTTCAGACTATTTGGATAATATGGAAGGATATTATCAGAATATTATAAGCAAGCATTCTACAACGAAAGAAGAGATTGAGCAAATTTTTTCAGATGTGCAGCAAGTCGATACCAGATATATCGGAACAGTTGCCGGACTGGTAATGGCAGGAAATGCAATAATTACATATTTTACAGACTTAGCAGATAATATTAATCCGAATGGTGGAAATCTTGATATAGAAAAATTAAGAACAACACTGGAGGCTGACAGGGAACGATTAGACAAAATGCAGCAGAGTGTTGTAAGAAATTTAATTAAAGATGGAAAGGCAGAAGAAGCAGCAGAGTATATTATTTCCGTTTCAAGATTAAATCTGACGTATGATGAATTTGAAGCACTTTCAGAAAAGGAACAATTGGAGTATTTAAATCGTGTTGCTACATGGGTATTATCAATCATTCCGGAAGTAGAATTAGAGGATGGATTATATGAGGTTACAGTTCCACTAGGGGTAGATATGACGGCAACCTATTGTGTCAGCGTGAAGGGAACAACAAATTTTGGAAACCAATCAACGATTAATTTTGCAATAGAGAAACAGCAGATAATGTTACAGTCCTTTAAAGTATCCAGTGAAAATTTATTTCAAAATGACCAATATAATCTCACTTCTTCAATCGGAGTTGGGATAGATCAGGAAATAAAATCTGTATTATCTACGACAGCAAAAGTGGGGAATACTGTACTTACGTTGGAATACGCTGGTGGAATGGAAACCACAAGTGTGAAGTATGAAGTAGAAAGCACACTTGATGAAAATATAAAAGTAGCGTCATCCATTGAAATTGAAAAATCCAATAACACAGATATGCCGGAATGGGAATTAATTCCAATAAAAGTAGAAGAAACGGATATGGATATAAATCTTATTCCAGAGTATATGTATCAGATAGATGGAGAAAGAGTTGGAGAGGCAATAGAAATAGCAGTGACAGCATTCGTTTTGTATGAGTGTATAAAATGGACAGCTGCAATTTTGCTTGCAGCACCAACAGGTGGCACGTCATTAGCTACTGCAGCAGTATTACCATAAGAGAGTGGAGGAAATAAGAATGAAAAGAAAAAATATAATAGGAATGCTTGTTATAGCAGTATTTGTAATAAGTATTGTAGCAGCATTGATGCAGTATAAAAAAGAACAAATGGTAGCAGAAAAGCCAGAGACAGGCGAAGAAGCAGATACAATTATATTAGGTGCAGATGAAAATCCGTTTGGAATGGAAATAAAAAAATTAAATGAAAATTATGATCTGACAAAGAATTATTATAAAAATTATGATAACAAAGGATTACAGAAATTTGAAATTACAGCGATATATACGAATGCAACCGATTTTATAAAAGAGATACGTGGAGCAACCGAGTATTGTCAATATATATATTTGGATGAAGAAAAGAACATTATTATAGAGTTGAATGAAAAACAAAAGGAAAAATGGATAAAGAAAGCCGAAGAAAATATTAGTAATGAATTAGAAAAAACAGATGAAGATGAATTGTATAAAATATCGGTTTCGGATGATTATACCGAAATTAATTGTCAGGTGGCTCAGAAGGCAAACGGACTTACATTTACGGCAAAACTAATGATTATATTTTTTAATTCAGAAATGTATCAGATATTAAATGGGAATGCAGAGTGGTCAATTCATGTTGTTGCAAAGGATTTATCTACAGGAGGAGAGTTGGTAAACATTGATTATCCGAAAGAGGTGTTTTCTATAACAGAAGAAACCTGGAACAACCTATAAATACAGAAGGGAGTACAGAAAAATGAAGATATGGAAAGAAAGGGCTGAAATTCAATTACCGGAAGGGTTTGAAGAGGCTACTGTAGGGGAAAAGAGAAAAACATATGGAATGGGGAAAAAACTGCCGGATAAGATGTACATAGTAAGAGACAAGCATGTTATCATCAGCACATTTTCACAGGAGTTAAAGGAGCAGAAAGAAAGCAATATAGAACTGGTAAAAACTTTAAATTACCTCTATACCAGAACCGTTCCGGGATATAAGAATATTGGGACTTACAGAAAGAATATAGATGGACAGGAAATATATGTAATTCAGTATACATCATATGCACAGGAAGATGATATTTATACGATTGTAGCAATTTGGAGAACAGAAGAGGAGATTCATTTATTAAGTGGTGTTTGCAGATATGAAGAGATACCACAGTGGCATCCTGTTTTTAGAAGTGTAATAGAAGGCATAAAAATTGGATAGAGTGGGAAAGGAAGATGCAAATGACGAAATCACAGTGTAGTAATGAAATTGTACGGAATCAGACATTAATCGCACAATATGAGAGTGAGATACGTGGATATCAGCAACAAATAAGTGAATTGCAGGAAACAAAAACAAAGCTGGGAGTGTTGCAGGCGAGGTTGTCTGACAGCAAGACAGCGAGCAATACAAAATTGGCGGAAACAGAGTCGCTGAACAAAATTAACAGTAAGATAGTAGCCGGTTTTTATGCTGGAATGTCAGATATATTCACCGGGCAGCAATATCAGAATGTATATGGTGGTCTGGATAATGCAAAAGTGCGGGTTGATGTGGAAATATCAAATATAGCAAATAAAATAGTGGAATGCCAGAATAAGATTGCAACTTGCAGTAATAACATTCAGGAGATGAACAATAATATAGCAAGACTGGAAGCTGAAGAGGCAGCGAGAGCGGAAGCAGCAAGAGCTGCCAGCACAAACACAGCAAAAGGAACGACAACGAAAAAAGTGAAAAAGTGAAAAAGTGATATAGAGGATACAGAGGAGAAGCAGAATGGCAGGAATAGAATTAAAAATTGATGATGAGTATATAAATGGAATGGCAAGTCTTTTTGAAACCCGCAGTCAGGATTTACAGGAAGGCGTAGACAGCTATTTGACAATATTAGCAGGAATCAGAGAAGAGGCAATACAGGAAGGTGATACAGCGGACGCATTAGATGCCTTTATAGAATATGCTTCCAGTTTAAAAGGAATTATAAGTGAACTTGGAAAAACAGCGAAAGATACCTGCAATAATTTTCTTGCAGAAATAGATGAGAAGGATCAGTACTTATTTTAAGGGGGATTTATCATGGCAACAACAGTAACGAATACAGAAGCACTAGGAAATAAAATAAGTGAATTACAGACTTTGCATGATACATGGGCAGATAAGACATATACGGCAGTGGATATAGGAGAGTGCGGCGGTAGTACAATTATACAGATAGAAGAAATGGGAAATATGTTTCAGCGGATGCAGGATGCATATGTGACATTACTGGCACAGACAATTTCTTATATGACGAATCGAAAAGAATCATTAGATACCAAAGAAAGCAATGCAGCAGCAACAGTAAGTGAATAAGCGTGCATGGGGGAAAAGAAGAAATGTTAAGAGATTTTTCAGATGAAGCGAAGCAGAAGCTATTACAATATGTAAAAGATGTAACATCAACAACGACCTGGGATACGATAACCGATTTTTTTGGAGATATTGGATTAACGGTACAGGGATGGTTTGGAAAACTTGACATTCAAAATTATGTGAATGATGTAGATGCATATCATAAGAAAATATTAGATAAAAATGATACGACAACACAGCAGATAGAGACTATTTTCACGGATGTACAGGCAGTTGATACAAAATATATCAGCGTAGTAAGTCAGCAGATTTCCTGTGGCAACAATATCATAAAATTGATAAATGATCTTGCGGATACGATAAATCCAAATGGCGGAAATATGGATATGAGCAGGATGAAAGGTGTCTTAGAGGCAGACGTAGAGGATATTCGAAATTCCAAAGCAACGGTAGAGAAGACCATAGAGGAAAAGATGCTTGGAACGGATGCAGAAGGCTGTATGAACAGTGAAGATCCGGTTAATTTAAGCACAGGAAATTTCATTTATGAACATGAAGATTTAAAGATAGGCGGAGAGATACCGCTTTCTTTTCATCGCTATTATAATTCAAAAGACAGCCGGAGGGGAGTTCTGGGAAATTGCTTTTTACATAATTACCAGATTTCATTGGAGAAAGAAAAGAACGGAACCGTCGGAGTGCGTCTTGCGGATGGGCAGATAAATTACTATGATAAAAATGAGCAGGGAGAGTATGTTGGAAGAAATACTGCATTGGAATTCCTGAAAGAAACAGAAGAGGGATATATCCTTATACATCCGGGGCAGGAGAGAATATCTTTTGACCGGGAGGGAAAGATGCTTCGAAAAGAGGATAGGAATGGAAGGGGCATTTCTTTTTCCTACCTTGAGGATGGAAAGCTGGAAAAAGCAGAAGCAGACAATGGCAGCAGCCTGACATATAATTATAATAAAGAGGAACAGCTTGAAAAAGTAACTGACCACACCGGAAGAACAGTTTTGCTGCAGTATCAGGGGAAAGAACTGAAAAAAGTGATAACGGCATCAGGGGCAGAGTATGCATATCGCTATGGAGAGAACGGAAGAATTACTGAGGTGGAAAATGCCCGTCAGGTTACATCTGTTAAGAATCTCTATGACAGAAGATTTCGAATCATTCATCAGGAATTCCCGGATGGTGGAACAATGACTTTTGCCTATGATGATAAAAATCGTCGTGTGATATTGACAGAACGAAATGGAAGCAAAATTATCCATGTGCATGATGATCGTTACCGGAACATAGAGACAATTTATGAAGATGGTACAAAAGAGAAATATCTTTATAATGATAAAAATCAGTGTATCAGTAAAACTGACCGGTTAGGAAGAACCACCAGGATGGCATATGATAACCGTGGCAATCTTACCCAGACAGTAGATGCCATGAAGCGCAGAGTAAATTATACTTATGATGCAGATTGTCATTTGCTTAGTGTAAGCATCAATGGAAAAGAACGTCTGAAAAATCATTATGATGCAAAGGGAAATCTGACAGGGACGGAAAATCTGTATGGAAATAAGGTATTCATAAAAAATAATGAAGCAGGAAGACCGCAGGCAGTTACTTATACAGACGGAAGTTTCCTGGAAATCAGTTATGATGAAAGAGGAAACATTGTAAAGTTAAAGGATGTTAGTGGAAGTGTAACGACTTATGGCTATGATGCATTAAACCGAGTGACAGAAACAGTAGATGCCAATAGCAACGTGACACGTTATGCCTATGATGCGGCGAATCGTATCACAACAGTAACGGATGCATTAGGAAATCAGAGAGCATATACCTATAATCCGGGTGGAAAGATTATGGCAATCCGGGATTTTGATGGAAATGAAGCAGGATTTACTTATAATCCACTTGGAAAAGTAGAGACATATACAGATAAAGAAGGACAGACAGTACATTTTACCTATGATAAGATGTGGAATATCAGTAGTGTTACAGCTCCGGATCAGGGCAGACAGGAATATATCTATGACAACAATAACCGACTCGTAAAACAGACACTTCCGATGGGCGGAGTGGTGACTTATGATTATGATGCGGTGGGAAACCAGATAGAAATGACAGATCCTGCGGGAAATACAACCCGTTATTGTTATGATGCCGTAAACCGTCTGACAGAGGTTTTAGAGGCAGATGGCGCAAAGACTGCATATGAATATGACAGAGAGGGAAATCTTATCAAAGAAACCAATGCAGCCGGTCAGGTAACAAGCTACACTTATGACGATTTGGGAAGGCGAACCAGCGTCACTAATCCAGCAGGGGCAACTACAAGTGTGTTCTATAACGAACTTGGAAAAGCAGAACGCATCTGTTATCCAAATGGAAGCAGTACTGTTTATGAATATGAAAAGGGTGGCAGATTAAAAAGTGTACGTTATCCGGATGGTGCCGGAGAGCATTATGGCTATGATGCAAAGGGAAATCTTACAGAGCGTACTACCACGGCAGGAGAAAATTATCGTTATAACTATGACAGCCTTGATCGTATGATATCTGTTCAAAATCCGGCAGGAGGTATATCCTATTTTACATATGATGCATTGGGACGAGTAATAAAGGCAGAAAATGAAAGTGGAAATCAGACCTGCTATGAATATACTCCAAACGGTAATCTTGCAAAAGTTACGGATGCCATGGGAAATGAGACTTTCTACCAGTATGATGCAATGGGACATCTGACACAGAGCAGTTGCACCGGAGCAGAGGGGGAAGAACCACAGAACACGGTATATACCTGGGATAAGGAAGGACATGTCACAGCAGTGACAGACCCGCTGGGAGATGTGGAGTGCTATACCTATGATCCGGCTGGAAGAATGAAAGCAAAGATAGATAAAGATGGTTATGAGACATCCTTCCACTACGGAAAAGATGGACAGGTAGAGGAAATCTGTTATGCGGATGGACGAACAGTATCTTTGACCTATAATGCAATCCGCCAGTTAGAAGAAGTAAGAGATTGGCTTGGCACAACTAAGATTGCCATGGATGAGGCAGGACGCATTGCTTCTGTTACAGACCCATATGGAAAAACCGTAGGCTATGAATGGGGCAGTATGGGCGAGAGAACGGCAATTTGTTATCCGGATGGAAGAAGGACAGCATACGAATATAACGAAGCCATGCAGTTGTCGGCTTTAAAACTCCTTTCAGATGATGCACAGGAGAAAACAATTCTCTATAGCTATGATGAAGCTGGAAGACTGACTGGAAAGCAATTCCCGGGAGGAAATCGTACAGACTATAGCTACAATGGGGCAGGAAAAATCAAAGAGATTTTACATACCGGAGCAGACTTTACAGAGCGTTATCACTATGATTATGATGTTATGGGAAATAAGGTCTTGGCTGAAAAAGAGAGACCGGGACTGCCGGAAGACAGTGGAAACTTTTCCTATGATTATGATGCATTGAATCGACTGACCAGCGTAGCATGTAACGGAAAGACCCTTCGTACCTATGGCTATGATGCCTTTGGAAACAGAAATACCAGGACAGAGTACCAGGCAGCAGGGGAACTTGTAACAACCTATCATTACAATACAAAGAACCAGTTGACGCAGGAAACAAATGCAAGCGGAACCAGGAATTATAATTATGACCACAGAGGAAACCTGTTATCCGTAACAAGCGGAGAAGAGGTTTTAAAAGCATACGGATTTGATGCGGCGAACCGGATGAGCAGTTCTGTTGACCGGACAGCCGGAGAAATCACGAAGGCATACTATCAGTACAATGGTCTGGGGCATCGTGTGGGTCAAACCATTGCATCAGGAAATGCAGATGTAACTCAGACCATCCGCTATACACTCGACCTTACCCGTCAGTATCATAACCTCTTACAGAAAACCGGAAATGGATTAGACCAGACTTATTTCTGGGATGGAAATGTCACAGGAATGGAAGAGAATGGAAGAGACCATTTCTATTTCCAGGATGATTTGGGAAGCCCGATGCGCCTTGCAGATGAAGATGGAAGAAGCGAGGAGGTCTACGGATTTGACGAATTTGGTAATGATATTCGGACTGCAAAAGATATCTTTAAAGATTCTTTACAAAGCTTCGGATTTACCGGTTATCAGATGGACAGCGTTGGTGTACTATACTTTGCACAGGCAAGACGATATGATGCTGGAGTTGGCAGATTTATCAGTGAAGACTTTATAAAAGGGCATATTGCTGCACCATATACAATGAACCATTATGGCTATTGCTGGAACAGACCGTTGGATTTGGTTGATTTGAATGGAATGGCACCAACTGCAGGTGTGATAAGTGATTTAGAGGGAATGTATTCGGACAATGGAATAGGAAATGAGGCAACAACAGAAGATGAAATGGAGTGGGATATAGTGCATAAATTATCAGAGGCTTATACTATGGAACAGAATTTAAAAGATGCAGGAGAACTAGGAAAATATGCGAATAGTTGGGAAAAACAGTATTCTTTAAATAGAAGTATGATGAAAACATTAGAAACAACACAGATAACAGAAATGAAAGCAGTACAGGAAGGGGTTAGTGTAGGAAAATATAGAAGGGCAACAAGAGCTGGCGTTAAAGATGGATTGGAAAATATGGAAGAAATTGGAAAATTAGCCAAAAAAAATAGAAAAATTGGAACATTTGCTACAGTTGCTGGAATTGGTATAGATGTTGGAGTAGGAATATATGATAACTATCAATCAGGAGCATCTGCTACAGAGTATGTAAGTGATGCAACAGTAGATGTTGCATTGTCTACAGGGGAGGTAGCAGTATCTTCAGCAGCGGCAACTGGTTCAGCAATGTTAGCAACCTCAATTATAACGGGAATGGGTTTTGGAAGTGTTGTGCCAGGATTAGGAAATGTTCTTGGCGCAATTATAGGATTCGGAGTTGGGCTTGCTTTAATGTATGTGGATCAAAAGGACTGGAATGGGGATGGAAAATCTCTTAGGGATGATATAAAAGATGATTTCTATGAATGGATTAGTGGAGGAAGCAATGAAAAAGAGTAAGGAAATATTAATTTGGAGTAGTACGCTTCTTTGCATATATTTTGTAGCGTGGCTGATATTTACATTAGATATTTTTAGCAAAGGAAAAGATATAGAAAATAATTTGAAGATGGCTTTAGGAGTAGTTTTTCTTCTCTTATGTGGTGGAGTGATAGCAATGGTACATAAGGAGTATGACTACAGAAAGTATGCGGCATATATTTCAGGGGTTATATCTGTGGCTTTAATAATTCAGATTGCATTGCAGGGAGAAGCAATGGGAGAAAAGAGAGTATTAATCTGTTTTTTCAGTTATATTTTATCTGGATTACTTGGAATTATGACTACACTGATTGGAACGAAAAAGATTGAAATAAAAAATAGGCATATAAAAGAAATAGGAATATATTTTTTTACATTGTTTGGTTTTGGAGCATTGTTTTTGGCAAGTGTAATGAAAAATATGTTAGGCACACGTGGACGCGTGATAATGAAAATGTTTGGCAGTCAGGAGAATGCTACAAAAGGAGTTGAATATATATCCTTAATATTTCCGACTATTTTGTTTTTTATAGCTACAATGAGCATAACAACTGTTATATTAGATCCAAAGGGATATAAATCAAGAAAATATATTACCAGCGATATGAGTAAAAGCGAACAAAGGAAAATGCAATTGGAAACCCAGTTTTTAAATCATATAGTATGGGCAAATTTATGTGCGGAAAATTGGAAAAAGAAAGGATTTCTGGATTTTAAAGAAAAGGAATTGCTGTTTGGTGAAAAATATGTATATCCAAATGGTGAAAAAATAAAAATTTTTTATAAGGATATTGCAGAAGTCAGAAAGGAAAAGTTGTTTGGCATTTTCCCAAACCAGATGACTATAGTCAAAAAGGATGGAACAAAATATAGGTTTATTTTAGAAAAACGGAATAAGGTGATAGAGTTTTTATCGACAAGTAAAAAAATATATCAAGAAGAAGCGGATATGAAATATGGTGAATAAGATCTCTTTATATAGAGCCAGTTAAGCATTACAGGCATTTGTAGCATCTGTATGTTTGATTATATTGGTAGGTTGTCTTACAGGGGCTATACAAAATCTGTTGAGAACATATGGAAAGTTTCTGTATGGGTTGAGTATGTTCTGGTATTCATTAACGGAATGTATGCACACCAGAAATTATTCATTTTTAAGAATGGAATTATTACATATCATAAGTATCGAAAAGAAAATTTTGGTATAAAAGAAGATTTGGGAATTGTTATAGAAAAAAGTAATAGAGTACAAGTCAAATTTAAGGAGAAAGCATTATTTGTTTGTATGGCTTTAGTAATAGATTCTTTGTGTATTTTTTTATGCTATATAGTGAATAAGACTTTTAATATAGAGCCTGTTAAGTATCTATATAAATATTTGGACGATATTCAAAGAGAGTATAAATTCAAGGGAGAAAAATTAAGTAATGCCGAACAGATATATTATTATGTTAATAATTACAACAATTGGAATGATTTTAGCATGTAGAGTGAGAAACTGTGATGAGAGATTTAGGAGAATAGTGATTAATGGGAAAATAAGGAATTTGTTTCTATTTCCAGTAGCAGTTTACAATCAAACGACAATTTTTTCCATGGTTGTTTGTGTGAGTTATGAAATGCTAATTGGTGTGGCATTATTTTCTATCTATTTGCTTAATGCAAAAGCATCAACTGTATGCTTTTATTGGGGAGCTTTTCAAATATTTTTTGCATGTGTGGCTGCGACAGTGGAATGCTTTGCAGAGTGGAAAAAACAAGAAGAAATGAAAGAAAAAATCAAATACTTTATATTATCCATTTGTTTTATGATTGCATCTATTGTTTATTTAGTAATGGAAATATGTGAATAATTAGAGCCGGTAAACTGAAAAATTGCATGCAGAGAGGTTAGGAGAACAAATGCAAAAGAGTAAACAAAAAGTGGGCTTTATCTACCAGAAAGATGTAATTGCTGAAATAATGGAAAAATACACAGGAAATATATATATTACAAAGTCGCTATATCTAAATTTTAAAAATGAAATAGATGAAGGAGCAGCAACAAAGTCAATACATATTATTTGAATTATGATATATGGAGATATGCATGGCAGATGCGAAGTATGCTCTATCAGAAAAATAAAAAGAACATATGGCATTATTTCATCGCTGATGTAAAAAGGTGACTTGGTCAGTTGCGGATTTCAATATGGAGATGGGCAATGATGAAAAAGAGTAAAGCAATTTTAAAACAAACAGGAGCAGGAATTTTTTCATATGTTTTGTTCTGTTTAGGTGGAGCATATGAGAGTTATTATCGTGGAGCCAATATGGGCTTTACAGCATGTATAGCAGTGTGTGTAATAGCTTTTATTATTTTGGGGGCAGTAGTTTCATTTATAAGAAAAGAATATGATTATAGAAAATACAATGCACATATATGTTTATTTATTTCGCTGGGACTTTTGATACAAATAATGGTGCAGGGAAATTTGCCGCCTGAAAAAAGCACAGCAATTTGTATTATAAGTTATGTGATTTCTATAATATTGGGAATTTGGGGGGCATTATTAACAACTGGAAAAATAGAAATAAAAAATAAAAATGTAAGAAGTACGTTAAAAATTTTAGAAACAATGAGTTTATTTTTATTAACGTGTTTGTGTGTGGTAGGAAGACGATTTTTTGGACGCAGAGGAGCAGTATTATTTAATGCATTAGGAAAACAAAAAAGTTCAGTATTTTTTTGGTGTTGTATTATGATTGTAATGATGGTTGCAGCATTTATAAGTGCATTTGTAAAAGTAGATATAATTGTGAGACCAGACTTTTATAAATCCAGAAATGAAAATAGTAAATAAACCGGAAGTTTTTTCTTTGGTGAAGAAGAAAAGGATATATAAGGTTAGCGGTGATGTATTACTATTTCAGAAAATATGAACAGGCTGACAAAAAAGGCAGAAATATTATAGTGCAGAATGAAGTCAAAGGAGAAGAACAAGGATGTTTAGAGTGAAATATAAGAAAGAACAAATCTTGAAGGGACTTCGTTGCTTTTCAATAGAAATAGCAATTTTATGGACAATTATTTTAATAGATACTTTAATAAGCACATATTATGGGAAGTATTCTGGTATACATTTGTCACAGGTTGTTGCAAGTATACCGAAGGAATATATGAATAGTGAAGAGTCTGAACATTACAAAACGGATAATGAATTTCTGATACAATCAAAGGAAAATGCTTATATGATTTATGGAATTGAATTGTCCAATGTCGATGAAAGCAGCTTGATAACTTTCCTGGATGAAGAGGATTTAAAAAAGTTAAAGTCAGCAAATTCATTCAGTCAGATATTAGAGGGAATCCAGGATGGAGTAGGATTCCTGTGGGGAGATGTGGTTACAGGAAATACAAAAAAATCATCTTATACATGTTATTATTTTTCTTCAACAGAAGAAGGACATGATGAGGATTACCAAGTATATATTATATTCTATATACAGGAAGATTTAAAATATATGGAGATATGTGTAATGGATGAGGAACATGTTTTATCAGAAAAACAGAAGAAACATATGTGGTTATATACAGGTCGATGATAAGGGGTAAAAATGTGAAATAGATACTGGAATGAAGGATTGACTATTGAAATAAGATAGTCTGGTTTGTTAGGTAGGAGAAAAAAAGTGACAAATTTTATTTATATTTTCATGATTATAACGCTCATAGGTATAGGAATTGGCATAAGGGGTTTTAATAGTGAAGATAGCGATACCAAAACTACAATCAAAAATATTCCGCGAGGATTGAAAAAAGTTTTACTGATTGGAGAGAATGTACATAAGGTAGATATGGTAATATTAATTGGAACAATTATGTATTTGTTGTTTACGGTCGGGGTAGTAGGTATTTATCTGTTTGCAAATTATAGGCTAAAGGTTCATTTGCAATATACACTAAGTGGAGCAGTTCTAGGTATTTTATTTGTAGAAATTTTTATCATTGTATCAGCAGCATATAGGGAAAAAAGAAATGAAACAAAACAGGTGCATGTACATGAAACGGTTTATATATCGCACAAAGAAAAAGAAATTGTATGCGAACTGTTTTCAAAATATGTTATATTATCTAACAAATGTAAGAAGGATATAAAAGGAACGGTGTATATTTTTCCGGCAACCGTGTTTACTACAATTGATGTAGATGGGAATATATTTAGAAAGACATCAAATGGAATAGAATATTTATCTAATGTGGGCGCGTATAAAAGTTTGGCAGAGCAGTTGACGAATGAAGGATATCAGGTTATTCGTTTTGAAACTAAAATAATAGCCAACAGAAATATGACACTTGAAGAATTGTTAAATAAAATAGTGGATGTGATTAATGAAATTCAAAGTGAAACAGGAGAACACCCAATTTATTTTATTGGTCATAGTATTACATGTAATATTTTATTATTGCTACAAAAAAAGATAAAGCCACAGGGGCTAATTTTGTTATTTGGTGGTGGAGAGACGGGAAAACAACGGATTATAGCTAGAAGAAAAATGGATAAGTGGGGTAGAAGTAGAAAAGTTAAGGAAAGAGATATAGAAGGAGAATATGAAAAAGTAGAAAAGTTATTAGAAGAAGGAAATGTGGTTGTAGCAGATAAAGAATTATTTAATAAGAGAGCAGAATTTTGGATTTCAAATATGTTGGAAATAAAAAATCCGGTTTTGTGTATAGCATCAGAAACTGATTGGAATTATAACGGAAAAGAGATAGCCTCAATGGTGCAGAATCCCAAAATAACGTTTAAGATATTAACAGATATAGATGCTACGATGAGAGTTGGGTTTAGAAATCATAGGGCAGCAAATAACTTGACATATATGGGATATTTGAATCAAAAAGGGAAAAGAAAACCTGAAGAAGGGATAGATATACCATGGTATTCGGAAAAAATTGGAACATACATAATTGAATATATGGAAGCGAATAAAGAGTAATATAAAATATTCAAAAGGAGATAGAGGCATCGCCAAGAGGGGCAGAATACAATGGAAAAAATACAGGACTTTTTAGAAACAAAAAAGAAATACGAGGCAAAATTATGGGATGATCAGATTGGATTTTTCTTATTAACAGTAATCTTTTTAGGCATACAAATATTGAATTCACGGAAGGTATTTGCTGTCTGCGTAATAATAGAAATTTGCCTGCTGATATAAGATTGTATACTCGCTGATGTTAAAAGGTGACTTGGTCAGTTGCAGACTTCAATATGGAGATGAGGCTATGGTGAAAAAGGGCAAAGCAATTTTAAAACAAACAGGAGCAGGAATTTTTGTATATAGTGTGTTGGGGTTACTGGGAGCATATGATAGCTATTATCGTGGAGCCGATATGGGTTTTACAGCATGTATAGCAGTGTGTGTAATAGCTTTTATTATTTTGGGGGCAATAGTTTCATTTATAAGAAAGGAATACGATTATAGAAAATACAATGCACATATATGCTTATTTGTTTCACTGGGACTTACGATACAAATAATGGTGCAGGGAAACTTGCCGCCTGAAAAAAGCGCAGCAATTTGTATTATAAGTTATGTGATTTCTATAATATTAGGAATTTTGGGGGCATTATTAACAACTGGGAAAATAGCAATAAAAAATAAAAATGTAAGAAGTACGTTAAAAATTATAGAAACAATGAGTTTATTTTTATTAACGTGTTTGTGTGTGGTAGGAAGACGATTTTTTGGACGCAGAGGAGCAGTATTATTTAATGCATTAGGAAAACAAAAAAGTTCAGTATTTTTTTGGTGTTGTATTATGATTGCAACGATGCTTTTTGCATTTATGAGTGCATTTGTAAGAGTAGATATAATTGTGAGACCAGACTTTTATAAATCCAGAAATGAAAATAGTAATTAAAACATTACTTTTATAGAATGGGGGAAAAAGATGGTAAAGAGTAAAAGAAGAGCAAAGGTAGTTATAGGTATTATTATTCTTATTTTTATAGTATTAGTTATATTTCTTAAAATGAAATACGGTACATATGGATTACACGATTTTAATTGTTTTTTCCGTCAAAGCAAACAGGAAATTTTAGAAAAAGATGGGGAGCCTGTTAGCAGAGAAAAACTATATGGAAACTGCGAGGATATTAAATTTGAAGATATAGAATATACCTTTATTGGAAATTATATGGAAAGTGTTAGAATTACGGATCCTGATATTCGATTTGGAATACTGCAAATTGGGGTAGGCTCATCAAAAAAAGAAGTTATGCTGGCATATGGATTAAAGGAAACTTTAAGTAATGAGGAAGAAAATGAATATGCGGTTCAAAATGGTATTTATTCAACATCATTCTATTTTGATGAAAATGACAGAGTATATAAAATTGCATGTGGAACAGGAGTATAGTTCATTTTAAAGTTAAGGAATGGAAAAGATGATATACATATACACATTATTTCTTATTTTGCTATTTACATATGGAATCCGAATATTATTTAGAGAGTGTTTTGCAAATTTATTTGGGGTTAGAACAAATTTTAACCAAGGCGTGGGAGTAGTAGGTGGTTGGGCATTAATATATGTAAGGCTACTAAGTATATGCGCTTTGTTTAGTATCATGATAGGTTTGTGGGCATGGAAAGATGATATATTTAATCTTTGGAAACTATTTGATAATTCGGAAAAATTGGTGTGGGGCAAATGTCTGTGCAGAATAGTCATTATTGGTATTTTAATAATTAATGTAGGGTGCAATATAAAAAGAATTTTGATACATCTGAAAACAGAAGTAATAAAAAACGAATTTGCCCAAAGTATATTAACAAATGGTCGTGGTGTAGTATTAACTTTAACGATAAGCACGGTCTTTGATATATATTTACTACAGGCAGTATTGTGTGTTATGACAGGAAATATACATCCGGCTGTCTTAAATGCATGGAAAGCCGGAATTGTAGGGAAGGTAATATTGATTGCATTTGAAAAATTGTTTTACAGTGAGAAAATTTGTATATACCAGAATGGAACGGTAACATATTCTACATTATTAAAACGGGGATACGGCAATAAATTGTATTTTGAAAAAGACTATAAGAAAGCGAATAAAGCAAGATTATATGTAGATGGTGAAGAAGTATTAGAGACGGCATTTTTTAATATTGATCAGTTACTGAAAAACTATGGAAAAAAGAATGATGAGGAAGTGAAATCAGATGCAAAAGTGACTGGAAAGAAAATTCATTATATGAAAAGTACTAAGAGAAATGAACGGACATGCAGAACAATCGCAATTTCAGTAGGAGCAGCACTTGTTTTACTTGGAGTTTTATTTTATGTTTTTTTTGCAAGTAAAGTTGTAATGATTGTGATGTGGCTTTTGGCATTATTATATTATCCGGCACTTCTGGTGATAAAAAGAACATATGATAAATCCTTTTATATCATTTTTAACAGGGATTATATGCTGGTAATGGGATATAAAGGGACAGCATTTGTTAGTGAAAAAATAGAATATTCAAAGATAGGATACATAATGACTGGAGATAATTGCCCTCATAGGACTATTTTTGGAAAGACACCTGAAAAGTTACGCAGAGATTATGGCACATTTACAGATGTTTTTGATAGAAAGAAGGAGTATTTATTTTCATATGCAATGAATGATGATATAACACAGGAAATAATGACAAGATGTAAAAATGTGAAAGAGATATTGGAATTGGATTAGAGCTGGCGAAAAGCAGATGATGAATAAACAAAAATATTATATTTCAGTAGTATATCACAATGTAATGAGAGGGCTGGCAATATATTGTGGTCTAATTTTAGGAATAATTGTTATATTAAAACTTACTGGTGACAGATATGGAATTGTGTCAATTCTTGTCCTGCTTGAATACGTAGGGATTGCGTTCTTATTAGTTTATGGAATCGGGTTCTTCATAGATGGATATTACATTCAGGATGAGAAAATAGTTTATTATCATAATTTTAAAAGACGAAAGAAAGATTTATCTGAAGTGAAGTCAGTTATAATATCCAATACCTATCTTTATCGACGAAATTTAAGAGTAAATATATATAAAAATGGCAAATTCGTTCATTGTCCGTGGATAACACTCTTTTTTGAAGAAATTGATGCGGGATTATTGGTTAAAGATAGAAAAGAACTAAATACACTGAAGGTTGAACATCAATTATACAAGAATTGTTCTAAATATGGTTTCATTTATAAAAATAATATGGACAAGTTTTTAATGAATTTTACCGGAGAGGTATATATAGCTAAAACCATATATTTAAATTTTGAGGAAGAAATGAAGAAATTATTTGGATCAAAGGTGATATATATTATTCCGGATACGGGAGGAGAGAATTAGAAGAGGAAAAGTTGTTTGGTATTTTTACAAATCAGATAAACATAGTTAAAAGAAATGGAACAGAATATCGATTCTTTTTAGAAAAAAGGAATAAGGTAGTAGAGTTTTTACAGACGAGGTGATAAAGAAAATGCACTTATTCATAAAATGTATTATGTTTTCTGTCTGGATGTGGTTTATAGTTAGGTTTTCAGAAAAACCGTCAGGCAGAAGAAAAATTTGGATAGATAATCGATTCTTATATGTATTTACCTGGTTGTGGCATTCTTATGGAGAAATTTCGATTATGGGGTTGATGTATGCGATAGGTGTACAGGTAGTTGATATTATTGGAGTCGTTTTTTATTTATTGATGCCATTAAATAGAGAAATAATATGCATTTATTGGTTAAAGTTTCTTTTGGGAGTTCTGTTTTGGGCTGCTGGAATTGGAATATTTGATATGGCAAAAAATGCAGAAGAGAAAAGAGAAAAAATTCTACTGTATTTTAGTTGTTTTTCAGTTTTAGCTTTTGGAATATGGTATGCATTATATTTAATACTGGCGGATTTTATAGAATTATTTTAGATGAGGTGATAGCATGAAATATATTTTAATTATATTAATAATTATAGCTTTTGTGATAGGAATTTTTGATTTAAAGTTTATGCTTGAATGTAAGAAAGAGCAGAAAAATAATAAAGCAGAAGCATTTATCTATGTAGGGGATAAAAAAATAATATGGATATTTGGAATTCTGTTTTATATAATTAGCGTTTTGGAATGGGTGATTCTGTTATTTTCAATAGAAGTTGCGTCACTATTTCTGTTTCTTTTTTGCTGCTGTATGGTTCAGCTTGGTTTTGCAACATTTTTGTGTCAGCATTTTACATATTCGGCAGTATTTATAAAGAAAAATGAAGTATTTTACTATGCAGAAAGAAAACTAAAAAATATCCCAATCGGGCAAATCACCGGGGTTAGTGCAATGCCGGGAAATGTGGCATATCTGTTTTTTAATGAAAAAAAGGAAAGACTGTTTGAACTTCAAATGAAAAAAGCTAATGCGAGAAAAATGCTGGAATATATCATAGATAGACAGCAGAACAATTAGAACAACGAAAAGGAGCCGGTTGCAATGGGAATCAGGGAAAAGTTACATCTTTTTAAGAATAAAGATAATGCAGTGGAAAATAGTTCCAAAGAAGCAGCAAGAAAGTGTGTATTAAAAGTACAGGATAAGTTCCGCCTTAGAAATACAGATGATATCGTGGTTGTAGGTGAACTGAAGGGAAAAATACAGGTGGGTGATGCTGTCTACATGAGTAATTTTTCGGATGATGATGGAGAAATACTGGTGACAGTAGTGCTCGGAATAGAAGTTGGACAGGGAAAAACTGTGCGTGAAGCAGAAAACTGTCGGGTAGGATTGAAATTGGAGCAGACTGGAACTTATCCGATAAAATGCGGAACAATGATATATTCAAGAGCGACAACTGTAGAAGAAGTACATGATGCCTATATTTCTGGTCTGGGAGATACTTATGTATCGTCAAAACAACTGGTACTTTCACAGAAAGAACTTGATGAGTTAAGCATTACGGATTGTTCAGAAATCTGGCGTTTGTATGCGTGGTATAAAACGAAAGTAATTCCGGCAAAGGATGATGCTGAAAAAGAAGAAGTCCGAAAGAGGATTGGTGTAATTGCAAAAGCCCTTGTTCAAAAGGTATTGGAAGCACCTGCTATTTATTGCGTATACAGTAAAATCACAGGAGAGCCGGCACTTTTTTCCCAGACAGTAGACCGACAGGATGGCACATATATGTGTACACCACCTGATATCTGGATTCTGACTAAGGCATATAAGGATATATTTAAAGTCAGATTTCCAGAAGAACGGTATGAAATCAGAGAGATTAAAAACGATGATTCCCATAAGGCAATTTACAATTTCCTTGGATACTGTTTTTATATGAACGGTGCCTGTGGAGTCAAAGTGGTAAATGAAAATACGGCAATAGCAGCGCCGGAATTTGTTCCAGAGCCAGACTACAGCAATATACCGGAAATTAGCGTTCCGGTTACTAATCCTGACCTGGTAAGATGGATGCTTCTGATTGCTCAGCTTGGGCAGCCGGTAACAGACGAGCAGAAACTTATTTACAAATTATATTTTAGATTTCTGTCCATAGAAATGACAAAAGCCAGATTTATTATTCCAACTAAAACGTCAGCAGATTTTCCGGAGCCGGATGAAAATGGCAAGACAGTACTGAAAAAGGATATGCAGATTTCACTTCCGACCATAGAAGGAAAGCACAATAATGCAGCGGTCAGAATGTATACGGACTGGAAGCGGCTGCAGGATGCTATGGGGGATGGCTGGAAAGGAATGGTACAGCCGATAGAAGGAATCATTGACCAGTTTGACTGTGCCATCAATCTGACCGAGCATGAGAAAGCCGGCTGCTATGTCGATAAGGAAATGTTCCGGGAAATGCAGTCCTTTGAAAAAGATTTCCAACAAAATAATTGACAAGAAATGACAAAGAGAGTAATCTATTAACAGAAAAAGTAATTTGATGAATGGGAGTATGAGTTATAAGCGATAGCTAGTACAAATATCACATAATTCAGATATGTTGGAATTCTCCAGCGGTAATCCCCATTTGAGACTAGTTAATATATGCAGACAAAGAGAGCTATTATGTTAGTATATTGAGAGCTTTTATTTGCATGTCAAAAAATTATGAAAATCTAATTTACATAGAAATTTTCTTATGTAAGTTGATGATTTAGTAGGCAAATATAGTTTAAAGAGAGAATGGTAGTTGCTACAAATAGGTGGATAATCATGTATTATCAGTTAGAAATTAAACATTATTTTTAGGAGGAAATTTATGAACAATATATTTTATCCCAAACAAATACTTAAAACAAAAATAACTACTTTAGAAAATCAGTGTTTTTTTGCAATGCCATTTTCGGCAGAATATACAAACTTGTATGATACATTAGCATTTCATTTAGAAAATAATGGTTATAAATGCATACGTGTTGATAATAATTTATCTGCCTCTGTTCCAATAATAAATTTAATATTAAACGGTATAGCAACTTCTCAATTTATTATTGTGGATATTTCAGAAACTAATGCAAATGTATTCTATGAATTGGGAATTACACATACTGTTAAAGATTATGAAAATGTTTTTATTATAAAAGAAAATGAATCAAAAACCCCTTTTGATATTCAACATCTTCAATATATTCCTTATGATAAAAACAATTTAAAACAATTAGCAACAAAATTACTAGAAAGATTGAAAGCAAATCAATATAAGAATACATTTAAACAGGAATTATCTATAAAACAATTGCTGAAATATGATGAGATGGATGATTTTGTTAATCTTTTTTCAAGTTATTTTTCGAAAGAAGAGATATGCATATATAGTGAACTTTTGAATGGTAATGTTACTGTCGAAAATGTTTCTTCTATTGTTTCAGCTGTATGGAAATATGATAAATTTTTAAGGGAAAAAGCTAGTAAACCTGAAATTGAAGAGCACATATCATCACTATTTAAATTATTTTTTGAAATACTTTTATCCTGTTATCAAAATGATGAGATAGTATTATTTATTGACAACTTTTTACACTATTCTGAATATGGTTCACTATCTTATAAAAAGCTTTTGTCATATCAAACTGATTTAGCAATAAAATTTGCAGAAAAATTAAAACTACTAGAAATAACTGCAAAATGGATAGTTGAATATTTCCAACGCTCAAAATCTACACATGTAGATTTAAACAGATATAAATTAGAAGCTTTTTTGTTAAAAAATGAATCAGATCAAATTAATGAATACATCATTAATGCACTATTTTCTGATAATAATTATGTTCGCGAACATATGGCAGATATTGCTGGCGAAAAAAAGTTAGCTGCGGCAGAAGATAATCTGATTATACAATTAAAACGTGAAACTAATATATATACTATATCAAGCATTGTTGAAGCTCTGGGAAAAATTGATAGTAAAAAATCAATTGATACAATGAAAGTGTGGTTAAATAATAATGCAGAAAGGGCTATTAAAAATGGTGATTATTTTGCAATCAAACATTTTAGAAATGCAATAGTTAAAATCGATAGTGGAAAAACATTAAAAGATTTTGATAGTAAATATTTTGATGTTTTAAAAATCAATAATGAAATATAGATTGCATAAAAGCAATCTATATTGTTATTGAAAAAGAATAGGAATAATATTCTTTAATATTTATACTCTGATAAAAGAGTACGAATATTGATGTTTTATATACTTTTAACATTTCTAGATCAGAAACATTATTATATAAACAATCAAGCATAGATTGTAGACTCTTTGTTAGATATTTGTAAAAGTATTCTTTAGGTGTATCTCCTAAAGAATCATAAAGGTATATAAATGTTTTAAAGAAATCAGTTATATGTTTTTGAGTAAAATCATGGGTTAATGATGCATCATGTTGGTAATAATATAGGCAACTATGAGTGATAAGTGCGATTTTATTTGCATGCCAAAAACTTATAAAAGTAAATGCATCATCTTCATATATTGTATCAAAAAAGAATATTTTATTTTCGTCCAATAATGTTTTTCGAAAGAGTTTACATCCCAATAATGGACTTAAAAAATACTCATTTTCAAAACTATGGGACAATAGACCTAGCGCCATAGTATTCGTTATAACATTATTATATAAGTATTTATATCTGGAACTTGTTTTTTTATATTCATATGCCGTTTTTATTTCCCATAATACAATATCTATATTTGAATCGGATTCAAATTTGTTGACAGCTTTTTCAATGCAATTTAAATCTAGCCAATCATCACAATCTAAAAATAAAACATAGTCAGAAGATGCATGTTTTAATCCAAGATTTCTAGAAATTGCTGGCCCCCTGCATGTATCATTTCTTAAATATTTTATACAAGGATATGTATTTATGTATTTTTCTATTATTTTATAGCTTGCGTCAGTTGAATTATCATCAACTATTATTAGTTCAATTTTCTTGTAAGATTGATTTAAAATAGATTCTATACAACGTGATATAAATCTTTCACCATTGTGCATAGGAACAATGACAGATACTTTTTTAATAGCCATAATCAATTCTCCTTCATACAATAATTAATTTCTAACTGATAATACATGATTATCCATCAGTTATAGTTCATTTAAATCCTGTTATACAAACAATGACAACATTCCTTCCAAGAATGAAACAAAGAAAACAAAAGAGTGAATAAGTATATGAATAAAAAGAACTGCCAGAAAGGCAATATTGCCAATTCTAACAGTCCTTTTCGATTTTTTACCCCACCCTGAAATTCTTCCTCGGATGTTTATTCATCAGAATGTCCCGCTGCTTTGCTGTGGAAACATGGGTGTAGATTTCCGTGATGTGGATGGAACTGTGACCAAGCATTTCCTGGATGTAGCGGATATCCACATCGGCTTCTAAGAGGCTGGTGGCGAAGGTGTGGCGGAACATGTGCGGAGTGATGTGCATATCAATGGAAGCAAGGCTGCAGTATTTCCGGATGGTTCGGCGGACGTACTGGTCGGAGAGCGGACGTCCTGCCTGGTTGACGAAGAAGCGGTTGGTACGCTTAATATCAGGAAGGTAACATTTCCGGTATTCCAGCAGGGTGTGGACAACATCGTCATTGCCAAGCTGGAGGAGCCGCTCTTTGGAACCTTTGCCGAAGATAAGCAGAGTCCGGTTGAAAAGGTTGATGTCATCCGGTGTGATGGAGCACAGCTCAGAGATTCGGATACCGGTGGCGAAGAGCAGCTCGATAACAGCAGCATCCCGGAGAGCATTTTTACGCTGGAAATCGGTAGCGGCGTGGGCGTACTGGTGATAGATAGAAGATAAAAGCAGTTCAATCGTAGGAAGCGGAATGGTTTTAGGCAGAATCACCGGTTCCCGGAATTTGATATGCAATTTGTTAAAAGGGTTGGAGACAATGCGGTCGCGGTAGTCGAGGTAGTGGAAAAAGGCTTTGAGGGAGGCAAGCTTTCGTTTCACAGTTTTCGGTTTGAATTGTTCATGAAGGGTGGCAACATAGGACTCTAATATAGCAGGAGAGATGTCAGATATACTGGAAGCAGAAGGAAAAGCAGCCGCAAGGCTGGTACCAAACTGTGTAAGGTCGATGCGGTATGCTTTTAAGGTTTTACCATCAAGGCGTTTCTGGGTGCGGCAGTAGGTTAAATACTGGTTCATTTCAACGTTAAAATCATGCATAATAAATACTCCTTTGTATGTGGCAGGAGGCTGTCCTGCCTGAATATAGATATAAGAGTATATCATAGAAAAATTTTTTATAAAAATTTCCAACTTCATATTGACAAGTTGATATCCTAAGCGTATTATGAACATATGAACAAATGCTCATATGTTAAAACGACCTGGAGGTGAGAAGATGGCAATGAACGATGTAGAATGCTGCGAAGAAAACTGCATTCATGCAGAGCTTCTTAAGAAGGCACGGGAGAAGATGCCGGATGAAGATGAATTATATGATTTGGCAGAGCTTTTTAAAGTATTTGGTGATTCTACCAGAATCCGGATCCTGTTTGTATTATTTGGCTCGGAAGTATGTGTGTGTGATCTGGCAGAGACGTTGAACATGACGCAGTCAGCAGTATCCCATCAGCTTAAGATTTTAAAACAGGCGAAGCTGGTAAGCAGCAGGCGGGAAGGTAAATCCGTATTTTATTCACTGGCAGATGAACATGTAAGAACCATTATCGACCAGGGCAGAGAACATATTGAAGAATGAGGAGGATATTATAATGAAGAAAAAATTTAAATTGGAAGACTTAGACTGTGCAAACTGTGCAGCAAAAATGGAAGAAGCAATCAAGAAAATCCCGGGAGTCAATGATGCAGTAGTAAGCTTTATGACACAGAAAATGACCATCGATGCAGAAGATGAGCGTTTTGAAGAAATTATGGATGAAGTAGCCAAAGTATGTGCAAAGGTAGAACCGGACTGCCGGATTCTGCGATAGGAGATAGCTTATGACAAAGAATCAGAAAAAAATGCTGGAGCGTATTCTGGTTACTGCAGTGCTGTTTGTAGCACTTCTGGTATTGGAACACGTTGGTATCTTAGAACAGATTACACAGCCAGTCCTGATTTTTATTATTTATCTTGTGCCGTATCTTCTGATTGGCTATGATATTATATTTAAGGCATTTCGGAATATCAGTCATGGACAGGTATTTGATGAGAACTTTCTGATGATGATTGCAACGTTTGGAGCATTTGGAGTACGGGAGTATTCCGAGGGTGTTGCAGTTATGCTGTTCTATCAGATTGGAGAACTTTTCCAGGGCTATGCAGTTGGAAAATCCAGGCAGTCCATTGCAGATATGATGGACATTTGTCCGGAATATGCCAATGTGGAAGAGGATGGCAAATTAGTCCAGGTAGATCCGGATGATGTGGAAATAGGCACTGTCATTGTGGTAAAACCGGGCGAGCGTATTCCATTGGATGGAATTGTAGTAGAAGGTGAGTCCATGGTCGATACCGCGGCACTGACCGGAGAATCTGTTCCAAGAAGAGCAGCAGAAGGTGATGAAATCATCAGCGGCTGTGTCAATGGAAGCGGTACTTTAAAGGTAAAAGTAACAAAAGCATTCGAGGATTCCACAGTATCCAAGATTCTGGAACTGGTGGAGAATGCCAGCAGCAAGAAAGCAAGAGTGGAGAACTTTATCACCAGATTTGCAAAATATTACACTCCGGTTGTTACCATTGGAGCAGTAATTCTTGCAATCCTGCCACCGGTTATTTTAGGCGGCGGCTGGGCTGAGTGGATTCAGAGAGCCTGTATTTTCCTTGTTATTTCCTGCCCGTGTGCCCTTGTAATCTCAGTCCCATTGGGATTCTTCGGTGGTATCGGAGCATCTTCTAACTTAGGTGTTCTGGTAAAAGGAAGTAACTATTTAGAGGCAGTGGCTGAGATGACCACTATCGTATTTGATAAAACCGGTACACTGACCAAAGGCGAGTTCAAGGTATCTGAGGTACTTCCGATAAATGGAAGCAAAGAGGAACTCTTAGAGCTTGCAGCCCATGTAGAAGGATATTCCAATCATCCGATTGCTAATTCGGTGCGTGAAGCCTATGGCAAAGAACTGGATATGAACCGGGTAAATGGAACGGAAGAAATTGCCGGACATGGAATTCATACATTTGTAGATGGAAAAGAAGTATGGCTTGGAAATGCCAAAATGATGGCAGCCCGGAATATTTCCTATACCGAAAACAGCAGTGCCGGAACCGTAATTTATGTTGCGGTAGATGGAGCGTTTGCCGGAACCATTGTAATTTCCGATTCCATTAAGGAGGGCGTAAAAGAAGCTATCCATAGCATGAAGAAGGTAGGCGTGAAGAAATGCGTTATGCTGACCGGAGACCGTAAGGCAGCAGCACAGGCAGTAGCAGATAAACTGGGACTGGATGAAGTGCATGCAGAATTACTGCCGGGTGACAAAGTAAGTCAGGTTGAGGCACTTCTGAAAGAACAGCATGAGAAAGAAAAACTTGCATTTGTGGGTGATGGCATCAACGATGCACCAGTACTGACCAGAGCAGACATTGGAATTGCAATGGGAAGTATGGGTTCCGATGCAGCCATTGAAGCTGCAGATGTAGTTCTTATGGATGATGATGTGCGAAAGATTGCATCTCTTGTGAAGATTGCAAGAAAGACACTTTCCATCGTGCACCAGAATATCGTATTTGCACTTGGTGTAAAAGCAATTGTGCTGATACTCGGTGCATTTGGTATTGCCAATATGTGGGAAGCAGTATTTGCAGATGTAGGTGTATCTGTCATTGCAATTTTAAATTCCATGCGGACACTGCGCATTGCAAAGAAATAGTATAAAGGCGTTTATTGAGAAAAAGAATCAGTAAACGCCTTTCTTTTACCAAATGGATAGGCTATACTAACAAAAGTTACAAAAAACTAACAGAAAGTTGGAAATAGTACAGTATTGGGAAAGAAGGAAGCAGGAGTAACAAAAATAAAAGAACTGAAAAAAGAGTCAGAAAAGAAAAAGGAGGATGAATATGTTTCTGGAGATTCAGGATTTGAAAAAAAGTTTTGGACAGGGAGAGGCAAAAACAGAAGTTTTGAAGGGAATTAATTTCTCTGTTGAAAAAGGTGAGATTTGTGTATTGTTAGGACCGTCCGGTTCCGGTAAATCAACACTTTTGAATATTATCGGAGGAATTGACAGCGCAGACAGCGGCTATATTTCCATCAATGGAGAGAAAACAGCAGATATGAACGAAAAGGCGCTGACGAATTACCGCCGCCGCCATTTAGGATATGTATTTCAGATGTATAATCTGATCCCAAACCTCAATGTGAAGGAAAATATCGAGGTAGGAGCATATCTGAGTGATAAATCATTAGACATTGACGAATTGCTTAAGACACTGGGACTTTATGAGCATCGTCATAAGCTGCCAAACCAGTTATCTGGTGGACAGCAGCAGCGTACAGCCATTGGCCGTGCCATTGTAAAGAACCCGGATATTCTGCTCTGTGATGAGCCGACCGGAGCACTGGATTACAATACATCCAAAGAGATTTTGAAGCTGATTGAGGATGTAAATCAGAAATATGGAAATACCGTTATTATGGTTACCCATAATGATGCCATCAAAAATATGGCAGACCGTGTCATTAAGCTGCGTGATGGACAGATTCGAAAGGATTACACCAATGAAGTGAAGATTCCTGCACAGGAACTTGACTGGTAAAGGCGGTGATGAAAGTGAAGAGTCCATTAAGAAAACGAATTCCAAGAGAATTGAAAACAGATTTTGGAAAATATCTTGTGATTTTCCTGTTCCTGACAGCTACTATCGGATTTGTATCGGGATTTCTGGTGGCAGGAAGCAGTATGATAACCGCCTATAATGAAAGCTTTGAAAAGTACAATATTGAAGACGGTAATTTCGAATTGATGGAAGAAGCTGACGATACCCTGCTTACAGAACTGGAAAAAGAAGGCGTAACAATTTATGAGAATTACTATCTGGAAGAAGCGGTGGTAAATGGCAAGTCAGACAGTACCCTCCGTATTTTTAAACCGAGAAACGAAGTGGATAAAGTATGTCTGATGGATGGAAAAATGCCGCAGCAGGAAGATGAAATTGCAATTGACCGGATGTATGCGGACAATAATTCCTTAAAAGTAGGAGATACCATTAAAGTAGGTGGTGAGAAAAAGACCATCAGTGGTCTTGTGGCATTATCAGATTACAGTGCTCTGTTTTCCGATAGCAAGGATCTGATGTTTGATGCCATAAAATTTGGCGTTGCCATTGCCACAGAGGATGCCTTTGATGCTTATGGTACCGGAAATCTCCATTACAGCTATTCCTGGAAATATGAAAAAACTCCGGCTGATGATACGGAAGCAAAAGAGAAAGCAGAAGATTTTATGAAAGTGCTGGGCAGTAAGGCGGTAATAGCAGCATACATACCGGCATTTTCCAATCAGGCAATTCATTTTACGGGAGATGATATGGGTGGAGACAAAACAATGGTAATGACGTTGTTATATATCCTGATAGCGATTATGGCATTTGTCTTTGCAGTTACCACCAATAATACGATTACAAAAGAAGCAGCAGTCATCGGAACGCTGCGTGCATCCGGCTATACCAGAGGAGAACTGCTGCGGCATTATCTGCATCTTCCGGTACTGGTGACAATCGTAGCAGCAATTATTGGAAATATACTTGGCTATACCGTATTTAAAAATATGGTAGCAGATTTGTACTATGGAAGCTATAGTCTGCCGACCTACCATACCATCTGGAATGGGGATGCGTTTATCCTGACAACGGTGATTCCGGCAATCATAATGATTGTTATAAATCTGCTTTTGATTTCTTCCAAACTGCGTATTTCACCACTGAATTTCCTGCGCAGGGATTTGAGCAGAAGAAAGCGGAAAAAAGCAGTAAAACTGCCGCATTTCAAATTCTTTAACCGGTTCCGTATCCGTATTATTTTACAGAACCGTGCGGGCTACCTGACTTTATTTATCGGTATTGCTTTTGCAGAAATTCTGCTGGTTTTCGGCATGATGATGTCACCACTTTTAGAGCATTATCAGGATGAAGTGCTGTCCCACATGCTTGCAGATTATCAGTATGTATTAAAAGCACCGGTTCCAACGGAAACAGATGGCGCAGAGGCTTATCTTGCCGGTAGTTTAAAGACAATGCCGACAGAATTCAGCAGCGAAGAGGTCAGCGTCTATGGAGTTGAAAAAGACAGTGCTTATGTTGATATTGATTTCCCAAAAGAAGGTGTCTACATTTCGGATAGTTATGCAGAAAAATACCGGCTCGCAGAAGGCGATACCATTGAGTTAAAGGAAACTTATGGAGATAAGAAATACAAGTTTAAGGTGGCTGGAATCTATGAGTATCCGGCAGCGGTGGCAATTTTTATGCCGGAAGAGGAATATCGGGATGTATTTGACAAAGAGGAGGATTATTTCAATGGATATTTCTCTGATAAGAAGATTACCGATATTGAGGATGCCTATATCATGACGACCATTACAGAAGATGACCTCACCAAGGTATCAAGACAGCTTGATGTATCTATGGGCGGCATGTTCTATCTGATGAATGTATTTTCTGTTGCACTGGCAGCAATCCTTATTTACCTGATGACAAAGCTGATTATCGAGCGGAATGCTTCATCCATATCCATGGTTAAGATATTGGGTTACAACACCCGAGAAATCGGGAAACTGTATCTGACAGCCACCACCTGGATTGTGGTGATATCCGTTATCCTGGGTGAAGCAATTGCTACCGAGACCATTAATGTCATCTACCGGGCAATGATGAGTGATTACTCCGGCTGGCTGAGCATCTACTATGACCCGAACATCTACTGGAAAATACTGCTTATGGTACTGGCAGCATACTTCGTAGTGGCATTGTTCTGCCTTCGGAAGATTCGGAAGATACCGATGGACGAAGCACTGAAAAATGTAGAATAAAGAGGGTTTAAACTGAATAAAGAAAGAGCTTTCTTATGGCAAGATGATATTGCGGTAAGAAAGCTTTTTTGATATATTGGATGTGGAGTAGATAAGGAGAGCGTATGGATTCAAAATATCTTGGAACAAAAGATATATTGTTTTCGATTATTAATAAAGGTGAGGCAGAAACGGCAAATTATGCAATTGCCATGTATCTGCTGGAACATTATGGTGATATTAAAAATATTAATATTCTTGATATGGCAGAAGAATGTTTTGTGGACCGAAGCACAATACGAAGATTTTTTGTAAAATATGGATTTGACAGTTTTAAAGAGTTCAAGGAGCATTATGAAAATTCTTTTGAAGAGAGATATTTTAAGGAAATACCATTTCAGACATATGGAGACTATATTAATAGTTTAAATAGTAAATTGTTTGATTTTATATCACAGTTTACCTTAAAACGTGATAAGACAAAGGATATTGAAGAGGTTATCGACCGGATTTATAAAAGTAATCATCTGGTACTGTTGGGAGATGAAACATTTTATGGAAACATGTATTTTGTTCAGCAGTCAATGCTGGCAATGCATAAAATTGTTTTTCTGATTACAAATAAAATTGCAGATAATCCAGTTTTGGAGAAACTTGACGCAGATGACTGCATGATAGTATATTCCCTGAGCGGAGAATATTATAGTGCGATTAAAGAGCAGATAAAGGATGTCCCGTGCCAGAAAATGATGTTTACATTACATAAAAAGGAGCAGTGGGCAGAGGATTTTGATTATATTGCACAGCTTACCAGAGACCCGGAAAAGGCAGATGCAGATGTATACCGGAAATATGCATTTACATATTTTACAGATTTAATGATTACAACATATAAAATGAAATATCAAAGAAAATGATATATGACAGGAAAGAGCCGTAAGAGGCTCTTTTTTTTACAGAAAATTGCTTTCCTGTAAAGTATAAAACGCTCTGCGAGGAAGCTTGTACAGGGTGAGTATAGGATGGGGCAAAAAGTGCAACACAAATGGAGGACAAAATAAGATATAGTTGAATTACAAAAAAGGTTGCGCGTAACAAAAAAAGTAAAGGAGAATTAGATTATGGCAAAAGATTATAATAATCTGGCAGAACAGATAATCGCTGCTCTTGGGGGAAAAGAGAATATAAAGAATTGTTTTCATTGTGCAACAAGATTGCGCTTTCAGCTGGAAGACAGAGGAAAAGTAGAGGAAGAAAAGTTAGAAAGCACAGAGGGTGTATTAGGTAAAAGAGTAACGGCAGAACAGTATCAGGTTATTATTGGACCACACGTTGCAGATGTGTATAAAGTTGTCTGTGAAAAATTACATATTTCATTAACGGAAGAAGTTGCAGAAACACAGGAAGTAAATCAGAAAGAGGAAAAACCAAAAGCAACATGGAAAAAGATAGGAAATGGCATTGTTGATGTGATTTCGGGAAGCTTTGTTCCGGTTTTACCGGTAATTATTGCAGCTTCGTTTATAAAAATGCTTGCAATGATTTTGGGACCGACAATGCTTGGCATTATCAGTGCGGAAAGTGATTTATATGTATTATTTACTTTTGTCGGAGATGCGGGATTCTATTTCCTTCCGGTTTTTATTGGATATACGGCATCAAAGAAGTTAGGTGTGACGCCGGTACTTGGTATGTTTATGGGTGCAATTATGCTGCATCCGAGTTTACTGTCAATTGTCAGCGAAGGAACAGCATTTCATGTATATGGCATTCCGATGAAAGCAGTAAATTATTCCAGTACAACCATACCAATGATTCTGATCGTATGGATTATGTCATATGTGGAAAAGTTCTTTAGCCGTTTTATACCAAAAGCATTGCGTTATGTATTTGCTCCATTATGTACGATGCTTGTAATGCTGCCAATTGCATTATGTGTAGTAGGACCATTAGGCTCCATGCTTGGCGGATGGCTGACATCGGGACTTCTTGCAATTTCTTCACTGGGTATTGTGGCACAGATTCTGGTTATGGCATTTGGTGGTGCAATATGGAATGTGCTGGTACTTTGTGGAATGCATCTTGCTTATTATATGGCTGGCGTGGAAATGTTTATTGAACTGGGAGCAGATTCCATGATTATGCCAACTGTAGTAGCAGGAACAATTGGAATCTTTGGAATGACGACGGGAGCATTGTTAAGATGTTTGAAAAATAAAGAAAAAAGAAATGCTTTCTTCGGATACTGGGTCACCCATCTGGTTGGTGGTGTAACCGAACCGGCTTTATTTGGTATAGGAATGAGGTATACGAGACCGTTTATTGGAGCATGTCTTGGTGGTGCAGCATGTGCGATCTACTATGCAATTACCGGCGTTGCAGTGACAACTATGGCAGCCGCATCTAATTTCCTAATATTTACACAGTTTTTAGGAGGTAGTACAGCAAATCTTGTAAATGGTATTATCGGTGCAGCAATTGGATTTATGGTAGCAGCTTTATATACCTACTTACGGGGATTTAAGAGACAGGATATAGAGAAGGAGACAGATTAAATGAATGCGATTATAAATGAAATTGAAAATCCATACCCACATCTTTTCAGTCCGTTACGGGTGAAAAATTTAATCTATCGGAACAGAGTTGTATGCACTCCGATGGGAACGGTTCCAACCCATACCATTTTGTCATCTACAGATTATGGAACTGTTAGTGCATATGATAAAGCATTAGGTGGAAGTGCCATGATGAATATGACATATCATGGATCACAAAGAACAAAGACATTTGAATTGTGTGGAGGCAATCCCTTTGATAAATATGAAATGGATATTATCCGGGAACAATTGTCGGTTCATAAAGCTGGTGGAGCATTGTGCAGTTTTGGAATAGCATTTCCATGGCATTATGAGGGCGTTTTGTATACACCATCAGGAAGACCGTTTGCAGGAAGGAAAGCAGAAAAGATTACTTCGGATATTATCTGGAAACAGTTAGATATTATAGAAGATAAATGTCGTAAAGTAAAAGAATTCGGATTTGATTCCCTGATTGCAGACCTTTCCTGCGATACGATGATTACCCAGTTCATGGCACCCGGATTTAATGACAGAGATGATGAATGGGGCGGAAGTTTTGAAAACAGGGCAAGAGCAGGAGTAGAATTTATCCGTAGAGCAAGAAAAGCAGTCGGACCTGATTTTGTGATAGAACTTCGTATGAGTGCAGAATTATTTATGCCAGGCTCTTATACATTTGAAGAACTCTGCAAATTTGTAGGAATGGTAAAAGACGAAATCGACATAATGAATATCATGGTAGGAATGGATGAATACCATGAAGCAAGTGTGAAAATGTGCCCAATGATATTTGAACCACATATGGGAAATATTAAATATGCAAAAAAAATAAGGGAATTGTATCCAGATTTACTGATTAATTTGTGTACAGGAATTATGACTCCGGAGGAAGGAGAATATATTATTGCAAATAATATTGCAGATTTAGTAACCTATGGACGAAGTCTGAATGCAGATCCATACTGGCCAATCAAAGCACAGACCGGTCATGCAGATGATATTGTGCCATGTATCCGTTGTAATCAATGTTACAATGCAGCAACCAGACATTTTAATACAGCATGTTCAGTCAATCCACGTTACCGTAGGGAAAACAGAGTGCCACTTATACTTCCTAAAACAGAGTGTCCGAAACAGGTGGTTATCATTGGCGGTGGTCCGGCTGGAATGAAAGCAGCATTGACCGCAGCAGAAAAGGGACATCATGTAATGCTCCTGGAAGCTGCAGATAAGCTGGGCGGACAGCTTAATATTGCAGATAAGGGAAAATATAAAGGAGATTTGCGGAGGTATCATAATTACATAGAACATCAGATTGAAAAAAGTCAGGTTGAAGTTCGGTTAAATGTCCGGGCAACCCGCGAATATTTAAAGAACCTGGAGCCGGATGTTATTATCATTGCAATTGGTGCGGAACCTAAGACACTAAAGTATGAAACAGATAATAGTATTAAAGTATATCAGGTGACAGACTGGTTAAAGGAAAATTATGAATTAGGAGAACATATTGTTGTAATTGGCGGTGGTTCGGTTGGATGTGAAGAAGCATTGACAATTGCAGATGATGCAGGAAAGAAAGTTACAATTGTAGAATATGGAGATATTCTTGCATCAAATGGAAATGATTTATATAAGGCAGGATTGTATCAGCATCTTGATGCACAGGAAAACCTGACACAGCTGACAAACAGCCGTTTTATCGGAGTGAAGGATGGCTGTGTAGAAATAGAAAGAAAGGGTGAAAAACAAAAGATTCCGGCAGATACGGTATTATTATCCGTTGGCTTCCAGACAGATACAGATGCTGTGGCAGAGTTCTTTGGCATAGTACCGGCAACGTATTATGTAGGAGATTGTAAGAATGTAGCAACAATTATGGAAGCAAATAATGAAGCATATTTTATAGCGTCAAGTATTGGGTAAGAGGAAAGAACTTAATCAGCACCACCCGGAAAACGGGTGGTGCTGATTTTGCGTACATTTTTTGCATATTTCCCGGAAAATCTGACAGACTATACTTATCATACTACCTGACGGCATCCAATTATCTGATAAAGAATTCTCACCACGCACATTTTGTGTTGACAACAGAAACATAATTAGTTATGATAAACACAAGTTAGAAACAACTAACTAAAACGAAAGGAAAAGAAGCTATGAGTACAGAGATTCTGGAAATTGTACAACAGATGGATTTACACAATGCAGAGACGCAGTTAGCGTTACAATGTGCCCCATTGATCGCAGGAGTAAAGATATCCAATCTCTTAATTGTTTCAACAGGCATGGAAGATGCGGTAAAACAGTGCCTGAGAAAATCCGGAATTTCATTCCTACTACTGCTCAGGACCAGGGAAAAAGCTCGTTACCTTCTTTTTCGGAAGAAACCGTTGGAGGCGTATCTGATGCGTAAAGAGATACGAGAGCTGCTGCAGGAGTCCGGTTATCAGGACTTTACGCTCGGAAATATTCTCAGTACGTTTCAGAAACGTTACCAGGGTTATATGTGCGGAGAACCTGGTTTTCCTCATGAAATGGGAGTGCTGCTTGGCTATCCGGTAGAAGATGTAAGAGGATTTATGGAACAGAATGGACAGAATGCACTCTATCAGGGTTATTGGAAAGTGTATGCACACGTTCCGGAAAAGAAACGTCTTTTCGCACGTTATGATATGGAAAAAGAGACCATCATCCAGCTTCTCTCCAATGGAGTGGGAATGCGGGACATCATTGGTATTTATAATGACAGCATGTCGCAGAAAGCGGCTGTTTAGGAGGTAGAAAAAATGAGTAAGATTCAGGTAGTTTATTGGACACAGTCAGGAAACACACAGGCAATGGCTGAGGCTGTTGGAAGAGGAATTGAAGCAGCTGGCAAAGAAGCAGAGGTTGTTGATGTAAGTACAGCTGATATGGATGCATTAAAAGCTTCTTCTGTATTTGCGATGGGATGTCCTGCAATGGGTGCAGAAGTCTTAGAAGAAGGCGAGATGGAACCATTCGTTGAAGAAGTAGAAGGCTTTGCAGCAGGAAAGAAAATCGCATTATTCGGTTCTTACGGATGGGGCGATGGACAGTGGATGCGTGACTGGGTAGACCGTATGACAAGCGCAGGAGCAACCGTTGTAAATGGCGAAGGTGTGATTTGTCAGGAAGCACCGGATGACGATGCAGTCGCTGCATGCGAAAGCTTAGGCAAACAATTAGCAGGAATGTAAATTCCAAAAACAAAATCATTTCCGTAGGGTACAAACAAATTGTATTATATATCATAACCAGAAGAAGTCTTGCAGAAAACTGCAAGGCTTTTTCACTTTACAGGAAATTGCTTTCCTGTAAAGTGAAAAACGCTCCGCGAGGATGCGCACTGCGGCGTATAAGGTAGATGTCGCAAGCGACCGCCGCAGGCGCGAGAATGTGCCAGGGCACATTCTTAGTTCCGTTTTGAAAACATCTGCATATACTGATAAGAAGGACTGGAAACAGGTGAAAGAATGAAAGTATTGAATCCGGGAGAACGCTCCGTGCTGGTACAGTATGTGCAGCTGGCATTAAACCGTGCGGGATATGACATAAGGAAAGATGGAATTTTGGGAGAGAATACCTGCAGGGCATTGCGGCAGTTTTTAAGGAAAAAGAGCGGGGAAGAATTTAACTGTAAAATAGATGATGTAGTGTGGGGGAAGATTCTCCCCTATTTAAAAGGATATACGATGCATGAAATAAAATCCGGTGATACATTATGGGGTATTGCGGCAAATTATGACACCAGTGTATCAGCAATTATGACAGCCAATCCAACAGTAAATCCGCTGGCACTGCGGACCGGAAGTATTCTTGCAATTCCATTCTCTTTTTCGCTTGTAGCAGAAGATGTGGCTTACACTTCTTATCTCAATGACTGGATATTGGAAGGACTTACGGTACGCTATCCTTTCTTAGTACAGGGAAATATTGGAAAAAGTGCGATGGGAAAGGAAATTCCCTATCTTCGGATTGGAACAGGAGAGAGGGAAGTCTTTTACAGTGGAGCATATCATGCCAACGAATGGATTACCACACCGGTCCTGCTTAAATTTGCGGAAGAATATGCCCATGCATTTGCGGCGGGACGCATGCTTTATACGGTGCAGGCAGCGTGGCTTTTTTATGGATTTTCCCTGTATCTTGTTCCCCTGGTAAACCCGGATGGCGTGGATTTAGTGAATGGAGTATTAGAAGAGGGTGCATCCTTAGAAGAGGCAGAGCGCATTGCAGCTGATTATCCGAAGATTCCATTTCCGAATGGATGGAAAGCCAATATAGAAGGAATTGATTTGAATCTGCAATTTCCGGCGGGCTGGGAAAATGCCAGAAACATTAAATTTGCCATGGGATTTACAACACCGGCACCAAGAGATTATGTGGGAGAGGCTCCCCTTGTGGCACCGGAAAGCCGCAGTGTCTATGAATTTACAAGAGCCCATAATTTTTCGTTAATTCTGGCATATCATGCCCAGGGAGAAGTGATTTACTGGCGGTATCTTGACTATGAACCGGCAGATTCCAGAAGAATTGCAGAATATTTTGGCGAGGTCAGCGGATACCGGGTGGAAGAGACACCCTCTACATCTGGTTATGCCGGTTTCAAAGACTGGTTTATTCAGGAATACAATCGTCCCGGCTATACCATTGAGGTGGGAATGGGGGTAAGCCCGCTTCCAATGAGTCAGTTTGCCGGAATCTATGAAGATAACCGTCTGATTTTAGAAGGCGGAATGACGGAACTTGTGCGATAACCGGGGATGTGTTATATTGTAGCAGAGAAAAGATGAGGAAACTGGAGCGTAAGATGAACACAGCATACAGCTATGAGATACAGCCGCTGGATGAACATTCCATAAGCATAGAGCGTGTATATGGGACGACACCGGTTGTTGTAATTCCAGAGCAGATAGATGGATTCACAGTAAAGAGAATAGGCGCATATTGTTTTTCGGAAAGCAAACATGTTCCGGCAGATGCCGTTACCATCGGCGGAGTGGACAGTTTTATGAAAGCATTATGCGGAAATGATATCGAAGAAATTTCTTTGCCGGATTCCGTGGAACAAATCGGGAATCTGGCATTTTATAATTGCCGCAAATTACGAACACTTACCATGGGGCGTTTCTTAAAAGAATTAGGAAGCGATGCCTTCATGAACTGCCGGAGCTTAAAGCGGCTGGTGCTTCGTTCTTCCATGGAAGAAGCCAGTGGCGTACAGCTTATCTTAAATCAGGTTCGGGCTGATTTGGAAGTGGAATTTAAGGAAGCCTTATTTTTCTATCCGGAATATTATGATTCCTATGAAGAAATCGGACCGGCGCATATATTTGCACTGAATATTGCGGGGGAAGGTTTCCGGGCAAGACAGTGTTTTCATGAGCGGATGGTAGATGCTGCCGCATACGATATGATATTTGAGCGGATCTGCATTGAGGAGAAGATGTGGACTGCAGCCAGAATGGCACTTTGCAGACTGGCATATCCGGTGGAATTAAAGGAAGAAGCCCGTGAACGTTATCTTTCTTATTTAAAAGAACATGCCAGTGAGGTATGCGATGTTTTGATTCAGAAAAAAGATTTAGCATTATTAGAGTTGATATGCCGGCTTCAGGTGATGGAGCAGAGTGGAATCACTGCATTAATTGAGCAGGCGGCAGAAGCCGGCTGGGCAGAAGGCAGTGTCAGCTTAAGCAGCTGGCAGCAGAAATATTATAAGGAAGAAGCAGCTTCTTCCTGTTATGATATTGAGTGGTAAAAACAGCAGAAATTAAGAAAATATGCAGTGGCAGAAAGGAGCAGAAGATGGCGCATATTAAGACCCAGACCGAATGGGAAAATGATATGTCTGTAAAAATCTTGCAGCATGCAAGAAGTGAAATTTATCTGGATTTGCGATATCTTGATGTGGCACTTTCTGCATTGAAGCCTCAGGCAATGGAAGGCTTAGAGACAATGGCTACGGACGGAGAGAGCCTCTTTTTCTCAGCAGGACAGGTAATACGCGTATTCCGGAATAATCCGGCATTTATGAACCGGGCGTACCTGCACACGATATTGCACTGTATTTTTTCACACTTATTTTTAAAAGGAAACAGAGATACGAAGCTTTGGAATCTTGCCTGCGATATTGTAGTGGAGCAGACCATTGACGGCATGGACAAGCCCTGTACCAGGCGCGCATTAAGCTTTCTGCGGCAGCAGACCTATGAAGCATTGAAGGGTGAGGGACGGATTTCTGCAGCAGTGGTATACCGCTGGCTGCGGGGAAAATCCATGGAAGAGCTTCTTGCCTTAAATCATGAATTTTATACGGATGACCACCGCTTCTGGAAAGAGGAAAGCGGTAATGGTGCAGCATCTGCAGCCAGAAATAAATGGAATAAGATAGCAAGACAGACCAGTATGGCAAAGAAGCGGCATGGAGATGAGCCGGAAAAGGGCGAAGAACTTCTGATGGCACAGATCAGTGCAGCGAAAAGCCGCCGGAGTTATAAGGAATTTTTACAGAAATTTTCCATACTACAGGAAGAATTAAAATGCAATCCCGATGAGTATGATTTGAATTATTATACCTATGGGCTGCGGCTTTATAAGAATATGCCCCTGATAGAACCGGTGGAGAGCCGGGAAGTAAAGAAAATCCGGGAATTTGTAGTGGTGGTAGACACCAGTTATTCCACCAGCGGCAGTTTAATCAAAGGCTTTTTAAATGAGACATTTGGCATTTTATCCCAGCAGAACAGCTTCTTTCGAAGATGCAGAATCCGGATTATCCAGTGCGATGATAAAGTGGAAATGGATGAGGTAATCAGCAGTCAGGAAGAAATGGAGCGGCTGCTAAAAAGCTTTCAGGTAGTGGGCGGCGGAAATACAGATTTTCGACCGGCGTTTACTTATGTAAACCAACTAATCAAAGAAGGAAGCATCCGGCATCTGGATGGACTCTTGTATTTTACCGATGGCAAGGGCATTTATCCGGTAAAGAAGCCGGAATATAAGACCGCATTTTTATTCTTGGGAACCTATGATGAGACGGCAGTACCGCCATGGGCAATGCGGCTGCAGCTGGAGCCGGAAGAGCTGGAACAGAATGCATGAGAGAAATAATATAGATTGGAAGAAAACAGATGAATATCAAACAGGCAAAGGAAGAAATCAAACATACCGTAACAGCATATTTGAAAAAGGATGATGAGGGCAGATATAAGATTCCTCTGATTCGTCAGAGACCGGTCTTATTAATGGGACCGCCGGGAATCGGCAAGACCCAGATTATGGAGCAGATTGCAGAGGAGTGCAAAATCGGACTGGTAGCATATACGATTACCCATCATACCAGACAGAGTGCAGTAGGACTTCCTTTTATCAAAGAAATGGAATTTGCAGGCAAAGAGTATTCCATAACGGAATATACCATGAGTGAGATTATTGCCAGCGTATACCGGAAAATCGAGGAAGGCTGTCCGGAAGGAATCCTTTTCATAGATGAGATTAACTGTGTGTCAGAGACACTGGCACCGACCATGCTGCAGTTTTTGCAGTGCAAGACCTTTGGTAATCAGGCAGTGCCGGAGGGCTGGATTATTGTTGCAGCAGGCAATCCGCCGGAATACAATAAATCGGTGCGGGAATTTGATATGGTAACCTTGGACCGTGTCCGCTGTATGCAGGTAGAGGCAGACCTTGGTGTTTGGAAAGCTTATGCCAGATCAAGACATATCCATGGTGCAATTTTAAGCTATCTAGAGCTTCGCCCAAAGAATTTCTACCGGGTGGAAGCAGATGTAGACGGCTTGCAGTTTGTCACAGCAAGAGGCTGGGAGGACTTAAGCATTCTGATGCAGACCTATGAAGAAATGGGGCTTCCGGTAGATGAAACCGTTGTGGGAGAATTTTTACACCATAAGGATGTGGCAGAGGATGCGGCAGCATATTTTGATTTATATCAGAAATACAAGGATGACTATGGAATTCCGTTAATATTGGAAGGAAAGATTCGGTCGGAAGTATTTGCCCGGATTTATGATGCGGCTTTTGATGAAAGACTCAGCGTGGTCAATCTTTTGTTGGACGGATTACAGAATCTGTTCCGAAGCTATGGAAAAGAAAAGGCTAAGACAGACCGCGACTTTGCAGCCTTGAAAGAATACCGTAATTCCGAAGGGGCAAAGAAAGAAGTCTTTGAGGAAAAAAAGGCAGCCTTTGATATCCAGAGAAAGACATTAGAAACAATCGAAGAAAAGACCGCAGCAGCCTTAGAGCATGCGTTTGATTTTATGGAGCAGGCATTTGAGGGCGGTCAGGAAATGGTGGTATTTGTAACAGATCTTGCTACCGTGGCAGAATCCGCAAGATTCTTAGCCGAGCACAACTGCGACCGCTATTTACAGTATAATCAGGAGCTGCTGATTGGAAGCAAGCGGGCAGAGCTTTTAGCCGAGCTGAACCGGGACTAGTTGTACAGCGTAAAAAAATGTCAGAAAGGATACCTTTAAATATGAAGAAGCTGGTAATCGGAATTCTTGCACATGTAGATGCAGGAAAGACAACATTATCGGAAAGTATGTTGTATACAAGCGGAAGCATACGCCATCTGGGAAGAGTGGATAATAAGGATGCATATCTTGACAATAATGCCATGGAGCGGGAGCGTGGAATTACAATTTTCTCAAAGCAGGCAGAATTTTCCTGGAAAGATATGGCAATCACTTTGTTGGATACACCGGGGCATGTGGACTTTTCTGCGGAGATGGAGCGGACCCTTAAAGTGCTTGATTATGCAGTGCTGGTCATCAGTGGAGCCGATGGTGTGCAGGGACATACCAGAACGCTGTGGCGTCTGTTAAAACTTTATCAGGTTCCGGTATTCTTATTTATCAATAAAATGGATCAGCCGGGAGCGGATAAAGAGGCTCTTTTATGGGAAATCAAGGAGCATTTGGACAGCAACTGCATTGACTTTACACAGGAGCAGAACGAAGGCTTCTATGAAGAGGCGGCTATGTGCGAAGAAGCAGCCATGGAGAAATTCCTATCGGAAGGAAGTCTTGCATCCAATGACCTTGCACAAATGATTGCAAAGCGGGAGCTTTTCCCCTGCTATTTTGGCTCTGCATTAAAGGTGCAGGGTGTGGAAGAACTGTTAGACGGACTTTACGAATATGGCAGGACACCGCAGTATCCGGATAAATTTGGTGCTAAAATCTTTAAGATTGCAAGAGAAGAACAGGGAAACCGGCTGACTTATCTTAAAGTGACCGGAGGAACTCTTCGTGTAAAGGATATGCTTAATGGCAAAGCCGGAGAAGAAGAGTGGGCGGAAAAGGTCAATCAGATCCGTATTTATTCCGGAGAAAAATATGAGGCAGTATCCGAGGCGGCAGCAGGTACAGTCTGTGCTGTTACCGGACTGACAAAGACTTATCCGGGAGAAGGACTTGGCATTGAAGACGAGTCCATACTTCCGGTCTTAGAGCCGGTACGCAGTGTAAAACTGGTTTTGCCGAAGGAAGTTCCGGTGACGGTCATGCTGCCGAAATTAAAGCAGTTAGAGGAAGAAAATCCGGAATTGCATATTGTATACCGGGAAGAAACCGGAGAGATTCTCATTAAGCTGATGGGCGAAGTACAGCTTGAAATCTTACAGAAACTGCTAAAAGAACGCTACGGCGTAGTAGTGGATTTTGGCGAAGAAAAGATTATTTATAAAGAAACTATCCGCAATACTGTAGAAGGAGTCGGACATTTTGAACCACTGCGCCATTATGCGGAAGTGCATCTTCTGTTAGAGCCGGGTGAGCGCGGAAGCGGACTGTGTTTTCAGACAGACTGCAGTGAAGATATTTTAGATAAGAACTGGCAGCGGCTGATACTGACCCATCTTGCAGAGCGGGAACATAAGGGCGTATTAACCGGTTCTGCCATTACTGATATGAAGATTACCGTAGTGTCCGGCCGGGCACATCCAAAGCATACCGAAGGCGGCGATTTCAGGCAGGCAACTTACCGTGCTATAAGGCAGGGACTGATGGAAGCAGATTCTGTACTGCTTGAGCCTTATTATGCATTTCGTCTGGAAATACCGGAAGAATGTCTGGGTCGTGCAATGCATGATATGGAGCAGCGTAACAGCAGAATGGACGCTCCGCAGATAGAAAATGGAATGGCACTGCTCACCGGAAGCGGCCCGGTATCGAAACTTTCGGATTATCAGAAGGAATTAAATACCTATGCCAAAGGGCGTGGCAAATTCTTCTGCACATTGCAGGGCTACGAGGTGTGCCAGAATCAGGATGAGGTGGTAGAAGCTATCGGTTATCAGCCGGAGGCAGATTTATATAATACATCAGATTCCGTATTCTGTGCCCATGGAGCGGGCTATCTGGTGCCGTGGTATGAAGTAAAAGAGCACATGCATATGCCATCTGTTTTAGAAGAAGATGGCGGCACAAAAGAAGAACGGATAAAAGTCCACCGTCCCGGCGTAGTAGAGGACTGGGTAGATACCGATGAAATCGATGCTATTTTAGAAAAGACCTTCTATGCCAACCGGCAGGAAGGAAAACGCAAAAACGGTGTCGTGCGAAAACGCAAAGCAGAAAACAATGCACCAACCGTCCGTACTTACCACAAGCCGGAAAAACTGGAACGCTATCTACTGGTGGATGGCTACAATGTAATTTATGCCTGGAAGGATTTACATGAACTGGCAGAAGTGAATCTGGATGGAGCCAGAGGCAAATTGCAGGACATTCTCTGCAACTATCAGGGCATCTTCGGTGGCGAAGTCATTGTGGTGTTTGATGCATACCGCCTGACCGGACATAAGACAGAACAGTTGGACTATCACAATATCCATATTGTCTTTACGAAGGAAGCAGAAACGGCAGACCAGTACATTGAACGCTTTGCCCACGAACATCACAATCATTATGATGTAACGGTTGCAACCTCCGATGGCTTAGAGCAGATGATTATCCGCGGCCAGGACTGCAAGCTGATATCTGCCCGGGAGTTTGAACAGGAAGTAAAACGGGCGAACAGCACCATGTGGGATAATTACCGGAATGGACAGAATATTTTCTGATAAATATTGCCATGGCATGGAAAAAAAGCTATGATAGAAAAAGAGTTTCACTCGGGTGATTACGATAGAGGAAAACAGGATACAACCATTGTATCTGCCATTTGACAAATGTTTCTTTTGTAACAGGAAATGCCATCGTTCTAAGACACTGCATTTTGCTTTTGTGATTTAGCCGGTCTTTCCAATGTTTGACAAGATATCTGTGCTGTACGCCGGAATGCGGATGCATGAAGCAGACTGTTAGGGGCACTTGGAATTTCGTCGGCAAACCGGCAGCACTGGCACAAGGATGTGCCGGTGAGGCGCATCTTAAGCATGGATGCGAATATGCGCCGGTTGCCGGACGAATTCGTAACTTTATCGAAATTCTTAGTGCCCCTTGCAGGTTTGCTGTGGCATCCGCCTCCGACGGACAGTGCAGATATCCCGTCAAAGCAGGCGGAAAGACAGTCTACTAAAAGCAAAATGCGTATCTAAGAACGATAGGACATTTCCTGTTCATCAAAAGAAAACATCGTTAAATGGCAGTAACAATTGTTTGGTCGTTGTTTTGCATTATCGTAATCACCCGAACAGAATCATTTCGAACAGAAGGAGAGAAGACATGGAAGGAAAAGGAAGAATAACAGGACATACAGGATTATTGGCATTGATCGGTTCCCCGGTAGGACACTCAGGCTCCCCGGCAATGTATAACTATAGCTTTGAAAAATTAGGATTGGATTATGCATACGTAGCATTCGACATAAAAGTAGAAGAAGTAAAGGCAGCCTTGGATGCCATGCGCCTTTTCCACATGCGTGGCTGCAATGTAACGATGCCATGTAAGACAGAAGCTGCAAAATATATGGATGAGCTTTCACCGGCAGCCCGGATTATCGGAGCAGTCAATACCATAGTAAATGAAGATGGAAAATTAATCGGACATATGACAGACGGTGAAGGATTTGTAGGCAATTTAAGAGACCATGGAATTGAGATAAAAGGAAAGAAAATCACAGTAGCAGGAGGCGGCGGAGCAGCCACTGCCATTCAGGTACAGTGTGCGCTGGACGGGGCAAGAGAAATCAGTATTTTCAATATCAAAGATGACTTCTTCGAAAGAACACTGGAAACAGCAGAGAAGATTAGAAAAGAAGTGCCGGGCATTGTGGTAAATGTGTATGACATTGCAGATACTGCAAAGATGACAGAAGAGATTCAAAGCTCTGACATTTTTGCCAATGCAACAATCGTTGGAATGAAACCGATGGAAAAAGAAAGCGTTGTGAAAGATACATCCGCATTCCGTCCGGGACTGGTGGTTGCAGATGCCGTTTATAATCCGGAAGAGACAAGATTACTCCGGGAAGCAAAAGAAGCAGGCTGCACCTGCCTCAATGGAAAAGGAATGTTACTGTGGCAGGGTGTTGCTGCATTCCGCCTGTACACCGGAGAAGAGATGCCGGTACGGGAAGTAAAAGAGAAGTTTTTCCAGTAGGATAAGGAGTAAGAAATGGAGCAGACGGTAGTCAGAATCAGGACATTGGAAATCGGAAGCGGAATGCCAAAGATTTGTGTTCCGGTCGTAGGAAAGACGGAAAAAGAAATATTAGAGGGCGCAGAGCGGGCGAAGGCTGCAAAACCGGATCTGGTGGAATTTCGTGTGGACTGGTATGAAGAAGCTGCAGACAGTAAAAAAGTAGTCGCACTGTTAGAAAAGCTTCGCAAATGTTTGGGAGAACTTCCGGTTTTATTTACCTTCCGAAGCAGCAGGGAAGGCGGAGAAGCTGCCTTAAGCGACGGAGCATATCAAAGCTTAAATGAAGCTGCAATTGCATCCGGCTTTGTGGACTGCGTGGATGTGGAATTATTTTCCGGGGATGCTGTTGCAAAGGCAGTAGTAGCGGCAGCACATAGCAATAATGTAAAAGTCATTGCATCCAATCATGATTTTGAAAAAACACCGGCAGCAGAAGAACTCCTTGCCAGACTTCAGAAAATGGAAGCACTTGGCGCAGATATTCCAAAGATTGCCGTTATGCCACAAAGCAGCAAGGATGTTTTAACACTGCTTACGGTAACGGAAAGCTGGAGGGAAACAGGGAAGACACCTGTTATTACCATGTCTATGGCAGGAGAGGGCTTAATCAGCCGTCTTTGCGGAGAAATCTTTGGCTCGGCAGTTACCTTTGGCACAGCTGGAAAGAGCAGCGCACCGGGACAGATAGATGCAGAAGAACTGCGGCGGATATTGGAAATCATACATCAGAATAGCAATAGACAGTAAAAATAATAGAGAAGAATTTTAATCGATATTTGGAATCATACATATGGAAAGGAATTAGAAAATGGCAGAGAATATTTTTCTGATTGGATTTATGGGAGCCGGGAAAAGCACCATAGCAAAAGTATTAAAAGAGAAATTAAATGTTCCTCTTTGCGAAATGGATGAAATGATTGCAGAGCAGCAGAAAATGGCTATCTCTGACATTTTTGCACAGTATGGTGAAACACATTTCAGAGATTTGGAGACACAGCTTGTAAAAGATATTTCAGAAAAAGACGGTGTCATCGTATCCTGCGGTGGCGGTGCAGTGCTGCGGGAAGAAAATGTATCTTTTATGAAAGAAAATGGCAGAATCGTTCTGTTATCTGCTACACCGGAAACCATTTATGAGAGAGTCCGCTACAGCAAGGACCGCCCGATTTTAAATGGCCATATGAATGTGGAGTACATCCGTGAACTGATGGAAAAACGCCGCAGCCGTTATGAAAGTGTTGCAGACCTTGCGGTGGCAACAGACGGCAGGAGTGCAGAGACAATCGCGGATGAGATTATTGCAAAGTTAAGAGAAGCATAATGGAAATGAGAGAGTATATAGAAGCAATTGCAGAAAGCTGCAGGAAGCTGATTATCAGTAAGCCTGCCACAAAGCAGGAAGAGTATCGTAAAATTATCGTACAGAAAAAGGAAGCCTTTTTCCAGATGGAAAAATATACGGACAAGCAGGTATTTCATGAGAATCTATCTGTAGAAGAATTAGAGACAGCATTGGAAGAACTGATGCAGAATCATTTTCGCCAGCTCAATGGATTTGATATAGAAGCAGAGCATATTCTTCTGGTATCCAAAAAAGGAGTGCCGTCTTATAAAAAGAAAAAGCTGCAGAATGCAGTAAATGAGACTGCAACCCATAACCGGAAGAAAAATTATCTCTTAGAAGAAGGTAAGGTCATTCCGCCGTTGGTGGATATGGGAATTTTTACTGCAGAGGGCAAAATCGTCCGCACCATGTATGATAAGTTTAAGCAGATTAACCGTTTTGTTGAAATCATCGATGATTATGTGAAGGACTGCAAAAAGGAGAAGCTTCATATCATTGATTTCGGCTGCGGTAAGTCCTATCTTACTTTTATTATGTACTACTACTTTACGGAAGTGCGCAAGATTCCGGTAGAGATTGTAGGACTGGATTTAAAGAAAGATGTCATAGAAAAATGTAATCAGGCAGCAAAAAAATACGGATATGACACCCTGCATTTTGAACTGGGAGATATCAATGGCTACAAAGCACCGTTTCCGGTGGATATTGTAGTATCTTTGCATGCCTGCGATACCGCAACGGATTTTGCCTTATACAATGCTATCAGCTGGGATGCAGAAATGATTTTCTCCGTGCCATGCTGCCAGCATGAATTAAATGAGCAGATGGAGAGCGAAAAGCTGCATCTGATGACCCGTTATGGCATTATCAAAGAGCGTTTTGCAGCACTGACAACGGATGCAATCCGTGCCAACCTCTTAGAGTGCTGCGGATACAAGAGCCAGGTCTTAGAATTTGTGGATTTGTCCCATACGCCAAAGAATCTTCTGATCCGGGCGAGAAAGGCAAAGATTTCAAAGGAGCATAAGCAGAAGCTTTTAAAAGAAGTGGATGCCATGTGCGAAGAATTCCAGCTAAAACCGTTACTCTACGGATTACTGCAAGTGGATGAAGGGAGAAATACGGATGCATTCAGAACAGGAAAATAATAGTTTCCCGGCAGAGTTTTTAGAGAGAATGAAGGAAATGTTAGGGGAAGAGTATCCTGCATTTTTCGAAAGCTTAGGGCAGGAGCGGCAGCAGTCGTTCCGGGTTAATACAGGGAAAACCAGTGTATCAGAATTTTTACAACAGACAGATTGGAAGCTAAAACCGGTTCCATGGTGTGAGACCGGTTTTTATTATGGAAAAGAGATTCGGCCGGGAAAACATCCTTATCACAATGCCGGTGTGTATTATATTCAGGAGCCATCGGCAATGGTACCGGCAGAATGTCTTAAGGTACAGCCGGGGGATATTATTTTAGACCTCTGTGCAGCTCCCGGTGGAAAGAGTACCCAGATTGCGGCAGCTATGAAAGGGGAAGGAATCTTAATCTGTAATGAGATTCATCCGGCGAGAGCGAAGATTTTATCTGAAAATATTGAGCGGATGGGAATTAAAAATGCATTGGTATTAAATGAGACACCGGAGCAGCTGGCAGAGCGTTTCCCAGGCTGCTTTGATAAAATCATGGTGGATGCACCATGCTCCGGGGAAGGCATGTTCCGGAAGAATGAAGAGGCCGGAAATGAGTGGAGCCTTGACAATGTGAAGCTGTGTGCCAACCGGCAGGACGGCATCTTAGACTGTGCGTATGAGATGTTAAGACCCGGCGGCAGGATGGTATATTCCACCTGCACCTTTGCACCGGAAGAGGATGAAGGGAGCGTGCACCGTTTCTTAGAACGTCATCCGGACTGCCAGATTGCAGAAGGAATTGACAGTGAAGGCTTCATTCATGACAAAGAAGGCTGCATCCGTCTGTTTCCGCATAAAATCGAAGGCGAAGGACATTTTGCAGCAGTGATAACGAAAGCAGGCGAAGGTTATGGCGGCTTTGGACTGACGGAAAAGGGCATAAAGGAAAAAGACTGCCCGGAATATCTTTCTTTTGTAAAAGAGAATTTAAAAGAAAAACCTCAGGGAGCAGTGCTTAAATTTGGAGAGCAGCTCTATCTGATGCCGGAAGGATTTCCTGCTTTAAAGGGGCTGAAGGTATTACGGCCGGGACTGCATCTTGGCACCTTAAAAAAGAACCGTTTTGAACCATCCCATGCACTGGCACTTGCCATGCAGCCACAAGAGGCATTTCATGTTGCCATGCTTTCTTCTGGCAGTCAGGAAATCAGACAGTATCTGATGGGACAGACTTTTTCATGGGGAGGAGAAAAGGGCTGGTATTTAATCTGCGTAGATGGCTACAGCATCGGCTGGGGCAAGCTGGCAGGTGGAATCATGAAGAATCATTATCCGAAAGGGCTTCGTATGGTGGATATTATCTGAAAAGAGAGAATCTGAAAAAAGCTGCTTAAAATAAAACAAAATTAAGGAAATATTAATAAACACCGGGAATATCTGCTTGTGATTTAAAGGAAAATCGAATATGATTATTAAGTCGGAAAAAATAGAAAGTTAGAAAATTATGTGTGAAGAGACAAAGTTGGGAAAATTTTATCAAAAATACATAGCAAAATGGATACCATCATACGGACCACTGCCATTGGCATGGTGTGCCATTTTTAATACCATTATTTATTGGGGCACCCAGAGGCTGATGGCAAATGCAAAGCATTATGACCTGACCAGCAATCTGGACAGGAGTATTCCTTTTGTAAAAGAGTGGATTATTCTGTATGTTTTATTTTTTGCGTTCAGTTTAATAAATTATATTCTGGTATCGAGAGAAGATAAGGAAACATTTTTCCGTTTTGCAACAGCGGATATGTTGTCAAGAGTAATCTGCTGTATCTTCTTTATATTGCTTCCAACCACGAATATCAGACCGGAAGTGACAGGGCATGATTTCTGCAGCTGGCTGGTGCGTTTTATCTATGCATCGGATGCACCGACGAATCTCTTTCCATCAATCCATTGTCTGGTAAGCTGGTTCTGCTTCATCGGAGTAAGAAAGAGCCGTAAGATACCGGGCTGGTACAAAGGATGTTCTTTTGTGATGGCAGCATTAATTTGTGCATCCACCCAGTTTACCAAACAGCATTATATGATTGACCTGGTAGCAGGCATTTTTCTGGCAGAATTCTGCTGGTTTGTATCAAAGCATACCGGGATGTACCGTCCGGTAATGAAAGTTTTTGATAAAATCGGAAGAAAGATATTCGGGGTGAAGCATTATGATGAGTAAGAAAAAAGGAATACTGAATGCAGTTTTTCTTATTACCGTATTTGCAATTACCATATATGCAATCTTTCATGGACAGGATTTAGGTGAATTGTTCGGCTATATCCGGAATACGGATTACCGGTACTGGCTTGTTGCGGTGGTCTGCGTGATATTCTTTATCTGCAGTGAATCTGTTATCATATATTATATGATGCGAAGCATCCGGCAGAAGATAAAGCTTATGCATTGTTTCCTGTATTCCTTTGTTGGATTCTTTTTCAGCTGTATTACACCATCGGCAACCGGAGGACAGCCGGCACAGATTTATTATATGAAAAAGGATAAGCTGTCCATACCGGTATCGACACTGGTTTTAATGATTGTAACCATTACCTATAAGCTGGTACTTGTGGTACTCGGCACATTGGTTGTAATCATTCGTCCGGCACAGATTATGCATTATCTTGAACCTGTGCTGGGCTGGTGTTATCTGGGACTTTTATTAAATGTCTTTTGTGTGGCATTTATGATGTTTCTGGTTTTCCATCCGACACTGGCAGCTAATATGATGGATGCCATCATAAGAGGGCTTGGTAAAATTCATCTGATGAAACGTACTGAGTATTACCGGGAAAAAATGGCGAATGCCATGAAGCAGTATCAGGATGTGGCAGGATATTTCCGTACCCATAAATTGGTCGTAACCAATGTATTTTTGATTACCGTAGTACAAAGACTGTTACTCTTTTTTGTAACATATCTGACCTGCCGTTCCTTCGGAATCGATGGAACAGGGATGGTAACCATTGTTGTATTACAGGGAATGATTTCCGTTGCGGTGGATATGCTTCCGTTACCGGGAGGAATGGGAATCAGTGAATCACTGTTTTTATCTATTTTTGCACCAATCTGCGGCACACTGACATTGCCGGCGATGGTGGTAAGCAGGGGACTCAGTTATTACACAGAATTGATTTTAAGCGCAGTTATGACAACCGTAGCACATTTTACGATAGGAAGACCGCGTAAACAGAAGAGGGAAGAAAGGTAGAAGGAAAATGATAGGTTTTTATGATTATACAGTAGTACTTACATATATTAGTCTGATGTGTTCTGTTTTTGGAATTACTCAGGCAATTGGAGGACATTACAGGACAGCGATTATCTGTCTGGCATTATCCGGATTATTTGATATGTTTGATGGAAAGATTGCAAGAACCAAAAAGAACCGTACTGATGATGAAAAATTATTTGGCGTTCAGATTGATTCCCTTTGCGATGTAGTCTGCTTTGGTGCGTTCCCGGCAGTAATCTGTTATGTGCTTGGTGTAAGAGGTATTCTTGGAACTATTGTTCTGGCATATTATTGTGTCTGCTCCGTGATTCGACTCGGATTCTTCAATGTGTTGGAAACCAACCGCCAGAGAGTAGAAGAGGGTGCCAATAAATATTATCACGGACTGCCGATTACAACGATGGCAATCGTACTGCCACTGGCATTTATGCTGAACTTTGTAATTGCGGAGCGTGAATTCAGTGTGTTACTACTCTTTGTTTTGGCAGTAGTTGGCACATTATTCATTGTAGATTTTAAATTGAGAAAGCCATCTAATGCATTTCTTGCAGTTTTGGTTATCCTTGTGGCATGTGCAGTAATTGCAATCTTCTTATTCTCAAAATATCATATTTCACTGTGCTTTCCGGGACTGGAGAATTCCATTTTAGACCGTCTGATGCGGTAGAAATTGTGTAACAGTTCCTGTGATGAGGAAAAATGAGGAGGAAACGAAGATGCGTTGTGTAGACCGGAAAGGAAATGAAATTGGTGAGAATGCAGCACAGGGCAGAGTGTTAAAGGCATTGTATGAGACTGCTGCCGGAAGAATTTTACTTGGAATTTTAGTGAAACCTTTTGTTTCCAAAGCAGGTGGATTCCTTTTGAACCAGCCGGTATCAAAGGCTGCAATTGCACCATTTATAAAAAAGAATCATATAGATATGACAGATTATGAGGAACGGGAATACCGTTCCTATAATGATTTTTTCACCAGGAAAGTCAAGCCGGGACACCGGAAATTTGACCGTGTTAAGGAGAATTTCTGTGCACCCTGCGACAGCAGGCTCAGTATATATCCCATTACAGCAGAGGGAAAAGTCCGCGTCAAGGATACGGAATATACCATGGAGAGCCTTTTCCGCAGCAGGAAAATCGCCCGTCATTATGAGGGCGGAACCCTTTGCATTTTCCGTCTGACGGTAGATGATTATCATCATTACAGCTTTGTGGATGATGGCAGGATGGGGTACATCTATAGGATTCCGGGTGTTTTTCATACGGTAAATCCGCTGGCGGGAGAAATATATCCGATTTATAAGGAAAATACCAGAGAATTTTCTGTGCTGAAAAGTCAGCATTTTGGCAATATTTTAATGATGGAAGTGGGCGCACTTATGGTAGGCAGAATCTGTAATGAGAAAGAAAACTGCCCGGTGCACCGTGGAGAAGAAAAAGGTAAATTTGAATTTGGCGGTTCTACGGTAATTTTGTGCTTGGAAAAAGACAGGGTAGAACTGGACGCAGATATTGTGTATAATTCCAATAAAGGAGTCGAGACGAAAGTCCGGCAGGGGGAAAAGATTGGAAGGATGTCAGAATGGAAGCGCATGAAGTATTAGAACAGGTGAAAAGCGGAAAGATGACCGTAGAAGAAGCGGAGCAGTTTTTTAAAAGGGAACCGTTTGAAGAGATGGGCTATGCAAAGATAGACAGCCATCGGAAAATGCGTTCCGGTTTTGCAGAAGTGGTATTCTGTCAGGGAAAACGGGATGAGTTTCTTCTTGAAATCTTTCAGAGAATATACAAGGATGAAGGCGAGGTTATGGGAACCAGGGCGTCTTTGGCACAGTATGAGCTGTTGCACAAGGAATTACCGCAGGTTACCTATGACCCTGTTTCTCATATATTAAAAATTGAAAAAAAGGATAAAAAACGCAGTGGACTGATAGCGGTATGTACGGCTGGAACGGCAGATATTGCAGTGGCAGAAGAGGCTGCGCAGACGGCAGAGTTTTTCGGAGCCAATGTGGAACGTATTTATGATGTGGGAGTCAGTGGAATTCACCGTCTCCTTTCACGGCTTGAGGTAATCCAGAAAGCCAACTGTGTTGTTGCAGTGGCTGGCATGGAAGGAGCACTGGCAAGTGTTATAGGCGGACTGGTAAGCAGGCCGGTAATCGGTGTACCAACCTCCGTAGGCTATGGAGCGAATATGGGAGGCATTTCTGCATTGCTTACCATGATTAATTCCTGTGCCAATGGTGTTGCAGTGGTAAATATTGATAATGGTTATGGTGCAGGCTATCTTGCAACACAGATAAACAGACTGGGGGTACATGATGAAGAAGCGTAGTTTATATCTGGACTGCCATACTGGAATCAGTGGTGATATGGTAGTGGCAGCTTTACTGGATGCAGGAGCAGACAGAGAAGTCTTAGAAACTGTTTTAAGGAGCATTCCGGTATCCGGCTTTGGGATTGCAATCAGCAGAGTACAAAAGGCGGCCCTGTCGGCATGTGATTTTAAGGTCATCTTAGATGCCGCCCATGAGAATCATGATCATGATATGAAGTATTTATATGGGAAGGAAGAATCGCACGCACATGGAGGGCATTTCCATTCGGAAGAATCACATACCTATGGAGAGCATTTCCATTCGGAAGAATCATACACCCATGGGGAACATCATCATCACGAACACCGCGGCCTGACGGAAATTTATTCCATAATCGATGGCACGAATATGCTTGATAGTGCCAGGACACTTGCTAAGAAAATATTTAGGATTTTAGCAGAAGCGGAAGCAAAAGCCCATGGTGTTCCGGTGGAAGAAGTACATTTTCATGAAGTGGGAGCCTTGGATTCAATCGTAGATATTATTGCAGCGGCAGTTTGTGTTGATAATCTTGGAGTAGATGAGGTCATTATTCCTGCCCTGTGGGAAGGGGAAGGAACGGTGCGCTGTCAGCATGGAATCCTGCCGGTTCCGGTTCCGGCAGTGACTAACATAGTGATGGAATATGGAATCCTGCTTGGAAAAATCGGTGAACCGGGAGAATATGTGACTCCGACAGGGGCTGCAATTGCAGCGGCTATCTGTACGTCAAGAGAACTGCCGGAATGTTACCGGATTGTGGGAAACGGACTGGGCGCCGGAAAGCGGGACTATAAGCGGCCGGGACTGCTCCGGGCATTGTTGCTGGAAACAGAAGAACCGGTCTATGAAAGTGATTCTATTTTAAAACTGGAATGTAATATCGATGACTGTACCGGGGAAGCACTGGGCTATGCTATGGAGCTTTTACTGGAAAATGGCGCAAGAGATGTCCATTATATACCGGTCTATATGAAGAAAAACCGCCCGGCATATCAGTTGACAGTAATCTGCAAGAAAGAAGACCGGGAAAAATTAGAAGCAATTATATTTCGTGAGACAACAACCATTGGAATCCGCTATGTAGAAATGGTGCGGACGATTCTGCCAAGAAGGACAGAAAAGCGGCAGACCTCCTATGGTGAGGTGGCGGTTAAAATATGTGAGGGTGAAGGAGAAGTGCGTATTACTCCGGAGTATGAATCCATCCGGGAGGTATGCAGAGAGAGAGGACTTCCTTTTCAGAAGGTATATGATGATGTATTGCAGGAGTTGAAATAAGGATATGAAAAGGATGAGGTTAAAAGGATGCATACAAAAACAGATTTATTAAAGGGTAATATTTTAAAATCTTTGATTTTATTTGCAATTCCACTTATTATTTCCAATTTATTTCAGCAGCTCTATAATGCGGCAGATACCATGATAGTAGGCCATTTTCTGGGTGATGAATCGCTGGCAGCAATCGGTGCATGTGCAGCGGTTTATGAACTGCTGGTAGGATTTGCACTGGGGTTTGGAAATGGACTTAGCATGGTAGTGGCAAGAAGCTTTGGTGTAGGAGATAAAGACTTGTTAAAGCGTGCAGTTGCAGGCTCTTTGGTAATTGGAGCAGCGGTGACGGTTGGTGTAATGCTGATTGCACAGATTGGACTTCGTCCGCTTCTGGTCTTGTTACATACACCATCAGAAATCATTGAGGAATCCTATTCTTATATTTATATTGTAACAATCTGTGTTGGAGTAATGTTTGCATATAATCTGTTGTCTGGATTGCTTCGTTCAATTGGAAACAGTTTTATGCCGCTGGCATTTCTGATTATTTCGTCCGTTATCAATATTGTACTGGATGTTCTTTTTATTACACAGTTTCAGATGGGAATCCGCGGTGCAGCAGTGGCAACGGTGGTAGCACAGGGAATTTCTGCAGTATTATGTGCCATTTATATTATGAGAAAATGTAAGATTTTAATACCGGCACGGGAACATTTTAAAGTAGATGGACCACTTTACCGGGAACTGACAGGCCAGGGGCTTTCCATGGGCTTTATGTTAGCTATTGTATCTACAGGAACAGTAATCCTGCAATATGCTATCAATCAGCTGGGTTATCTGATTATTGCGGGACATACAGCAGCACGAAAATTAAACAGTTTTTGTTCGTTGCCATTAATGCCACTGGCAATGGCAACAGCAACCTTTGTATCCCAGAACCGGGGAGCAGACCAGCGTGACCGTATCCTTAAGGTAGTACGGTATGCCATGATACTATCTGTTGGCTGGGCAGTATTTATTACCGTTATGGTTGCATTTGCCGCACCTTCCCTGATTGCATTGCTCTCCGGCTCATCCGAAAGTGTAGTTCTTGAAAATGGTGTCAGATATATCCGCTGGAATACACCGTTTTATTCGGTTCTTGGAATTCTGCTGGTACTTCGAAATGTGTTACAGGGACTTGGTAAAAAGGTAGTGCCACTGGTTTCAAGCATGATAGAGATGGTAGGAAAAATTGCATTTGTTCTATTGTTTATCCCAATCTTGAAATATTTTGGTGTAATTATCTGTGAGCCGGTTATCTGGTGCCTGATGTGTATACAGCTTGTCATATCTTATTACAGAGACCCGTATATCCGTGGAAAGGAAGAAAAGAAATGAAGCTTGGAATCGTAGGAACAGGAACTATCGTAGAAGAAGTACTTCCGGTATTGCAGCAGGTAAAAGGGCTTTCCTGCTATGGAATTTGTGGAACAAAGCGCAGTGAAGCAAAAGCAGAAAAATTAAAAGAACAGTATCAGATGCAGCTTGCTGTAAGTGATTATGAAAAGCTTCTGGATTCGGAAATTGATACTGTCTATATTGCTGTGCCAAATCTTTTACATTTTGAAATGGAAAAAGAAGCAGTTCTTCGTGGAAAACATGTTATTGTAGAAAAACCCATGACAGCCAATGAAAGACAGGCAGAGGAGCTTTGTGCCCTTGCAAAGAAGCAGGGAGTATTTTTATTTGAAGCTATTACCACACGGTATCAGTCGAACTATCAGTTTATCAAAGAGCAGTTACCGACGATTGGCAAAATTAAAATGGCAGTCTGCAATTTCAGCCAATATTCCAGAAAATATGACCGTTTCCAGAATGGAGAAAACATTCCTGTTTTTGATGCAAAGCAGGCAGGTGGAGCTTTGATGGATTTAAACTTATATAATATCCAGTATTTAGAAGGCTTGTTTGGAGAACCGCAGTCTGTGCATTATACCGCAAACATGGAAAAAGGAATTGACACCAGCGGTGTTGCAATTTTATCTTATCCCGGCTTTCAGGCAGTTGCAATAGGCGCAAAGGACTGTCAGGGACAGCCGGAATATCGCATTGAAGGAAGCGAAGGCTACATTGCCCAGAACAGCCCGTGTAATGTCTGCGGCGCAGTGACCATCCATTACCGGGATGGAAGAGAGGTATCCTATGATGGAAATGGAGATGCACACCGGATGTATGCAGAGTTTGTTTCCTTTGTAAATGAGATAGCATCAAAGGACACTGAAACCTGCTACGAAATGCTCGACCACAGCCTTGCGGTCAGCCGGATACTGACCCGGGCAAGAGCGGATGCCGGAATTGTATTTCCGTGTGATGAAAATTAGTCAAGTATGATTTAGTCAATCGTACTTGACTAAATTGTATTTGACGAAGGTAATCCTTCTATCTCCACACTATCTCCATATCTATGTAATAAGATGTAACAAGTTCGTAACAACTTGCGAATGATTACATAGGAAATTGCGAGAAGAGAAATTATTTGAATTTGTTTTAGAAAATGATAAATAGCCAGGCAGTCCGGCAAAGTGCGAAGGCATTTTCATAGCTGTTAGGGGCACTTGGAATTTCGTATGGGAACAGGCAACGCCGGTACATGGAAGTACCGGCGAGGCGCAGATGAACATGGATGTGAATTTGCACCGCTTGCCGGATAAAAAGAATACAATCCGAAATTCTTAGTGCCCCTTGCAGACATGATGCGGTCTTTGCATTTGCCGGCCTGCCCGGCGATTTCATTCATTTATTAAAAACAAAATATCTCATCTGCAATACCTGATGATTACATAGGTAAGGAGACAGATATGAAATACAAAACAGTAAAAAAATTATGGCTTGCAGCCGCAATCCTGACAACCACAACTTCATTATGGACCAATGTCAATGCCATGGAGACACCAGCTGCATCCGGTGCAGGCGTAATCCGGGCACTGAATGAGCAGCGCATTTTATCTGAGCAGTATGCACTGCAGCAGATACAGACAGGAGCTGGTGAACTGGCAGAAGGTGAAGCAGCAGGCGAAGCAGAAATAAATGATGTGGCAGAACTTTCACTTGGAAATGCAGAAGAGGAAATGCCGGCAGCAGACCAGCCGGAACTTGCGGTTGCAATCGCACCGAATTATGTGAATATTCGAAAAGAACCGTCTACAGAAGGAGAAGTGCTTGGAAAACTTTACCGTAATACGGTAGGTGTGATAGAGGCGGCAGAAGAGGGCTGGTATTATATTACTTCCGGTTCAGTCAGCGGATATGTCAGTGCAGAATATGTCTGTGTGGGAGAAGAAGCAAGAGCACTTGCGGAAGAAATTGGCACACAGCTTGCCCGGGTAACTACAACAACTTTAAAAGTGCGTACGGAAGCATCCACAGAGGCCGCCGTATTAGGACTGGTACCGGGAGGCGATATACTAACGGTAACAGAGACACTGGATGGCTGGTTAAAAGTTGATGCAGAGGAAGGGGAGGGCTATGTAGCAGCAGATTATGTAGAAACCTATACGGAATATCCCCATGCAGAATCTGTTCAGGAAGAAGCAGAACGGTTAGCAAGAGAAGAAGCCGCAAGAAGAGCGGCACAGGAAGCAGAAGCCAGAAGAAAAGCGGCAGAGCAGCAGGCAGCAGCACAAAAGAAGGCAGCAGCGAAGCAGAGCACCAATCATACAACAGCAGGGAATGCAACATCTAAAGCTTCAACATCTGGAAATGCTGCATCCGGAAACAGCGGAACAGGGGCGTCTGCATCTGATGCCGGTTTAGGCAGGCAGATTGCAGATTATGGATTGCAGTTTGTAGGAAATCCATATGTATATGGTGGAACCAGTCTTACAAATGGGGCGGATTGTTCCGGCTTCGTGCAGAGTGTATATAGGAATTTTGGAATTAATCTGCCAAGAACCTCCGGTGAGCAGGGAGCCTGCGGAAGCGCAGTGTCATCTTTGGCAGAGGCACAGCCGGGAGATTTAATCTGGTATTCCGGTCATATCGGAATCTATATCGGAAACGGACAGATTGTGCATGCAAGTTCAGCAAAGACCGGAATTAAAGTATCAAATGCAGGCTACAGGACGATTCTTTCTATCCGAAGAATTGTATAAAGAGAATAAAAATTTTTATCCGTGGAGATACTGACTACAATAGAAAAGATTATAAATTAGTAGAAAAGATTGTAGCAGGAAGGATAGAAGATATATGGGAACAAAGGGAACCATTATCATTCAGGAGTCAGAAGGAAGGATGCCCCAGGAACTCTGCCAGCAGCTTTTAGAAGAGGGCTACCGCATTGTATACGAAGAAGACAGGCGGGCAGGAAGTCAGATTGAAATTGGAACGGCCTGCATCTTAGAAGTAGACAATCATTGTATCAGAAGAGGCAGGAAAAAGATTCATCTGACACCTAATGAATATAAAATTTTATATACCATGGTGAAATCTCCCCACCGGGTATATAGCAGAAACCAGTTGATTACTTATGCGTTAGAGGATGCCTTTGATGGCTATGACAGAACCATAGATTCCTATATTAAGAGTATCCGGAAGAAAATTGAAAAGAATCCCAGACGGCCGCGTTATATCATAACGGTGCACGGAGTCGGATATAAATATGTTCCATCAGACAGTGAGGGCACTCATGGAGAATAAGAGCCTGGAACAGAGGATGGAAACAGAACCGGTGCATCGTGTGATTTTGTCACTGGCGGCACCTACGGTACTTAGTATGCTGGTAATTTCTGCTTACAGTATCGTGGATACCTTCTTTGTAACAAGACTTGGCAGCAGGGCAACCGGAGCGGTCGGAATTACATTTGCACTGGTGGCATGGATACAGGCAGTGGGCTATACTGTTGGCATGGGAGCGGGAAGCCTTGTTTCAAGGCTCCTTGGAAAGAAAGAAAAAGAGCAGGCAGAGCAGATTGCAAATTCGGCAATTATGTCAGGGCTGCTGCTTGGACTTATAAGTCTGGGGGCAGGTCTGATTTTTTTGACACCTTTGCTGAAGCTTTCCGGTGCAACAACAGAGCTGCTTCCATATGCAAGGGAATATGCCCTCTTTGTATTGCTGTCGGCACCCTTTACCATAGAGACACTGGTACTTGGTACGCTTCTTCGGGCACAAGGCAGGGCGAAAACATCCATGGCAGGAATGGTAACCGGTGGAATTCTTGATATTATACTGACACCGGTGTTTCTGTTTGTCTTAAATCTTGGAGTAAAAGGAGCCGCATTAGCGGCATTTATCGGACAGACAGTGGCAGCGATGGTACTGGGAGGCTGTTTCTGGCATGGCAGAATGAAACTGAATAGAAAGAAACAAAGTAAAAATTTTTTCAAAATAAAGGACTATGGTAGCATTATAAAAAATGGTCTGCCGTCGCTTTGCAGGCAGGGATTTGCCAGCGTGGCAGCCGTATTGTTAAACCGGCAGGCGGTAGGATATGGAGATGCGGCAGTAGCAGCAATGTCTGTAGACGGACGGTTATTTATGGTATTTTTCAGCCTTTTTATCGGATATGGTCAGGGTTTTCAGCCGGTGGCAGGGTATCAGTTTGGAGCTGAAAATAAAAAAAAGTTAAAGCAGGCATTTATTTTTACTTTATGGAGCAGCATCATAGCGGCGGCAGGAATCGGTCTGGCAGGATTCCTTTTCGCACCGATGACCATGAGCTTCTTTTTAAAAGAAGATATGGCAGCACGAATCGGCATTTTTACTTTTCGAAGCCAGTGCCTGATTTTTCCGCTGATTCCCATAGGAATTTTAAGTAATATGCTGTTTCAGGGAATCGGGCAGCAGGGGAAGGCGGCATTTCTATCAGCGTGCCGTCAGGGAATTGTATTTCTTCCGTTGATTTTCCTTCTACCGGAATGGATCGGGCTGGCGGGAGTGGAGATTGTGCAGGCGTTGTCAGATGGGCTGACTGCAATCATCAGCATTCCATTTGTGTTTTGTTATTTCCAAAAGAGTGAGAAAAAAGGAACAAAAAAAAAGACCAGTGACGGAAAGCGGCGGCTATGAAGCGCCGTTTGGTCAACTGGTCTACTGAACCATTTCTACCAGATAAGCTAACATGGTAACAGGTTCTTTCTTCTGTGCTTTCATCTCTCTTACATATGCTTCGTATTTTGCTACGAACCTGGAAAGACCCAGCACTGCATCCTGCTCTAAGAACATACAAATCCCTCCTTATGTAATTTATTATCTGAACAAACCTCTTTGTTCGTTTAGTATTATATACTTACATTTGGTAAATGTCAACAAAAAAGATGTGAAAAAATTGTGTAAAATTACCATAAAAGAAAATTAAGTTTTTGTTAATAAAATGTAAGGAACATTTGGTGTATGATGATAAGGAATGAAATAACAGATAACGCATATAGGAGCAGATAAAAATAAATGAGACAGACCGGAAGAGGAAAGAGAAAAACAGGAAGAAAAAAATATACATATGAAAAACCACATACAGCAGCAGAATACCGGCGCAGAAGAAGACAGCAGCAGGTGCGGATTCAGAGAATGCTGCTGCTTTTAGGAATTGCTCTTGTAGTAATTTTCATATTTGTATTAGGTGGGAAATTGCTCCGATGGATAAGGGGAAAACATTTGGCAGCAGCAGATGTGCCGGCAGCCATTACCAAAGTGGTAGAAAATCCGCCGGATTATGATGTGCAGCTTCTTACGATAAATGATTATTCCAGACCGGGACTTGCAATTGATCAGGTAAATGGCATTGTGGTGCATTATACTGCAAATCCGGGAACCACAGCACAGCAGAACCGTGATTATTTTGAAGGCTTAAAGGACAGCCATGAAACACATGCCAGCAGTCATTTTGTCATCGGACTGGATGGTGAACTGATTCAATGCATCCCATGCAAAGAGATTTCCTATGCATCCAATGACAGGAACAATGATACTATTTCCATCGAATGCTGTATCCCGGACGATACCGGAAGATTCAACGATGCCACCTACCAGACATTAGTGCATCTGGTGGCATGGCTTTGTGGCAGATATGATCTGACCATGGATGATGTCATCCGTCATTATGACGTAACCGGAAAAAACTGTCCGAAATATTATGTGGAACATGAGGATGCCTGGAAACAGTTTAAGGTGGATGTGGCAGATTATATAGAAAAGAATGGAGTTGCCCCGGAAAATCTAAAAAATGACAAGGAGTAAGTCTTGCCAAATCTTCTGATTTCAAGTAATATTAAATCATTGATAGTGGAGAGACGAAAAGTCCACTGGTTGTAAGAAGGAAAAACATGTTAGAAGAGATTTGTAAGGCACTGACCGAAGAGACGAATATACGTGAAAATCTGATAGAATTAAAGAAAAGCATAAAAAATCAGGATGCATTGAAGGAATGGAAAGAATACCATGCAACGCATCCGGTTTTGTATGCTTTTTTGAGTTCCGAAGATGCTAAAATCCGGAAAAATGCAGCACTTATTCTGGGTGAGACAAATGAATCAGGGGCGGCAAAAGCACTGTTTGAGGCATACCAGAGGGAGAATACACGCTTTGTGAAAAGTTCTTATCTTACTGCAATGAATGGACTTGATATAGAGACTTATCAGGACGCATTCGGGAAGCGTTACAAGGAATTGTTAACAGAAGTTCCGGCAGAAAGCGAAAAGAAGCACAGAACGGAAGAACTGCATGCTCTGGATAAATTGTTAGGTGGGCTGAACCAGAATAAGAAGCATCGTTTTACTGGATATGAAGAAGAGGTAGAAGTGCTTCTGACAACCAATCCTGCATATCGTGAGATTACGGCAGAACAGATAAAAAAAGATCGCCCGGTGCTGGTTCCGGCAGGTGTAAAAGTAAAGACAACACATCTCAGGGATGTGATAAAGATTCGTACTTTCCGGGAGATGCTGTTGCTATTGTCCGGGGGACACCGGATTGCTGCAGAACCGGAAGCGGTAGCAGAGGCATATGCAAAATCAAATCTTATGGAGTTATTAAACAGGCTGCATGAGGGCAATCCACCATTTCGCTTCCGCATGGAAGTAAGGGGCATTGCACCGGAAGAAAAAGGCAGCTTTATCCGGAAAGCGGCAGCAACATTAGAAGATTTAACCGGACATCAGCTGTTAAATACGGTAGATGGCTATGAAATAGAATTGCGGCTTACGAAGAATACGGATGGCACATTATATCCATCCTGTAAATTATTTACGATTCCAATGCGGAGATTTTCTTACCGGAAGGAAGCAGTTGCAGCATCCATTCATCCGGCAAATGCAGCATTATTTATGAAGCTGGCAGAACCTTATCTGAAAAAGGGTGCACAGGTATTAGATCCGTGCTGCGGAGTTGGTACCATGTTAATAGAACGTGACCTTCTGGTGCCGGCGGGAGATATGTACGGACTGGATATTTTTGGAGAGGCTGTGATAAAGGCAAGAGAGAATGCCAAAG